>Ga0316204_10000109_pt1 | contig 338092 bp, 287 predicted proteins | sample 6monrhotite_MG_2_FD_205661 | JGI IMG/M metagenome (GOLD analysis project Ga0316204, IMG submission 205661) | Microbial mat bacterial communities from mineral coupon in-situ incubated in ocean water Damariscotta River, Maine, United States -... | ecosystem: Environmental > Aquatic > Marine >... | reverse complement strand
CGTGACCGTCGCAGGCCTCGTAGGCGCGCGTCTCTGCCGCAATGATGCGGCGTGCGAGGTGCTTCTCTTCGTCCGGGCCGAGTGCGCGGTTCCAGTTCTTGGATGCCATGGGTTGCCTCCGATGAACCAAGAGTAGGCCGTTGCAGAAGCATTTGCAAACCATGTGCATAATGTTCCGCATCATGAAATGCCACTGATGGATAAAGGGTAGATTTTAGCTTCATTATTCAAAATTACGGTCTGCGTACAATCTGTGTGCGGATGGGCGGCGTGACCCATGACGCCGTGGGGGCACGTCGGCGACCGCCCACCCATGGGACGAGGCACCGAGCGGCCGCTGACGCACCTTGGGCACCGAACGGCGGGCCTTGGGTTTCCGATACCGTGGGTTCGTGGGTCCCATCCCCCCTCGAACGGAGTCCACATGCTCACCGCCGTCCTGCTCTTCCTCGCTTGCCGCGGCAACGACCCACAGCCCCCAACCACGTCGCTCCCGCCGACCACGAGCGCTACGCCCACGGCGGACACTGGCCCCAAGGGGGACACGGGACGTATGGACACGGGTGCGGCGACCGGGGACACGTCGGGTACCGGCACGCCCGAGACGATGGGTGTGGCCCCCTCGGTGGTGACCGTGGGCCCGTGGAGCCCTTGCTCCATGGTGCCCGGATCGGTCCTGGTGGGCGCGGAGTGCGCCGTGGCCCTACTTCCCCTGGACCACGACGACCCGGAGGGGGCGACGCTGCAAGCCCTGGTCAAGCGACTGCCTGCAGAGGGGGGGGAGACGGGTCAGTTGTGGGTGCTCCACGGGGGGCCGGGGGCCTCGGCGGTGGACGACCTCGCCGGCCTGGCGGCGGGGTTGCCCGCGCGCCGCCCCGACCTTGGCTACTACGCCATCGACCACCGCGGCATTGGGGGCACGGCGCGTCTCTCCTGCCCCGAAGCCGAAGACCCGCTCAGCGACGAGGGGGCCGCCATCTCCATCGCAGAGTGGGACGACTGCATCACCCACCTCCTCGACACCCTGGGCGACGATCTCGCGCACTACAACACCACGGCCAGCGCCCGCGACGTCGGCAGCTTGATCGCGGAACTGGTGGAGCCGGACGCTGACCTCTTCGTGTTCGGCGGGTCCTACGGGACGTACCTGGCGCAGCGGTACATGGCGCTCTTCCCCGAGCAGGCCGATGGCATCATCCTCGATGGCATTCAGCCCGCCGACCGCTCCTTCGTCGGCTACGACGGCCGCATGAACGATGCGGCTCGGGAGCTCTTCGACCGATGCGCTTCGGACCCGAGCTGCGCGGAGCACTTCGACGGCGACCCCTGGGCCGTCGCAGAGTCCATGGTCGCGTCCCTCGATGAGGGGCACTGCGCCGTGCTGGGCCTGGACAGTGCCGGCACCCGCGGCGTGCTTGGGTACCTCACCCTCTACCACCCCCTCCGCGACCTGGTCCCCGCGTTGGTGCATCGCCTGGACCGCTGCAATGGCGACGACATCCAGGTGGTGATTCGCTTCTTCGGAGGCCTCTTCGCCCCCTCGGCGGCTCCACCCAGGTTCGCGCCGTTCGGGATGAGCACCCCCTACACCCGGGGCAATGACGGGGCGGGCCGGTCCAGCGTGCTCGGTCTGCACATCAGCTTGTCGGAGCTCTGGGGCCCGTTCGCGCCCCCGACGCTCGTGGAGGTCGAGGAGGAGCTGGACGCCTTCACGATGGCTCTGGGCACCACCGCCCAGTTCGCGGCGACGAACGATCGCTGGCCTGCGTTCCCTACCGACCGCTGGCATGGGGTGGTGCCGGCCTACGACGGGCCCGTGCTGATGCTTCAAGGCGAGCTGGACTCCGCCACCCAGTTCCCCCAAGCGCTGGCGATGGAGGGCCACTACGCAGGCCCGGCTCAGACGTTCGCGGCGTTCCCGCACGGTGCCCACGGGTTGCTCCTCGGCACACCGCTTCCGGACGGGACCCACTGCGCCGAGCACATCACTGTGGCGTTCCTCGACGACCCCCAGGCCTCGCCCGACCTCTCCTGCATCGCTGAGACGCTGCCTCCGGACTTCGACGGGGACCCTGCGTATGCGGTGTTCCTGTTCGGGAGCACGGACGTCTGGGGCGACGGACCACGATAGGCGCTCCTCATGCCTCGCCCCTCTCGCCGCTCTCTGCTCCAGGCCGCCGTCGCCGCGAGCGCCCTTGGGACCGCCGGCGCCGTGGCCGGCGTGGTGGCCGTGCAGCCTCGGCGGGATCGGTGCGCGCCGTACGGCGACGGCGATCGACGCGACAGCTCGCACCTGCCTGAGTCCGCGCGCCGAGTGCTCGTCGTCGGCGGGGGTCTGGCCGGCATGTCGGCCGCTTCGGTGCTTGCCCAGAGAGGGTACGAGGTGCACCTGTACGAGGCGGCGTCCGAGCTCGGAGGGAAGCTCGCGGGGTGGTCCATCGACGTGCTCGGCGAGACGTTTCCGATGGAGCATGGCTTCCATGGCTTCTTTCGGCAGTACTACAACCTGCGCGAGCTCCTTGCCCAAGCGGGCGCCCTCGATGCGCTGGAGCCCCAGAGCGCCTACACAGTGCTGTTCGCCGATGGCCGAGAAGAGCCCTTCGGCGCTGGCATGCTGCCCTATCCCCTCGACCTCCTCGAGGTGCTGGCTGCGTCGCCGAGCCTGAGCCTGTCCGACGTGGCAGGGGACCGGCCGGGCATGCGTGCGCTGCTCTCCTACGACCCGATAGAGACCTTCGCCCAGTACGATGGCATCGATGCCGTGCGCTTCGTCACCGAGGCTGGGCTCGAGGGCGCGTTCGCCGATCTGATCCTCGAGCCCTTCGGCCAGGCATCGATGAACGCGCTGTCGGGCTTCTCGGCCGCCGAGCTGATCCGGTTCTTCCACTTCTACATGCTGGGCAACCCCGAGGGGCTCGGCTTCGACGTCTTGAGCCGCGGAGTGCACGTATGCATCTTGGGGGCCCTGCGGGAGCACCTCGAAGGCCTCGGGGTGCAGATCCACACCGGCTCCCCGGTGCAGCAGGTCCAGCTGTCCGAGCAGGGCGTGACCGCGACCTTCGGGGTGGAGGCGTCCCGGCACGAGGTCGCGCGGGCGTCGGTGCCCGAGAGCGGATGGTCCGCCTTCCCGGGAGGGTTCGTTCGGCGCGTGGCGGGTGGCTTCGAGGCGAAGAGCAGCCGGTGCACCCACATGGGATGCCCGGTGGCGATGGTGCACGACGGGTTCGTGTGCCCCTGCCATGCCGGCCGCTACGACCTCGATGGTGCCGTGGTGAGCGGTCCTCCTCCGGCGAGTCTGGGCCCCATGGAGGTGGTGCTGACCGAGGAGGCGCTGGTGATCACTGAGCCCCAGGCGGTGCAGACCCAGTCGGGGAGTGCGGTGGTGCTCGCCCTCGACACGCCGTCGCTGCAGCGGCTGGGGGCGTCGAGCGGCTTTGCGACCCAGGCGCCCGTGCTGTGGGAGCAGCTGCAGGCCATGGGGACGGCCGAGCCCTACGCCGTGGTGCGGTTCTGGTTCGACCGGCCCACACGGGCCGACCGGACGCCGTTCTACACGGTGGCGGGCTACCGGTGGACCGACAGCCTCGCCATCTACTCGGCCTTTCAAGAGCCCTACGTAGGGTGGGCAGCGCGCACCGGCGGCTCGGTGGTGGAGTCCCACGCCTACGCCATTCCTCGGGAGCTGCAGTCGGACGTCGACGGGTACCGCGACGCCCTGCTCGGTGAGTTGCGGCTGGCCTTTCCAGAGCTGGCGGATGCCACGGTGTTGCACGTCGAAGCGATGGCGCAGTCCAACTTCACCCGGTTCGCGCCAGGGGATGCTGCGCGACGCCCTGGGGTGCGCACCGAGCATCCGAGGCTGCTGCTGGCCGGCGACCATGTGGCGCTGCCTTTCCCAGCGTTCTTGATGGAGGCTGCGGTCGCGAGTGGGAAGCTCGCGGCGAACGCGGTCTGCGCGAGGGATGGTGTGGTCGAGGCGGAGGTTCCCACGGTGGCGTTGGTGGGCACGTTGAGCGGGGTGGTGTGAGGACCGCCCGCGACGTCGACGCCCCCGATGCGGCGGCGGACGGATGCTGCAGCTACCTACGTGCCCTGCGGTCCCGAACCGGCCTCACGGACACGACACATCCGCGGCGATGTCCGCTGGCGTCCTGGTGACCAGAGACAGGGCGGGGTCCCATTCCGCCGTGGCGCCGGTGCTCTCGCCAGCGCTCGCCGAAGGCGGTGGTGTGCTCACGGTCGACGACGGGGCGAGCCTGCTCGTGCATCATCCCCTGGCGTTCACTGGTTGGTCGTATGTGGTGTTGGCCGACCCATCCATGGTGGGCTCTGCTCGGTAGGTGGGGAGCCGCGTGATGGTGGCACCCGCGTCGCCGGGCGGCGTGACGGACACGTCCTCTGCGCTCGGTCGGGCCGGCGGAGGTGGTCTTGCGATGCGGGCTGCTCTACCCTGTCGTGAAGGTGGAACGATGAACGAGACTTCGCCCGAGACCCAGGTGCTCGGCTTCCTGTGGCGTCGCCGGCGGCGCATGCCGATGCCGCTCGAGGCCCTCGTGACCAACGCTCGCGCGATGCTGTCCGACCGGGACGGCGACTTCGTCGAGGTCCTCGAGTCCCTGCGAGACGAGGGCGTGGTCCTCGAGACCGGCGAGGGCTGGTCGCTTCCTCGGTCGGCCCACGACCGAGCGCGGGCCGCGATGCGAGAGGCGGTCAGCGTGGGGTATTCCCGTGGAGCGGCTCGGCTGGTCGGCAGCGACGCCCATCGTCGCTACGTGAGGGCGGTGTACGGCTGGGACGTGCCCAGCCTGAACATGATGGGACCGACCCAGCGGCAGATGCTGAAGGCCCGGTGTGCCTTGCGCCCAGCGCATCGCTTCCTCGATCTCGGCTGCAACACGGGGGGCATCACGAGCTGGTTGGCGGTCGAGAGTGGCGCAGTGGGGGTAGGAGTGGACCTGGCGGCGAGCGCCATCGAGATGGCCCGGGGCCTCCCGGGTCGACTGTCGTTCGACGTGCAAGACATGGACGAGCTGGAGCTGCCGGCCGAGGCCTTCGACGTCGTCGTGGCCGTCGACACGCTGTACTTTCCAGACAACCTCGCCGCGACGCTCCTCGCGGTGTTCGCCTCGCTGAAGCCAGGGGGACGGCTCGTCGCGTCCTACTCCTGCTACCGCAACGACCGCGGGTCCGACGACGAGCTGACGCTGTCCGGAAGCGGCTTCGGCCGAGCGCTTCCCGACGGGGTGCAGGCGGAGTGGGAGGAGGTGACGGAGCTCGGGCGCGAGGCATGGGGTCGGAAGCTGGCCGCCCTCGCCGAGCTGAAGGCCGCCTTCGCGGCCGAGGGGCTGCACGACCTCTGGCTCAGCCGTCAGCGGGAGTCGGAGACCCTCGCCGGGGTCTACGACCGTGGCTGGGCCCGTCGCTACCTCGTGACGGCGGTCAAGCCGGGATGAGGTCCGGGGCGTCGGCGAGTGGGGCCAACGAGGGCAGCGAGACCTGAATTCCGCGACGGTGAGCCCGAGATTCGCTTGAGAAGCTTGCTTCTCAGGGGCGAATCGGAGGGCGAGCATAGCGGGATTCTCGACGAGCGGCCTTTAGGCCGCGCAACAAGTGTGATTCCAAGGGGACTTTCGAGCGCCGCGAGACGGTCCGGTTGGAATCGAAGGGTCTCCGAAGGAGTGTCGAACGAGCCGAACGCTGCCGTCTCCACGGCGTACGGTTCCTTCAACCCCTGGAGTCCTCATGTTCGTGCTCGTTCTCATGCTGTCCGCCTGTGCCCTTGCAGGCCCTAGGCCTGTCGTTCTCCTGCCCGATTTCGGACCGGCCACCCCCCTGCAGTCGCTCCGCCTCGTGAACGAACAGATGGCCGCCGACAGTCTGCAAGATGCCGTGGAGCTTGCAGCCGTCGAGGACGCCCTCGTGGAGGGTGGGGCGCCCGCCGATGCGCGTGTGGTGCGGTGGGGGGTGCAGTTTCTTGGCTACGGAGGTCCCTCGGTCTACCACCTCGTGGTGCGGGCGTCCCCCGACCAAAAGGTCCGGTGCACATCGTTCATCGAGCACGACGCCTGGGATGCGTGGGTGCGTCCCGAGAGCGTGCCGGTGGACGCACAGGTCATCTACGAGTCGATGGCGCCGAGCTGCGTGGCGCGCATCCGAGAGCGCCTCTGATGGTATGGGAGCCCTGCGTCAGGCTCGTGGTCGAGCCGACGAAGGGAGGAACCATGAGGTTCACGACATCGCGGCTCACGCTACGTCCTCTCGTGGCCGACGACTTGGAGGCGCTGATCTCCCTCGACAGCGACCCCGAAGTGATGCGATTCCTCGGGCCCGCCGCGTCGCGCGAGGTCTACGAACGGGAGCTCTTGCCTCGGCTGCTGGCCTATGCCGGTGAGCCCTACGGCTTCTACGCAGCGGAGTCCGCCATGGGCTTCATCGGTTGGTTCCACCTACGGCCGTCGGTGGTCGATGCCTCGATCCACGAGCTCGGCTACCGGCTGCAGCGCCGAGCCTGGGGACGTGGGTTGGCCACGGAGGGAAGCCTGGCGCTGTGCGTTCACGCCTTCGATGCCCTCGGGATGCCAGCGGTCGACGCATGCACCATGCCCGAGAATCGTGCATCGGCCAGGGTGATGGAGAAGTGTGGGATGTCGGAGGAGTCCCGCTTCGTGCACCCCAGGGGAGGCATGGAGGTGGTGCGGTACCTCGTCACCCGCGCGCACTTCGATGCGACGGTGCGTCACGGCGCCCCGTGAGCAGGTCTAAGGCAACCACACGTTGAGCGAGCCATCGTCTTCCTCGCGCTTTGCTGCGATGCTGAAGGCCTCACGAACGGCCTCGGTGCGGCCTTCGCTGTAGATCAAGGACCCTACGACCTCGTAGCTGCCCGGTGCCAAGTCCCCAGACCAGCTGGCGCCGACCGAGCGCTCTTGGCCGGGGAGTATCCGCGTGGGGTGACCGCGAAAACGGCCCACGAAGCGTGCATCGTCGGTGCTGCGAATGGCGCCCATGAACTCGGGGAATTCGTGGGTGTCGCCGACGTTGAGGGTGCGCATGGCAAGCTTGAGTGGCTGGGTGGCGCTCGGGGGGGTGATGTCGGTGTCGACCAGGCGGACAGCGTGGGTCTCAGTGCCCTCGGCCTGCATCAGCAAGGGCACAGCGATGCGACCTCCCGGACGGATGGCGGCTCCCTGAGACTCCATGGCGCCGGCTCGCGCCTCGATGAACGCGACCGCGTAGTAGCCGCCCTGGGTGTCTTGGGGCATCTCCACGCTGACAGTGAGCGTGCTCGTCTGGCCAGCTGGAACCACCATCTCTCGAGGAAAGATGTCGACCCACGTGGCGCCGGAGCGGTCGAAGGTGCCAGGGGGAGCGAACTGGTGCGAGCCATCGGGCTGATACCACCAGTCCCAAGAGTAGGACGTGACCGTGATGGATCCTGTGCCGTTGTTGGTCACGGTGATCTCGCGGGTCTCGCTGCCGCCCGCGGCGACCTCGATGCGATGGTCGGCGGGGACCACGGTCATCGACAACGCGTGGGCCGTGCTTGTCCATGACAGCGCTGCTGCGGCGCACACGCCGACGAGCCAATCTACCGAACCCATGTCCACTCCTTTTCTACACACTCTTGTTGTCGAACACAGACCGGCTGGCCTTAGCGAAACCTGACCCCATACTCCACGCCATGCAGCTGCTGGCCGACCTCGTCGGCAGGAAGCCAGATGCCGAGCTGGTGCGCCACGGGCTCCCCCGCGATGACGGGGAGATCGATGGTCGTTGCGTGGCTTCCGAGCTCGACGAGGCTGCCTGGAGACCAGGAGCCGTCGGTGCTGAGAAACACCCGCGAGGCGCCCTGACTCGACGCGGCACGAACCCACAGCTCGAGCGTGGCGCTCGAGGCCGAGAGCCGCTCGACCGTGGCGGCCGACGTAGCCCTGGCGGCGTTCCGTGGCAGGCCGCTGGTGGGGGACGCTGCGAGGTGGGAGGCTCGAAGGGAGCCATCTCTCGACGTGAGACCCCGGGCCGGCGAGCGAGCCTGGCGACGCGATGGTTCCGTGCGGGACGCCGAGCGGCGTCGAGGGCGCGTTGGGTCCAGCACGCCCGGTGCACCGCTCCTGCCCATGTCTGCGGCATGGCCGTCGGGTAGGCCGGTCTTCAGGGGGCTGCGATGGGCGGACCCCTTGCGCCCACGTGGCGGGGCGCCGGAGGCGAACCGGGCGTGGTAGGTGGCCGTGGCGGAGACGTCGACCACCAGAAAGGTGCCGTCGGCGGTCTCGATGCGGTGCCCTCGCGAAGGCTCGCCTCCAGCCTCGCTCACCGCGCCGAAGTCGACCCGTCCGGCGACGGCCTCGGAGGCCGTCACCCGAAGCCGTAGCTGGGTGGCGTCCGACGCCGGGGTGGCGCCAGCGCTCTTGCCGCGGTCGGTGAGGGGGGCCGCGCCGAGCGCGATGGCCATCAGCCAGGGAATCATGGCCGCACCACCAGGAGCTGAAGCGGCCCGCTGTCTTCGGACACCCAGCACTGGCCGAGGAGCTGGCCGTCGGCGAGGTGGCCGGTGCAGGATGGCATTCCGTCTTCGTGTTCGAAGGTGATCTCGCCGTCGTCGGTGAGTCCGTACAGGGTCCAGAGCTCGGATCCGTGGGCATGGGTGACGGTCAGCTCCGCCTTGATGCCGCGGGTCGTGGATCCAAAAACGGTCATTGTGATGGGCGAGGATGAAAGTGCGCCGCGCCATGTACCGAGAAGGGGATCATGCACCGAACTCGGCATGACTCCCACGACGCGGTCCGCTCTCCCATGGGAGCTGCAGGCCATGCTGAGCACGATCGGCCACAACCAACGCAACGAACCTCCCTCTTGGGCGGCCTATCGGTCGGGCAGGATGCAATTGTAGGGCGACACGCGAGTCGGGCGCGATTCTACGGAAGCGACGTGCCTTCTGGCCGATCCGAAGGACCCTGGGCGACCGCGAGGGCCACGTCGTTGCGGACGTCGCTGGCGATGGTGGCGCCACGCCGACGCACGCGGACCTCCACAGGGGGAGACGTCGCGCCGGCCGAGGCGGCGTGCACGGTGACGCGGCCGCGCCTGAGCGCCTCCATCGAGCCATCGGCGCCCATCCGCAGCACCGACGGGTCGCTGCTGACCCAGGTGGTGCTCTCGAGCGGACGCAGGCTGCCGTCGGAGACGACGCGAACCCCGCGAGCCCGTGAGCGCTGGCCCACGACGAGCTGCCGTGGAAGATCGACCGACAGGCCTGCGATGGAGCGAGGCTGCACCACGATGTCGACCGATGCGGACTCGACGGGGCCCAACGAGGCCCACAGGCGCGTGCGACCTGCCTTGAGTCCCACCACCGTGCCGTCGGGGGCGACCTCGGCGATGTCCGAGTCGGTCGTCCACCAACGCACGGTGCCCGACACGTCGGTGCGGCGGCGCGAGTGATGGCGCGCCATCACCGAGACCCGAGCGCCATCGCCCACGTCGAGCTCGAAGCGCTTGCGGTCGATGGCGAGGGAGGCCACCGGGTCTGCCACCACCTCGATCTCTACGGGGACCGACACGGCGTCGCCGAGGGTGGCGGTGACCGTGGTGCGGCCCACGGTGTCTCCCACCAGGAATCCGTCGGGAGACACCGTGACGATGCCGTCGGTGTCTACGTCCCAGTCCACCGTGTTGTCGAGTCTCGAGACCGTGCCGTCGGAGAAGACGGCGGTCACATTCAGCGCAGACCGGTCTCCCAAGGGAATCACGGTGCGTCCGACGAATGCCACCAGTCCGCGGACGGTGCCCGGGGTCTCCTCGACATCGAGCTGCAGCATCGACGGAGCGGCCAGGGCCTCGGACCATGCGCGGTCGTGCACCTCGACCTGAATCGTGGGGGCGGAGACCCCATCGACGGTGAGCTGCACGTCGGACTGCCCGGCGGCCACTGCGTACAGTGCCTCTGCGTCGCCGATCACGGCCTCGTCGTTGCCGAACACCCAGCTCCGGTCGTCGGCAACCCTCGTGCGGGACAGGTCGTTGCGCAGCGCCATGAAGCGGTCGTCCATCCAGGTGCCCGCGACCGCATGGAGGACGGGGCTGTCGGAGCGAACGGCCAGCAAGCCTTCGGGACGCTGGACCACGGCCAGGCGCTCCTCGGTGACGAACACGTCGGCCTTGGTCACCTCGGTGGGGCTCTCCGACAGCCGGTGAGGCCGGCTCTTCTTGGTCGGGTCGAGCCACACCCGGTAGGTGCCCGAGGGCAGGCGGCGGAACAAGTAGCGGCCTTCGTCGTCGGCCTTGGTGACCCGCCCGTCGGACAGGTGAATCCAGGCGCCCGCGGCGGGGGCGTCGGTGGGCTCGTAGACCCCGCTCTGGTTGGTGTCGATCCAGGCCTGTCCCGAGATGGAGCGCATGGCCTGCATCGGGAACTCAGACTTGGCGGTGCGCTCGAGACCGACGCTGACCTGCTGAGTGGCGGGACCCAACGAGGAGATGCCAACCGGCAGCGACTGCATGGGGACACGCACGGTGTAGGTGCCGGCGCCCATGCCACGAAAGCTGAACAGGCCGCCGTTCACCGTGCAGGTGTCGATGACCTCTCCGGCGGCGTTGGCGAGCTCCACGGTGTCGGTCACGACTCCTTGCTCGCCGGGCTGGTAGCGTCCGTCGAGGTTGGCGTCCACGAACACGCGCCCTTGAATGTGGCCGCCTCGGCGCATCGCGAAGTCGAGGTCCGCACGCTGCATCCAGGCGACGTCCACGGCGTGGGTGCCGCCGGCGACGCTGCGCCACGCGGCGCGCTGCACCTTGACCGTGTGGGTTCCCTGCGACACGCCCGCGAACCGGTACCGGCCCTGGGCATCGGTGTGGGTGGTGCGAAGTCCGTCGAGCTCGACCTGCAGGCCTTCGATGGAGGCCTCGTCGGCGTCTTGGGTGCCGTTTTCGTTGCGGTCCTCGAAGGCGGTGCCCGCGACGGTGCCCGCAACGCCCACCGACCATCCGCTCTCCAGGGTGAGGGGGCCATCGACGGTGAGGCCGGCGTCGGCGCGCCAGCTTCCGATCTGCTGTCGGGTCTGAAAGCGCCGGGCGCCCCCGAACGCCACCCGAAAGCCCGACGTGAGCGCCACGGAGCCGTTCGCGCCAAGGGACGGGGCGACCGCCACCGAGGGCGACCCATCGCTTGCGTCGGACGTACCGGTGTCCTCGGTGTCCTCGGTGATCGAGGTGCTCGTGCCGTAGGTCGCGGTGGACCAAGGATACGAGGGGTCGCTGTAGGGGCTCGTCGTCGGGGTGAGGGAGGACAACGGAGCGGGGTCGTCGTCGACCTTGAAGCGGCTGACGCCCACGTCGGCGTTCCACTCGGTGCGGCTCGTGCGCATGTTGGCCGTCAGACCCATGCGCTCGTCGAAGCGGTCGCTGTAGCGAATGCCGCGCAGGTAGGCCGACGTCGACCAGACCGTGGGCTCGCCGTAGCCCGCGACAAAGGCGTAGCGCCCCGACGTGGGAACCAGCTCGTCGGTGACTTCGAGCTCGCCCTGGGCCCGACCGAACACCCGCTCCCGCGACGTGCGCTCTGCCGACAAGCCCACGGCGTGGGTGGCGAAGGTGAGGGGAGCGCCGTCCTGGGCGAACAGCCCGCTTCGGTAGTTGGCGTCGAAGAACAAGGTGTCGCGGGGGGCGTAGCGAAGGCCCGTGCCCGCGACGGCGACCGTGCTGCTGGGGGTGTCGCCGGTGGTGCCAGACAACGTGGAGATGGCGCCGATGGTCGACACCGTCCACTCGCGGTCGAGACGGAACAAGCCCGCCAGGTCGTGGCTGCTGCGGTCGGCCTCGCCCACGGCCGTGGGGCTGAACCCGGCCTGACGCCACATGGAGCGACCCCGTACGGTCGCGGGGCCCTGGACCAACTGACCGGCGAAGGACGTGGCCAGCGACGGACCGAGGGTCGCGACCTCCATGGAGACGCGGTTGTTCGTGGTGCCCAGGCCCACCAAGGCCCGGGTGGTGAGCTGCGGCCCGCGGTCGGTCTGCAGGCCGCCGAGCTGCACGTCGGTGAACACCTCCTCGTGGCTCGCGTGCAGGTAGGCCATGCCCGCGGTCGACCCGGTGGTCTGGAAGAAGTTGGCGGTGGGGCTGCCGTCTCGCCACCAGCCGCCCACCGCTCCGACGCGGAGCCCTTCGGTGACCTGGGTCTCGGCGCGGGCGCCGCGCAGGGGCAGGTAGATCTGCTGCGAGGACAGAGCGACCGTGTTGTCTCCGACGTGGAGCAGGCGTCGGTCGTTCTGCAGGTGCAGCGCGACGGTGTTGAGCAGCCACTTGTCGCCCCGGCTTCGGACCGCCACCTGGGACCACCACAGCGAGTCGTCGAGCTCTTGCGACGCCTGCACCGCGTGGGTGGTGGTCAGCAGGGGAGGGCTGTCGTCGACGCCCGCAGCGCTGACCAGCCCGCTGTAGGCCATGTAGGGGCGCTGGGCATCTTGGTGGGCTTGCTCGCCCCGTGCGAGCTCGACCCCCGCGACGACCTGCACCGAGATGGTCTGTGTGTCGCCGCCCCGGAGGACGAGCAGGGCAGCCTGGCCGATGCGCGGGCCACCGGTGAGACGCACGTGCCGGCCGTCGAGGGGCTCGATGGCGAGCCGGTCGGGCGCCAAGGTGATGACGTCGTCGTACGAACCGAGGTCGAGCACGATGGGGTGGCCCAGGGTCACCGACAGCGAATCGGAGGCGCGGACGGGGAGCATGCCCCCTTGGTTGGGTGTGGGTCCTCGAGGGGAGGGGGTCTCCGCCAACGCCGACTGGCCCAGGAGGAGCAATGCTCCCCCTAGGCTCAGTTCCAGCAACCGATGGCGGTTGGGTGCCAACGTGGGTCAGCTACCGATGGCCGTGAACAGCAGGTCGGTGGTGTACGTGCCCGACGTGATCGTGGTCGGAAGGCCAAAGCCTACCTGCACGTCGACGGTTGCACCGGTGGCGAGGGACGCGCCGATGGACTCGGGCGGCGCGGGCGTCTGGGGGATGGCCGTGCCGGTCGCCGTGCTCCAGTCCGTGGCGCCCGCTGCGCCAATGGCGAACACCACATCCGGGGTGCCCGTGCCGGTGCCGCCGAGGGCGCCGCGCTCGACGGTGATCTCGGCATCGCCGTAGCCCTGGAAGTCGACCGTCGCCTGCAAGGAGCCGATGGCGAACGAGCCGCCGTAGCCGGAGTTCACGGTGTTGGTACCCGAGGTGTTGCCGCCGGCGTCTTGGTTGCCGTAGGCATCCACCGAGCCGAAGTCGAGCAGGCTGTCACTGGAGAGAAGCACGGTGTCGGTGCCATCGCCAGCGATGGTGAGGGTGATGGAGTTCGTCAGCTGGGCGGACAGCGAGATGGTGTCGGTGGCGTTGACGCCGTCCGTCTGGGTGTCGGTGCCAGCGAACGCCGGGGCGCTCAGGGCCAGCAAAGCGCCGGTGAAAATCCAAGTCTTCATTGTGAACCTCGTCGGTTTTTGTTTCCTAGTCTGGGGGTCACTTCGGCCCTCCGGGATCCCCGGTTGAGCGAGAATTTTGGGGCTAAAGTCCGCTGGTTCAAACCACGAGCGGTGTCCTGGTATCCTCGATAATTCTGGTTGAATGGGTGATATGGAGGTTAGCGATTTGCTCCATTTTCGATTGGATCGCGTCTGCGGTGCCTGACGCATCGCCCTTCTCTGCACCTCCATGGGGCCCCTGGTACGAATCCTTTGACCCCACGTGGGCCGATCGTGATGGGGGGCCCGGGGGGCGCCGCCAGCCGTCGTTCTGTGGCCTGTTCTGAGTCAAGATGTGGAATGCCCCCAGGTCCCCATCCGTGGCGGCGGCTCCCCGGAACCGCCAAGAAGCCCGCCGCTCGCCCGCTGGTCTCGCTCCAGAAGGCCCTCGCCAAGCCAACCGCCATCCCTCGTCTGGAGCCCATACGGGCTGGGGTGGACCACGCGCCGAGCCCGCAGATGGCCGCGCGCCTGGTGTCGGCCATCGCCCTGGTCGACACCCTGAGCGCCGAGGGGCTCACCGCGGCCACGGTCGAGCAGCTCGGGGACGCTGAGCGGCTGGTGGCGCGCTGTGCCTCCTCGTCCCTCGTGCCCTCCGTGAACGCCCTGCTCGGGGTGGCTCAGGCCGTCGCTCTGCGCATCGCCGCGGACTCGGTGCGCCTCGATGCCGCCTCCGGCGGGTGGACCACGGCCGTGTGGCTCACCGAGGAGCCGACCCGTCGTCGCCACTGGGACCTGTCGGGCTGGGAACCCCTACGCCACGCCGTGTGCCGCAGCGACGACGCGGCCTACCAAGAAGCCATCGAGCGGGTGGCCTGGCCCACGCTTCCCACAGAGGTTCGGCCCTACGTGGCGTTCGCCTTCCCGGACGAGCCATGGGCCGAGGAGCTGCTCGCGGCGGCACTGAGCCAGCCCGCACCGGATCTCTCGGCCATCGGCCATCTCCTGACCGCCTGCACGGATGGCGAGCTGTTGGCGCAGGCCGCCCGCGCCACCGGCGGGCCGCACTTGGTGGCCCAGGCCGCCGCAGACCTCGTGGCCGTGTTGCCTGCCTCCGCCTGCGTGCCGGTGTTCGCTCACGCCATCGGGGCCCTGTTGGTCAAGCCCCGCTACGGCCCCTTGCTCAAGACCCCACCGCGCCTGGTGGCCCAGGCCCTGACCACCCTGGGGGACGCCGCTAGCGCCGAGGTGATGGCCTCCTACCTGGGGCACAAAGTGCTCGGCGCGCAGGCGGTCGCATTCTTCGAGGCGCACCCGCAGCATGCGCAACGGCTGGGCGACTCGGCCTCCGAGCTGCGCGAGCGCTTGACACCCGCTGCGCCGGTCGACCTCGCCTCGCCCGACGACGTGCCCGAACTGCTGCGCACCCGCGCCTGGCGTGCCACCACCAAACCCAAAGAGACGGTGGTGGTGGGCCTGGCTTGGCCCCACCCGCTCGACGAGCAGTTCCTGGCACCCGCGGGGATCGAGACGAGCGTGGTCCCATCGCGCCCCATGAAGCCTGTCGAGCTGGCCGAGTGGCGCGCTGAGGCCGGCTACCGGTACGTCGACCGACAGCCGGTCTATGCCCGTGGCCGGCAGGTCACCTTCCTCGAGGTGCCGAGCGCTGAAGGGCTGGTGGTGTGGAACGGGGGCAAGGGGCTCGTGCAAGACGCCTGGCGCTGGGCCCAGCGGCACGGGCCCGCCGCGCTCCCCGGATTCCTCAGTGGGTCGTGGGCTCGCTGGCTCCACGAAGAGCACGGGCGGACGCACCTGGCCATCCTCCAGGCCATGGGCACCCCTGCCGTCGTGCCCGCATTCGTCGAGCTGTTCCATCGCAAGCGCTGGCGCACCACGGCCGAGCGCTGGCTCGTGTCGCACATGGAGCTCGCGGCCATCGGCCTGCTCCCCATGGCCCTCGGCCCCAGAGGGACTCAGCGCAGGCGCGCCCAGCAGGTGGTGGTCCACCTCGGGCGCACGGGCCACGCCTCCGTCCTGCTCGCCGTGGCCGACACCTACGGCGTGGAGGCGACGTCCGTGGTGGAGGAGCTGCTCGCTCGTCCTCACACCTTGCCCGGCAAGCCGCCCAAGCGCCCCGACTTCCTGCGGCCGGCCACCCTGCCGCCGGTGCGGGTGCGAGGGGGGGATGCTCTGCCCCCCGACGCTGTCGATGCGCTGCTCGAGCTGCTCTCCCTCGATCCGAGCGGCGAGGCCTACCCCCTGCTCGACCTCGCGTCCGCGCTCGATGCCGAGTCGATGGAGCGCTTCCTCTCGGCGCTGCTGGAGCTGTGGGTCGACCATGATGCGCCGGGCCGGCACGACTGGATGCTGCGGGCCGTGCTGGCGCTGCCGACGCCCCAGAATCAACGGCGCGTGGCCGAGCTCGCCCGGCGTTGGTGCCAGAACGCCAAGGCCAAGGCCTCCCGGGCCATGACCGTGCTCGCCGAGATCGGTGACGAGCGGGCGCTGCTCACGCTCACCCACATCGCCCACAGCTCCCGTGTGCAGGCCCTGAAGGGGGAGGCCCGCGGCTTGCTGGCCCACATCGCCGCGGACCGCGGCTGGAGCGCTGAGCAGCTCGACGACCGCACCGTGCCTACCCTCGGGCTCGATGAGGCTGGTGGTATGACGCTCGACCTTGGCCATCGCCAGGTGCGGGCTCAGGTGGGCAGCGAGCTGGTGGTGCAGCTGGTCGACGACCAGGGGGGGCGTCTGCGCGCCATGCCCCGGGCCGGCGATGACCCCGCGGCCCACCGAGCCGCCAAGAAGCAGCTGGCCGCCCTGCGCCGCGACGTGGCGGCCATCGGCACCCGCCAGCGGCAGAGGCTGGAGGCCGCCATGGTGTCGGGGCGCACGTGGCCCTTGGCCGCGGCGCGACGGTGGCTGTTCGAGGCACCACTCCTCGGCGGCATGGTGCGAGCGCTCGTCTGGCTCCACGACGGTGTGGCGTTCCGCGTGTGCGAGGATGGGTCGTTCGCCGACGTCGCCGACGAGTCCATCGAGCTGCACGGTGGGCAGGTTCGGCTGGGCCACCCGCTGAGTTTGGACGTCGCCGCCTGGGGCGAGCGCCTCGCCGACTACGAGCTGATCCAGCCCTTTGCGCAGCTGGCCCGGCCCGTGCACCGGAGCGGCGACCCTGCGATGGCCGTGCTCGGGGGGGTGGGGCCGGTGCCGGGGCGCAAGGCCATGGGGGTCTTGGCGGCCCGGGGCTGGGAGCGCATGGGTGGGCAGTGGATCACCGGCTGGCGTCGAGGAGAGGCGGAGCTGCGGGCCGAGCCGGGCATCGAGGTGGCCCACCTTTCCGACGGGGAGCAGCCGGTGGGAGTCCAGGTCGTGGGCGACGTGGGCGGCTTGAGCGAGGTGGCGTGCTCCGAGTTGGTGGCTGACCTGCAGGCGCTCGCCGAGCTTGAATCGTAGGGCCGTCGCGGCCGGACGACGTGGGGCGCGCGGGCTTGGCCCACCGGCAGCTATGCTCTGGTGGGGGTGCCTGTGACGCGCTGGATTCTCTGCTTCTCCCTCGCGCTGGCGGCGTGCGACGAGCCCGACGCTGAGCCGGACACCGACCCCGTGGAGGAGCAATGCCCGGGTGAGCCGACGTGGGAGGTCTGCCCCTTCGTGACCGAGGTCGAGCGTGCCGAGGCCCAGGCTGAGATCGACCGCATCTCCGAAATCCAGGACCGCCACGAGGACGACGTGATGGCCATCGAGGGCGTGCTCTCCATGGGCATCGGATTCGACTGTCCATCCGACGCGTTCGTGTTCGTCGTGGGCTACGACGAGGAGGGGGATTGCCCCACCTCGGTGCCCCATGAGCTCGATGACGTGCCAGTGTTGGTGTTTCCCACGTCCGTGGGTGTTTTCCTGTAGGAACGGCTGTGGGTCGAGTCGCCGATGGGTTGGCTCTGGCCCGCGCGGCTGACTTCACGAGCCTTGGACGAACCGTCCGTTCCCCCCGCACTCCAACGGCTTTGAGGGGGGAGTCATGGTGTGGAAGAAGATCTGCGCAGGGGGGGTGGGCGTCGCATTGGCATGGCTGTGGGGGCTGTCCCACCCCACGACGGGGCCGGCGGTGACGCGGAGCGCTCCCGACGTCATGGCTGTCATCCTCGACGGCACACCACCATTGTTGCCCGTGGTCGCGTCCTCCCGTCCAGACGAGCTCGGGTCGCTGCCCATCGACGTCGTGGAGCCCGAGGCATCGCTCGTGTGGTTCGTCGCTCGCAGCATGCACGGACCCGACGCCACGTTGGGGGAGATCGGAGGGCATGTCGTCGGGCCCGATGGCGCCGTCGTCCCGGGAGCTTTTGTGAGAGGGGTCGCTGAGGATGGGGAAGTGCACGGAGCGCGCACGGGTCCCGATGGACGCTTTCGGATGGTGCTGCCGACCGGGCGGCTCGTGGTGTCTGCGGTTCGCTACGACGAGGTCGAGGTGACGAGCGAGAGCGAGCTCGTGACGGTGGACGAGGAGAACGTTCCCTACGTGGCGTTGGAGCTTCAGTCGGCTCCAGCGGCGGACGCGGGGCTCGTGCTGAAGACGCATCCAGGTGGCTTCGAGGTGATGGCGGTATCCGCCGGATCCGGCGCGGAGGAGGTGGGTTTGTCGGTGGGGAGTGTGGTCACCTCGGTGGGTGCACGAGCAGCCATCGACCTCACTGAAGAGGATGTGGAACGTGGGTTGGTGGGGCTCGTAGGAACGGCTGTCGACATGGGCTGGGTCGCTCCCGATGGCTCCGCCCATGCGTCCCCGGTGGAGCGATGGTCGGTGGACCGCGTCGAATAGGCTCAAGAGCGGGTGCCGGCGTAAGCCTCGCGCCCATCCGGCGTTGGCAGGCCATGCTCCTTCTGATGATCGCTGCGTTGGCCCAAGCGCAACCCCTGCCGGACGGCCTGTACAAGGGTGTGGGTGGAGCACTTGGGGAGCGGTGGGGGACCGAGGTCCCGGTCCACGCCCACGTCGGGGGCTCGAGTCAGGCCTACCTCCGCGGTCCTCTGACGCCGCACCATCCAGTGCTGATCTCGACGGCCAATGACAACCGTACCTACTGGTACATCACGCAGATCTGGCGCCCGCTGTGGAGGGCATGGCCGTACCTGTTCGTGGACGACGTCGCCTACATGGGCTCCTGGAGCGGCCGGGGTCCACGGACCGAGTTGTGGGTGTCGATTCCCGCCCAGGCGGCGGATCGACTGGTCGACGTCCCGAGGCGGGACCGCACGGAGCTCGGCCAAGGCTTGCACAGTCGCTTCTCGGCCCCTGTGTTCGAGCGCGGCGGACCCATGCCCATCACCCTGCACCTCTCCCACTCAGGAGATCCCGTCCGCATGATGGTCGGCGGTCGCCAGCGCGGCCCGCGCAACAACCGGTTCTCGTTCGAGGTGTTCCAGGACGGACAGCCTCTGCCCGTCATCGACGCGCCAGACTTCGGGGGCCCTGGCGGCTGGGTGCAGATCGAGCGAGGCCACACATCGTCCCTCGATGCCGATCTGTCGAGCTGGGTCCACCTCCGCGAGGCCGGCTCGTATGAGGTTCGGGCCAGCTACGGGACCGAGGTGGCGCCGCCGGGCGGGGCTGTCGATGGGCCAGACCGGCTGCACGAACGGTGGGACGTGGTCTTCGAGCAGGTGTTCACCGTCGTCGTCCGGTGAACGCCACCGCGTGGTTGCGCCTTCAGATCCCGTTGACGACCCAGCTCGCAACGTGCCGGTGGCTCCCCACGCGAGCCTTGTTCTCGAAGACGTCGAGCTGGTGTCGACCCGAACGGGGCACCTTGCAGCGCACGGACACCCGCGATGTGCCCGTCACCGCGCAGCGCTCCTCCCCAAGTCGGCCAGCGATGGAGCGACCCTTGGGGTTGTCCATCGTCACCACGACCGTGTCGTGGGCATCCACCGACGACCGCTTCGGATCGACCAGCGCCAGCCCGGATGCGAAGAACCCGGGGCTCAACGCAGGCTGTCGGATGAAGTCTCCCTTGCTGATCGGTGTGCCATGCAGCTGCCAGGACGCCCGCTCCGGGAGGTGGTCGTAGCGGAAGACCTCCGGAGGGGTGAACAAGTAGTCCGTGCGAAACGCCGTTGCACCGCCGCCTTCGGCGTCCGAAACCACATCCCAGGTAGCATCCATCAGGGCCCACTTTCCGTCGACTTTGACCGCATTCCAGGCGTGGGACGAGCCGGCCAAGGCCCCATCGTTCTTGCGCACGTTCCCCGTGATGTAGACGGCGTCGAGTCCGGCGGCCTTGCTCACGGCGACCACCAGGTTCGCGTACCCCGAGCAGACGCCGGTCCCTCGCCGCAGCACCGTGTCGGCATCCTGAGGCTGACGTTTGCCGGGCTCCAGCGAGCCATGGTCGTAGGTCACGTGGGTCACCACCCAGTCGTGAATCAAGCGTGCCGCTTCGCGCTCATTGCCGGTTCGTTCGGCGATTTCCTTGCCGAGTTCGTCGATGGATTCGCCCTGGATCACGGAGGCCAGGGGGTGGGGGTCGGAGGCCACCGGCCACGCCAACGAGAGGGCCTCTGCGTCGGCATCCGGGGTGGAGCTCCAGTCGTGCTGCACCGCCCGGTCGCCTGTCTCTAGGGGGACGAAGCCATTGCACTGTGCCTCGCCCACCAAGTGCACGAACCGAAGTTGACCGTCCACGAGCACCCCGAAGCGTTCGCCACCGGCGTCTCGAGTGGCGTCGCACATCGCGTTCGTGCCTGCTTCGTCGAGCTCCAATCGGAAGTAGGGCGTGACCCGGTGCACGTGGAGGACCTGCTCGGCCAGCACCACGGGAGGCCCCAGCACCATCCAGGTGCCGTCCGGGGCCTGGCGCAGCGTCTCGCCATCGAGCACCAGCCCGTCTGCCTTGAGGATGCGTTCGGCGTCGTCGGGGGCCAGCCCGCGGCCAGCGATGTGGTCCGTGATCCAGGTCGACACCCGTCGCCCTTCCATCCGGATGACGGGGCGCCACGCGGGGTCCGGAGCCCGGAGCTCCTCGCAGGGAGCGTCCCCCAAGGTCCAGACGCCATCGTGCTCTGCGAAGGACACCTCCCGTGCCCTCCCTGCCGACAGCTGGCAGGAAAGCTTCCGTTGGTCCGAGAAGCTCACACTCACGGGCCACTCAGCGTCGGGCGGCAGCTCCAGCGTGGTCGACTCCGTGTGCATCTGGTCTCGGACCTGCACCGTCGCGCCCTCGGGCACCACCAAGGTGAGCACGATGGGCGGCACCACCGGGACTGCCGGCTCCACTGGCTCCGGCGTGACCTCCGGACCGACTACCTCCACCTCGGAGGGTTCGGGCTCGCGGTCCGTGTCGGATTCGGACTCCGCTGCCCACTCGTTGTCGAACGCCGAGTTGTAGGCCTGCAGCGAATCCGCCACCCGTGCGAACGCCCTCCGTGCGTTGTCCGCCCAGGGGGCCTCGACGGCGTCCAGCATCCAGTCGCCGCGGGTCGCCACCGCGGTCAGCGCACTGCCGGGGTCGAAGTACACCCAGGCCGCAAGGAAGGGCACGTTGATGGCGAGGGTGCGGAGGAGCAGCCGGTCGCCCACGTTCAGGGACGCCTTGTCGCGACGCGACCGGGCGAGGTCGCTGAAGAAGCTGGTGCTCCCACGCTTGGACTTGCGCAGGTAGGCCACCAGCTCCCAGAGCATGGGACCCACCGGAAACAGCAGCGCGCCGGCCGTCCAGGCGACCCACATCGGCCCGTTCCACATCGCTGCGACGGAGCCGCCGAGCCACAGGCCCAAGAACGGAATGGCGAGGACGGTGAGCCAGAAGCATGCGCGCACCACGAATCCCAGCGCTGCCATTCGATTCCTCCCACGCAGCGTACGTGGTGCAGTGCGCGTGTCCTTCACCGGATCGGCGACGCGTCCGCGCGCCCGCTACTCCATCGCGTCGACTCGCTGGCAGGCGGGGCGGGCCAGGGTGCGCTCGAGCCACGCCGTCAGGTGGGGACAGTCGGACACGTCGATGCCCAGCATGCCGTTGAGGCGGGCCGCGGAGGCCACGTCGAGGTCGGCGATGGTGAAGTGGTCCCCGACCATGTGACCCGTCTTGGCCAGGTGGGCGTCGAGGATCGTATTGAGCGGGCCGATCTTGGCGCGGGCGGCGTGCATCGCGGCCTCGTCGCGGCGGGCCTCGGGCACGAACACCAGCTGGATGAACAAGGCGACGAGCGGCACCTGGTATTGGACCTGAGACCACAGGCTCCACTGCCACGTCAGCGCGCGCTCAGCGGGCGTCGTGCCAACCGAATCCGGCAGGTGCGTCTCGAACAGGTAGCGGTTGATGGCCACCGACTCCCAGAGCACCAAGTCGCCGTCGACGAAGACCGGCACCTTGCCGTTCGGGTTGAGGGCCAGGAACGCCTCGGACTTGTGGTCCTTGTCGGAGAACGACACCTCGGCGCGCTCGTAGTCGATGCCGGTTTCTTCGAGGGCCCAGTAGCAGCGACCTGCGCTCGACTTGGGAGAGCCGTAGATCTTGACCATGGTGGCCTCCAGGGGCGGCATGATGGACGCGCCCGGTAACACAGCTCGCGTGCTGGTGGATGGGACCCTGCATGGGCCCAGGAACGGCCTGGTAGACTGGTCGCGCTGGAGGAAGGCATGCGTTGGATGGCACTGATCGTACGCCGCGGCGCGGTCACGGACGCATGGAGCCTCTGAAGGCCGAGCTCGCCGCCGCCATTCGGAGGCGGGTGCTCGCTGGCACGCTGGATCATCCTGGTCAGACCCATCCGGTCGAGCACTACCTCGACCGTGGCACGGAGGTGCGGCCGGCGCTGTACGACGCGGCGCTGCTGCTCGTCGACGACGACGACCCCACAGTGCTCACCAACGTGCTGCATTTGGCCGCCGGCCACCCCGACGAGGCCTTCTGGGCAGCGCTGGTCGCCCGGCTCGACGGGTCGGGGCCCGCCTTGCCCGATGGTCTCGCGGAGCGTGTCGCCGCCGAGGTGGCGAATCCAGCGGCTCGCAGTGACGCGCTGCGCGGCAAGGCCATCGCGGCGTTTGTCGCGCTGGGGCTGCCCGAACAGGTGCTGCGACTCCAGCTCGAGAAGGGCAGCACGTCGGCGCGGGTCACCGCGGTGGCCAAGGCGGCCATCCAGCGACGACTCGATGCGTCCTTGGCGAGCTTCGCCGGGTGGACGTTGGCCGACGAGGACGGGGCCGGCGCGGTGCTCGGGGCGGCCGCGGCGCTGTGGACCTGCCCGGAGGAGGTGCGCGCGGCCTTCCGCGACGGAGCCGTCGAAGCGGACCCGGCCTGGGCCCGACGCGACGACCTGACCCAGGCCCTACGCCTCGAGGGCTGACCCCGCCGTCCGGTGTGTACGCGTGGAGAGGCCGAACGGGCCCGCCCGTAGGCGGAGCGGGCCGGCCGAGTGGTGCGCACAAGCAGGAGAATTCGACGTGCTATGGTTGCGTTGTGGAGGGCGTTTGCCCTTCATTTGGAGGAAGCTGACAGCTCAGGTTTCAAGCTGAACACGTCGACGTGCAGGTTCGAGTCCTGCCCCCCGCATTCCATCTTGGGCGGGGGTGGCGAAATGGTAGACGCGCCGGTCCCCCGGTGTTGACGGCATCACGTTCAAACGAATCCTCCCAAGCTGATGCATTGCCGTGGTGACCTTTTCGACCTCGAACCTGTCTCGCCGAAGGCGGGGGTGCGACTCCCCCTGGGCCCTCTTTATGGGCCCATAGTCCAGCAGTAGGACGTCGGCTCTCATGACTCATGGGTTCGATTAAACGCCGTAGGTCACGCACATCTCGGCCCTCTGGCCCCGGGGCAGGATACGCTCCCGGGGCCTCCTCATTCCTTGAAGAGGTAGCGAAACACCGCGCCGGCCAGCTCCTTGCGCTCGACCTCGCGGTCGTTGGCGCGGCTTCGGGCCCGCTTCACCGCGTTGCGCAGGGTGTCGATGCGCTCGAGCAGCGCCTCCTTCTTCGGTTGTGGCAGTGCGCCCGAGAGGTAGGTCGTGTGCCAGTGGCCGATGACCACGTCTTCAGTGATCAGCTGCGTCTGAGCAGGGATGGCGTGGTCGTCTTTGATCACCGCGTCGTACAGGACGATGGGGCGCTGAACCTTCTTGGTCTTGTGGGTCACGGCGGTCTCGGACCGGAAGACGCGAGAGTTGGGGTCCTCGTGCCACGTCTTGGCCTCGTCGAGGCTCGGCATCGCGTCGACGAAGGTGCGAAGGTCGTTCAGCTCCTTCTCGAGGAAGATGAGCAGCGTGACCGGAACGTCGCCGAGAATGACCTCTCCATCGACCTTTACCTCTCCACGGGCCTCGAGGTTTCCGTAGCCCTGGGTCGCTTCGATGTCGAAGTAGTCACTGCGCAGCTTCCGCACCTTCTTCAGCACCTCGTCGGCGGCGAGCTGCACCTTCTTGTCTTCCGGAGGGAAGGTCTCGCCGTCGTCGTCCTTCGGGGTGTAGGTGCGGGTCATGCCCGCGTAGAGGTCGGCCTTCTGGGCCTTCTTGTGCAGCTCGGTGAGCTCCGAGTAGGTGCGTGTCTTCACGCCCTTGCGGATGGCCACCACCTCGTGAAGCTTGAGCTTGTCGTCGTCCATGGGTCTTGTCTCCGATGCGTCGAAGGGACGGGCATAGCCGGAGGCCCACCAGGTCGCACCTCCTAGCCGCCGAGCTTGTGGGGACCTGCAGGGCGGGTCATGGAGTCCCAGCGACCGAAGGATGATTCGTGGCACCCATGAATGCTGGCGACGAGGGCTCGATGCGGGCCGTGATCTGCGAGCGGTACGGGCCACCGGAGGTCCTCGAGGTCCGGGTCGTGCCCAGACCCCGTCCGGCGTCCGACGAGGTCCTCATCCGGATCCGGGCCACCAGCGTGACCCAGGCCGACGCACGCATGCGCGGTTTCCGGGTGCCGCCGTCCACCTGGGTGCCCGCCCGGCTGGTTCTGGGGATCTTCAAGCCCCGGCGCCAGGTGTTGGGCTCGGAGCTCGCGGGGGTCGTCGAACAGATTGGGGCCGACGTGCAGCGGTTCGCGGTGGGGGACCGGGTGTATGCCTCCACGGCCATCGGTCACGGGGGAGGGACCCACGCCGAGTACATCTGCATGCCCGAGCACCACCTCGTCGAGCACATGCCGACCCATCTGGACTTCGAGCAGGCGGCGGTCATTCCCTTCGGGGGCCGGGCCGCGCTGCATTTCCTCCGAGCGGCCGGCGTCGGGCCCGGCCAGCGCGTGTTGATCCATGGGGCGTCGGGCAGCCTCGGCACCTACGCGGTGCAGCTCGCACGGCACGTCGGGGCGCGGGTCACGGGCGTCTGCAGCGGAGCGAACGCAGAGCTGGTGCGCTCCCTGGGCGCCGAGGATGTCATCGACTACACCCAGGAAGACTTCACGGAGCGCGTGGGGCAGTTCGATGTCGTGTTCGACACGGTGGGCTTGGCGTCGCCCCGCGGCTGTCTACGGGCGCTGGCCCCTGGGGGGGCCTACGTCAATGCCGTGTCGTCGTTGGGCGTGGCGCTGCAGACGTGGTGGTGGTCCCTCGGCACGGGCAAGCGCACCCTCGGGGGCGTCACCGGCGAGGACCCCGAGTACCTCGTCGAGCTGAAGGAGCTGGCGGAGGCGGGTGCGATCCAGCCGGTGATCAGCCGGCGCTTCCAGCTCGAGGAGATCGGTGAGGCCCATCGCGTGGTCGACTCGGGCCACAAGGTGGGCAACGTGGTGGTCGTGGTGTGACCTTCGGTCGCTCCGGGGCGCCGCCATCGAGCTGCCGGTGGCCGGCCGACGCCCGCGCCGTGCGTCAGAAGACCGACACTCCGCCGCCATCAGCCTCTCAGGCCGCGTTCGACTCGGGAGATGACCTTGCCTCCGAAGAAGGCCGCGAGCAGCGCCACGCCGCTGGTGATGACCCGCGCGAGCGTCCATAGGTCTTCGCCCAGCCAGTCCCTGTTCCGGCCTGCAGCGGACACGAGGACGAACCAACCGCACCATGTCCCCCACCACAGCACGAGCTCCCACGGTGTGGACGAGGGCTCCTCCATGGGGTCCCACGTCGTGGAGTGGTCGCGGGCGCTTCGGTAGACCAGCTCGTCCGTCAGTGTGTACGGGGCGAAGAGGTTCACCAGCGGGATGAACCATACGACCACGGACCAGCCCCTAGGGTAGGACAGATGGCGCTCCCCGAGCTCGCCGAGGCGCCGCCGCGCTGAGGACTGCCAGAGGAGCCAGAGGAACGCGGAGACGATCAGCGAGAGGCGACCGGCCCACTGGGCCAAGGACATGGCCAGGCCGGCCGGGTGGTCCGCGTGGTACGACTCTGGAGCCAGGACGTCGGGCATGAGCGACAGCACGGCGAGGCGGATTCCCCAGGTCGTGACCCCGAATGCACCGGGCAGGAACACCACCACGCGCAGCCAGAACGCCAGTGGTGGCATGGGGTCCACCTGCGGCCCGGGGGGGGAGAAGGCGTTCTTCTTCGCGCTTGCCATGGCGGAGCACCCCAGACGACGGGTTCGGATGATGGCTCAGGTGGGCGAGGGCCGCACGGTCGTGGCGGCGGCCCGAGTTTCCCTCAGCAGCCGCAGCAGAGGCTGGCCGAGGCACGCAGGAAGGCGGCGCTCTGGTCGTAGACGTGGTTTCCGCAGCCCGAGGCCTTCACGAGATCCAGGGTGCCGTCTCCGGTGATGTCCCGTGCCGTGACGGGCCCTTGGGGCGTGCCGTAGGAGAAGTCGTCCGGGTGGGCCAACAGCAGCTCGGCCCGGCCGGCCCGCACCGCCCACTCTTGGTGCGCCCAGAACTTCTCGATGCCGTCCTCCGACAGCAGGGACAGGACCTGCACGTAGACGCCCCCCTCCATCGCCGTGGCCCGGAAGGTAGGTGCACGGAGCGACTGGACCCCGGGCTGCTGTCCCACGAGGGCGACCGCCGGTCCGGTGTCGATGACCGGCGCCGTTGACCGCCAGCTGGCGGGCGGCGTCTCGGCCAGCGTCCACGCCAACGGCCGGTCCTGCCCGAGGTCGAGTGCCACGAGCAGCGAGATCCCTTGGGTGCCCGCACACTCGTTGACGTCGTGCTGGGTCATCCCCATCACCGGCACCTGCATTGCGGCTCCCTGGCGGGGCAGCACCCACACGAGATCGCCCTTGTCGACGCCTAGACCGCGCATCTCAGCGTCGGTCAGCGACCGGTAGTCGGACGGCGAGCTGGTGCCCCTCACCGAGAACTCCAGTCGCAGGACACCGTCCGTCGCGGGTCGGTCTCCTGTGAGTCGCAGGTCGTCCGGCCAGGCCAGCTGGCGCTCGATTCGCCCTGCGAGCCCGTCCTTTCCGAGGGCCCGGTAGGCGTCGCGAAGAACGGCCAGCGCCTCGCGGTGCCGTGGCTCCAGCGCCACGGCCCGCTGGGCCCACCCCAACCTCGTCTCCGCGTCCTGCGCGCCCCGCGCCGAGCGGATGGCGGCGTCGAAGGTGAGGGGGTTGGACTGGAGGAACTGCGTCTGGACCCACCCGCGGGTGCCGTTCCCGACGATCACCTCGCTGTGCGCTCCTTGGCTCGAGACCACCTCCACCGGGGTGTTGATGTCGAGCTGCCCGACGCGTCGGCCCTCTGGGGTCGCGCGCAGGTTCAGCGCAGAGGCGTGCACGTAGTGGCTTGGTTCGGCGAGGGCGAGGGCGAGGAAGAACCACATGGTGACAGCCTACCTCGGCCGCCTTGGTTCACGAGGTGATGGGCTGGCCCTGTATGCCCCCATCCCGGACGTCGTGGTAAGCGGGGGCATGCCGCACGCCGACGCCGCCGATCTGGTCCTGGCCACCACCGTCCGCGGGGTGACCACCCTCACGCTGAATCTGCCCGCACGCCTGAACGGGTGGACGCTGCCGATGATGCACGCCCTGCGCGCCCGGATGGACACCGCCGCCGCCGACCCGGCCACGAAGGTGGTGGTGCTCACCGGCACCGACCCCTACTACAGCGCCGGCGTGAACCTCAGCAGCACCATGAGCTTCGCGCACCCGCGCACCCTGCATGCATGGATCCGGGAGCACAACCAGTCGCTGTTCGAGGGTTTCCTGCGCTTCGACAAGCCTCTGCTCATCGCCGTCAACGGCCCTGCCATCGGGGCGACGGTCACCTCGGCCACCCTGGCCGACGCGCTGCTCGCGTCCGACCGCGCCACGTTCTCCACCCCCTTCGCGGCCCTCGGCGTCACCCCCGAGGGCTGCTCCAGCGTGCTGTTCGCCAAGCTCATGGGGGAGGCGAACGCTCAGCGGATGCTGGGGCCCGAGGGGTGGAAGCCGACGGGCGCCGAGGCAGCGGAGGTGGGGCTCGCCGACCGGATGGTCCCCCACGACGAGTTGCTCGACGAGGCCCAGCGCATGGCGGAGGCCTGGATTGCCGAGGGGCGGGCTCGCACCTTTCGAGCTGGCATGGGCCGCGACGAGCTGCTCGCCATCAACGCCGAAGAGTCGGAGGTGCTGGCCACCGCATTTCTCGACGCCCCCTTCCTCGAGGGGCAGTATCGGTTCCTGCGGCGCAAGAAGAAGCGGCGGCCGGCGGCCATGTTCTGGGTCCTGTGGCGGAGCCGGCCGCTGTGGAAGCAGCTGCTCTAGCAGGGGTTGAGAACCCTCCCGTCGCCTCCTGAGGCCATTCGTCCGTGGGCCCATGTCCCTTGTCCTTCACGTGCCTCGGCACGCTCCTTCCTCAAGTCCGCGTCGACGTCCCATCGGTGTGGTGACGATGCTGGTCAGAGCGGCCTCGTTCGCATGCCCATGCCTCGCACGAGGTTCAGCATGCGGAGGGAGGCGTGGCGTCGGCCCGCGATGGTCCAGTGCTCGAGCACGTCGCCCCCCGCGGTGAACTGCGGCGACAGCACGAACACGCGTACCTTCGCACCCGCCATGAGGCCGTGGAAGCGCGGGTCGCGGAGCAGCCCCTTGGTGAGGGCGAGCTGCTCCAGGGGCTGGAAGTAGTCGAGGTCGAGGGAGACCCAGTCACACTCCAGCGCCTCGGGTCGCTCCAGGGCTCGGGGCCAGGGCAAGTCCGCTGGGTTCACCCACCACGGAACCCGGACCGAGGCACCGACGTCGCGACCGGCCAGCTGCACCTCGGGGCCCGGCTGCGCGGTGGTGAAGGCGACGTCGTTCTCGCCGAGGACCGGCATGCCGCTGTCCGGTCGCTTGATGCCCTCGAGGAGCGTCCACCACGTGGCGGCCTGAGCCGGTACGCGGCGGAGCAGGTAGCCGTCGCGGCAGAAGTCCGAGTGGCGGTCGGCGTGGAACAAGCGGGAGGGAAGCGTGCCGGTGGTGACGTAGTGGTAGAGGACCACGTCGAGCATGTGGTGGTCGCGCAGGACGTAGTCGGTCTGAGATCCCCGTCGCATGACCCGGGCCGTGCCGCAGAGCACCTCGTCGAGGTCGGCCAGCGCCAGCCGCTGCCAAGGACGCTCCACCAGGCGGTCTTGGGGTGCGATGAAGGGCTGGTCGCCGCTGGCCGTCATGTCTTCGGGACCGGCCCATGCCTGGACCCGATCCCCCAGCCGCCGTGCGTCGCCATCCACCAAGGCGCGGCGGGCCACGTCGCGGATGTGCTGCACGGCACCCATGGGTGGAATGGCCCGTGCCTCGTCGAGGGCTCGCAGCTCGAATGCGTAGGCGTCGTCGGTGGGACGTCGCCACTCGGACATGGGCACCCTCGTCACGCTCAGCCTCCCCTCACAGCGGCCATGGTAGCCGGGTGGGCCCCGGTCGCTCTGGTCGCCCCCGCTGCATCACGTGGTCGCCAGCCCACGGCGACATGCCTATGAGAAGGGTGCCGCAATCGCACCCGTGCCGAAGGCGAACCGTGGGGCGATGGAGGAACCGTGGGTTTCTTGGTGCTGTGAGTCACTGCGGGGGTGTTGCAGGTGTGGTTCGTCGTGGTCACCGTCGCCGTCGGCCGCCTGTGGTCGGTGCATGCACCCGTGGCGTCTTTTGGCACCGGACCGCTGCTGTGGCAGAAGACGGTGGGGGGCACGGATCTGCAGCTGCGTGGGGTGCCGCTGTCGTCGTATGTGCAGCATCGCGGGGAGATCCCTGATGGCCTGCGCAGTCTCGAGCAGGCGGGCCCCTGGGTGGGTGCGGTGGTGCGCCTCGCTCCCTGGGGACTGGCGTGGGGGGCGATGTGGGTGGCGGACCCGACCGGCGCCGGCTCGGTGCCCTGGGCCTGGCGTACCTGGCTCGTGGGGGCCGCGCAGCCGCTGTCGACAGGGGCCGAGGCCGTGGCCGCGGCCTGGGCGTTGGTGAGGGAGGGCGGGGTGGCCCAGGTGGCCGCGGCGACGGCAGCTGCGATGGTGGCCGCCAACTTGCTGCCGTGGCCGTCCTTGGCTGCGGGGGGGGCAATGCTCGGCTTCGTGGGGGAAGGCCCCTGGGTGGACCGGCTCCGCTTGGGCGGGGGGCTGCTCAGCGTGGGGTGGGCGTTGGCGTGGCTGGTCGCTCTCGGGGGCTGGGCTCTGTCGCCGTCGCTCGGCTAGGGCTGGCCTCAGCCCTCAGGTGGCTTCCCCCTCCGAGGGGACTGCCCTGGAAGGGCATCCAGCGATGGCGAGTCTTGGCTCTGAGCCTCTGCGCTACCTCATCCGTAGCCGTCCACGATGAAGTCGAAGCTCGCTTGCTTGGGCACGCGTCGTCTCCCCGCTGGTTGGGTCGTCGACGCCTCGGGCCAGCTAGTTCGAGACGTTCAGGCGGAAGTTGCCCTCGTTGTCGCCGTACCCGTCGACGATGACGATCACGACCTGGCCTGCTCGAACAGGTCCGGACACCTGGGACTGGAGCGTACCGCCAGCGTCGTCGTTGCAGGCAACCTCCTGGCCGGCGCACCCGCTGTACATGTAGAGCACCGTGTCGTACGCCGAGCCGTTCGTGTCGAACGTGTAGTTGCCATCCGCAGGGGCCGTGAAGGCGAACGCTCGGTCGGCGGCGGTGCTGGTGGCGCAGGAGGGGTTGCTGTCCCGGCCGCCGCCGGCGGTGCTGCCCGTGTAGGTGATGGGCAGCGGGTCGGTCAGCACGTCGTCGGCGCAGGAGGTGTCGCAGCTGAGCTCGGCGGCGCAATCCGAGTCCAGGCAGTCGACGAGGCCGTCGCCTTCGTTGTCGATGCCGTCGCCGCAGATCTCCGAGGCGCAGTTCGGTGTGAAGTTGCAGTCCGGGTCGAGGCAGTCGATGAGGCCGTCGTCGTCGTCGTCCTCCTCGTTGTCGCAGTCGAACTCGGGGTCGGTCACCTTGGTGGTCGTCGTCTCCGAGGTGTCTCCGGTCGCTCCGCCCGTGTCCCGCGCGGAGTCGACGGCCTCCACGATGGGGCGCGTGGCCGTGCCAGCCACCACCTCGGTGTCTTCCGTGGTGGGGTCGTCTGCGTCGCCATTGCAGGCCAAGAGGAAGAGCGTGGCAAGAAGCATTGGAGCCTCGGGGCAGGGCCGGCCAAGAGCGGCCAGCCTATGGATGTTCTATGCGATCGAGACCCCAGTCGCCCGAAGTAGGTGCGAGGCCACGAGCTGCGGGCGTTGCCCCGTGCGCGGCAAGCCCCTCGACGTCGCACGCTGCGGCGCGCTAGGCGAGGGAGGGGGCCGACATGCTTTTGGGACTTTGGGCGCTGGCCAGCTGCGGGATGTGGACCGCGGAGCCTGCACCTCGCTGGACCTTCGAGCCGGCTGAGCAGCCCCATCTGGTTCTGTTCGTCGTCCTCGACACCCTGCGCTCCGATCACCTGAGCTTGTGCGACTACGAGCGTCCGACCACGCCCGTGCTGGAGCAGCTGGTCCGCGATGGGGCCGAGGCTACGTGCACCGCGGTGTCGCCGGCGTCGTGGACCATCCCGAGCCATGCCAGCTACTTCACTGGGCTTCCGGTGCCCGAGCATCGTGCCGACCGGGAGGGACGCCCGTTGCCCCAGCAGCTGGAGACGCTGGCCGAGCACATGGCCGACAAGGGCTACCAGACCGCGATGGTGTCGGCGAATGGGCTGCTCGAGGACGTGAGCGGTCTGACGAGGGGGTTCCAGCACACCGACGTGGCGCGGCCCAAGGACCACCGCTTGCGGAAGGGGAAGCTGCCCGACGCCGTGGACCGCACCCTCGACCAGATCGACGCTGACCAGCCCTTGTTCTTGTTCGTGAACATCTTCGATGCCCACGACCCGTGGGACGCCGTGCCCGAGGGGTTGGACTGGGTGGAGCCCCAGCGCGGGGTGCGGCTCAAGGCCACCTCCCCGGACCCCGACGATCCGGTGAACAAGTATGTCACCGGCCGCATGCCGAGCCGTGCGGCCGGCCGCTACCTCCGCCGCATCGGGAACGCCTACGACCACGGCATCCACCAGGCGGACGACAACCTCGGCCACGTGCTCGAGCTGCTGCAGCGACGAGGCTGGCTCGCGAAGGGGGTACGCCTGGTGGTCACTTCCGACCACGGGGAGTTCCTGGGGGAACACCAGATGCTTCGGCACGGCTGCTTCGTGTACGAGCCGGTGGTGCGGGTGCCGCTGTTGGTCTTGGACAGCACCGGGCCCACGCCTGCCTTGGGTGAGGAGCCGATCTCCGCCATGGCCGCCCATGGCCTGGTGCGCGATGGCCGGCTCCCAGACGCCGGCCCGGTCGCGACCTACTCTCACAACCGACACGAGGCGTTCCGGGGAAGCGCCGACATGATGGCCGTGTACGACGGCCACGACAAGCTCGTGTGGCAGGAGGGCGAGATCTGGCAGGTGGACTGGTTCGCCGACCCCCTCGAGGCGTCGCCGCGGCCCTTGGGCGACGACCCTCGTCGGGCGGAGATCGAGGCGATGGCGGCGGCCTATCAGCAGGCGATGGCGGACGGGTCCGAGGGAAGCGACGAGCTCAAGCAGCTGTTGGAGCAGCTGGGCTACGTGGCGGACTGACGCCGCCGCGACGTGGCGTGGAAGACATGTTCGACCTCCCAGGGAGCAGCACGGGCGCTCCCGGTTCCAAGTCGCATCTCCGGAAGCTGTCGAGTACGTATGGTGGATGAATCCAGTTCCATTCTTCTGTCTCGCTTCGGCCGCTTTCGGCGGCCCTGTGGTGCCCACGCCCTCGCTGACCCTCGAGGGACAGTTCGGCGATGAGGCCTTGGGCCGCAACGTCGCCGTCGTCGGGGACGCGGATGGCGACGGCTACGACGACGCGTTGATCGCGGGGGACGGCTACGTGCACGTGCACTACGGTCGCGCCACCGGCCTCGACCCCACCCCCGACGCGACGCTGTGGGGCAGCATGGGGCGCCGCACCGGGCTGGACCTGGGGGGCATCGGCGACGTCAACGGCGACGGCCTTGCGGACGTGGCGGTGGCGTCCCACCGCGGCGACGAGGGGTCCGGGCAGGTCGATGTCTACTACGGCTCGGCCAAGGGACTCCCTGCGGTCGCGAACCTGGTGCTCGCAGGCGACGACCTCGACCAGCTCGGCTACGCGCTGTCCTACGGCGACCTCGACGGAGATGGCCTCGATGACCTCGTCGTGGGGGCTCCGTCGGTCGACGGATCCGGAGGCTTTGCCGTGTACTACGGGTCGCTGGCCGGTCTGTCCTCGACGCCGGACACGAAGGTGGAGCTCGGCGAGGTGGGGAGTGACTGCGGCACCGACATCGGGGTCGGCGATCTGAACGGCGACGGATACCGCGATGTGGCCCTGGGCTGCCCTGAGCCCGGCCTCGGAACGGGGCGAATCGACGTATTCCTCGGGGGAGCGACGGGCTTGGCCATCGCGCCCCTGGTGCTCACCCCGGGCGGCGGCGAAGATGACTCTACCTACGGCTCCAGTGTCGCCTTCGTCGACCTGAACGGCGATGGCTACGACGACCTGGTCACGGGGGCCCACTACCGAGCAGACTGGAAGGGGCTCGTCTTCTTTGGGGGGGCCTCGCCCGCCACTGCGCCCGCGCTGTCCCTCGAGAACGACCTGACTGGGGTGGGCACCTCCCTGGCGGCCCCTGCGGGGGACGTCAATGGCGACGGGTACCCGGATGTGGTCCTGGGGCTGATCGCCGACATCGACGTGCTCCTCGGAGGGCCGGTCGTCGAGACCATCCGGGTCAACCCCTTCGGTTCGTACGGCAGGGCGCTCGCGGTGGGACCCGGAGGCGACGTGGACGGCGACGGCCACAGCGATGTCCTCGTGGGCTCGTACGGCACGGGTGCGCTGCTGGTGCCTGGCGGTCCGGATGGCCCGGAGCTCGGCGGCTCTGTGGAGGTGGACGGGGGCTTGTCCGAACGCCTGGGCTCTCAGGTGCTGGGGCTCGGTGACGTCGATGGGGACGGGGACGACGACGTGGTTGTGCTGCCGCCGTGGCTGGACCGGCCGAGCGACGCCCCCGAAGCCCACCTTCACCTCGGAGGTCCCGCGGGGCTCGAGCCCGACCCGCATCGGGTGTGGACCGATGGGATCCGGGCCTTTGGACGCGAGGCGGTGGTGGGGGATGCCAATGGCGACGGCTTCCCCGACCTGGTCATCTCCGACGCCGACGCGGGGCCGGACTGGTACCGGAACGGTGCCGTGCACGTCTTCATGGGAGGGGCGGCTGGCCTCGGCGAGGAGGCGGACCTGGTATTCGAAGGGGACCAGAACACGACCACGGGTCGTTTCATGGCCTTCGGCGGCGATGTCGATGCCGATGGCTACGACGACCTCGCGCTGTCATCTCGGGGCGACGTCCGGCTTCACCGCGGTGGGCCCTCAGGACTGGAGGCCCAGGCGAGCGGGTGGCTTCGGGGCGTCCCTGCGGACGCCATGGCCTGGGCCGACGTCGATGGCGACGGGTACGACGACCTGGTCTTCGGGCGGGAGGACCGCGACAGCGCGACGGGCGACAACTACGCGGGGGCCCTGTTCGTGGCTGCTGGCTCGTCCACCGGGCTGGGCGATCCTGGTGCCGCGGTGCTGCTCGGCGACGAGCCCTTCCAGGAGCTGGGGAGCCACCGAATTCGTGCCGGGGACTTCGACGGCGACGGGTACGACGACATCGCGGCATCGTCGGCCTACGGCGACCTCGACAGCTATGCCTTCGACGACGACGGCATCGTCATCGCGCTCTTCGGCTCGGCCTCGGGGTTGGACCGCACCCGGGAGGTCCGGCTGCGCGGGGCCCCCTTCGACATGCTCGGCCAGGGGCTGCAGGTCGTGGACATGGACGGGGACGGACTGGACGACCTGGTGGTGGGCCGCCCGGGCGCCAACGACTTCGACGGTCAGGTGGAGGTGTACTTCGGCGAGCCGACGGGTCTGAGCGCCGCGGCGGGCCTGGTGGTGGTGGGCAGCGACGGGGAGCAGCTCGGGAACGGGGTCGCTGGCGCGGACGTCGACGGAGACGGACACATCGAGCTCGTCGTGGGCGCCGAATGGTGGCACGGCGGTGCTGGGCGGGTGCACGTGTTCGACGTGATGGACACGGACTCGGACACGGACACGGACACGGACACGGACACGGACACCGACACGGACACCGACACCGACGCTACGGACCCGGCGACGACGGATGGAGAGGCCGACGAGGACAAGGGCTCTTCGGGCTGCGGTTGCGCCAGCCAGGGAGACGGCCGTGCATGGACAAGGCTGCTAGGGCGTCGGCGGTAGCGGTGCCCTGGGCTCGCGGAGGCTCCTCGACCGCGATGAACGGACCTCGGCCTACGGCTGGATGGAGGCCGGCGATGCTTGGGGTTCGTCGTGGCAGGCCGCGCGTCCTCGGGGAGCTAGGGAAAGGAATGCTCCCCGGTCGGCATCACGGCCGTGGCAGGCGACCGAGGATGCGCTGCCAACCTGCCGAGTGGTCTGCCCGCGAGGAGTCGTCCACGAAGCCGCGGTGCTCGAGGGTCATGACCGTGTTCGGGCCGTCGGCCTCGAAGGTCAGCACGACCATGCTGTCCTGGGTCGTCCGATGGGAGAGCCAGGTGAACGCCAAGCGGTGGGGCCGGTCGATGACCAGGTACTTCCCATGGATTGGCACCCGTGCTTCCCCTGCGAGCATCACCAAGGAGAACGCGCCGCCGACCCGTGCATCGACGTCGATCTCGACGGTCCGCACCCCTGGCGCGGGGCTCATGAAGGCCGCTAGTACCTCTGGAGATAGCCAGGCATCAAACAAAGTTTCTGGCGGTGCGTGTACATTCCGCGTGAGATGGACGAACGGGATCATGGGTCCTCCGTGAACTGGGCCACGTGATCGACGAGGGCGTCGAGCCGGCGGTTCCAGAAATGGTGGTGGAAGTGCAGCCACTCGTAGGGAGGCTGCAGGCCCTCCCACCTGGCGCTGAGCCAATGCACACGGCCTTCCACGCGTCGGTGGATCAGCCCAGCGGCTTCCAGGACCTTGAGGTGCTTCGACACGCCGTTCAGGCTCATGTCGAACGCGGAGGCGACGTCGGTGACGCGCAAGGCATCCGCCTCGCGTAGCAAGGCCATGATGCGACGCCGGGTGGGGTCGGACAAGGCGCGGAAGGCGGCGTTCAGCGCGGCTTCGGCGGCATCATCGTGGGTGGGTTCGTTCGACATGGGCTCCCCGGGTATCCGGCCCGTCCGACGGCGCTCTCAGATGGCGAGGTCGTCGGGGAACGGGCGACCTCGACCCGTCTCGACCTGGCTTCGAAGGCTGAGCAAGAAGGTGGCCCACTTCATGCTGCAGTGGCCGAAGAAGCCGTTGGCCTCCTTCCAGCCCCGATGGCCGAAGGTCAGCAGGGTTCGCTCGCCGGCCGGCTCGAGATCGAAGGTCAGCCGGGTGCCGTCCCAGTCAGGGTTGGAGTCCGCGACGGTCCAGTGCACACGGTCGCTGGCCACCGCATCGACGTGGACCCGGGTGACGTGCTCGCCGAAGCGGAAGTCGATGTGGCCCCCAGGACTGGCGTCCCCTGATGTGGTGCGCGTCCACCACGCGGCAAGGCCATCGATGGAGTCGAGGGAGGCGCGGACCTGGGATGCAGGGGCGTCGATGTGGATGCTCTGGAGGATGTCGGGCATGGATGGCTCCCAATGTTCAACCATTTAGTTGATGAACTGAAGGGTTGAGTAACAGCATTCGAGGCGACGGCCACGTGTCGAACCAGCGAGCTCGGTGGTTGGGGTCGAATGGAGATATCCATACCTATCGTTAGCGATACTCTTGGATGCTAGCGAGCGGTGCTTCGTTGGACATATCGGCGTTGGTCCGTGGCTGGCGTGTTGGCACGGTCCCTGCTTTGGTCCATGGTGTCTGTCGGCTTCCACCGGCCGCCTCCGCCCCCCGGCCTCTGCCGACGGGTCCCCCGGAGAACGGTCCCGGGCATCGGAGCCTCTGGACAACGTCTTCGAGATGTCTCGGGTTCGATTCCCGACCGTGCCGCGAGGCACGTGTAGTTCAGTTGGTAGAACACTCGACTTGGTGAAACGACCAGTCAAGCTTCCTATTCGAGAGGGTCCGCCGCGGCCGAGTCTTCGGGCGCCGTGAACCGATCGCACCGAGCCATCCCATCTCGGGCCAGCGTCCACGCCGCGGCGTGAGCTCCCGCCCGGGGTGCGGCAGAGTCCTCCTACCCAGAGGCTGCGGCCGGCCCTCTCTCCCCTCTATTTCGACGTTCTACCTCACCATCCGTGGAGGCCACCATGTTGTACCGTACCCTCATCGTCCGCGACACCCAGCGCGGCATCGAACACCGCGATGGCCGCATGGTCCGCTGGCTCGAGCCTGGTGCCCACACCTTGTGGTGGCCCAGCGAGACCCACACGGTCGAGCTCCTCGACCTGACGGAGGCCGTGCTCGAGAGCACCCCTGAGCTCGAGGCCATCGTGCCCCTCGACGCGGCGACGCGCCTGGCGGTGGGGGCCGAGGAGCTGGCCATCGTCAGCGTCGACGGCGTGCCCACCACCAGTCTCGGCGCAGGTCGCTGGCTGCTGTGGCAGCTTCGTGGCGACGTCACGGCCCAGGTCTACGACGTGAGCGGGGTCCAGACCCAGATTCCCAAGGAGGTCTGGCATCTCGTGCCCAGCACCCACCTGATGCACGTGCTCGTGCATCCCTTCGAGCGGGTGGTGTTGCACGTCGATGGGCAGCTCCACGACGTCCTCGCCGAGGGCCGCTGGGGCGTGCACAAGCTGCATCGCAGCGTGACGGCGGTTCGCCTCGACCTGAGGGAGACCGAGCTCCAGATCGCGGGCCAGGATGTGATGAGCCGGGACAAGGTGAGCCTGCGGGTGAACGTGTTGGTGCGCTGGCGCATCGTCGACGCTCGCCAGGTGGTGACCGGGGTGGTCAACATCCGTGATGCCCTGTACGGGGCCGCACAGATGGCGGTGCGTCGACTCATCGCCGGCACCCGGCTCGACCAGCTGCTGGAGGCTCGCAACGAGGCGGCGCAGAGCATGCTCGAGGCCATCGCCCCCGAGGCCACCAAGTGGGGCATCGAGGTGACCGGGCTCGACCTGAAGGACCTGGTTCTCCCCGGGGAGATGAAGACCATCCTCAACCAGGTCATCGAGGCCGAGAAGCGTGCTGCGGCCAACGTGATCACCCGCCGGGAGGAGACCGCGGCCACCCGGAGCCTGGCGAACACCGCCAAGCTGCTCGAGGCCAACCCCACGCTCCTGCGACTCAAGGAGCTCGAGGCCATGAAGGAGCTCGCCGGCCAGGTGGGCGAGCTCACCGTGGTGGCGGGGGCCGACGACCTCATCGGCCGCATGCGGCTGGGCTAGCGTTCGACGGGAGGTAGGCCAGGCAGGGCCTACTTCTTCGTCGCGGCCGGGGCGGGTGCGAACTTGATGGCGCGGTCGGGCACGAGCTCGCTCGCCAGGGGGCGGGTGCCCGTCTCCGCCTCTGCGTAGGCCCGCCAGTGGATGGAGCCGAGCTCCCCCGCCGACAGGCCCGGGCACTCCACCGACACGTCCGAGCAGAACGTCTCGCCGTCGCAGTTGCGGCGGAACTGCCAGGCGTAGAGCTTGTCGGCGTCGGGGTGGTCCGGGAGGTAGCGCTGGGCCGAGCCGGGCATGGCGATGGAGTCGACGACCGACGCGCTGTCGTCGTTGAAGATGCCGACCACCATGGCGGTGTGCAGCGAGGACTTGCCGGTGGCGTGGTGGTTCACGCCGTACACCATCACGAACTCCTCCTCGGCCTCGATGGGGAGGGTGAAGTGCGGCGTGTTCGACATGCTGGCGTCGCGGTTGCATCCGCCCCAGCAGTCGGCGTCGGCCTCCACCTCGCGGATGTTGGTCTCCGGCTGCGCGGCGAGCAGGTCGCTGTGGGCCTCGAGGATGGCCAGGCGGAGCGCCTCGACGGCCGGTGCGAGGTCGTCTTCATTGGTGCCGGTGCCAGGGTAGCGGAAGGTGTCGGGCACGAACGGACGCGGCGAGAAGGCGCCGTCGGCGGGGGTGAGGCGAAGCACGGTGCCATCCGCGGCGTCGATGTAGTCCTGCTGCATGGCTGGATCGATGAAGCCCGCCATGCGCAGGTTCATGCGGAAGGTGTCGGCTCCGTCCTGAAGCCCGAGGGTGACGAGGTCCTCTGGGATGGAGTCGAAGTTGATGGCCTCCTCAGGGAATCCCGACGCCACCGCGGCGTCGCGTACGGCCTCGTAGACCCCCACGTCGGCGGCGGTCACGAGGATGGTCAAGGCGCCGAAGGGGTCTGGCTCCACCGTGCCGATGGTGAACTGGTTGATGGAATCGCCGAGGCTGGCGAAGGTCTTGACCCGCCCTCCCATGCCATCGTCCCGGTCGTGGGCGTAGGTGCGGAAGCTGTAGTACTTCAGCGTCGGCGGCGTTCGCCCGATGAAGACGACTGCTTCGTCGCGCCGGAGTCGGTACTGGAACTGCTGGCCCTCGGCGTTGAGGTCCCGGCCGTCCAAGGACTCCTCGGGGCCGGGGGGCACCAAGTAGATTCCGTAGTCCGAGCTGGGGTTGCGCTTCCAGCAGCTCTCCCACCCGCAGCAGACGGCGGGGTCGATTGAGTCGATCGCACCGTGCTGCACGGTGAACTCGTTCCCGAGAAGCTCCAGCAGGCCGGCCTCGTCGGGTTGGGTGGGGATGGGGGTCGTGCCGGTGTCGGCCGTGGGCACGGGGGGCGTGCCGGGGGGGACGTCACCGTTGGTGCATGCGGCGAGCAGAGCGATGGTCAGCAAGCGGGTCATGAGGCAACGTGACCTCTCGGGAGCCCAGGAGCAACCGCGATGGGCGGGTGCGTTCGCGCCTTCCGTAGCTGCCTGCCAGCGCGCGGCACCGGAATGCTCGCGGGGAGCCCTTCCACCCAAGGAGGGAAAAGGGCACGACCTTCAGTTTGCCTTGCGGTCGTCGACCACGCGGTTCGGCACGGCCACCCCGCTCTCCACATAGGCCGACAGCGCTGCGATCTTGGTGCGGAGGCGCTGGTGGATCGAGAGGAAGTCGGCCAGCTCGCCGCCTTCGTTGGTCTTGCGCACGATCACCAGGAACCGCCGATACGACTCCTGCACGAGGTCTTGGGTGTCGAACTGGGCCCGCTGTAGTGCCTCCGACGCCTCCGGCGCGTCGCTCTGCAGGGATTCCACCAGCAGGTCCATCAGCTTCGCGAACGCCGGGTACACCCGCTGGATCTCCAACAATCCGTCGATCGACAGCCGCCCGTGGACTCGTTCGAGGCGCTCCGCAATGGCCTCGAGATCGCTCAGCGAGTCCTGCATCTGCCGCAGGTGGTCGACTGTGATCACGAAGCGCAGCACGGCCTCCGACAGCTCGGTGGAGATCTCACCGGCGGAGACCACCCGCACCACCTGGGATGCCTCGCCGAGTCCGAAGTCGACCATCGAGGCCAACCGAGACGCGCGGCTCGCGATCGACGCGTCTTGGGTCTCGAGGGCGAGAACCGCGGCGACGTACCCTGCACGCTGTGCCTGCACGACCTTTGCGGTCCATTCGAGTACCGCCTGACGACCCCGGTCCTCGCTGTCGAACACCGAGGCTTGCAAGAGCGGCAAGGGCTGGATTTCCTCGTCCTCGTCGGGCACCAGGCGCTCCACCAGGCGGGCGAAGGGCTCGAGCAGCGCCAGGAACACGCCCGCCGAGGTGAGGTTGAAGATGAAGTGTGCCGCCGCGAGCGCCGGTGCGCCGGACATCCCCATGGTCTGCAGGCCTCGCCCCAAGGTGCCGATGAACGGCAGGAAGAGCACCACGCCGAGCACGTTGTACAGGGCGTGACTCACGGCGGTGCGTCGGGCGCTCGTGTCGAGACGGGCGGCCGCGAGGAGCGTGGTGGCCGTGGTGCCGACGTTGGCCCCGAGGATGAGCGGGATGGCCGCCTCGAGCGACAGCGCGCCTTGCGACATCAGCACGATGGCCACCCCCGTCGCCACGGAGCTGGACTGCACCAACGCGGTGAACACGGCCCCCACAAGGATGCCCATCCAGACGCTGTCGAGGCTCGACAAGGCAGCGAGCAAGGTCGGATCGCTCTTGAGGGGCTCCACGTACATCGAGACCAGCTCGAGGCTGAAGAACACGATGCCGAAGTAGAAGATCGACTTTCCGAAGATCTTCCAGCGAAAGGGAAGGAAGCCCGCCAGGAAACCGACCAGAATGAGCCATGGTGCGAAGTCGGTGAGCTTGAGAGCCACGAGCTGCGCCGTGACCGTGGTGCCGACGTTGGCGCCGAACAGCACGCCGAGGCTCTGGCGGTACGTCAGCACGCCAGCGTTGACCAGGCCCACGGCGATCACGCTGGTCGCGGTGCTGGACTGGATCACCGCGGTGACCATCGCCCCGAGCCCGAAGCCCGCGAAGCGATTGTTGGTGCCCCGGGCGAGGAACTTGCGGAAGCGAGACCCTGAGATGGCCTGGATCTCTGCGCTGAAGTGCTCGATCCCGAACAGGAAGAGGACCACAGCTGCCGCGATTGCGACACCAATCTCAACCATGCCCATGATGGATTCCTCGGTGCGCCAACCTATCGCGCTGAGCTTCGCGAGCCCCCTGGCGTAGGGGGCCATGGCTCCCGTGTTGAACCGATGTCCACCGTCGACTGAGGACTCGGAGCCCCTTGCCGAAGGACACCAACAGGGATGATGGGCTTCCCGAGTGCCTTGCGCCGCGCTGTGGCAGAGGCCGACGCCGCTGTGGGCCTCTCTCTTCTCCATGTCGACCTGGTCGGGACCCCTTCGGTCCCGAAGGGCTCACGGTGGAAGCGCGAGTGCGGCGAGTGCGGCGCGGGCGCGGTCGGCCACGGGGGGTTTGCCGAGGCGCACCGCCCGCTCGAGGATCGGTCGGGTCTCCTCCTCGCGGATCCGCGCCAGGGACGTCACGGCGGATGAGAGGGCCTCTTTCGCGGCCCGTCGGCGGACCGCCGCGTCCAGGTACTCGAGGATGCGCCGGCGCTGGTCATCGGAGGCGTGCAGGTAGAAGCCGCCGAGCTCCCCGAGCCACGGGTGGTGGATGCCGTCGTAGCGCACCGGGGCGAGGGACAGAGCGGCCTCAGTGGCCTCGACGGACTCCAGCGCTCGTAGGGCCTCCAGGGCCGGCCCGCTTCCGTCGAGGACCCGACCCACCAAGAGGGTCTCGAGGTCATGGCCCTGCCATGCCAGGTAGGTTCGGACCCATGGAGGCCCCCCGATGGCGCCGACGGCGTCGAGGGCGTGGGCGGCGGCAAGGGGGTGGTCGCCGGCCTCTAGCGCCGCGAGGAACGCAAACCGGGGAGCGTCGAGGGCATACGGCCTGCAGGGTTGCCAGGCCAGCAGGTCCTCGACGGGCAGTGCCGCCCGTACGTGATGTGCCTGCTGCCACGCGTGACGAAGTCCCTCGGGCAGATCGCCGAGGTAGGCGGGCGGGGCTTCCTGCAGGGGCGGAGCGGCAAGAACGGCCGGCCCCTCGGTGGCCTGGGCCACGGCTTCCTCGACCTCGGCCTGCTGGGCGGCGAGGTGTTCGGTCAGGTTCACGGACGTTTGGGCGCTCGCCCACGTCAGCCAGGCCAGGAGGAACATGGACGGATCGTACCCGACTGGGTCGCAGAGCGGGGCGGGCGGGCACCGTCGAGGCTCGCGTCCCGTGCTGATGAGGGTTTGGTGAGATCTGCGGAGGGGCGTCACCGATAGCCTGGAGTCCGAGGAGGGAAGGGGATGACGAGACGTCGCGTCTGCATCGTGGGCGGGGGCATTGCCGGACTGACGGCGGCCTACGAGCTCAGCCGAACCGCCGCCGCCCGCGCGGCCTTCGAGGTGGAGATCGTGGAGATGAGCCATCGGCCGGGGGGCCGCCTGGCCAGCGCCCATCGACCGGAGCGGTGGGGACGCAACGAGGAGCACGGGCTGCACGTGTGGTTCGGCTTCTACGGCAACACCTTCCGCCTGGCCGAACAGGTGTGGGCCGATGCCCCCAAGCTGGAAGGGTGCCCCTGGGGCTCGGTCTACGACGGTCTCCGCCCCATCCGATTCAGCGACCATGCCTTCCGAGACGGCGACTCCTACCTGCTTCGTCGGGTCGCCCACCCCGCGGCCCTGGCGGGGTCGGACCGCATCGCCATGGCCGCGCTCACCAAGGCGATCACGTTGCTGGAGCGCGCCCCTCGCACGGCGGCGGGGCTCCGTCAGGCGGTGGGCATCCTCCATCCTTTGCTCGTGCGGGCCGGTCGCTGGCTGGGTCAGCCTTCGGTCACGCCGACCGAGATGACCCACACCATCGATCTAGCCCTCGCCATCGTGCGGGGCCTGTCGAGCCCCGAGCACGGCATCTTGGAGGACGGCGACCTCGACCGGGTCAGCGACTGGGAGCTCACCGACTGGCTCCGTCACCACGGGGCCGCCGAAGAGACCCTGGCGTCGAGTCAGATCTTGGCGGCGCTCTACGACGTGCCCTTCGCCTTTCGGGATGGCGACCGCGGGCAGCCGGTCATGGAGGCGTCGACCGCCCTTCGCTACACGCTGCGCATCCCCATGGGCCACCGCGGGGCCATCGCCTGGCTGCTCGACGCCGGCGCGGGGGAGACGATGGTGGCGCCGCTGACCCGCTTGCTCCAGGAACGCGGGGTTCGCTTTCGCTACTTCCACCGACTCGAATCGGTGGCCATCGAAGGGGAGCGGCTCGCGCGGCTCGACTTCGTGCGCACGGCGCGGCCCCTGGGCGATGGCTACCAGCCGCTGATCGAGCGCAAGGGCATGCACGCGCTGCGCCACGAGCCCGACTTCGAGCAGCTCGTCGACGGGGCCGCGTTGGCTGCCCGGGGGGTCGACCCCACGTCTCGGTTCGCCGACCGCGGAGAGGCCACACCGGTGGCCCTCGAGGTCGACACCGACTTCGACGACGTCGTCCTCGCCTTGCCCCTCGGCTGCATCGCTGCCGACGCTGAGGGGCACACGCCGGTGCGGGCGTGGCTCGATGCCCACGCGCCTGCGCGGCGAAGCCTCGAGACCCTGCACTTGGTGCCCACCGTGGCCGCCCAGCTGTGGCTCGACGCGCCCTCCAGCGACTACGACTTCACCGATCGGGCCGTGATCACCTGGGCCGAGCCCTACTCGGTGGTGTGCGACATGAGCCCGGTGATTGCGCACGAGTCGTGGGGCGACGCGGGGCCTCGCAGCTGCGCCTACCTGTGCGGTGCCTGGCCCTTGCCGGAGGTGCACGCGCCGTCGAGCGACCACGCGGCGCCGGGGCGTGCCCGCGACGAGGCCGTGCGCGCCTTGAGGGAGCAGCTCGACCAGCATGGAGCGGGCTTGTTCGGTGCGGCCGCCCTTCATCAGCCCGCGGCGGCGGCGGGGGCCCTGGAGGCCCAGTACGTGCGGGCCAACATCGAGCGGTGGGACCTCGCCGACCTGCCCCTGCCTGGGGCGGACCGGCACCGTCTGGAGGCCACCGACTCGGGGCTGTCGAACCTCGCCCTGGCAGGCACCTGGGTTCGCAACCCCGTGAACACCACCAGCGTGGAGGCCGCCGTGTGCACCGGGCTCGCCGCGGCCCGTGCCCTCGGCCAGGCCGTGCAGCCCATCCTCGGGGAGGCCTTCCTCCGCACGCCGCCTTCTGACCTCGTTCTTCGCCCACTGGAGGGTAGTGATGACCGTCTCCCCGATGTCGACCCGACCGCAGTCCGTGCCTCTGCATGCCCGCCGGGGTGAGCGACTCGCGCTGCCCCAGGGCAGCATCTGGACGTTGGAGCGGGGCGAGCTCGTGGTCACCCTCTCTGGCCGACCCGTCGCAGTGTGGCGGGCCCCGTGCACCCTGGTCGGGGGGCGCGCGGCGTTCACGGCCCTCGAAGCCGTCGTGCTGTCGCCGGTCGCCGCGTCGGATGCAGCTCGGCTGGAGGCGCTGATGGACCAGGGTGAGCGCCTGTGGGACCTCGTCGATGGCGACGCCCGTCGCGACGATGACACCTTCCTCGACGGAGCCCTGCCGGTGCCAGGACCCTGGCACTTCCGCTCCGTGCAGGCACGCCTGCTGGTGATGGAGGGGCCCTCGCCACGGCCCCCCAAGGGCCTCCGCCGTCTCGGCCGACGCAAGCTCGTGATCGTGGCCCGGTTCCGCGACTGCGGCTCCTCCGATCCGCGGGACGGCGCGCGCTTCGGCTACCACGAGGTGACGCCCTTCGTGCCGGTGTGGTCTCGACGTGGCCCCGAGCTGTGGGTGCCGGAGCTGTACTGCGACGCGTGGATGGCGATGGTGCTGGGGCGGGAGATCCACGGCTTCCCGAAGCGCACGGCCCGCGTGGGCTTCCACGACCAAGGTGCCGAGCTGATGGTCGACCGGCGGGTGGCTCTGCGCTTGCGCTTCGACGGCACCCGTGGGGGCAATGCCTCGGAGCTGATGGGGGAGGTGGCGGGTGCGATGGTCGGGCCGTCGGCCAAGCGCCCGGTGGCCTCGTTGGTTCGCCGCCTGCAGCGTCACCTGCGTCTGCCGGTGGTGGTTCACAAGCGCATCGGTGACCCGCGGACGAGTGGGAGCACCCTCGCGGTGGACGAGCTGGTGCGGGTGCCTATCCGGCTCGACCCCATCTCCTCGGCGTCGTGCCTCACGGGGCTGCGCGTGGACGGACCCTCCGTTGCCCTGCTGTCGGGCAAGGTGCTCGGCGGATGGGAGATCCAGACGGGCTTTCGCTTCGGGTCGGGCCGGGTCGTCGGGCGCGGGGTGTCGCGATGAGGCGTGTGCTCATCCTGGGTGGGGGCTGTGGCGGCGTGGCCGCGGCGTGGGCCTTGAGTCGAACACCTGAGCTTCGCCGGGCCGTGTCGGTGACACTGGTGCAGCCCGGTGGTCGCCTCGGCGGAAAGGGGGCGACCCACCGAGACCCGGGTCGGAGCGAGGCCATCCTGGAGCATGGGCTGCACATGTGGCTGGGCTGGTACCGCACGGCCTTCTCGATGATGCAGGACGTGTACGAGGCGTGGGACGGGCCGACGCGAGGGCCCCAGGCGAGCCTCGGCGATGCCTTCACGCCCCAGTACGACGTCTCCTTGGTGGGCCCCGAGGGCACCCCCGCCGACACCTGGCACCTGACCTGCCCGAAGGTGCCGGGGGTTCCGTGGGACTCAGCAGGGCCCACCCAGACGTGGATGCAGACCGTCTCCACCTGGACCCGTCGCATGCCGGGCTTGATGCGCGACGACGCGCCCGCGAACCAGCGGCGGGTGATGGCCGGACTGACGATGGCCATTGGCCGTGGGCTGGCCGCGGAGTGGCGGCGGCACGGGGCCGACTGCTTCGCCCAGATGGACGCCCTCGATCTGCGGGCGTGGCTGCGGGTGCACGGCGCCAGCGAGGAGGTCGCCACCTCGGCGCCGCTTCGTGGGCTGTACGACCTAGGATTCGCCTACCCCGAGGGGGTGGCCGGCCCCGACCGTGGGCAAGCGGCGGCCGGCACGGCCCTCAAGGTGTTGCTGAACATGTTCGCGTCGTACAGGGGAGCCCCGTTCTGGAGGATGAACGCGGGCATGGGCGACACTGTGTTCGCGCCGGCCTTCGAGGTGCTGCGAGCTCGCGGGGTCGACGTGCGCTTCTACCAGGCGGTGACTGCGCTGCGCACCGATGGCCGCTCTGTCACCCAGGTAGAGCTTGGGCATCAGGCCCGTGGCGTCGAAGGCCACGACCCCCTCGTCGACCTCGGCGACCTCCGCGTCTGGCCTGGAGAGCCCCGACGCGACCCGCTGAGCGAGCTCGCGACGGGGGATCTGGAGGCGGCCCAGGGGCCCTTCTTGTCGGGCAGTTCTCTGACGATCGGGGACGACTTTGACGACGTGGTGCTGGCCATCCCGGCGACGGCTCATGGTGCCATCGCAGCCGATCTGATGGCGGCAAACCCACGCTATCGGGCGATGGTGGAACACACTCACGGCGTGGCCACCATCGCGGCGCAGTGCTGGCTCGACCGCGGCACGCGTCAGCTGGGGTGGGACGGGACGGATGCCGTGCTCACCGGCATGAACGGGCCCTTTCACACCTGGGCAGACCTGACCGGTGTGCTGCCCGCGGAGGGGTGGCAGGACCCCCCGGCTGGGCTCGCCTACCTGTGCGGGGTGGCGCCCCCCGAGGTCCAGCGCATGACGGATCGGCAGGCGGCGAGCGCATGGGTGCGAGAGCAGCTGCCGGACGCCACGCGCTCGTTGCTGCCTTGGTGGCCTGGCGCCGACGCCGGCGGCCACCTCGACGAGTCGGCGCTACGGGACGGGTGGCCGGGCCAATATGCCAGGGCGAATGTGGCGCCTTGGGAGCGCTACGTGCTGTCGCTGCCGGGCACCATGTCCTTTCGCCTCGCGCCCGGCGACTCGGGCTTCTCGAACCTGTTCCTCGCGGGGGACTGGACGAAGAACCGCGTGAATGGTGGATCCGTGGAAGGCGCAGTGGACTCGGGCGTGGCGGCGGCCCATGCGGTGTTGGCATCATGTTGAGGCTGCACGCCCGCTTCGACCGCTGGCAGCTCGCTCGGGTGCGCCGCGCCTATGTCTCGGCGACCCGGCGGTCCTCTGGAGCGGAGGGCTTCGATGGGCTGGTGGAGGAGATGCAGCGGGGGCTTGCCGAGGCCACCGAGGCGCAGCGACGTCAGGCCGACGAGCGGGTGCTGCGCACGATCTTCTTCGGTCGCCCGTCCGTCTTCCTGTTGCGCACATTCGCTAGAGCATCGCCTCGCTGGGGCGCATGGCTGATGGCGGCCGCCTCGCCCGCCACCCTTCGCTGGCTCGTGGGCGACATCGGGGTGCCCGTGTCTGGGATGAACCGCGTGCCGCGCTGCCGCTTCCGTGCGGCGGGGGGGGCGGCGCTGTGCCTGCAGGTGTGCCAGCAGCCCACCGAGGCCTTCTGCGCCCTGGAGGTGGTGCCGGTTCGCTTGATTCCGGATGCGGCGGGCCCAGGGTGCACGTGGGTCTGGGGGACGCCGGCCTCGGACGCGCCTTCAGAACCGGCGACCCAGCACCTCGACGATGCGCTCACCTAGCGTGTCGTCTTCGAGCACGTCGCCATGGCAGGGCATCAGCCGCGTGGGCGGGCAGCTCTTCACCTTGGCCTCGTAGAACGCCTTCACCAGGGGCTTCTTGGCGCCGATGAACATGGCCGTGAGCGTGTTCGCCTGGAGTCCTGGGGCGTTGCCGGTGAGCTTGAACACCCAGCGAAAGACGAAGCTGCTCGGCCAGTCGGCGTTGTTGGTGAGGAGCTCGTTGGTGAACCAGCTGGTCTGCCCGTCGCGGGTCAGGGCCAGGAAGATGTCGGGGTGCCTGCAGGCGTCGACCTCCCCCAGATCGAACTCGTCGGAGAGCAGGGGGCGCAGCGCGTCGAACCCTTGCACGGCCTCGAGGCCAGGCTGCTGCTTCTTGATGTGGGCGATGGAGCTCTGGGGGCCGAACAGCGGCGCGTCGGGGTAGCGCGCCTTCCAGCTCGGCATGCCCAGATGGTGAAAGGCTCCGGGGCTCACCAAGGCCTTGACCGGGCCGAGGGCATCCAGTTCGTCGAAGTCGGCGTCGCTCATGCCCGTGCCGGGGCTGATGGCCATCAGCGAGCCATCCCCCATGTCGACCACGGATGTGTGGATCACGTTGCTGCCGTTGGTGTACTCGCCGACCCACAGGCCACGGGCCACACGCTTCCACTTCGTCACAAGCACCCCACGTTGCGCCCGCACTATCCCTCGGCGGGGGCAGCCACCACGACGGCCGAGTGCGCTCCTGGGACGGGGTGTCAGCGGATGCGGCGCCCGTGAAGCCTCACGACGTTGTGGATGCGCTGCGACAGCCGCTCGTCGATGCCGACGAGCTCGATGTGGAGCTTGTCTCGGGAGCCGGACAAGAGGATGCGGCCCTCAGCCTCTGGGGCCTCTTCCGCCACGTCGGCCAGGTCGTGAATCAGGCCCTTGGGTGGCTTGCCTCGTTGGAGTGTCACGTGGCCCGCGGCCAGGTCGATGCGGGTATGGGGCCGGCTGCCCCAGCGGATCAGGCCGAAGATGGCTGCCATGACGGCGATGACGAGGACACCTTCCATGGGTGGCTCCTAACCGGGGGCGCGGCGGTGCGGCCTAGCGCGTAGGTTGGGGCTGCGTGACCTGGGCGAGCATGGCCAGGAGGGTCTCCACGCTGAAGGGCTTCCGGAAGAAACCCTGGATGCGGTCGCCGACGGACAAGCGTGCATCGTGCTCGTCGAAGCCCGAAAACACCACGATCGGCACGTCGGGTCGGATGGACCGCAGCCCCACGATGACGTCTTCGGGGCTCGGCCCGGGCATGGTGAGGTCGAGGAGGACCACGTCCACGGACGGGTTTCGTTGGAAGGCGTCGATGGCGTCGTTTCCATCCACGGCGAGGGTGCACGCCACGCCATGGGCGGTGAGCATGCGCTCGCACACCTGTCGGACCTCCGGCTCGTCGTCGACGACGAGCACGTGGGCGGGCAGCCTCTCCGGACGGTTGGGCACGGGCCCCGCCAGAAGACTGGGGTCGTCGGCGCCGATGGCGGGAAGCCGGACCCGAAAGATCGAGCCTTCCCCGCGATCGCTCTCCACTTCGAGCTGGCCGCCGTGGCTTGCGATGATGCCCTGCACCGCGGCAAGCCCGAGGCCGCGGCCCTTGAACTTCGTGGTGAAGAACGGGTCGAAGATCCGGTGCAAGGTGTCCCGGTCCATGCCGCAGCCGTTGTCTTCGACCTCGAGCATGGCCCAGGAACCCTCGTCGGTCTCGTCGGGGCCGAGTGTGACCCCCACCGAGCCTCCGTCGGCCACGGCGTCCGAAGCATTGGTGATGAGGTTCATCACGACTTGCTTGAGCTGACCTGCGTCGCCCATGACCATGGGGGTGTCTTCTCCGAGGTCGATCGTGAATCGGGCCCGTCGCGTGAGGGTGGAGCCGAGGAGGTCCAGCATGTCGGTGATCAAGGCTGGCAGGGAGATGGGTTCGACGTGGCGCTCGCCTTGACCGGCGTAGGAGAGCATCTGGTCGGTGAGCTCGGCGGCGCGCTCTGCACCTCGCTGGATCCGGGCGATCTCCTCCATGAGCGCGGCCTCCTCTCCGGAGTGCATCGCGGCGAGATCGGCAGCGCCCATGATCACCGCGAGGATGTTGTTGAAGTCGTGGGCGATGCCCCCAGCGAGCACGCCGAGGCTCTCGAGCTTCTGGCTGTGGAGCATCTCTGCGGTGCGCTTGGCCACGAGGTCTTCGAGGTCCCGCTGCAGGGACTCCAGCGCGATCTCTGTGTTCCGTTGCTCGGTGACGTCGGTGAGGAACACCGTCAAGCCGACCACGGCGTCCCCATCCATGATCGGCGCGTAGGCATCGCGGTAGAAGCGACGCTGACCGGCGGTGGCGTCTCCATACGCCTCGGTGAGCGTGAACGACTCGCCCGCGAGGGCTCGGTCGAAGTTCTTTTTTGCTCGGTCGCGGTCGTCGTCTCGGCCAACCTGCTCCAGCATGCTGACGCCGACGGTGATGTCGACCCCCCAGATGCGGGCCATTGTCTGGCGATGGTTCTCGTTGAAGGCGAGGTACCGGTAGTCTCGGTCCAGCGCCAGAACCACGAGATCCGGCTGGCTGTTCAGGATGCCATGCAGCAGGTCTTGAACCGGGATGCGCATGAAGCCAGGGTACTCCGAGTTGGATGACGGATTCACGAGGATCGTGCGTGGTTTGGTGCTCCGCCTGTCTCGTGCATTCGCTTCCTCGGCCAAGGAGGTCGGTGGTCCCGTCGTGAACGTCCCCACGCCTTGCCATCGACCGTGGATCGCTGCCAGCGATGTCGCGCCGATGCGGGGCAGTCCTCCAGCTGCGCGCAGGGGCAGTGCAGGTCTGGGACGCACGCATCGGCCCGTCTGTGGGGGCCGGTTCGGTGCGGGCCCACGGGGTAGGGGAGCCAAGGAGGGGGTCCCATGGTGTCGGGCGTGGAGAAGGCCTTGCTGGCGTTGCTGCTGGTGGTGCTGATGATGGGCATGGGGTCCACCGTGGACCGGGCTGGCGTGGAGGGCGTGGTGAAGCGTCCTCGGGGGGTTCTCATCGGTCTGGCCAGCCAGTTCGGGTGGATGCCGTTGCTCGCGTTCCTCCTGGCGAAGGTCACGCAGCTCGGACCGGAGATGGCGCTGGGTCTGCTCGTGGTGGGCAGCACGCCGGGGGGGACCACGTCCAACCTGTACGCCTACCTCTCGAAGGCCGATGTGCCGTTGTCCATCGCGATGACGGCGGTCTCGACGGTGGTTGCCGTCGTCGCCATGCCTGCCGTGCTCTGGCTGTACGGAAGCGGACTCACCTCCGACGGTTTCGTCCTCCCGCTGAAGGACATCGCGACCACCTTGGTCCTGGTGTTGGTGCCCACGGCCATCGGCATGGGGATTCGTGCACGGAGTGTGGCGGCGGCTGCGATCGTGGAGAAGGTGGGGACGGGAGCAGGTGTTTTGGTGCTGGCGATGCTCGTGGGCAGCGCGCTGCTCAACCACTGGCAGACGTTCTTGCTGATTCCTGCTGGGGGCTACGTGGCGGCAGCGAGCCTAGGCCTGGCGGGCATGGGGCTGGGCCTGGGGATGTCGAAGCTCGCCGGCCTCGATGGAGCTCAGGCCCGCAGCGTGTCGCTGGAGACGGGCATCCAGAACAGCCCGCTGGCCTTCGCGGTCATCCTCGCCACGTTTCCTGAAGAGATGCAGGAGCAGATGCTCTGGATCCCGCTGTTGTATGCGTTGTTCGTCCTGCTGAACGCCGCCGTGGTGACCGTCGGATTTCGTTGGTTCGACAGCCGCGCACAGGCGTAGATGGGCGTGGGGGTGCCTGGTACGCTTCTCGCTTACTCAGCCCTTACCAACCACTACATTCCACGCGGTACAACGCATGACCTGGAGACGTCATGTGGTTCATCGCGCTCGCCCTCGCTTCCCCGCCCGACTGGGCTCAGATCGTGGAGGCCTACCCCTCGATGCCCATGGTGGCCGACGTGGCCGCCACCCCGGGGGCCGGGTTTCTGTGCCGCATGCCCACCCCCGGCAAAGACACGTTTCACCACAACACCCACCTGCGCGTGCACGTGAACCCCGTGGCCCGCGAGGCCTTCGCCCGCGTGACCGGCGAGCGCTCGTTTCCGGTGGGCTCCATCGTCGTGAAGGTCAAGCTGGACGCCACCTCCCACGGGCTCACCGGCATCCCGTCCCCCGATGCCCCGCCGGTGGTTCCAGGCATCGGCGTGATGGTCAAGCGCGAGGCCGGCTACGCGCCCACGGCTGGAGACTGGCAGTACGCCCTCATCGACGACGGCAAGGTCTTCGACCAGCCCGAGCAGGTCGGTCACTGCGCGGCCTGCCACACCCGAGGGCAGCTTCCTGACGGGGTCGAGGCCCCGTTGGGCAACCACAACTACTTGGGCTCAGCTCGGGATGCCGTGTTCTTGAGCGAGGTCGAACGCGTGGTCGCGCCGCCCGTGCCGCCCACGCCTCGGTAGCGGACTACAGCCGCGCCCGAAAGAACGCCCGCATGGCCTCGGTGTGGGCCTCGGTGTGCGCATGTCCCCCATCGGGATCGACGACGAGCTCCACGGTGTGGACGGGGCCAGACCACGTCCTCCGATGGCCCGCGACGGTGGGCGTTTCCGGGGCTGCTGCAAGCCGGATCCAGGGCTGCAACGCGTCGACGATCGGCAGGATGCTTCGCCCCTTGGCGTCGCCAGGAAGGGGGCCGCCGAGCGGGGGGACGACGTCGTCCTTGGCGCCGTGCAGGTGGAGGACGGACACCCCGGGGGCCTGTGGGGCCTCGGTGTCGTTCGTGAACGAGAGCACCGTGCCACTGGTGGCGATTGCCAGCAGCAGCCCCGAGTGCGAGGCCGCCAGCGCGTAGGCTCGACGGCCTCCCGTTCCATGACCCGCCACGAAGCGCTTGCGACCGTCGACCCCTCCCATGGCCGAGGCCCGCTGCACCACGTGGGTGAGGTTGGTGTTGTCGTCCCCGAAGCCGTCCTTGGGCCAGTCCGGGAACAGTCCGACCCAGCCTTCGGCCGTGCAGGTCGCCCTCCACCGTGCGAGCTCGGCCTTGGGCGTTCCGCCGGTGTCGTGGAGTGCGACCAGCAGGGGGCCTTCTTGGGTGAGTCCCTCGGGCACAAAGAGGAGGCTGCGGCGCTTCATGCCGCGGATCTGATCGGTCAGCGCGTGCACGCCGGGGGCCTCGCGGGTCACGGTGGGCAGGCCGCATGCGGGCAAGGTGGCGAGGGCGATGAGGAGGCTGCGTCGGGTGGGCATGGGCTGCCCGTATCTCGGGAGGATCATTGGACACGCTGCCGACGGCCTCCATCGAAGAGGGGTCCTCGTCCACTGGGTGGTCTGAGTCCGCGAGGCGCGCCCAGGAGTCCCACCGAAGCTTGTCGACCCTCCTCAACACTCGACGACGACGTTCCGAAGAGAGGTCGAGGGGGGCGTGTGGACCAAGATGGCTCGGCGAGGAAGCTGCTCGATCGCATCGAGGACCTGCGTGTGTTCCCTCCGGCCGCGGGCCGTGTGCTTCACGTGGCCCAGAACCCCCGCAGCTCGTTGCGGGACATGGAGGGGGCGGTGGGCTCGGACCCCGTGCTCGCCGCCAAGGTCGTGGAGCTCGCGAACTCCGCGATGTACGGCCGAGGCCATCGGGTCGACGACCTGTGGCGGGCCATCCAGCTCCTCGGCTTCGTGGCGACCCGCGACATGTCCCTCGCGTTGGCCCTCAGCGGCATCGGCCAACGGGCGGACGAGCGATGGGCGTATCTGTGGCAACACGCCACCTGGTCGGCGCGGGCCGCGCGTTCCCTGACGCCCTTCGTCGACCGAGATGTGGGCCGGAGTGCCTTTCTCTGTGCCTTGCTGCACGACATCGGTCGTCAGCTGATGGCGGTCATCGACCCCGAAGCTCTGGATGCAGTGCTCGCCGCCGAGCGGGGAGGACACCCGGACGTGATGGGGATCGAGCGCCGAGCCTTCGGCATCGACCACGCTGCCCTCGGGGCTGCCTGCTTGGACCGGTGGTCGTTCCGCCCAGAGCTCGCTCGGGCCGTGGCCCGGCACCACCAGCCCATCGGCCAGCTCGTCGAGCCCAGTGAAATCAAGCGGGTCGCGCTGCTTCAGCTCTCCGACTCCCTCGCCCACGCAGTAGAGGTGACGGACCAGGTCGTGGGGGTGGTGGCCTACGCAGCGAGCGAGCCTGCTCGGCGGGTGCTCGGGGTCAGCCGCTCGGACCTCGAAGCGATTGCCGTCGAGCTGCTGACCGAACGCGAAGTAGGCGGCCGATTCGCCGCCTGAACCGCAACATCGCTCCTCGGTCCTGGCGTCCTTCGCGTGCCGTCCAGGCGCTAGTCGTCGTCCTCTACGAAAGGCTCGGGTGGCGCGCCGACCGTCCAGATCTGTCGCCCCGTCTTCAGGACGCGCTTGTGAATCGGGAGGTTCTCGACCTCTTCTTCTTCGGCGATGGCCCGCAGCTCTGCCTCGTCGGCATCGGTGCCGTCGCAGTAGCCCATCGGCAGGTTGCGGCCGGGCACGTTGAGCTGCACCTGAAGCTGGCCGCGGGTCCACTGCTGCAGGGTCTGGTTGCTGTACTTGTGGATCAGAAGCACCTCCACGTCGTACGTACCCCGGCGTGGCGGCGACGTGGGCAGCGTCTACGACGACGGAGCCTGCCACGCCCTACGCGATACAGGCCCAAGGTCTTGGAGACCCCCGATGTTGAACAACAGCGATGTCCTGCGGCGCCTGCGCTATGCCCTAGATCTGAGCGATGTCCGGCTGGCGGAGATCATGGGCCTCGTGGGGTCCCCGGTCAGCGCTGAAGAGGTGGTCGCCCTCATCGGGACGAAGGAGCAGCGGGAGGCCCACATCGAGGCCTGCCCCGACAACGCCCTGCGGCAGTTCCTCGATGGCCTGATCGTGGAGCGCCGGGGGCCCCCGCCAGCGGGACTGCCACCGCGTCAGATCGCGGGGGAGCTCACCAACAACGACGTCCTCAAGAAGCTGCGGATCGCGCTGACCCTGACGGAGCCCGACATCCAGGAGATCCTGGCCTCGGTCGATCAAGGGATGTCCAAAGGCGAGCTTTCGGCCCTGTTCCGCAAGCCGGAACACAAGAACTTCCGGCCTGCCGGGAACCAGGTCCTGCGCAAGTTCCTTCGAGGACTCACAGAGCGCTTCAGGGACTGACGAGCCCGTGGGTGCCCTCGAGGCCCAGACTCTCTCAGACTTCGCAGGTGCTGTGGAACCAGCTGTACTCTGCGTCGATCTCGAACTCGATGTACCAGTCGACCTGGGCGTACCCGGCCATCGGCTGGCCGAGCTCGACGATGTAGCCTCGCGCCTCGCAGTTGAAGCGGTCGACCGTGACCTTGACGAACTGCGGCGCCGCTTCATTGGGCTCACACCAGTCGTCGTGGGTGACGAGCTCGTCGACGATGGCGACGACCGGGCCGGGGACCTGGGAGCGCCAAGCGCCGTCGTTGTTGTAGATGTACTCAGTGTCCCAGCCGGGCACGGCGCAGTCAGGCTCCCCTTGTGCGGCCTCCTTGAGCGTGCTCAAGGTCGAGGGGCCCACGTACTTGACCGCGGCGAGGTGCTCGATGGTGGCGATGGGGCGCGCGTCGATGATGTAGTCGACGGTGCGGGCGTTGAGGGCGAGGTCGTCGTCGAGGTACGCCGGGCCGGCGGTGTTCACGAGCTCCACGACCGCGCTGGCTTCGTCGACGGTGAACGTCACGCCGTCGAACGTGCCGAGGACGTCGTCCCCAGATGCGACCCAGCCGTTGGCGAGGGTCCACTCGTTCAGCCGGGTCAGCGCGGCGTTGCCCACGTAGTAGCAGTCGTCGACCTCCGCGACGCTGTCGAACAGGTCGTCGGAGAGCCAGCCGAGCTCGCCGTCGGGGCCGTTGCGGTGGCCGATGATGGACTCGGCCGCTCGGCGATCGAGGCCGACGTCCTGGTCGAGCATCTCGTAGGTGGTGCTCGGGTCGTTCAGGAAGTCGAGCAGGCCGAGGGCCTCGGGTGTGCCTTCGTCGACCCGGGCGGTGCCGTCGTCGATGGCGTCGTGGTCGACAGGCATCATGACGGGCTGGCAGGCCACGCTGATCAGGGAGAACAGGGCCAGAGACAAGATGCGAGCGTTCATGGGGACTCCAGAATCGCCAGAGGGCGTTTGGGAATCCGCGAATAGGCGAGCGATGGGCTCGGACGGAGGGGACATCAGCCGCCGCGGACCCTCCGTGAGCAGCAGATAGCGCGGGGTCGAAGGGTGTCAAACCTCGGCCGGGCCACTGGTACAGATGGATACAACTCCCCCGGGGGGCGCCTCGGTCAGACACCACCGTTCGAATGCGTCCCGGTACGGGCCCCGGGGGGACGTCTGGCGGTTGCGGACGCCGGCGACGCCCGTCCATGCTTTGTGCACGAGGTCGTAGGGGGACGGATCGTCGTCGTCCCACGCCTCGACATGGGCCATCCACGCCCCGGCCCGTTCGTGGAGGGCCAACAAGTGCTTCGTGCCGCGCTCCACAAGGTGGACATCGGTCCCGGCCTGCCGGAACAGGTCGACGAACTCGGCCACCAGATCGAGCTCCCCCATCCCAAGCACGGCGTCGAAGTTGGCACGAAGGTAGTGAAACAAGCGGGGGTGGTCGGACGCCCGCAGCCGGTGGCGCCCGTAGCCGGTGGGCACGTAGCCGATGTGCGTGGCGAGGTAGGCCGCATCGTAGAAGGCGTCGTCCATCGCGCCTGCGTCACAGTCAGCGGCGTGCACGAAGGGGTGGACGAGCAGGCGGCGCCACACGGCATGGCCGAAGGGGGCGACGTCGGGGGGCAGCCGAAGGCCTGGCGTGGCTTGGGCGTCGAGCAGGCACACCAACCACTGAAGCAGCTCGTAGTCGTCGCCGTCGCGCCAGGCGTAGCCGAGCATGTCGTCGAGGGGGCCCACCCCGTCGTTCACGGCCTCCTGGAGACGTCGGGTCCTCGGGGCGTTTCCGAACAGCTCGTGGGCGGAGACGGCGAACGGTAGCAGCTCGCCGTAGTCGTCGGCGGCCGTCGACGCGGCGGCGTCGAACCATTGACGTGCCAGGTCTCGGCAGCGGGACTCGAGCGGCTCCTCCGCGCCGCGGGAGGTGTCGAGGAAGCACTGGATAGCGTCGTGGCCGAGCTGCCCGGGCACCTCGGGGTGCGCCTCGAAGAAGGCGGCGATCTCCTCCACGCCTGCCCGCACCGGGTCCTCAGCGCTATGGGCTGACAGGAGGCTCGGCCTTGGCCCGCGCCTGCGGCAGCCATACGTCCAGCTCCGGGTGGTCGGGGCGGCGCTTCTCCACCTCCGCCCAGGATGCTGCAGCCGCCGCCCAGTCTTCTGCCACCCAGGCCACCCAGCCTTGCTCCCAGTAGCAGCCCGCGTGCTCGGGGTCGTGGGCCAGGCACTCTGCGAGGTGGGTCCGCGCGTCGTCGTACCGCTTCGCTCGAAGGGCTTGGTATCCGAGGCGGTAGGCGGTCTCTGCCGGGGTCTCTGCCTCGGGGGGGGCACCGGGGGGGCCGGCGGCGAACAGCGAGGGGTCGACGAACGCTTCGGCCTTGGCGTCGAACACCAGGTAGTCCTGGCCACTCTCGACAATGAACCAACGGGCGTCGACCCGGCGGGCCAGCCTAGCAGCCGTCTGCGGTTCGGTGAGCTCTCGCGTATAGACGGCGAAGGCCTTCTGGAAGTTCGCCACCGCCTCTGCCGACACCACGGAGGGGCAGGGGCCGGGCGCGCGAAAGCGCCGTTGCAGGCCCGGGGACAGCGCCACCCGGTCTTCGGAGGCGCAGACCTTGGCCGGGTCCGGAGAGGTGGAGCCGGCCAGGGCCAGGGTGGAGGCGAACAAGGCGAAGGAGAGCATGAGGGCGAATACCCGGCAGGAGGGAGGCTGGCCACTGGCTGTGGCCGCCTCTCAGGCGGCTCCCGCACGCTCTGCGAGTTCCTCCCGACGGCGCGCTTCGTCGTGCTCGGTGGCCAGGGCCAGCGCGGTGCTCGCTTGCTCTAGGCGGTCGATGGCGCGGCGAGCCACGAGGGCCGCCTGCTGCTCGGCCTTCTCTGCCTGGTTGCGGACGCGCTCAGCCCTCTGGAGGCTTCGTCCACGGCGAGCGAGGTGCACCCGAGCGGGGGGCTCGCGAAGGTCCCAGACCATCCCGACGCTCCGGAGCGCCACCAGGACGTACCAGGTCAGGTCGACCTGCCACCACAAGAAACCCTGTCGGGCGGCCCCTGGGTAGAAGTGGTGGTTGTTGTGCCATCCCTCACCGAAGGTGAGCAGTGCCAGCAGTGCGTTGTTGCGGGACTGGTCCGCGGTATCGTACGGCCTCACCCCCCACAGATGGGCCACGCTGTTGATGGTGAACGTCGCGTGTTGGACGCCCAGCACCGGGACGGCGAAGCCCCATACCACGGCGTTCCAGCCGCCGAACATGCCGAGCACGAGGCCCAGCACGAGGGCCGGCAGGAGGTAGAAGCGGTCGATCCACACCAACTCCGGCACCTTCAGCAGATCTGGGATGTTCTGATCGTTGCGCTCCAGGCGGTCCGCCGAGAGGACCCACCCCAGGTGGGCATGCCAGTTCCCGTCCATCCAGGGAGAGTGGGGGTCGCCGGGCTGGTCCGAGAAGCGATGGTGCTCTCGGTGATGGGCCGCCCACCACAGCACGCCCTTCTGGACGGTGGACTGGGCGAGCCAGGCGAGGGCGAACTGCATCGGTCTGGACGTTTGGAAGCTGCGATGGGAGAAGTAGCGGTGGTATCCGGCCGTGACCGAGACCATGCCGATGGCGTACACGCCGGCTGCGAGGGCCAGTTCGCCCCAGCCCGGGAGGAAGAGCAGCACCCCCAATACGGTGATTGCGTGCCAGGCGACGAAGACAGCAACGCGGAGGAACCGCGAAGAGAGAAATGGTGGGGGCAGTGTGGCCTCCGGCAAGAGTGGGGCCCCCGGTCCGATGCAAAGACGTACGCATCGAACGGCTCGAGCCTTGAAGCCAAGATAACTCGCGACCTATCCCTTGCGCCGTCGCTGGACGTGGTCGCGGGCGCCGCGGGCGCCGCGGGCGGGACGGGCTGGAAGGACCGGCCGGTGCGTACCACCAGCGGTGCGCCTCCTCGTACGCATCGTGCATCGAGGGTTGTGCGAGGGTCACGTTTGCCATCGGTGCCCGAGCGCCGACGATAGGATGCGGCGAAAGGGGTCTCCGTTCGGGAGCGGTCGCCATTGGGCCCCTTGTGGAGGGGCGCTGCAGAGTCAGCCGCAATTCGGCCACCAGGCCGCTCGCTACCAAGGACTCACCGTGCATGTCGGCGTGTGGAACGACGGCGAGGTGCGTGCGCTCCGTGGCGATGAACTCACGACCTCCCCCGATGTGGCCACGGCGCTTTCCGAGCGAGAGCGTCTGCAGGTCGACGGGCTCCTCGGGTATGTCGGGTCCGACAGCCACGATGGGGCGTGGCTGGCCCTCGAGCCGGTGCGGGGACCGACCGTCGAGGCATGGCGTCGGGCCGCCAAGGAGATGGGGCCCGATGCGGCCACCGCCGTGCACCTGTTCGCCCAGCTCACGCGCACGGTCGCCGCGGTCTACGCCCAGAGCGATCGGTTGCCGACGGGCCCCGTGCAAGACGTGGTGTGGTGTGCCGGCCATCAGCCCCATGTCGGCAGCCTCGGGGAGCTGGGGGGTCGGCGCCAGCTGCCGGAACGACGCCAAGTCGATCACCTGCGGACCTGGTGCCTCACCTTCATCCCCCCAGGGTCCGACGCGGCGGAGCAGCTCGCCGAGGTCCGCACGCTGGTGGAGCTCGAGTCTGCACTAGACACCCTCGCCGCGCGCCCGGATCTGGCCTTCTCGGTGGAGCGTGCGACCCGTCTGCGGGACGCCCTCCAGCTTCGTGACGATCCGACGGGCGGGTCGCCGGAGCAGGCCACTGAGCTCGCGGCCCCCCCCCGGCACGAGGCGCCGGCCGGCGGGCCTCGAGCCTCGTGGGTGGTGGCCGAGAAGTACCGTGTCCTTCGGCTCATCGGCTCGGGTGCCACAGGGGATGTGTTCGAAGTCCGGCACCTCGTGAGCGGCCGTGACCTGGCGCTGAAGATCCTCCACCACACCCCGCGGTCGCCGCGGGCAGGGGAAGTGTTTCGACAGTCCTTCCTGCGGGAGGCGTCCGCCCTCGCCAAGCTCCATCATCCCCACATCGTCTCGCTCCTCGACTACGGCACGAAGGACGAGACGTGGCTCGCTCTGGAGATCGTCGACGGACCTTCGCTGAAGGACCTCCTGACCTTGGGTCCGCTGGACCCCAAGATGGCCGTGGCCATCGCTCGCCAGGTCTGTGCCGGCCTCAACGTCGCCCACGACCTCGGGTTGGTGCATCGGGACATCAAGCCGGGCAACGTGCTGGTGGGCCACGACGACCCAGTGCACGTGAAGTTGGCCGACTTCGGACTGTCCAAGAGCTGGGAGGACACGGACCACGTCGAAGAGGGCACGGTCGTGGGCACCCCGCAGTACATGGCCCCCGAGCAGTGCGAAGGGGAAGCGGCCACCCACCGGTCCGATCTGTACAGCGTGGGCGTGTTGCTGTTCGAGATGCTGACGGGGGTGACCCCCTTTGCCGATCACAGCGGGCTCTCGGTGTTGCTCGCCCACATGGGCCGGGCGCCGCCGCGTCTAGTAGACGCCGCGGGCACGCCGTTTCCAAGCCTGCTGGAGGAGGTGGTGGCCCGGTGCATGAGCAAGGACCCGGCCGACCGCTACGCCTGCGCGGCCGACCTCGACGCCGATCTCGCGCGTTGTGTGGTGCAGCTGCGCCATCCGGACCAGGTTCCAGGTCATTTCTCGAGGCCCTCTCATACCAGCGAGGGCTTGAGGTACCTGGTGGACGAGGGGTCGCTTCCCTCGCCGGACTTGGTGGTGTCCGCGCCACCCCGCCGGGGCCTGGTTGCGGCGGCCCTGTTGGTCGGGCTCGGCGTGGTCGCCGCGGTGCTGGGATGGACGGCCTTCGGCCCCGAGAACGGGTCATCGGACAACGCCTCGGCCGCGATGGAGGTGCCGCTGCGCGTCCCTCAGGTGGTGCCCTCCGAGTCTGCGCCTATGCCTGCGTCGTCTCGGTCGGTTCCTGCTCCAGTGGTGGCGGAGCCAGTGGTGGCGGAGCCTGTGGTTCCCGCGCCGCCGTCCGCCGCCGTTCGTCCCTCGCCGAAGCCCACGGCCGTTCGGTCCACGCCCACGCCTCGTGGGTCGGAGCCCCCCGCGCCGCCGCGGAACGAGCCCTCGCCGACGGTGGCTCCCGAGACCAATCCGTTCGCCGCCGAAGAGGAGCTCGTGAATCCCTTCGGAGAGGCGCCATGACCTTTGTTCTGCTGGCCATCGCCTGGGCGACCGAGCCGGACGACGCGGTCGAGACCGACCGTGCGGCCGCGCTGGAGCTGTTCGCGTACGGGTCCGAACGGTATGCGGAGGGCGCCTACCAGGCCTCGGTGGACGCCTTCGAAGAGGCCCTGCGACTGAGCGAAGAGCGGAGCCTGTACTTCAACATCGCCAATGCGTGGGAGCGGGCAGGCCGACTCGTGGAGGCCCACGACGCCCTCGGCCAGTATTTGGACGTGGCCCCCGCCGCCGACCGCGCCGCACTCGAGCTGCGGGTGGCGTCCCTGCAGCTCCGCATCGACGCGCAGGCGGCGCCTCCCGAGCCGGTGGTGCTTCCAGTCCCGAGCGATCCGGTGCCGTTGCCCCGCCGGCATCCTCGCTGGTTGCTCGTGGGCTCAGGCGTGGGTGTGGCGGCGGGCGGCGTGGCGCTGGCGGGCGTCACTTCGGGCCGGGCCCAGGTGGCGTTCGCGGATGGGGAGCGGAGCACCTACGACCAGCAACGCACCCTCAACCAGGTGAGCTGGACCGGGGTGGGCCTCGGCGCGGGGCTGGCGGTGGTCGGGCTCGTGTTGCGAACCGGCCCGCCTGCCGGTCAGGGACTCGCGCTCACGTTCTAGCGGCGCGTCTAGGGCGCGAAGGTGGTCTCGACCTCGAAGTCGTCGCCGGTGGGCACGACGGTCCACACGTCGATCGGCGCGATGGTCTCGCCGGCGTCGTCGTAGTCGAGGTCGCCGGAGGCACCCACGATGTCGACCGCCGTGCCCTCCCGGAACGACGCCTTGGCGAGGTTCCAGCTGGTGGGCCGAAGCTCGACCGGGTCGCCTGAGGAGAGCTGCCTGAGGCCCCGGGCGATGGACAAGCCGGTGATGTCCTCCTCTTGGTGGACCGCCCACGCGTGCCCCAGCATGACGAGCCAGGCGGCGTCGTAGGACTGCGCTGTGTAGGAGTGCACGGACGGATCCTCCCCTCCGTACTCGGCGGCGTAGGCGGCCGCGAAGGAGTCGTAGATCGGCCCCGAGGGCTGGGTGACGACGGTGCCTCGCACCTGAGCGAGCCGCGTGTCTTGTCCGGCCAAGGCGTCGAGCACGTCGGCGTTCCGCGCGGCGTCGGTGAGGAAGATGGGCAGGCCGTCGAAGCCCTCCAGGGGAACGCTCCCCAGAACGAAGGCCGACACGTCGTTGGCATCGGAGCTGGCGAACAGCACTTCGTCGAAGCCCCCGGCCGCCACCTCGGCCACCGCGTCCGCCCGTCCTCCGGCATCTCCGAACGGGAAGCCGACGATGGAGCCGCCGTCTGCCGCGAAGGCGTCGCCGAAGGTGGCCGCGAGCCCCTCGCCATAAGCGCCCCACTGGTACACCACGGCCACCCGCTGGGACGGCGCGGGGCGCAGCGAGTCGATGCCAGCCGGGTCGAAGTGGGTTCGCATGTCCCAGGCGATGGCCGCCGACTGGATGTCGTCGGGGGGGGCCGTGCGCCAGAAGAGGCCGGGGTCACGGTCGGTCGCCCGCAACCCGTCGATGGGCGTCAGCGACGGGGAGGTGGCCGATGGGCTCACGATGAGGGTGCCGTATTCATAGGACACCACGTTGAACACGGCCTCGGCTCGGCTAGAGGCTGCCGGGCCGACGATGGCGGTCACCCTGGCGTCCCGTGCCAACCACTCCGCCACCTCGACCGATGCCTCGGTCTTGTCGAGGTCATCGAGACCGGTTCCTTCTTCGTTCGTGCAGTGCACCACCACGAAGTCCCGGCCGTCGAGCCCATCGTTGCCGTTGGCTTGCGCCACGGCGAGCTGGACCGAGCGGTACCTCGCCACGTGGGTGGCGAGGCTGTGGTCGAACACCGTGGCGATGACGAAGTGTTCAGCGGGGTCGGCTGGCACCGACAGGTTCTCTGGGTAGACCGTGGTGCAGCGAGGGTGCAGCTCGATGGGAAGGAGCGCGAAGCCCGTGTCGGCCGGTGGCTCCTTGCCCGGCCACACCGGCACACATCCAGGGAGCACCCAGAGGATCGGTAGAAGAGCAGCGAGGGGTTCTGCCATGCGCATGGGCCAGCCTACCGCCTGGGCGGCTCGTTCGAGGTGTCGGGGGATATGTTTGGGTGACGCCTGGCCATCGCTCGACGACGGGCGATGGTGATGGAGCCTGCATGACGCCTGAACACGGCGCTCCCTCTGTCTGCGTGGCTGCCTGGTGTGTGTCCGGGTCAGGGCATCGTGTCGCAGTCGATCGGTTGCTGGGTGCCGTTCCGTCCGGCGCCTGTGTGAAGCCACGTCCATCGGTGGTCGCCGAATGAATCCGGCTTGCAGGAGTACCGAACGCGCCGGTCGCAGCACTCCTCGTAGCAGTAGATGTCGTCTGGCGCATCGCCGTCCTCGACTTCGATGGGCTCGTCGTCAGGCAGCCGGCTGTCGCTGGACACGCCGGGATGCAGTGGGCCGTCCCGGTGGTCCTTGCCGTGATCGGCGAACGTATCGCCCTACAGCGCCTTCTCGCGGGCGTTCACCTCGTCGCGGGCCCGCTTGTAGGCCGCCACCGACTCGGGGTCCCGGGCGTCCACGAACTCCGGCAAGGCCACGCGGGCCTCCGCCTCCATCAGGCGCGCCTTGGCCTCGAGCTCGCGAATCTCGAGCTCCTTCATCGTGGTCTGCTGGCGAATGCTCATCCAGCGAAGCGCCAGGGGGACAGAGGCGAGCACCATGAGGGGAACCACGATGACGATGAAGGGAACCACGATCTCTGTCATGCAGACCTCCGCGGCAGGGTATCGCGCACCTCGCGTCGGGGCGGCCGCAGCACCTCGTGCGCGTCGGGCTCACCGCCTGCGTGCAGTCTTCCCGACCCGACCGCTACGCGCGAACCACGGACTTCCGTGTGGGCCCGGGTCGGGCGCGTTGCTGCTTGGGTGCCCGGGCGCGTCGTCCACCGTGAACCGGTTCACAAGAAGGGCGGCTACCGTGAAGAGCAGACAAATTGGAGGTCCCCATGACGCTCGGAACGATTCGCCAGCTCCTCGCCCTGCCTGTGTTCGCGCTTCTCTTCGGTCCCCTCGCTGCATGCGACGAGTTGGACTCGAAGTCGTCGACGAGCGACAGCGGCATCACCGGAGACGACGACGATGACACCACCGGCGACGACGACGACGACGACGACGACACGACCGGCGACGATGACGACGACACCGGCATGGGCATCGCGGACGAGGCCGCCGGTACCTACAACGGCCTCGCGGCCGGGATCGTCAACGACATCGACTACGACCTCACCGTCGTGGCGGAGACGCCTACGTCGGTCACGGTCTCTGGGCCGGGCATCCAAGCGTTCACCGTCCCGTTGGTCGACGAGGGCGGTGTGCTTCAGCAGGGCAAGTGGAGCGAGGGCAGTTTCCGACTCGATGGCGACGACCTCGAATTGGTGCACAACCCCCAGAGCTTCACGTTCGATGGCCGCCGACAGTAGGCGTGCCCTGCGACGGAACTAGGCCTGGCCCTTCGCCGGGTTGATCAGGTACTTCGTCCCGGTGGCTTGCTTGCCGTAGGCGGCGATGGCCTCGACGCTCAGGGCTTCGGCCAACGAGATCTCGCGGCTGTAGTGGCTCGCGAAGGTGGTGGTGATCTCAGCAGCGACGCGCGTCCGCATCTGCTGTCGGGTGTCGGGCCCGAACGACCCGAGCCGAGGCGTGAGAAGCCAGCCGCCCAGCCCCCAGTACATGCCGAAGCCGCGGGACAACACGATGGGTCCGAGGTCGAGGCCGCCGTAGACGTAGACCTGCTTGGGGGTGGGGGAGCCGTAGGGGCTGTACGGGGCACCTCGTTGGCTCGCTGCCGCCTCCATGCAGGTGAGGATCTGCCCGGCGAGCTTGCCGCCTCCGATGGCGTCGAACGCCAGGGTCGCGCCGGTGGCGACGAGGGCGGCCGTGAGGTCGGCCATGAAGCTGGGCTCGCTCGAGTTGCATACGTGGGCTGCCCCGAGGCCCCTCAACAGCTCAGCCTGCTCGGCCCGTCGGACGATGTTCACGAGGGGCACGTCGTCGGCCAGGCAGGTCTTCTGGAGCATCTGCCCGAGGTTGGAGGCCGCCGCGGTGTGGATGAGGGCGGTGTGGCCTTCCTGACGCATGGTCTCGACCATGGCGAGGGCGGTCATGGGGTTCACGAACCACGAGGCTGCTTGGGCCGGGGTGGTGCCTTCGGGAAGCGGCAGGACTCGGTTCGCGGGCAGGCAGCGATGTTGGCTGTACATGGCTCCGCCGACCAGGGCGACGGTCTTGCCCACGAGCGCCTGTGCGTCGGGGCCGGCCGCCACGACGACACCGGCTCCTTCGTTGCCGACGGGCAGCGACTGCCCCAGACGGTTCGCCATGGCACGCAAGCCCTTCGGCGGGACGTCGGCGGTGACCACCGGTCGCGCGTCGGTGCCGCTGTGGCGCATGGTCGTGAGGTCGGCGGCCCCGAAGAGCACCGCCAGGTCGGACGGGTTGATGGGGGAGGCCTCGACCTGCACCAAGACCTCGTGGGCCTCGGGCTCCGGGATGGGCACCGAGGCGAGGGACAGCTGGAGCTGGCCCTCGGCGGTGATCAGCGACCGAAGCTGCAGGGACTCGCCGGTAGGAACAGCCATGGGGGGCTCCACGCGTAGGGGTGCGCCGTGGCTGTATCTTCCTGGGTCTCGGGGAGGGGGGTAGGCATCGAGCCGGGTCCTTCGGCGTAGGCTGATGGTCCTGACCCCGCCTGGGAGGCTGGATGGCCCACATCGACTTCTGGTTCGACCTCATCAGTCCGTACGCCTTCTTCGGGTGGCTGCGTGTGCGCGACCTGGCGGCGGAGCACGGTGCCAGCTTGCGGTGTCGTCCCGTGCTCTTCGCGGCCCTCCTCGATCATCACGGCCAGCTGGGACCGGCGGAGATCCCGAGCAAACGCGAGCACACGTTCAAGGACATCCTCCGGTACGCCGCGCTGCACGGCATCGAGCTCTCGGGCCCAGCCACCCATCCCTTCCAACCGGTCACGGCGCTTCGGTGTTGTCTGCCGGCGGTGGCGGGGGAACATCAACGTCGGGTGATCGACGCCCTCTTTCGTGGAGGGTGGTCCCGAGGGGCCGACTTGGGTGACCCGCAGGACCTGACGCGCGTGCTCACGGCGGCGGGCTTGGACGGCAAGGGGATGGTGGCTCGGACCCGCGACCCTGCGGTCAAGGAGGCCCTGAAGTCCGAGGTGGCCGCGGCCATCGAGCGGGGCGTGTTCGGGGTCCCCACATACGATGTGGACGGGGAGCTGTTCTGGGGCAACGACCGGATGGACTACGTCGCGCTTCGTCTTGGAGGTCGGGACCCGCTGGACGAGGACGCTGCTCGGCGGCTGCTGGCCCTGCCGTCGGGCTCGGTGCGGCCGAAGGCGAGGTAGGCCCAGGCGGGGCCAGGGGTACCAGGTGTTGCTTGTTGCATTTCTACCGGTGTCCTCGGCCGACTAGCTCCTCCAGCCTCTTCTGCCATCGCGCCAGGCGCACGTCGTGGACCGCTTCTTGCTCCAGCTGACGTCGGCCCCGCGACATGACCGAGCGAGCCACGCCGAGCTCCTTTGCCCACCACGCCGGGCGCCGGTCCGTTGCCATGGGCAGCCACCAAGCCGTCAGCCACCACCATCGATTCCAACCGGACCGTCTCGCTGCGCTCGAAGTCCCGTTGGAATCACACTTGTTGCGCGGCCCAAGGGCCGCTCGCCGAGAATCCCGCTATGCTCGCCCTCCGATTCGCCCCTGAGAAGCAAGCTTCTCGAGCGAATCTCGGGCTCACCGTCGCGGGATTCCAACCGGACCGTCTCGCTGCGCTCGAAAGTCACCTTGGAATCCTACTTGTTGCGCGGCCCAAGGGCCGCTCGCCGAGAATCCCGCTATGCTCGCCCTCCGATTCGCCCCTGAGAAGCAAGCTTCTCAGGCGAGTCTCGGGCTCACCGTCGCGGGATTCCAACCGGACCGTCTCGCTGCGCTCGAAAGTCCCGTTGGAATCACACTTGTTGCGCGGCCCAAGGGCCGCTCGCCGAGAATCCCGCTATGCTCGCCCTCCGATTCGCCGCTGAGAAGCAAGCTTCTCGAGCGAACCTCGGGCTCACCGTCGCGGGATTCGCGCCGGGGCCCCGGGGGCGCGCGGTCAAGGCTGGCCGACGTTCTCCGGTCACCATCTCCAGCGCCATCCACGCCATCTCCGGCGACATGGGCCAGTCGTGCGGGCGCGTCGAGGGCTCCCGGCGCTCCACCGCTACGGGAAGGACCCGCGCTTCACGCCGAAACAAGGCGTCTGCGTCGAAGCCCTCTGGGCTGACGTCGCGGCCCTTTGTCAGGTCGCTGAGGTACTCGAGGTAGGGCTGCGTGCCTCCGAAGAGGACGAGATGCCACGCGGTGTCGAGCCATTCTGGCGTTGCGCTCGCGCCGGCGTATGCCGTGTGGCTCGTCCAACTCGACAGCTCGACCGTCGGTACGAGTCGTGCCTTCACCGGTTGAGGTGCACGACACCTGGCACCTCAGAACTGGATGTCGCCCTGCTGCTCCCGCGGCGGCGGCAGCTCGGTCTCCCCCGCCATCTGCCGAATGTCACGCTCGATCCCCCTCGACATCGACGTGATGGGCACATCGTTGGCCAGTCCCTCGAAGGGATTCTCGCTCCAGTCACCGATTCGGTCGGTCGTGAGGAACACCCAGCTCACCAAGGTGGAGAATGGGATGGCCAGCCAGATCAGCTGGTCGCCGCTGCCTGCGAAGGTGTGAAGCATGCCGAAAGGGACGAGGCACGAGAAGCACCAGGCGAAGAGCGTGTTCACGGTGGCGTACTGACGAGGGAAGGGGAAGTTCTTGATGCGTTCGGCCCTTCCCTGCTGGGTCATGAGCTCCTCCAACAGCTGCTGGAGGAAGGTGTGCCCGAACCCATCGAGGAGGCCGCGGCGGCGCAGCGAGGCCAGGTCGGCAGACTGAGCCGCGAGCAGGTGGGCTGCGGGGTTGATCTGAGCGAGCACGTCGCCGAGCTCCTCCGACGACAGATTGGGCTGCAGCACCTCCCTCACGTCTTCCTTGCCCTCGACCGGGCCAGCCTTCTGGCGGAAGGAGTCGAAGTACGGCCCATGGTGCTCCCACGGCTTGGGCTTGCGCAGCTGGTGCCGAAGCGCGTCCATCCAGGCGACGTGGCGGTGCACCAGCCGGCCATGGATGCGGGCCAGCTCCTCCGGCTCGATGGGCTCGGTGGATGCCCCGGCGTCCGCCGCCATCAGATCTCGCGTGGAGAAGGCCCAGGTGCGGCTCGCGTTCACGATGGCGCCGTAGATCTTGCGCCCCTCCCACAGCCGGTCGTAGGACTCCTTGTTCTTGAAGCCCAGGTAGAACGCGACCGCGACGCCGATGACGGAGATGGGCACCCAGGGCACGGCCAGCCAGTGCCAGTCCAGCAGGACGTAGGGAAGGGTGACGATGGTGGCCCAGGCAGCAGGGACCAGGAACTGCTGCCGGGACCAGTTCAGGGTCTGCAAGGTCGTGTAGCGACGTCCGGTGTGCATCTGATGCCTCCGGGGCGGACCGTACCGCCGTCGAACGGCGAGTGCACCCCGCCGGAAAAGGGAGGTGCACGCGGCCGCCTCGTGGAGAGGAGGGCTACTCGTCTCGCTCGAACACCAGCTGGCCTGCCGGAATCGGTGCGTCGTACACCAGGAAGAGCACGTCGCACGTCAGCTCGTCGTAGGGCGCGCTCGCTGTGCAGTCCCACGTGTACAGGCCGAACGCCAACGCGAGCGTCTCGTCGCCCAACGTCCACGTCCCGTTCAACGTGGCCCCTTGGGTGGTGCTGGTCGGGGTGCTGGATGCGGTGCCGTCGGCTCGCACGTCGAGGACGGTCTCGCCGTCGTACGCAACGGTGGTGTAGCCAGTCTGCTGGTAGGTGGTGCCGTAGCCCGTGCCCTTTGGCCGGACTTGGGCGGACAGCGCCCACGTGCCCACTGGGTCGAAGACGAGGGAACCCGTGTCGATCGGGGCGGTGTCGCCGGTCGCCCTCGTGTCGTCGGCATGGTCGCTCGCCGAGGTGTCGGCGGTGTCGGCGGGGCCTTCGGTGCCGGTGTCGTCGCCCTCGTCGCTGGGCTGTCCACAGCCCGAGGCGATCCAGCCCCCGAGCATCAGCGCTGCCGTCGACCTTTCCATGCGGGCGTCTCCACGTTCGATGCAGACGCTACCCGGTGCCGGGGTCACCCGCGAGCCGTGGTGTGGTCACACGACGGGCTGGTGTGGGAGGGCGACGACGCCATCATGCGACGGGTCCGTCGATCACGACGCTGGGCGGGTCCGTGGGCCAGCGGCTAGGTTCTGCGGGTGTCGACGTCCCCACGCATCGCGGCGATCGGGCTGGGCGCTGGGGTGCTCGTCGCTCTGGTGGGCCAGGCCTTCCCCCCGCCACGTGCTCACCCACGAACTGGTCGCGGCCGTGTGTGTCGTGGGCGGCTTCGTGGTCCTGCATGCCTCGGCCCTCGCGTGGCGCTGGACCGGGCCGGGGCCTCACCAGCTCGGCGACGCACTGCGGGCATCCCTCGGTGGCGTGGTCGCGGTCGCGGCCGGCGCGCAAGGGTTCGCTTGGTTCGCGCACCAGTCCTTCGGGTGCGCGTCGCTGGGGACCGGCTTGTATTTGTGGATCACTTGGGTCCCCCTCGGGCTGGTGGCCACGGTGGTGGGGCTGGCGGCCGGTCGGTCCGGATGGGGCCCGTTGGCCCGAACCGCCGTCTTCCTCCTTGCGGCGGGCCTGGCCGCCGGCCACGACGAGCTGCAGGGACGCATGGGCGCCCGCATCGTCGATCCGTTCCTCGGGATCCAGGCGTACGCGAACCAGCGGGCGGGGATGGAGCTGCCCACGGTCCAACTGCTTCAGCGCCTCTGGCTCCTGGGCGTGGGGGGCTCGATGTACGCGACACTCGCTTGGCGCCATCTGGACGCGGCGCCGTGGCGTCGGGCCGCGACCTGGGGATGGCTTGCCATGACGGCCGCCGCTGTGGGGTTCGGGTCCCGCATCGGCGTCGGCTTCGACCGCAGCTCGGTGCACGATGTGCTCGACGGCGTGCATTCCACCCCACACTTTCGGATCCACTACGACCGAACCGGTCGGTCCAGGCACCAGCTCGAGGACGTCTCCCGGGCGCTGGAGTGGGAGCTACACCGGCTCGCGGAGGCATGGCGAATCCCCGTCGAGGGCCTGGAGGTTCGGCTCGATCTGTACGACGACCAGGATGCCTTGGCGTCCACGAGCGGCAAGGCCAATGCCCACGCCTCGGGGCGCCGCATGGCCATGACCCTTCACGACGTCCACGACGGCACCTTGCCCCACGAGCTGGTGCACGCCATCGATCAGGAGGTCGGCACCCCGTGGTACCGCGTCACGTTGAACCGTGGCATCAGCGAGGGGTCGGCGGTGGCCTGGGCGGATGGACTCGGCGCCCGCCTCGACGCCCATCGCGTCATGGCGGCCGCGCTGGAGCAGGGGACGCTCCCCTCGGCGGAGACCGTGATGTCGCCCCTTGGCTTCCTCGATGTGAACGAGTCCGATGCCTACCAGGTGGCCGGCTCGTTCATCGGCTGGCTGGTGCTCACGGAGGGCGTGGAGTCCTGGCATGCGCTGCACCGCAGCTGGGACATCGAGGCGACCTATGGCCGCTCGCTTCGGGAGCTGGAGAGCGAGTGGCGCGGATTCTTGTCCACGGTGCCGCGAGCCCTCGAGGACGACCGACGCGCCCGACGGAGGTTCGGACGGGTGGGGTACCCGGCGTACCGGGAACGTCAGTGCCCGAAGCTGGGCCCCATCGTGCCCGACCTTCCCCAGGAGGCCCGCGAGGCCGCGCGGGCCAGTGCCCACGAGCTCGCGCTGCGCCACTACGACGAGCTCCTGTCGACCAGCGACGACGAACGCTGGCGTCGTGGCAGGGTGAGCGCGCTGCAGGAGCTGGACCGGCACGTGGACGCGCTAGCGGCGCTGGATGCAGTCCCTCCATCCGACAAGGCGGATGTGGAGGCGGCGCGACAGGACTCGAGGGCGTACTCCCTGGCGGCCCTCGGGCGCCTCGACCCGCTGCGGCGGGTGCTGGATGCGCGTCTGGCCCTCCACCCCGACCCCGAGCTCTCCACGCTTCGGGGGCTGCTCGACGACGTCGATGTGGCCGACGCCATCATGGGCCTGATGGTGGAACGTCAGGCAGGACGCAGTCGCGACACCGGTGGGGCGCTCCTCCGCCTTCGGCAGAGCCATCCGGAGCACGAGGAGCCCTTGGAGCGGCTGTACCTCCAGTGGGCCGCGCGGTGGTTCGTCGGCCACCCTGCGCAGCGGTCGGTCGTTCGCGAGAACCTCGAGCGCCTCGAGGCACTGCCTGGCGCGTGCAATGTGAGGACCCTCTCCTGGTCGGCCAAGCAGCTCGTCCAGACGGGGGACTGCGAGCTCGCAGGAGAAGTCGTGGACGTGCTCGCGACGTGCGACGGCCCCGACGTCGAGTCGACGGTGGAGACGCTACGCCAGCGGCTGGCGTGGGAGCGGGCGCCCGAGGCCGGCCTGGTCAAGCCCTGCGCCATCTAGGGGTGCCAGGTGTTGCTTGTTGCATGACCCTCCCAAGGGGCGTGCCGAGGCACGATGGGTGAGGGAAGGACGGACGAATCGGCCCAGAAGGCGACGGGAGGGTCTTCAACTGCCTGAGACCATCCGCGCGAGCGCCCTCGGTTTGTGACCTCTCGCATGTGGCGACGTCGAGGGCTGGCGGGCAGGATGGGCGTGGAGGTTTGATGCGCGCCCAGTTCCCGTTCGTGCTCGTGCTGGTGAGCGGCTGCTTCCAGGTGACGGAGTCGTGGACGTGTCGGGAGGTCTCGAGGGCCGTGGTGGGGGAGGACGAGCAGACCCCTGCCGGGTCCCCGGACGAGCTTCTGTCCCTGGTGGGGATCGTCGATGTGTTTCCCGGGGTCTACGACCTCGACGGGACCGAAGCCAACGTGGACGTCGCTGTCGCGCAGGACGGCGACGCGGTGTGGGTCGAGCAACGAAAGGAGCGGGAGCGGGAGCGGGACGTCGGCTTCGGGCGGGTGACGTCGATGCATGAGGTTGTGTGCCCGAACCAGCTCGAGCTTCCTCTGGTGGCCCAGCTCCAGACCACCGATGGGGCCCTCGACATGCTGGTGGACGGGGCTGCAGTCCTCGACGACCCCGACGGCGAGTCCTTCCGCTCCCCTGGGGTGCCGATGGTCCACCTCGAAGGGGATCACGACCACGCCACCTTTCCTCCCCTGGGCTGGGACGACGCGGCGTGGGAGGGCCAACGGCACACCTTCGTGAACCTCGAGTTCGACGAGGTCGGCTTTCGCGAAGGCTCAGCAGGATGGGGGGCGAGCTCCGGCAGCACCGCGGTGGTGGACTACGTCGTGCGGTTCGGGCCAGGGTTCGACGGCGCGCAGAACGGCGACGAGACGGCGCCCTGAAGAACGTCGAGGTTCGGGCGGGTCAGGGTCGATGCGCACGAACTCACGGGCCTAGCGAAGCCTCGCATCGGTCTCCAGCACGACGTGCTGTAGGCTCGATGGCATGAACCCTTTGATGTCGAGGTCGCCGAATCCGCGGGCCCGCTCCCGTTCGTGGGCGGCATGGCCCCTGGTCGGGCTCCTCGACGGACGTCTCCTCGCCGTCGTGTGTGTCGCCGCGGCCTGCAGCGCCGACGGGTCGCTCCCGGACCCGGCTGGGCCGGCCTCCCGCGTGCTCGTCGGTCCAGGCCCGATGCCCGCGCTGTGCATCAACGAGTTCGTGGCCAGCTCGGACACCAGCTGGCTCGACGCCGACGGCACCGCTCCGGACTGGATCGAACTCCACAACCCAACGTCCGAAGCGGTCTCCCTCGGGGCCTACGTGCTCACCGATGCACCCGATGCCACAGATGCCGCTCCCCTCGACGACAGCCTCGTCGTTCCAGCCGGCGGCTTCCTGGTCGTCGTCGCCGATGGGAAGCCCGAGCTGGGGCCGACCCACCTGCCCTTCTCTCTCAACGCCGAAGGGGAGGAACTCGCCTTGCTTCACGTCGGGGGGGGCGAGGTGCTGTCCTTCGGCGTGGTGCAGACCGATTTCGCCTGGGCCCGGTCGACAGACTGCTGCGTCGACACGCCGAGCTGCATCGAGCAGGTCTGGCTGGGCACGCCCGGCACCACCAACGGGGGCCTCTGATGCGCGGCCTGGCGTCGCTGCTGCTGGCGATGGCGTGCTCCTCGAGCCCGGAGGAGGAGCCTGGTCCGTCCCGCTCCCCCGACCCGCCTGACCCGATCCCTTCGGACACAGGCATGCCCACGGTCCCGGACCCGACCGAGGTCCCGCCGCGGCGGGTCGAGCTCGGCGACATGGAGCTCCCGACGTTGACTGCGACGCCGCCTGGCTCGGCCTTCTCCGGCTCCGTCGAGGTCACCCTCGAGGCGAGCGACACCGTCTCCACCATTTGGTACACCGACGATGGCTCCGTGCCTCAGATCGGCCTGTCGATCCCGTACACCGGGCCGCTGACCTTCACCCAGAGCACGCAGATCCGAGCCGTCGCCGAGGTCCTGGGCAAGCCCGTGGGGGTCGCGCCCACCTACGTGGCGCTGGATTCCAACCTCGTGGGCTTCTCGTCGGACCTGCCTCTCGTCGTCCTGTGGTCCGCGGACGAGGCGCCGACCGTCAAGTCGGAGATCTACAGCCGCTTCACCCTGAGCACCTTCGAGCCCGCGGTGGGCGGGCGGGCCGAGCTGCCAGGGGAGGCCACGCTCTCCGAGCGCAGCGGGCTTCGGGTCCGAGGCTCCAGCTCCGCGTACTACGAGAAGAAGCCCTATCGAATCGAGGTCTGGGACCCCCTCGCGGTCGCCGACGTGGACCTCGACGTGCCCCTGCTGGGCATGCCGACCGAGGCGGACTGGGTCCTGCTGGCGCCGCTGGCCTTCGACCGCGCCTTGATGCGCAATGCGCTGATGTACGCGCTCAGCAACCACCTGGGCCGCTATGCACCCCGGACCCGCTTCGCCGAGGTGTTCGTCGCCGAGCGGGGAGAGCCCGTCGGGTTCGACGACTACCAGGGCGTGTACGTGGTCGTCGAGCGGATCGAGCGGGACACCGACCGCGTGGACGTCGCGCGGCTGGGGCCCACCGACATCGCCTTGCCCGAGCTCAGCGGCGGCTACATCTTCAAGGAAGACCGATTGGGTCCCGGGGACCGTGGGTTCTACGCGGGCGACGCCGGAGGGCTCTTCTCCTTCCAGCAGCCCTTCGTCTTCGTGGACCCCTCCGAGGAGGAGCTGCGCCTCGAGCAGGCGGCCTACGTGGCGGAGCAGCTGGACGAGCTGGGGGGCGCCCTCGCTAGCCGCGACTTCACCCACCCGCTCACGGGGCGGCACTACGACCAGATCATCGACGTCGACAGCTGGATCGACCACCACATCCTCAACGTCTTCGCCAAGAACCCGGATGCCTTCCGACTGAGCGGCTACTTCCACAAGGACCGGGAGGGGCCCATCCAGGCCGGGCCGCTGTGGGACTTTGACCGCACGATGGGCTGCGCGGACGACACCCGGGCCTCGGACCCCACCTGGTGGGATCCGTCGAACGAGACCTCGGACTGCACGTACGTGTTCGAGCACGGCTTCTGGCCTGGCCTGTTCGCCGATCCGGCCTTCGTGGCGCAGTACTGGCAGCGCTGGGCCGACCTGCTGGGGGCCGAGCTGTCGCTGGCCGCGGTCGAGGCGGAGATCGACGCCATGGAGGCCGAGCTCGCCGAGGCCGCCCCCCGCAACTTCGAGGCGTGGCCCACTCACCCTCCGCGGGGCGGCAGCTTCGAGGCGGAGGTCGAGCTGCTGCGGGCCTGGGTCCGCGACCGCCACGGCTGGGCGTCGGCGTGCTTGGCGCGGCCGGATCCGAGCCAGTGCATGGGCCGCTAGAGAGACTGCGCGGCCCTCCGGAAGGTCGAGCCGTGGTGGATGGGGAGCGGCTAGGCAGTGCTCGCCTTGCTGTGGCACCCACCGCGTCGGGTCGTCGAACGAACGGCCCCACGGACCGGCCGGTGTTGCAACAGGCAACACCTGGCACCTTTGGATGCCAGACCGGACCTCCTGTTATGCAACAGGCAACACCTGGCACCTCGATGGGCTCGCAGTGGCGGTACCGATGGACGTCGCGGCGCTTCTCCAGCGTGGGGTCCAGCTGGTGCCCTGAGGCCCACCCCGAGCTCCGCACGTTCGAGGCGGGGCCTGGCGGCGCTCGCCGAAGGTCTAGGCGCGCCCAGGGATTCGCGGTACACCGCGGCTCCGGAGGAGCCCATGGACCAGCCCGACGTGGAATACCAGCTTCCCCCCGAGGCCTACGGGCCGCTGCCGGAGGGCGAGAGCTACCGGCCGGTGGTGCCTGCGTCCCACACGATGACCGAGCTGTCGCTCCGGTCCCTGGTGGTGGGGGCCCTCGTCGGCATCGTGTTCGGGGCCGCCAATGCGTACCTCGGCTTGAAGGTCGGCCTCACCGTGTCGGCCTCCATCCCGGCGGCGGTGATCGGCGTCGCGGTGTTCAAGGCGCTGCGGGGCGGCACCCTGCTCGAGACCAACATCGTGCAGACCGTCGGCTCGGCCGGAGAGTCTCTCGCGGCTGGGGTGATCTTCACGCTCCCCGTGCTCTTCCTGTGGGGGCAGTCCCCTGGATTCTGGCCGATCTTCCCCCTGGCACTGCTGGGCGGACTCCTCGGCGTGTTCTTCATGATTCCGCTGCGTCGGTTCCTGATCGTGCAGGAGCACGGCCACCTCAGCTACCCGGAGGGCACGGCCTGCGCCGAGGTGCAGGTGGCCGCCCAGGCGGGGGGCATCCAGGGGCAGCTGCTCTTCGGCGGCATGGCGGTCGGCATGCTCTACACCGCCCTGCAGCGCTTCGGGCACCTGTTCCCGGAGGAACCCGACGTCGCCATCCGGCGTGCCGGCTACCGGACCTCCGCCGGGGCGGACGTGACCGCCGAGCTGCTCGGCGTCGGCTATATCATCGGCCCGAAGGTGTCGGGGGTGATGCTCGCGGGCGGGTCCGTCGGCTGGCTGGTGATGATCCCGTTGATCTACGCGTTCGGGGGCGACACCATCATCGCCCCCGAGACCACGACCCCCATCTCCCAGATGGGGCCCTTCGACATCTGGAACCGGTACCTGCGCTACATCGGCGCGGGGGGCGTCGCCTTCGGCGGCCTGTTCACACTGGTCAAGAGCACCCCCGTGATCATCGAGAGCTTCCGTCTGGCCGTGCGGGCCCTGCGCCAGGGGGCCGGTGCCACCATCCAGCGCACCGAGCGCGAGATCCCGCTCACGGTCGTGGCGGGGTGCCTCGTCCTCATCGGCCTGCTCGCCTCGTTCCTGCCGCTGATGGCGGGCTCCGGTGGCTCCCTCGGCATCCTGGCCGGCGTGGCGGTGGTGGTGTTTGCCTTCTTCTTCGTCACCGTCAGCTCCCGCATCGTCGGGCTCATCGGCAGCTCGTCGAACCCGATCAGCGGCATGACCATCGCGACGGTGTTGCTGTGCGCCCTGTTGTTTGGCAGTTCGTACGCGCCCGAGGACGCGAAGGTGGCTGTGCTCACCATCGGCGCCCTGGTGTGCATCGCTGCGGCCATTGCCGGCGACACCAGCCAGGACCTCAAGACCGGCTTCCTGGTGGGCGCGACCCCGCGCAACCAGCAACTCGCTGAGATCGTCGGGGTCACTGCGGCGGCGCTCGCGATGAGCACCGTGCTCACGCTGTTCCAGGACCCCATCGTCTCGGGGGAGTTCAAGGCGCCCCAGGCCAACCTCATCCGCCTGGTCATCGACGGGGTGCTGGACGGCAACCTACCGTGGGCGCTGGTGGGCATCGGCGCCGCGATGGCGTTCGCGGTGGAGATCATGGGCCTGCCGACCCTCGCGTTCGCCGTCGGCTTGTACCTGCCGATCCATCTGGCGACGCCGATCATGGCCGGTGGCCTGGTGCGCTGGTTGGTCGAGCGAGTGTCGAGCAAGGAAGAGGTCGATCACCGCCGCGAAGTCGGCATCCTGTTCAGCTCTGGCCTCATCGCGGGGGCGGCTCTGGTGGGGGTGCTCAGCGCGACGCTGGCCTTCTTCGAGGTCGAGGTGTTCGCGAAGCCCGAGGGCCCGATGGCCTTCGCGAACGGACGAGGCTTCCTGGCCTTTGGTCTGCTGGCCTTCGCTCTGGCGTGGGTGGCCATCGGTCGACTGGGCCGCGCCGGCCGCTGAGGCCCTGGGGTGGGGGATGGCGCAGCGGACCCGATGGTCGGCTACGCTGCACCAGGGAGGACGGATGGTGGGGTTGCTGGGGCTGTGGGTGTTCGCCGCGGTGGGCGCCGAGGTCTTCCCGGTCGACGTGCGCACCGTGCCCGTGGGCGCCACGGCACGGGCCGCTGGCACCCAGTGCGTCACGCCGTGCAGCCTGAGCCTCCCTGTGGGCTCCCACCAGGTGGTCGTGCAGCTCGACGGTCACCCCGATCAAGAAGCCACCGTCGACGTGTTCGGCCACACGGTGCACGAGGTGCGCTTCGAGCCGGTCCCGACGGCGGAGGCCTCCCAAGGCAGGCCGGCGGCGAACTCGGTGCTGGCATCGCCCACGCCGCTCACCCTCGCGGACTGGGAGGCGATGCGCGACCCGAAGGACGTGGCGCTGGAGGCGAGGGCGCGGCTCAAGCGGGAAGAGGCGATGGGGCGCCTGCGCGAGCTGCTCGCCACGGCGGAGTCTCCGACCCGGGCCGAGATCCTGCTGCGCCTCTCCGATCTGTTGTACCAGCAGGCGGAGCAGGCCGGACCGGAGGACCCTGGCACGGCATGGGTCCAGGAGGCGGCTGCCGGCTACCAGAGCATTCTCGACGAATACCCGACGTATGCACGGTGCGATCAGGCCATGTACTACCTTGGCATGGCCAGCTACCGGCTCGGTCAGCCCGAGGCGGCGAAGGAGCACTTCAAGGTCCTCGCGAAGCGCTTTCCCGACTCGGCCTACGTACCCGACGCCTTCCTGATGCTCGGCGAGCTCTACGCCTCCGACAATGGCTTCGCTTCGCTCAAGGGCTTCCTGAAGGCGACCTCCCAACCCGACTACGCGGCGCGGCCCTACGCTGTCTACAAGCTCGCGTGGGCCTATCACCTGGTGGGAGACCCCGAGAAGGCCATCGCCGAGATGAAGAACGTGGTCGAGCTGGAGCTGCCCGCGGCCAAGGAGCCGCTGCGTGAGGCGTCGCTGCAGTCGCTGGCCGAGTTCTTCAAGGCGGCGGGTCTGCTGGCCGAGGGCCAAGCCTACTTCCGAGGTCGGGGTCGCTCCGACCTGCTCTGAACGGACGCCCCGACGCGCGGATCAGTCCCCTGGAAGGGATGGCGCGGCTTCCAGCTCTCCCTCGGTGAGCACGGTGGTGTCGCCGACCCAGATGGGCGTCTGGTCGTTGTTCCCGCTCTGGCGGAGGGAGCGAGCGACGAAGGCCTGAGCTTCTTCGGCCGTGACCTTGCCATCGGGGGTTCCCGACAGCTCGCCATCCGCCCAGCCGCGCAGGGCCCCCACGGCGAAGTACGTGAAGGCACCGTGTCGGGCTTTGTCGAGGGGGGCTGCGAGCTGATCCGCACCGGCGGCGTTCCACTGACGCGCGGGGCCGGTGGCCTGCACGGCGTAGGTGGGCACCACCATCCGGGTGCCGCCGCTGATGGAGGAGCCGCTTCGGCTGGCGCCGGTGTAGCAGGCGTCGAGCACGAGCTGGGCCGTCCGGCCGCCGTCCGTGATGCGCTGTTCGAGCTCCGCCACCGCCACGCCGCGGCTCGCGAAGGCGCTCGCCTTGGGGCGGACGTCGTCGCCCAGGAGCATGCGCTCACCGGTGTCGGGATTGCCGGCCCCGTGGCCCGCGAAGTACACCCACACCGTCCCGTCCTTCCCCTCGCTGATGGCTCGATCGACGGCTTCGAGGATGTCTTCACGAGAGCCCGCAGTCAACACCTGCACACGCTGGGGGGGCACGCCTCGGGTGTAGACGAGCACGTCGCGAAAGGCCTGGGCATCGCGTTTGGCGTAGGGCACGTTCGCGCCGAGGAAGGGGTAGGTCTCGAGTCCGATGATGACGGCGGCGTCGTTCTCGGCACCGTGGCCCGACCGAACGGGGTCGGAGAAGGTGGGGTAGTCGACCACGACCGGAGCTGGAGCCACGGCGGGAGCCGTCACGGGCGCCGCGCGTTGGGGCTGGGGCGTCGGGGCCTGGCGCTGGGCCACACTCCCGCTGCGCCAGACGGGGCGGTCCATTCGTGCGAGGGCGGGGTTGTCGTCGAACCACTTCTGGTATTCGTACTGCGGCTCGGTCTGCAGCATGAAGCCGGCCACAGCGGCGCTCGAGGGAATCGCATCGGTGAGGTGGACGGTCACGAAGCCGTAGGGGCCCTTCCAGATCGCGTCCATCTCACCGTCTTGGGGCTCGCCGAACGCTTCGATCAAGGTGGCGACACGCATGCCCACGCGGATCTCTGGAGCTCCGCCGCCCAACGCGACGCCTCCGGTCCACGTGGCGCGTCCGAGGTACGGGTCCAGAGCACCGACGGCTGAGACGACGTCGCCGTCGAGGGAGACGCAGAGTCCATCGAGCGACTGGTAGTCACACTCGCTTTCGGACCGGATGTCGCGGGGGATCGTGCGAACCCTCTTCAGCTCATTGGCCTTGAGGAAGCGCTTCACCGCAGTGCTCTTCGCTTCTTTTCCGAGCAGCTCCCACCAGCCGGTCTGGGTCGGTTTGGGGCCCGGGGTGTCGTAGTTCGCCTTCTTGGGCCGCGGCGCCTCTTGGGCCATGGCCTGGGTCGCGAGCACCACCACCACCATCATCGTCCACATTCGGCCCTCCGCCTGCCGCGGCCTATTCCAACCGGCCCGTCTCGCTGCGCTCGAAGGTCCCGTTGGAATCCTACTTGTTGCGCGGCCCAAAGGCCGCTCGTCGAGAATCCCGCTCCGCTCGCCCTCCGATTCGCCGCTGAGAAGCAAGCTTCTCAAGCGAATCTCGGGCTCACCGTCTCGGGATTCCAACCGGCCCGTCTCGCTGCGCTCGAAGGTCCCGTTGGAATCCTACTTGTTGCGCGGCCCAAAGGCCGCTCGTCGAGAATCCCGCTCCGCTCGCCCCCGGACGGTTGCGCCGGTCTACTCGAACTTGCTGAAGCCGGACGCGTCCCAAAACAGATCCGACAGGAGCTCGTGCCCCGCGTCGTTCGGATGGATGTCGACGTAGGGGGTGCAGAAGTTCGTGTAGCCACAGACCGTCGCCACGCCGCCGCCGTTGATCGCGGTGTATCCGTCGACGGTGTCCACCTTGCTGTAGGCGCTCGCGACCGAGGCGACGGTGTCGTTGATCGCCAGCGCGATCCCGTCGGTCGCCGGGTCCGCTACGTAGTAGGGGTTGTAGTACTCGAGCAGGATGATCTGGGCGCTGGGCGCGGCGGCGGTCAGGCGGTCGAGGGTCTCGTCGACGTTGACGGCCAGGTTGGCCAGCATGCCCGGGGCGCCGGCGCCGATGCAGGCGAGGTCGAGGCCGCCGCACGCGGCGATGAGGGCGTTTCCGTCGTTGGCCCCGATGGACACGAAGATGGGGCTGACCTTGCCGGGGTTGTCCAGCAGGAAGGCCTCGGCCGCGTCGAGCTGGGCACCGCTGTAGCCGTCGTGGAGGGGGAGGCCGGCGTCGACGTTGTAGCTGCAGTAGCCACTGACCATGCTGTCGGAGCTCTCCCCAGGGCAGGAGAGGTTCACCAGCTCCGACTTCTTGCCGGGGGACGTGTCGACCAGGCGGTCCATGAAGTAGTCGGGGTAGCCCACGAAGGCGTCGGTGTTGCTCAAATCGACGCCGTAGGTGGGGTCGAAGAGGTAGGACTGGTAGCCGAAGGAGACCGAGTCCCCCAGGGCCAGCACGTACGTGCCGGGGGCCCGTGGGCCGGCGGAGGCGTCGGAGGTGGCGAGCGTGGCGAGGAGCGAGAACGAAGCCAAGATGAGCATGGAGAACCCCCGAAGTCCTGAAGTGGAGCGCCGACGGTAGCATGGGTGGCCTCCAGGACTTGGCTACGGTTCTCCTACAGCGGGAACGAGGCCCGTGACCTCGCCCGTGCTGGCCGTCCCGCTCATCGCGTGCTGCGATCCGAGGCGCTCGGCCCGGTCGCCGGTTGCGAGAACGAGAAGCCTGTAGCCTGGTGCCCACACGGACCCTCCAGGAGCGCCCCCCTTGGTCACGATCGTTCTTGTCGGCACCAGCGTCGGACTCGGCCTCTTGGGGCTCTTGGCCTTCGCCGCGTGGCGGCAGATGGGGCGCATCGAGCAGTTCGACGCGGACCTTCTTGCGGTGGCTGCTGCGACGGACGGGTGGACCTTCGACGGAGACACCCTGCAAGGACCGCTGACCCAAGGGGCGTTCGTCGCCGACGTCACCGAGAGCATGGGGAGCCTCCGATGGGAGGTGCGGCTCGCGGAGGTGGCCCCGTGGGCCGCGTTCACCGTGGGGCCCCCGGGCAGGCGGGCGGCGGGCGGGCGCGTCGGCACCGGCGACGCGGGCTTCGACGCCGCCGTGGAGGTGGTGGGCCCCAAGCTGGAGGCGTTGGCCGCCCTTTCCGCACCGACACGGGCGCTCTTGGCGGACGCCGTAGGGCACGGGTTCACGTACGACGGCGAGGTGTGGCGCGCCGCTGGGCCAGTGCCGGGGACCGCTCAGGCCATCCACGGCCAGGTGGCCTTGGCTGACGCACTGGCCACGCTCGGGCCCACGCCAGACGTCGCCGCGAGCCTGGAGCAGCAGCTGCGAGACGCGTCGTCGGACGCCGTGATGGCCGAGCTCGTGGCGGCGTGGCGCGAGATCGAACAGCCCTGGCCCCCCGAGCTCGCGGCCCACATCATCCGCCGCGCGGATGGGGCCGCAGTGGCGGTGGCGGTCGCTCTCGGGCCCACCGGAATCCCTCACCTGCAGGACCTCCTAGAGACGGCCCCCGACGCGGACGTGCGCTGGGCCGCCCTCGACGCCTTGTGGGACGCCCCGAACCATGCCGGCCTGCTGGAGCCGCTGTGGAGCTTCGTGCCCCACGAGGTGCACGGGGCCACCGCCATCACCCGGCTCATGGCCTCGGAGGAAGGCAGGGCCAGGCTGCTCGAAGACCTGGAGGCCGGCCCCATCGACTTCCGCATCGTGCAGGCGCTGTGGCCCGAGGTGGAGGCGCCATCGCTCACGGTGGCGCTGGCGACCTTCGTGGGCCACGACACGCATGGAGCTGAAGCGGCCCGCTGGCTCTCGACCAGAGCCGACGGGAGGGCGCACCTGCTGCGCCTGCTCGGCGCCGACCTGGGCCCAGATGTTGGCTGGCAAGTCGCGGATGCTCTGTGGCTGCGGGTGGACGACGCCCGCGTACTCACCGCGCTGACCGGCTTCCTGCGTGACGAACAGCGGTCGGAGACGGTGATCCGCCGGCTGGCCGACCGCGGCACGCTGACCCACGTGCCTGCGTTGAAGCAGGTGGCGGAAGGACGTGGGGAGCGCGCGGTGCAGGCCGCCAGGGCCATCTCCACAATCCAGGACCGGGCGGGCGGCCAGGTGGGACTGCTCTCTCTCGCCCCCCATGGGGAGGGCCAAGGCGCGGTCTCGATCGTCGGCGAGGCCGCCGAAGACCCCGGGAGCAGCGATGGGCACGGGAACGCTGAGGCAGGTGGCAGCTAGGTCGTGAACCTGGACCTCCTACGGATGGACCATCCCCAAGACGCGTCGCGGGTCGGGGTACCGTCGCAATGCGGCATCCCGCTCGGACCGCGCCACGGCGCCGGGCAGATCGTGGGTCTCGGGGGGATCCCATGACAGCTGGAAGTGCACATGGGGAGGCCAGCCCCCGTTCTCCGTCTCGCCACCCAACCACCCGAGCACGTCCCCCGCTGCGAAGCGACGCCCCCTCGGGCTGCACCCGAGGGATGCAGCGGACAAGTGCCCGTGCAGCGCGTACAGCGGCACGCCGTCGAGGCGATGAGCGGTGACCACCACATGCCCGTAGTCGCCGTGGGCGGGGTTGTAGCCCGCGTGCAGCACCTCGCCGTCGGCGAAGGCGTGGACCGCCGTGCCCTCCGGACCTCCCAGATCGACGCCGACGTGCACCGTGCGGGCGCCGCCGAACAGCTCCTGCGTGTAGATCCGACGGTCCTCGTCATACCGGCCCACCGACCACCGGTGGGAGGGCGTCGGCACTTCGGTGGTGGTGAAGTCCAACACCTCGTAGCCGGAGGGGAGGACGACCACGGGGTGGAAGCAGTGCCGGGACCATTCGATAGCCATGCTGGGCCCTATCCTGGCCTCCAATCGGAGAACGGCCGGATGCGACGGCTCCCACCGTTGCGAAGGGTCGCCTCGACGTCGCGAGGGAGGGGGCGACTATGTCGATAATGCTCACCCGCGCGCAGAAGTGCCCCATAGTTTGAGCAATTTCGCGTGGCAATGGGTCGCAGACCTGCCATGTTGGGGGCTCGGAGGTTCGATGACTCGCTTGCTGCCCACGCTCCTGTTGCTCGCTGCCTGCACGGGCGGCACCACCGCCACCATGACCGACGTGGGTTCGCCCGACGAGACGGCGGCCACGGGCGATACCGGTGCCACCGGGCTGGTCGCGGACCTGACCTGCGACCACGCCCTGGACTGCGGCGACACCTGCCCCACCTGGGATGAGACGACGTCGAACGCGTACGGCTATGCGTCCATTGCCGTGGACTGCGCCGACGGCGGCCATGCCTTGCTCCAGGACAACCTGTTCGGCACCCACGCCTTCTTCGACGCTGCGGGTGCGTTGGTGGCCCGCCAGCACTTCAGCGACGTCGTGGAGTTCTGCTACGAGACTCAGGGGAGCTACTGGGAGGGAGACCCGGTGAGCTGCGAGCCCGTCTGCGCCCATGGTGGCGCGCCCGCTAGCGCTTACCCCATCTCGGGGGAGCTGCCCGACTGCGGCGGAGCCTGACGCTCGGGCGGCTCGGACCGTCCGCCTCCGACGTGTCGTGGCCCCAGGCCCCGACCGAATGACGCGGCTCGGGTTCAGCTGCTCGCTCCGTCCCATGTACCCGAGCTTGTAGGCCAGCACGTCCACCGTCTCGGCGAAGCCGTCGGTCTGGTACAGGTCCCGCAAGTAGGGCCCCAGGTTCGGGTAGTCGGCGATGCGGCGGCGCGAGCCCTTGAAGTGGCTGTGGTAGGCGGCGTCGAATCCGACGACGGTGAGGCCGAGATTCGCTCGATAAGCTTGCTTATCGCTGGCGAATCGAAGGGCGAGCCTGGGAGGATTCTCGGCGAGCGGCCTTTAGGCCGCGCAACAAGTGAGATTCCAGTTGGGCTTTCGAGCGCAGCGAGACGGCCCGGTTGGAATCCCGCGACGGTGAGCCAGAGATTCGCTTGAGAAGCTTGCTTCTCAGCGGCGAATCGGAGGGCGAGCGGAGTGGGATTCTCGATGAGCGGCCTTTGGGCCGCGCAACAAGTGAGATTCCAATTGGGCTTTCGAGCGCAGCGAGACGGCCCGGTTGGAATCCAACCTCACCACACACTCTCGGGGCGGGTCCAGCGACCCGATGCGTCGGTGGCGGTGGCATCGTCGGCCAGCCAGCGGCCGTCCAGCAAGCGTCCGATGGGGTCCTCCCGAGCAGTGGGGGTACCCTGTCGATGGAGCGGGTGGAGCACCGAGGTGGCCGGCCTGCTTCTGCGGAGGACCCTCATGGGCCAAGAACCACGTCGACTGCGCTTCTTCGGGGAGGTGCTCGGGCTCTCGCCCCTGCGCACCCGCCTGGCCCAGGCCCGCATCGCGGTGGCAGGGGAGGAAGACGTGCCGCCCTCGTCGTTCGGCCTGTCGAGCCTGAGCCAGTACCGACCTCGCATCGCGCCGCGACTATGGGCAGGGCGCTTCGTGGTGCCGCGCACCGCGTTGATCACGAACCTGTACAACCACACTCAGACGCCGATCATGGACGGCTGGTCGGTGCGGAAGACTCAGGTGCGAGACTTCCGCGGGCGGCGCCTCACCTACGACAGCCACAACGGCACCGACTTCAGCATCCCCGTCGGCACGACCGTGACCACCGCGGCCCCCGGCAAGGTGGTGCGCATCGTCTCGGAGTACAACCGTGGCGGCCTCAAGGTGTTCGTCGACCACGGGGGCGGCCTGATGACCTGCACCGCCCATCTGGCGCGCCCGCTGGTGGAGGTGGGGGACGTCGTGGGTCGCGGCCAGCCCATCGCCATCTCCGGCTACAGCGGGCTCGATGGATTGATCACCTTTCCCTGGGGCGTCCCTCACATCCACCTCAACGTTTGGCTCCACGCCCGACCCGTGGACCCCTTCCCCCACCGAGGCCAGCCCAGCATGTGGCACGCCGGTCGGGTCCCCGTCACGGTGCGGCGGGAGCCGACGAAGGGCTTCCAGCCGTCGCGCTTCGATCCGGACGCGGTGGCCGAGGGCATCGCGTCGTGTCGCACGGCGTCGTCGCGGCAGCGCCTGTCGGCCATCGAGCCGCTGTGGGCCCGAGGCAGCGCGCTGGTGGCTGAGATGAACTACTACCCCACGCGGTTCTTGACCTTCGTGCAGCCCTATGGGGAGCTCGCATCCCGTGGGCCGGCCCTCGATCTGCCGTTCACCCCGGAGGCCATCGACACCGCGGTGTTCATCGACGAGCGGTGAGGGCGACCGTCGAAGGGGCGGGACCTTCGACGAAGGCCGCCACTGCGACGGTCAGGAGCCCGAGTCGTCCTTCGACGTGGCCAACCCGGTGTCGCTGCCGCTGTCGGGGTCGGTATCGGTATCGGTATCGGTATCCGCGTCGGTGTCTGCATCCGCGTCGGTGTCTGCATCTGCGTCGGTGTCGGCATCCGCGTCGGCGTCGGCGTCGGCGTCGGCGTCCGTGTCGCTGTCCACGTCGGTGTCGCTCCACCCCGTGCCGTAGTCCACGCTCATGGACTCCTCAGCGCTCTTGCCGTCTTCGCAGGCGCCGGTCGTCAGGGCGAGGCCCAAGGCGAGCGCCGCCGCCGTCCGATGGATCGGGCCGGGCTTGGGGGCGTCGCAGTGCACGCAGGCCGCGTCGCCGGCGAGGATGTGGCGTCCGCAGGTTGCGCAGGGGACGAGCATGGAGACCTCCTATGGGGGCAGTCTACGCGGTATGCGCATCGTCGGCCAGCGGGGTCCGTTTGGCTTCGGCACTCCGCGGAGGGCACGCCCCCGTGGTACCTGGTCGACACACCCGGATGGGCTCATGACGCCGCGAACGCGAACCCTCCTGCTGGCCGGCCTGTCCCTGCTCTGGGCCACCCAAGCCCTCGCCCACGGCGTGACCGACGGCGACCAGTTGTTCATCGAGCAGAGCGCCGGGAGCCAGCTGGTGCCTTTCGCCTACCTCGGCGCCAAGCACATGGTCACCGGCTACGACCACCTGCTCTTCCTGGTGGGGGTGGTCTTCTTCCTGTTCCGGATGCGGGAGGTGGTCACCCACGTGACGCTGTTCTCGTTGGGCCACAGCACCACGTTGCTCCTCGGCGTGCTCGGTGGGACCCAGGTCGATCCCTACCTCATCGACGCCATCATCGGGCTGTCGGTGGTCTACAAGGGCGTCGACAACCTGGGTGTCTTCGAGCGCTTCCTGGGTCGACAGCCCAACACGAAGGTCGCGGTCACGGTCTTTGGGCTGTTCCACGGCCTGGGGCTGGCCACCAAGCTGCAGGACTTCTCTCTCGACCCCGACGGGCTCGTGCCCAACATCGTGGCCTTCAACGTGGGGGTGGAGGTGGGCCAGGTGCTCGCCCTCGGAGGGGTGCTCATCGCCATGGGCTACTGGCGGCGAAGCGCCAGCTTCGAGCGGCACGCCACGGCGGTCAACGTGGTTCTGGTCCTCGCTGGGCTGCTCCTCACCGCCTACCAGCTCACGGGCTTCTTCGGGGGGACGGCATGAGGCCTCCCGTCGACCGAGAGGCCCTGCCCACGTTGGGTCAGCTGCACGGCGCGAGCCTCGGCGTCCTCGGGGTCGCCATCCTCCTTGTGGTCACCACCGTGCTGCCCGCCGAGTGGGGCATCGACCCCACGGGGGTGGGGTCGGCGCTGGGGCTCACGGTCATGGGAGAGCTCAAGGCCGGCCCCGAGGTCGTGCCTGCGGACGCACCGTTCGACTTCCAGGTCGAGGAGATCACCGTCATCCTGAAGCCCGAACAGGGCACCGAAGTCAAAGCGGTGATGCGCAAGGGCGACCAGCTGGTCTACGAGTGGTCCAGTGGGCAGGCCGAGGTGTTCTATGACTTCCACGGGGAGGCGAAGGGCGCGCCGTCGGACGAATTCACCAGCTACGAGACGGGCACGAGCGCCTCCGCCCGTGGCACCTTCGAGGCCCCCTTCGACGGCGTGCACGGGTGGTACTGGAAGAACCGCGGCACCTCGCGGGTCACGCTGGTCCTGAAGGCCAGCGGCGTATACCAGACCATCGGCCAGAAATGACCTTGGACGGACCCTGATGCTCTTGCTCACGATGTGGCTCACCGGCGCCGCGATGGCGCACCCCAACCACGGCGACGAGAGGCTGTACGCCCCCGCCGTGCCTCCGCCCCAGCCAGAGGTGGTCGTGCCCGAGGGCTTCGCGGAGGTGGTGGCCGATCTGCTGACGCGGTCCGACGACGCCGAGAAGGCCCTCGAGGCGAAGCGCATCGCCGACCTGTACACGGCGTGCGACGCCATGACGCTGCTGGCGAAGGGACTGCCTGAGCGGGCCAAGGCCGTGTCGGAGGAGCGTGCCGCTGAGGCCTCCGCGGCCGCGCCGGCCCTCGAGAAGGCAGTGGCCGAGATGCGGAAGCTGGCGACCAAGGGGTCGTTCTCGGAGGCTGGGGAGGCCTTGGGGGCGTTTCGGACGGCGTTGAGCCCACTGGAGCCGCCCCAGAGCGAGTAGCGCCAGCGGTCTTCAGCACGAGCTGAAATGCGGTGAAATATGGCGAAATACCGGGACTATCCGCAATGGGGCACTTTGTGGGTGTGGCGCCGATGCACGGCGCTCTACCCCCCCCGGAGTCACCATGCGCTCGTTCTACTTCTTCCTCGTCGCCTCCCTGGTCGCCTGCTCGAACGACCTCAGCTCGGACCTGAGCGACGGCTCCCAGGCGGACCCCGACGCGGTGCCAGCCAGTGCTGCGGTGGTGGCCGACACCCCGCTGCGGGCCGGCGTGTACGACACCTTCGTGGATGGGTTCGCCGTGAACGACTGCGGCCTGCTCGCCGACGGCCTCGTGCCCCAGTCGGTGACCCTCGAGTGGCTGGACGCCGAGCGGTTCGTGTGGCTCGATGGGACCGAGTGCAGCGTGGATGCTTCGTCCGAGTACGTCTGCGACATGACGACCTTCCGAAGGGGCGTGGCGCGCGGCACTCAGCTGCTCTTCACCACCTACGCCGCGGGGAGCATCGTCGACGCGGAGACGATCGAAGAGGAGCAGGAGGTGGTCGTCCACTGCGAAGGCCCCGGCTGCGACGACTACGCTGCCTACGTGGGCGCCTCCTTTCCGTGCGAGATGGTGGCCGAGACCACGCCTACGTGGCGTCGCCCCTGATGGTCGAATGTGGGTTGTGTTCGACGGGCGGATCGCGGCCGGCCGGGTCCATTTGAATCGCGTTCACCCCCAACCGCTCGTGGCAGGCCCGAAGCCGTTAGCCTCCGCCCATGAAGAACCGCCTGATCACGGTTGGCTGGCGGGAATGGGTGGCGCTCCCCGATCTCGGAGAGGCATGGCTCAAGGCGAAGGTCGACACCGGCGCCCGGTCGTCGTCCCTCCATGCGTTCGAGCTTCACTTGTTCGAGCGAGACGGGACGAGGTGGGTGCGCTTTCGGACGCAGCGGGCGTCGGAGCCCATCGAGGTGGCGCTCCTGGACGAGCGTGCGGTGAAGAGCTCTTCCGGAGAGAGCGAGGTCCGGCCGGTGATCGAGACCACGCTGGCTCTGGGGCAAGTCACCCGGACGATCGAGCTCACCCTCACGAACCGGGACGAGATGGGATTCCCGATGCTCCTCGGAAGGCAGGCGCTGCGAGGCGACTTCGAGGTCGACCCGTCACGCTCCTTCGCCCTCGGCCCGCGGGTTGGCACCGGGGGGCGCGACCCCTTCCAGATCGGTGATGTGCGCATCGGTGCGGGCAAGGCTCAGGAGGTGGCCCTGCCCATCGCTCTTCTGGCCACCGGTAGCCAGGTGTCGCTTCCGGTGATGGTGCTTCACGGAGCGAGCGATGGCCCCACGGTGTGGGTGAATGCCGCCATCCACGGCGACGAGATCGGCGGGGTCGAGATCATCCGGCGTGTCCTGGTGAAGCTGGACGCCAGCACCATGCGCGGCACCATCATCGTGGTCCCGATCGTCAACGTGCACGGGTTCGTCAACGGCGACCGCTACCTGCCGGACCGGCGTGACCTCAACCGGAGCTTCCCGGGGGGGCCGACCGGGTCGCTCGCGCGGCGGATCGCCAACCTTCTGTTGACCGAGGTGGTGGCGCGGTGCTCGGTCGGCATCGACCTGCACACGGGGTCCGACGGGCGCACGAACCTGCCACAGATCCGTGCCGACCTGGGCGACCCCACCACGGCCGAGCTCGCTCGGGTGTTTGGTGCACCCGTCATGATCGATGCGAGCCCTCGGGATGCGTCGCTGCGCGGGGCGGGCACGGCCGCTGGCGCCACGGTGCTGGTGTTCGAGGGGGGCGAGGCCTGGCGCTTCGACCGGAACGCCACCGAGGTCGGCACCCAAGGCGTTCTACGGGTGTTCGCGGCGCTCGGAATCATCGACCCCATCGTGCCCCCACGGCCCACCCCCCTTCGGGCCGACCGCAGCCGCTGGGTCCGGGCTGGGAAGAGCGGACTGGCCGAGCTGGAGTGCGGACTCGGTGACACGGTCCAGAAGGGTCAGGTTCTCGGCCGCATCCACGACTCGTTCGGGCGGCCGCTGAGTCGCTGCAAGAGCCCCTTCGACGGGCTGATCATCGGCGTGAGGCTCGAGCCGCTCGTCCACCGCGGGGATGCACTGATTCACGTGGCGTCCACCATTCCCGAGGTCTCCAATGAAGCTAGCCATCCTGTCTCGGGCCTCCAGTAGCTACAGCACGCGGAGGCTACGGGAAGCGGCTGCCGAGCGCGGCCACCAGGTCAAGGTCCTCAACACGCTCCGGTTCGCGATCGACCTGACCCGGGCACGTCCAGACCTGCAGTTTCGCGGCAAGCCGCTGTCTACCTACGACGCCATTCTCCCGCGGATCGGTGCATCCATCACCTTCTTCGGTGTGGCCGTGGTGCGCCAGTTCGAGCAGATGAACGTCTACACTCCGAATACGTCGAACGGGATCGCGAATTCCAGGGACAAGCTCCGTTCCCTACAGATTCTGTCCCGTCACGCCGTGCGAATTCCTGCCTCGACGTTCGTGCGGGACCGCCACGACGTCACGCCGGCCATCGCTCGGGTCGGTGGGGCCCCGGTGATCATCAAGCTCCTCGAGGGCACCCAAGGCATCGGCGTGATCCTCGCGCCCGATGGCAAGGTCGCCGAGTCGATCATCGAGACGCTTCAGAGCACCGGCACCAACGTCCTGCTTCAACAATTCATTGCCGAGAGCAGGGGCCGCGACATCCGAGCCTTCGTGGTGGGCGACCGTGTGGTGGGCGCCATGCGCCGGACGGCCCAGGGCGATGAGTTCCGGAGCAACGTCCACCGTGGCGGCAAGGCCACCGTGGTCGATCTCGATCCCGCGTTCGCCAAGACCGCCGTGCAGGCGGCGCAGATCATGGGGCTCCGTGTGGCCGGCGTCGACATGCTGGAGGGCAAGGACGGTCCCCTGGTGCTCGAGGTGAACTCGTCCCCTGGCCTGGAAGGCATCGAGGGCGCCACGGGGCTCGACATCGCCGGTGCCGTCATCGACGACATCCACGAGCAAATTGCGTTTCCGGACATCGACGTGCGCCAACGTTTGACCGTGAGTCCGGGCTACGGCGTGGCGGAGCTGCACATCCATCAGGGCTCCGCCCTGGAGGGCGAGTCCCTCGACGACTCCGGGCTCCTCGACGACGACGTCAAGGTCCTCACCCTGACCCGTGGAGGCACGGTCATCCCCAACCCCAAGGGGTCCCGCTTCCTGCATGCGGACGACCTTCTGCTCTGCTTCGGACGCCTCTCGGCCATGCGTGGGCTCGTGCCGCAGCGAGGGTCGAAGCCCCTTCAGCTGGGAGAAATGGGCCGGGACAACGATGACCTTGCGCGCGGATTGGATGTGGACACCGACGAGGCCACCTGACCGCCCACGGATGGGAGGGGGGAGTATGGTCGGGGGGTGGACGATCCCCGCACCATGACCTGGGCCGGTCCGACCGCGGCCCCGACCCCCGACGTTCTCGCCCCTGCTGCGGCGCGGGAGCGCTACGTCGACCTGGCCCCGCTGGGGCGCGGGGGCATGGGGGAGCTGCGGCGGGTGCAGGACACGTGGTTCGACGCCACGGTGGCCATGAAGATCCTCGCCCCCCGCCTGGTGGACTCGGCCTCCGCCCGCGCCTCGTTCATCCACGAGGCCCAGCTGCTGGCCCGGCTTCGACACCCCGGGGTGGTCGCCGTGCACGACCGCGGCGAGCAACCCGACGGCCGCCTCTGGTACACGATGACCGAGGTGACCGGCGGTACGCTGCAGGATGCCTACGAGCACCTCCCTGCAGCCTTCAGCGCCCGGCACCGGAGCCTGCTGGGCGTGCTGGCGCGGGTCAGCGAGGTGGTCGCCTACGCCCACGACCAGGGGGTGGTGCATCGGGACCTGAAGCCGGCGAACTTGATGCTCGGGGACTTCGGCGAGGTCTTCGTCATGGACTGGGGCATCGCCACCGACATGGGGACCTGGGTCGACGAGCCGGTGGGCACCCCCCGCTACATGGCCCCCGAGCAAGCGGCCGGTGGCGGGGCGGCGGCGGCGGCGGACGTGTATGCCCTCGGGGTGTTGCTCCATGAGCTGCTGACCGGCCGCACCCTGCTGCGTCGCAAGGGCCTCGCGGCGGTGGAGAAGCTGCGCACCGCGCCCCCGACGCCTTTCCCGGACGGGGTCGAGGGCATCCCGTCGTCGCTGGCCGACACGGTCCGGGCGGCCGTGGACTCAGATCCGAGCCGGCGGCCCTCCGCCCAGGGCATCGCGAGCTCCCTGCGGAACTGGCTCGAGGGGCAAGCGCGGGCCCAGGAGGCTCGGCAGATCGTGGCGCGGGCTGAGGCGCGGGCTGAGGAGGCCCGCACCCTGCGCGTGAAGGCCCGTGCCCTACGGGCGAAGGCGAAGGCGGAGCGCTGGCCGGCCCAGCTGCGCCCGGAGGAGGAGGCCTTCCACGCGGTGTGGGCCGCTGAGGATGACGCCGAGCGGCTGGCGCAGCGGGTGGGGGTGCTGGAGGCCCGCTGGCTCCAGGAGGTGGGCTCGGCCCTGAACCACGACCCGGACTGCGCCGAGGCTCACGCTGCGCTCGCCGACCACTACGCCGCCCGCCTGGTCGACGCCGAGCTCGACCGCCGCACCTCCGACGCCCGGGTCCTGGAGACCTACCTGCTCCGCCACGACCGGGGGCAGCATCAGCGGCTCCTCGACGGCCACGGAACGGTGACGTTGCGCTCGACGCCGACCGGCGCGCAGGTGACCGCCTACCGGGTCGTGGAGCAACAGCGCCTGCTGGTGGAGGTCGAGCCTCGCGACCTCGGTGCAACTCCCTTGGAGGCGGTGGAGCTGCCCCGCGGCAGCTGGGTGTTCGTGCTGGAGCATCCGGAATGCGAGCCCGTTCGCTACCCCGTGTTCCTGCGACGTGGCGGGGACTGGGACGGCGCGGTGGACCTGCCACAGCGGGGCAGCCTGGGATCGAACGATGCCTATGTGCCGGCGGGGCCGTTCTTGTGCGGGGCCGAGCAGGGGGCGATGGAGCCCTTCCCGCGACACACGCGCTGGTTGGAGAGCTTCGTGATCCAGCGCCGGCACGTGACGGTGGAGGAGTTTGCCGTGTTCCTTCGGGATCTGCGGGACCGCGGGGAAGACTGGGAGCGATGGGCACCGCGGGTCGACGGGGGGGTGTCGGTGGACGAGGCGCTACGGCGGGTCTCGGCCCTGGGTGACCCCGCCAGCGTGGCCGAGCACCCCATCACTGGGGTGTGCCAGCGCTCGGCCCTGGCCTATGGGCGGTGGTGGTCGGAGCGCACCGGGCAACCGTGGACCCTGGCGACGGAGCTGCAGTGGGAGAAGGCGGCACGAGGGGCCGACGGCCGGGCCTACCCTTGGGGTGACACCTTTCACGGGAGCCGCGCCAACGTGCCGTCGCCCGGAGCCGAGGAGGCTTGGCTGCGCCCTGCGGGGGCCTTCCCGTTGGATGGCTCGGTGTACGGGGTCGTCGACCTAGCAGGGAATGCCGTCGACTGGTGCTGGAACGGGTGGAGCGACGACCCCGACCGCCTGGTGGCGGCCGAGGACGGGGGGTTGGCAGCGGGGCGCGGCGGCACCTACATCACCACGGACGGCGCCGCGATGCATGGGGCGAGCCGGCTGGCCTCGCCGTCGAACACGCGGTGGCGGCACGTGTCGTTCCGGTTGGCTAGGTCGGCATCTGCTTGAGTCGGTAGTTCATGGCGGCCGTGTTGGTGAGCTGGAAGTTCATGACGTCCCCCGATTCGTCGCCGCTCTGAATCGACGTGGTGCTGTTGTTCGAGTAGAAACACACGCCCGCGAACGTAGCGTTGGTCGACGTCGCACTGCTCAGCCGTACGGTGAGCCCGATGCGGTCACCCGCTGGGCCGTTGAAGAACACCGGCAACCACTTGGAGCTGGTGTGGTTGGGGGGCTGGTTCCAGGCGTCGTAGGTCTCGAGGCACGGCTTGATGAACAGCGCGGTGGTGGGGGCGGGCATGCCGCTCCCGGTCGCCTTGTCGTACTGGGCGACGAACTCGAGTTGGTAGCCCGCGGTGTCGATCTGGGAGGCATCCACCGTCCCTTCCGGAAACCAGAACTCGGTCTGTTTCGGCAGGACGGGCTCCGTGGGGCCGGTGACGTAGATGCTCGCTACGTGCTTTCGGCTCCCGTCGTGGTAGATGTGGAGCTTGTAGTAGCGTAGTTGGGTTCCCGAGCCGAAGCCGATCTGCGCCGTGTCCGGGGTTGGCCTCGTCAACGTCAGCCCATTGGCCAGCTCGTAGCCGTGGCGCAGAAACGGCACCATCGGCAGTCGCCGGTCCCCCAGCAGCACCGGTTGCTGCTCTACGCCCAGCACGTCCAGCAGGTCTTGGGTCCGGTACATCAGGTCCCCGTAGGTCACCGGGACCCACACATCCCCGCTGGGGGGGTGCACCGCGCCCCATCGCTCCAGGAGCGTGAGCAGCGCGAACGTGAAGGCGCCTTGCTTCACGCCCCCGATCTCCACGTCCCTCGCTTCCTGCCAGGGCGAGGCCGCCACCAGCAACCGCATGGCGCTGTCTGGCTGATGAACGGCGCGGCGGCCCATCCGGATGGACCGGGCGGGAGACCGGCGGCCCTTGGTGTAGGAGGCGTCGAGCACCACGGTGACGTTCGGCGAGGCCTCCGCGCCGATGGCCTCTTCCACTTCGCCGATCGACAGCACGGACCCGACGTCGTCGGGGTCGACGTCGTAGGGGCAGAGGGCCGCGGTCGGGCCCGCGCCCTGCGTTTCGAGGGCGGTGCCGTGGCCCGAGAAGGTGACCAATCCGCTGCCCGTTGTGCCGACCTGCTCCCCCAGCCACTCCACGGCCGCCAGGATGCCCTGTCGGGTGGCATCTACGCCCACCAGGACCTTCACGTGGTCGTCGGGGGCGTCGAGGTGGTCGGTGTGGGTCGTGTAGCGCTGCCAGCGCCGCGCGTCCTCGGTGGTGCCGCTGAGGGGCGGCACGCTGTCGTGGGCGTAGACGTCGACGCCGATATGCACGGCGTAAAAGGTGTTCTTGCTCGTCATGGAGCCTCCGTGGGGGGGGGCGGCACCCTACGTCGGCCCGGGCCCCTGTGTCGGTTGCACCGTCTTTCAGCGGATTTCGACCCGCGCCGCACCGAGGCGGATCTGCTGCGTGGCGGGTCGCCGCTCCACCAGCTGGGCGGCGCGCGCGACCTTCAAGGAGGCCAATTGTCGGCGTGCACGGTGCACATGAAGGTTCAGGGCCGCCTCCGGGATGCCGAGGCCCCGCGCCAGGGCGTCGGCGTACATCCAGCCTTGCTCGGGCTCGGGCTCTCCGGCGTCCCGGAGCCGGGTGCGGGCCAGCTCGAGCAGCAAGGCGTGGTGGGCTCGCGCGCCGAGGTCCTCCTCGCCGTCTGGGAAGCGGGCGGCGACCGCGATGTGCTCCTCGTCCCGACTCACCTGGAAGACCAACGTCGTGGTGGCCAGCTGGCGCCCGCCCGAGGCATCGAGGGTCTCGAGGATGCGCTCCGGCAGCGACAGACGCCACGAGGTGTGCCCTAGCGCTACCTGCTCACCGTCTCGGACGGTGCGCGCGTCCCCGTCGACCTCGAGGCACCAAGCCCCTTCGTCGTCGAGGAAGATGGCGCCCAAGGGGGCCTCCGCGGGCAGCAGCAGCAGGTCGCCCTCGCCGACCTCCCAGCCCTCCCCGGCGGTGGCCATGGGGGCGGGGGGCTCGATGTCCGCTACGGTCCAGGTCGGGATGTCGGCGCCGAAGCTGAGCACCGTGCCCCGCAGCAGGGGCACGGTCTGGCCAGGTGCGAGGCGTCGCGCGTCGACGAAGGTGCCGTTGCGGCTGGCGAGGTCCTTGAGCATCCAGGCGTCGGCCCGCCATGAGATGCTGGCGTGCTCGGTGGAGACCAGGCGCGAGTCGAGGCGCCAGTCGGCCTGGGCACCGCGGCCCACGAGGGTGGTGCTGCGCAGGTGGAACGCCTGGTTTCCTCGCGCGTCGTCGATCGAGCCCATCCGCTTCCTCCGAGCGGCGGACCCTACCTCAGAGCACCGCCGGGCTGGCAACCACCGGGTGTCTGCGCGCGAAGAGCCAGGGTAGGAACGACGATTTCACTCGTCTGGGGCGGCGGACGTGTCGCACGTCAGGGTCGACAGCAGCTCCACGGCGAGCTTCGGCTGAGCCACGTGCAGCGGCGTTGGCAGCGTGACCTTGGCGGTGGCCTCCATGGACGCGACGTAGGCCTCCACTTCGGTGGTGGCGGGAAGGGTGGCGGGGTGGTTGCCGTTCACCGGGTCGATGACGCAGGGGATGTGCTCCTCCTCTCGGGACGCCAGCCGCAGGGCCGCCGGCTGGCCGCACAAGACCAGGGGCTCCAGCTCCTGCACGGTCCAACCCGAGCTCCAGCTCCCGGGCTGCTCGTTCTGGCCCGCGCGCACCAGCACCTCCACGGCGTGCCCGGCAGCCTCGAACCGGTGCCACATCACGCCGCCGGGGTTCCACGGATGGCCGGTGGTCTCGCCTGGGGGCATCGCCAGGGAGACGGACGCGTGGGGGTGCTGGATGCGCTCCAGTGGGGGGCCGCCCAGGGCGATGGCGAGGCACCAGATCAGGATGTGCCCTCGGTCCCGGCGTGGTCCATCGGACCGGCCACCACGGCGTTGTCGGGCCAGCGCGCGTCGATCAACTGCCGCAGCGCCGCCTCGTCCGCGGCATCCGTCGCCTGGGTCATCGCCTCGGCCCAGCGCATGCTCTGGGTGCAGGTGTCGCCATAGGCCGCGATCTTCGGCTGCTGCCCCGCCTCGTAGGACGCCAGTGCCTCGGGAATGGAGCTCTCCGCGAGAGCGTCCGCCAACGCCTTGGCGTCATCGAGGGCGAAGATCGTGCCGAATCCCTGAGAGAAGTGGGTGGTGTGGGCGGCGTCGCCGATGAGCACCAGGTTGCGGTGCACCAGGCGCTTGTTGATGAGGTTGGGGTAGCGCCGCCACCGAAACGCCCCGTCGGCCTGGACCGAATGCCCCTGCAGCTCCTCTGCGAAGTGGTCGGACAAGCGCTCGCAGGTCTGTGCCGCGCTCAGGTCGGCCAAGCCCTGGGCCTCGTGGGTGGCGGCCGTCACCTCCACGATGAGCGTGCTGTGTCCCGGCGCGTAGGAGTAGCCCCACGCCAGGGACGGCAGCCCCGCGTCGCGCACGAGGATCGACAGCTTCGGGAACGGACAGGAGGTGCCGAGCCACGCGAACCAGTTCTCCCCGGGGAAGCTCTGGGGCTCGAAGACCTCCGCAAACCGGGCGCGAGACGGGCTGCTGGCCCCGTCGGCAGCGACCACCAGGTCGTGGTCGTCGAGCACCGAGTCTGGAAACGAGCGGCCGTCGGTCTGCCAGCGAAAGTCGACGCCGAGGGCCTCGGCTCGCGCCTGCAGTGCGTCGAGGAAGGTGGAGCGGGCCATGGTGACGAGGTGCCCGATGGGGGGATTGGGGAGGTCGATGATCTTCTTGCCTCGCAACCACATCGCGCGGCCCTTCATCGCGACGCCCTCCGAGAAGCCCTCGCCCAGCACGAAGCCAAAGGCGTTGTCGCGCAGCGTGACGCCCCACCCCGGGGTGTCGGCAGGGCCCCTGCGGTCGACGACGGTGATCTGGTGGGACGGGTCGTGCTGCTTCATGGCGATGGCGAAGGCCATGCCGGCGGGTCCGGCGCCCAGGACGAGGATGTGCATGAGAACTCCTGCGCGTGCTTCGGTCTTCTAGGATGAGAGTGTACTGGCCGTGCTGGAAGACCTCAACGCACGGGGCGTTCGCTCCCGTCGCCGTGTTGCGGCCTACATCGGGGCGCCGAGCAGCCGTCGTCGATGGTCGGCCAGCCACGTCCTCTGTGGTGCGGTGGGCGTCGACCAGAGCGCCAACCGCGACAGGTGCACGAGCATGCGACGTCGCCCGAGCCACTGCGCACGCTCCGCCAAGAACGAGGCCGGGAGACCCCGAACGGCGGCGTATCCGTTCAAGAAGGCTGCCTCGGTGGCCTCGGGGCGCGGCTGACGAGCGAGTACCGAGATGGGCACGGCCAGGTCGAGCCCCAAGGGCTGAAAGCAGGCGTTGTCGAAGTCGAACGACGTGATCGTGCCCCGATGCACGTGGACGTTCTGTGGTCCGTGGTCCCCATGGCAAGCCGGTCCGTCGCCGACCCCTCGCACGGTGGACCTCATGCACGACAACAGCTCGGGGTCGTCGGCCAGCAGGGCCTCTCGGTCACACCACCACCGGTCGTCCCGCCAGCGAGGACGGGGACCCGTCCAGTCGGCGGCCGCGTGGTGCATCTGCGCCAGATGGCGGCCCCACCGCTCGGCGAGGGGCCGGTCCACGGTGGGGGGAGACGTCCCTGGCGACCACGCCCAGCCCGTGGCCAGACCTCCCCGCCAGGGCACCCGCCACCGCCCGTCTTGGGCCGCCCGGGGTCCGGCCACCGCGACGCCGCGGTCTTCCAGATGGCGCACGAAGTCCTGCTCGCCGCGAACGTGCTCTTCCGACCGAGCCGTCGACCACCGCACCACCACGTCGCCCACTCGCCACAGCGTGTTGAGGAGGCCCCCTTGCAGGGGCTGACCTCGCGTTCCCCAGCCCGGGGGCAGGTCGTTCACCGCTGGAACCTACGGCGGACCGGGTGGTCCGGGGTGTGACGGCCGGGGGTCAGAGCGGCCAGTCGGGCACGAACTCCAGGCGTCCGACCTTTTGATCGACCCGCGCCTCCCACACGATCTCGCCGCCTGGGGTCACCTCGGTCACGATGCCGTCGGGGGACCAGGAGATCAGCGTGTTGCCACCTGGCAGTCTGCGGGCGTCCCCAAGATGGGTCACGAAGCCCCCGTCGGGGTGGTCGAAGGACCAGACCTCGTCCACGACGCCGCTCGCCTCGTCGACTCGGTACTCCACGGCCCGCGAGACGGGGTGGATCCCATGGTTGCCGTTGTCGAACAGCAGGATGCGGTCGGCCCATGCTTCGCTCATGTGACCGTGGCGCTGCCAGGCCGTTCCGTCCGCCAGCTGGAAGCCATCGAGTGGACCGCCGACCATCCACTTGAGCGATCCGTCGGGGTTCAGCCGCAGGGTGGCGTCCCACTGGCGTGCGTTCACGGTCCATTCGCCGGTGTCGTCATGGAACACCAGGCTGTTCATGTGGCTCCAGTCCAGGCCTCCGGCCCAGGCGCCGCGCATGTGGCTGCAGCTCCAGAACGGCTCGGCGTCGACGTCGTCCCACGTGCTGAAGAGGCGCTCGGGCTCGTGCGCATCGTCGACCCCTTCGGGGGCGACGAGGACCGCGTCGGCGATCACCTCGGTCTCCTCGCTGTCATCGAACCAGACGTTCGGACGCCGGTCCCAGGCGAGCCAGGCCATGCGACCGTCGGGAAGCTCGACAAAATCGTGGTGTTGCTCCTGGGCGCGGGTGACCGTGACCCGCCCATCGTCGAGGGACACCCTCTTGATCTGGCCGAGGTCTTCCTGGCGAGACTCGTCGAACTCGGAGTACACGACGGAGCGCCGGTCCCGACCCATACGCACACGGGTGATCTTGGTGTCGGTGGTCTCCGACTTCTGCCACCACACGGGCACCGCGCAGTGATCGAGGGCGACCGCCCAGGTGGACCTGCCGAACTGCGGCGCGAGAAGGTGCCCTTGCCAGACCTCGGAGCGCTCGGTGTCCACGGCGATCAGCTCGAATGGGTCGATGTCCCCAGGCAGATCGGCAGGCAGCGCGTCGCATCCCAGCTTCTTGGCGGGGTTGGTGCAGCCGACGAGGGCCATCAGGAGAATCCACATGGGGCCAACCTATCCGAGACGAGGCGGAAGCCGCTGCCGGGGTGGCCGAACGCCCGTTGGGCTCAGCGGCGGGCCCATACGCGGGTGACCAGGTTGATCACGTCGTTCTCCTCGCCGGAGCGCTGGCCGTCGGCCTGGGCGAGGTCGAACAGAACGGTGCGGATGAGCTCGCGGGCGTCCTCGCGCTCGACCTTCGCCACCAGGGGCTTGAGGTCGTCGACGCTGTTCACCTTCTCGCCGGCATCGCGGACGCGTGCTTCCAGCTGTGGGTCGCCGAGCTCGACCATGAGCGCCTCGACCTCCTTGCGCTCTTGGTGTCGGACACGGCCGTCGGCGTTGACGAGCAAGTAGAGGGAGGCCACCAGGGCGTCGCGCTCCGCTTCGTTCAGGTCTTCGAGGTTCATGGGATTCCTCCGTCCGGACGCGTATCCAGTCGGAGCAGCCAGGGGCACAGGGCAACGACCACCGAACGCGCGCGCTCCGACCACACACCCCCAACGAACCTCACTCGTCGGGGACGTCCCTGGGCATGATGAATGCGTGCCAGGGCTCAGAGGCCAAGGTGGGCGCGTCGTCGAGACGCATCGTCGGCGATGTCGCCCCACATCGCGGACAACGCGTCGTGATCGACGGGGAGCGTCAGCCGCGTCGTCGGCGAGCTGTGGGGGGCGCGGCGCTGCGGGGCGGCCGGTGCCGACCCCGCCAGCGCGATGGCAGCTGCTACTTCGCGCCTGGCTTCGGGAGCGCGGCTGCGTTCTTCGCTGCGAGCTTCGCGTTCTTCTTGGCCTTCTTCTCCTTGGTCGTGAGCTTCTTGACGGGTGCTGTCTTCCTGGGTGACTTGTCTGCCATGGTGGTCGTCCGCCTGCGAACCGGGAGTCGGCCGCGCCAGAGCGAGATCCGCTCGGCGCCGGTCGTCTTCACGTTCGGTCCGCACCTCATCGTAACCGCATGTCGTGCCGATATCGTACTTTCTTCGTTTTGAATGCGTCCCGAAAGGGTGGCGGTCGACGTGGGTGGTCGGTGCGGACTGGCGTCCTTCGCCGCCGTTGGCGCGGGCGCTCGTCGTGGCGGGTCCTGCTGGATTCTTTGGCCGGATGCTGGGCGTGCGACTACTTGGCCTCTTTCGCCCGGAGCGTCACGTGAGCATGGAGGTCTCCGCCACCGGTACATGGCAGATCCAGGAGATGCTGCTCACCGAGGTGCTCGATGCATCGAGGCGCTATGGACTCTCCCGCGCCGTGGTGGAGGAGATGCTCTTGGATGGTGCGCAGCAGATTGGCACGATTCGAGCTCTCCGAGGCGACTGCCTGTACGCGACCGTGGAGTGGGCGTTGGCCGAGCTCGGGTCCGATGCGTTTCTTGCCACCGCCACGGGTGCGGTCGTCCAGAATGACCAGAGTGCCCTCGGGCTCGCGCTACGGGCCAGCACGACACTGGGTGACGCCCTCGGGCGCATCTGTCGGTATGAGGCGTTCTGGACCACCACCGTGGATCTGGTCCTAGAGCCACAGGGGGACGAACTCGTGGTCAGCTGTAGCCCTCAAGGCAGTCGGCGACAGGGACGCCGTGCGATGCTTGCCTACCTCGTGGCTGGGGTCTTGCTGAATCTGCAGGCGATCACTGGACTCAAGCTGTCCGGCGTGCGCGTCGAGGTGGGCTGGGACCCGGATCAGTCCCGTTTGCCGGATGTGCTTCAGACGTCCGTGGTTTTCGGTGCCGCCGGCACCCGGCTCGTGCTTCCCCAATCCTATGCCACACTCGCTCTTCCTCATGGATATGGGGCCTTCGCAGATTATTTTGACCGGGATGTCGTTCGGTTGTTGGACGGCCTCCACGCGGCGACCGGGGTGGAGCAACTCGTGGCCGGCCATGTGCTTCGCTGCGTGAATGCTGGGACGCCTGTGAGCCTCGGGGACACCGCGCAGGCGCTGGGTCAGAGCAGCCGTTCGCTACAGCGATGACTCGCCGATGTGGGCGCTACCTTCGCAGACATTTCGAGGCGTACCCGTGAGCAGGCGTCCTACCACCTGCTACGGAAGGGGGACCTGACGGTGTCTGAGGTTGGGTTCCTCATGGGGTTCTCCGATCCGGCATCGTTCGTTCGTGCCTTTCGGTCCTGGACCGGCGTGACCCCGGGCACCGTCCGTGCCGAGGCCAGGCGCTGATGGGACCGAGTGACCCTCAGATGCTCTTTGGAAGGTCGGGGATCTCGTCCAGGAGGGGCATGATCACGATCTCTGTGCGTCGGTTGAGCTTCATGTTCGGCTCGCCGTCGTTCGGAAGCAGGGGCTGGTGCTCTCCATAGCCGGCCGCCGCGAGGGCTGTGGGGGAGACGCCCGAGGCCTCGAGTTGATACACGGCGCTCAGCGCGCGCTTGGCCGAGAGCTCGTAGTTGGTCTTGAATGCCGTGGCCTTGGCGCTCACTGGGCGGTTGTCGGTGTGGCCTGCAATCAGGAAGTTGCGGCCCTCGACCGTCTTGAGTACCGCGGCGATCTTCGTCAGCGCTTGTTGACCGTCGGGCTTCAGCTGCGAACTGCCGGAGTCGTAGAGAATGCTGTTCGGAAGCTTCACCACGAGCCGGCCGTTGCGGATCTCTAGGGTGAGGGTGCCGTCATCGAAGGCCGCGCGTAGCTTCTCGGCGATCTCCTTGTAGGCGGCGAGGCGTGCGTCGGCGAGGGCCTTCTCGCTGTCCGCGGTGGCCAGCTGGTTCTCCAGTGTGGCCAAGCGGTCTTGGCAGGAAGCGACCTCGGCACGGGACCCGTTCAGGTCGACCCGGAGTTGTTTGGCGGCGCAGCCGGGCAAGAACAAGGCCAGTGCGAGCAGCGTGGTCGTCAGGGCACCTTTTGCGGGGGGCATGTCATCTCCTCTTGCCGTGGATCGGCGTGTGCTGATGCTGATCGTGAAACTAGCGCCCCATCGAAGCAGGTCCATGCACCGATGGCGCCTACGTTTGTGCATTCAGCGCCACGGGCAAACCGGCCGCGTCCACCCAGAATAGTGCCCAGACGCCCGCGGTCTGGTCGGCCGTCGAGCGGCGGTGCGTTCGTGTGGCTAGACGGGGGTCACCTTGTGAGGACCATCCGGCCAAACCTGCTGTTTGTCGAACCTCACACACTGTCACTGATGAGGGGCCTCCCATGACACCTGACATCCTTCGTGACCTGAAGCTGTTCGCGACCACGACGTTGCTGGACTTCGGGATGAATCTGCTCGGCGCCGTCGTCATCTTGGTCGTGGGGTGGTGGTTGGCCGGCTGGGCGACCCGCATGGCCAGACGCGCGCTGGATCGGTCCGGGCAAGTGGACGCCACGCTGAAGCCGCTGGCCGTGAGTCTCGTCCGGTACACGGTTCTCGTGGTGACTGCCCTGGCGGTTCTGGCCCGCTTCGGCGTGCAGACGACCAGCATCGTGGCGGTGCTCGGTGCGGCAGGTCTGGCCATCGGCCTGGCGCTGCAGGGCACGCTGTCGAACGTGGCCGCTGGGGTGATGCTGCTGGTGCTGCGCCCCCTCAAGGTGGGCGACACCATCGTCGTGAGCGGTCACACGGGCACCGTGCTTCAGGTGGGGCTCTTCACGACAGAGATCAACACGCCGGACAACGTGTTCGTGTCGTTGCCCAATTCATCGGTATGGAATTCCTCGATCATCAACTACTCGCGGAACGGAACGCGGCGCATCGACCTGACCATCGGCATCAGCTACGACGATGACATCGACGGGGCCATCGCCCTCGCGATGAGCGAGGTCACGGCCGATGCCAGGGTCCTCGAGGCGCCCGAGCCGCTGGTCGCGGTTCGCGGCCTGGGCGAATCCTCGGTCGACCTGGTGGTCCGAGCCTATGTCGCGACCCCCGACTTCTGGCCTGCCACGTTCGCGCTCTATCGGGCGATCAAGCTTCGCTTCGACCACGAAGGCGTCACCATTCCCTACCCCCAGCGCACCCTTCACGTGGCCTCCGGTGCGTTCGCCAACGCCGCAGAGTGAGCGCCAAGACGCTGCATGGGTTGGTCCTCGTTCGCTGCACCCGCGCGGCTGGGCGTCAGACGTCCTGGGGGAGGGAAGCATGAAGGCCCCGTGGGCCATGGCATCGACGCTCATGGGCCAGTCTCGTCCGACCGTTCTCGAGCCGTCGCCGACGCACGCGGACGAACGCATGCGGGGCGGATGCTACTCCAGCTCGGTCAGGGACCCATTGGCGATGGGCCGGGGCGCCTTGCCGGCGAGCGCCTCGCCCACAATCCACTGGGTCGGGCCGTGGAACATCGCGTTGATGTCATCCATCGCTGCATCGGATGTGGCGCTGTAGACGACGACTGGCAGGTCGGGGTGGTCGGGGTGGGGGACGGCGGCGATGAACACCACGCCGTGGTCTCCGGGCTCCAGGGTGTACCTCCTCGGTCCGATGGCGAGCTGTGTCGACGTCAGCGTCCAGCCGTAGTGGTCGAAGACCCGAGCCACCATGGGGTTGTCTGCGGGGGTCCCATAGGCGATGACCGCCTGGTGGGCCGTCGGGTCGTGGAGGCTGGCCTCGACCAGAGCGATGCCCTTCTTGGCGAAGAACTGCTTGTGGACCACCCGTGCGTAGGCGCCAGCGGTGGTCGACGCCGGCGGGGCCGCCAGCACCATGTCGTCGAGCCAGGGCCCGGACTGCCCATCGTTGATCACGCCACGGAAGGGCGTGCGCGGAGGGTCGGCGAGCCAGGCCTTCATGGCGTCTCGGAGGTCAGGCGCCAGGATGTCGATGTCCAGGGGGCCCGCCTTGCGCTGTGCGTCGAGCACCGCCGTCACGGCTCCGGTCCATCGGAAGCCACGCCCTTCTTCTTCGTGGAGTTGCGCGGTGCCTGCGTCCTCGCCGTAGCGGTCGTGGGCGTAGAGCACGGTGAAGGCGCGGGTGAGGGTCTCCCCGAGCACCAGCTCTCCACCGGGGTAGGCCTGCCGGTCCATCGTCTGGGGGTCGAGGGCGTAGAGCGCGTCGCCCGTCGGGCCGAGGGTGGCCAGGTGCGCGTTCACCGCGGGGTTGCCGTAGGCATGGCCGAACTCGTGGACCAGGATCAGTTCGTAGGCACGCCCCACCGTCGGGAGCCCGTCGTCGTCGAGGCTCCACAGCCCGAGGGCCGGACGGTAGCTGACGGTCCCGTCGGGTCGGGCCACCGAGGTGCCGTAGTTGTTCTGTCCGGTCAGCATGCCGGGAACGACGCGGTAGTGCGCGCCCTCCGCTGGGCCAAAGGTCGTGTCGAACCAGCCCACGACATCCTTGTCGGCCAGGCGACTCCTGAAGCGTGCCTCCACCGCGTCGACGTAGGGCTGCTGCGCCGACCAGAAGGTGTCGAAGTCGGCGTCCTCGGCGAAGCCAGCGGCCGCCTCGAGGAATCGCGCCGTGGCCTCCTCGTCCTTCCACCGGTCGTCGAGGCGCTCGGGGAAAGGAGTGAGGGGCGCGATGGGCTCGAAGTCCTCGCTGACGTGCGCCGCGAGGCCCGAGAGGGCGTTGTAGCCGATGCTGTGGGATCCACGGAGCTTGCGGGCCATGGCGACGGCGGGGTGGTCCGCGTGGGGTCGGAAGTGCGCTTCGACCGCTGCCACGTAGGCCTTGTTCTCGTTTCGGAGGAACTCGTCGTACGCGGCCAGATAGGCGATGACCGAGAGGGTCTCGTAGGTGGGGTCCGCCTCCACCTCGATGGGGGCGGCGAACGCCAGCGATGCGAGCCAGAGCATGGACCCTCCCGACGGCACGATACCGCGGGCGGGCCCAAGCCCGGGGTGATGAAGTCGCGCTCAGCCGTGGCTGGGGCGGCGTCCGGCCACGAACTCGATGAAGTCCATCTTCGTGAGGACGGCCTTCACCGTGCGGGCGTCGTCGACCACGATGGCGACCTCTCCACGCTCGAAGATCTCGGGCAGGGTGCTCGCCTCGTCGGTGTCGGAGACGGTCGACACGCGCCGCACCATCACCTCCGCGAGGGGGGCGGAGGGGTCGCGTCCGTCGACCATGAACCGCAGCAGGTCCGACTCGGTCACGATGCCCGACAGGCGTCCGCCGGTCGTGCAGGGCATCTGGCTGATGCCATGGGTCTTGAACAGGTCCACCGCCTGGGCGAGGGTCCGGTCGTCTTCTACGGTGATCACCTGCTGGGTCGGCCGGGCCCGCATCATGTCGGCGATGGTGCCGTAGTCACGGTCGACGTCGCTGAAGCCGTTCTGGCGCATCCAGGTGTCGTCGACGAACTTCGTCATGTAGTTCCGCACCGAGTCCGGCAGGATGACGACGATCCGAGACCCCTCGGGCATCTCCTTGGCCACCTGCAGCGCGGCCCACACGGCGGTGCCGCTCGAGCCTCCGACGAGCAGCCCTTCCTTGCGGATCAGCTGGCGGGCCACCCGGAACGACGGGCCGTCTTCGCTCTTGATCCAGCGGTCGACGAGGGTGCGGTCGAGCACGTCGGGGATGAAGTCGTAGCCGATGCCCTCGACCTTGTAGCTGCCGATCTCGGACGGTCCGGCGAGGAGCGAGCCGACGGGGTCGACTCCGATGATCTGGCAGTTGGGCAGGGCCGCCTTCACGGTCTGGGCGATGCCGGTGATGGTGCCGCCGGTGCCGGCGCCAGCGACGACGGCGTCGATCCGGCCGTCCATCTGCTCGAGGATCTCCTTCCCGGTGCCCAGGGCGTGGGCCAGCGGGTTGTCGGGGTTGCCGTACTGGTCGAGGATGTGGGCGTTGGGGATCACTTCCTGGAGGCGCTTGGCGACGGAGATGTGGCTGTCCGGCGCGTCGAAGGCGGCCTCGGTGGGCGTGCGGATGATCTCGGCGCCGAGGGCCTCGAGCACGACCTGCTTCTCCCGGCTCATCTTCTCCGGCATCGTGATGATCATCCGGTAGCCGCGGACCGCTGCCGCCATGGCCATGCCGATGCCCGTGTTGCCACTGGTGGGCTCGATGAGGGTGTCGCCGGGCTTGATCTCGCCGCGCTTCTCCGCCTCGAGCAGCATGCGGACGCCGATGCGGTCCTTCACGCTGCCGCCTGGGTTCAAGAACTCCAGCTTGCCGAAGATCTGACCGGGCAGGCCGGCGCCGATGCGGGAGAGATGGACCATCGGGGTGTTGCCGACGGCTTCGAGCACGGAAGGGAGAGTAGTCATGCGTGAGCGCCTATTCGGGAGTGGCCGGATCGACCGTTGCGAGATCGTTCGCGCCGGGTCGTCCGGACGCTGGGGGCCCGTCTAATCCGTGGTCGGGGTCGCTGGACAACCGCGGATCGGGGGATGGCGCTCTTCGCTTGCTCCGGACCCGCCATCGCTCGCGCTGGACGTGTCTCGATGGGGCGGGACATGGGGTCGGCTGCGACGTCGCTGCCCCCTACAGTGCTTGCGGCGCGATGCCCAGCGTGTCTCTCGCGTAGGCGTAGATCGGGCCGGGCTCGAGGGACGGCGTCGTCACGGCCACGATGCGGTCGGGGCGCACCACCGCCAGCGCGGCACCGCCCAGGGCTTCCCGAAGCGAGGGGTCGTCGACCTCCACGACGGGAATGCCTGCTTGGCGGATGTCGGCGGCCAGGGTCGCCCCGGCGGGGTCCAACACCAGGACGGTGTGGCGCCGGGGGTCCAGCCGGTCGTGCAAGCGGTCGTCGCCGAGCTCGGGGTTGGGGAGCCGTCCGCCGGGTCCGACGGAGCCGCGGGGACCCTTCGAGACGACCGGGCTGTCCTCGTAGGCGAGCTCCAACATCCCGACGGACCGGCCCATCTGGTTCTGCACGGCCTTCGCCTTGAGCGCCTGTCGCGCCACGAACCCGCGCAGGGTGGCCAGCACGCCCCGGTGCAGCGTGACCAGCCCCGTGGCCCGGGTCGTGTTCTTCACCATCGACTGGGCGACCTTGCGGCGCTCGGCCTCGTAGCTGTCCAGGAGGGCGTCGTGGCTCGGTGCTCCCCGCTCGACCAAGGCGATGCGCCAGAGCAGGGCGTGGGCGTCTTGCACGCCGGTGTTGAGGCCCTGGCCCCCCACCGGGCTGTGGAGGTGCGCGGCGTCCCCTGCGATGAACACCCGTCCCTTGCGGTACGCCCGGGCCACCCCTTGCTTGAGCACGAACTGGGAGGTCCAGCTCAGGTCGTGGGCCCCGAAGGTGAAGCCCAGTCGCTCCTCGATGAGCTGGTCCACGAAGGCTGCGTCGATGTCGATGGACTCGCCCTCTTGGGCGTCGGGCTGGTGGGCGATGATCCGCCACCGCTTCGGCTCCGGCATCGGGACCAGGAACACCACGCCCTTGCTCGACAGGCTGGTGCTGCCTTCGTCCTCGGGCATGGGCGCCTCCCCGAGGGCATCCGCGATGACGAAGGTCTCTCCGATGCTCTCGCTGTCGAAGCCGATCCCCGCCTGTTCGCGCACCGGGCTGCGGCCCCCGTCGCATCCGATGAGCCACTTGGCCTCGATGCGCTCGGTCGTGCCGTCGGGTCGCTCCACGACGGCATCGACGTGGTCGCCTTGGTCGACGAGGGACACGAATGGAGTGCTCCAGTCGACGGATACCCCCTGGGATGCGAGGTGCTCCTCCAGGCATCGCTCGGTCGCGAACTGGGGGATCGACAGCCAGTAGGGGTAGCGGGTGTCGCCCCACTCGAGGTCCATCAGATCGACCCGGACCGGCGCCTGGCCGTCGCCGGGCAGCACCCGCATCGCGGAGAACGGCACGCCGGCGCTGCGCACCGCGCCGGCCACGCCCATGGTCTCGAAGGCCTCCAGGGTGCGGGCATGGGCCACCAGGGCCTTGGAGTAGGTGGAGCGGTGGGCCTTCCGGTCCACCACCCGCACGCTCAGGCCGTGCCGCACCGCTTCGTTGGCAGCGGCGAGACCGGTGGGACCGGCGCCCACGACCAACACGTCCACTTGGGTCGAGCTCACGATGCGTCCTCCTGGGTGGGCTTGGTGGCCACCCCGACCAGCCACCTTCCCACACGCTCGACGTGCACGTTCGTGAGGCCCGATGTGGCGAAGATGCGCTCTAGATCCGCGGACTCGAAGGTGCGGTCGTGGCCCCCCAGCGCGGGCACCGCCTCCTCGGACGGTGCGATGGCCAGGTCGACCACCACCACCCTTCCTCCGGGCCGCAGCACCCGAGCGAGCTCGTCGCCGGCCTGCTGGGTGTCCGCCAGGTGATGCCAGGCCGCCGCGCTGAGCGCACGATCGAAGGACGCGTCGGGGAGATCGAGGGCGAGATTGTCCGCCAGGCGCGGCTCGATCCGATCTGACAGGCCCTGCTTGGCGGCCAGCCGACCCAACCGGTCGAGCATCTCCACCGACACGTCGGTGCCGACGACCCGGCCCGTGGTGAGCTTCTCGGCGATCATCAGGGTGTGGAAGCCGGAGCCACACCCGGCGTCCAGCACCTCCTCGTGGCCCTCGAGGGCGAGGAGCGCCATCAGCCGCTCCTCCGGCTTGCCCATGCGCCACTCCAGCACCCGGCGGAGCGGACTGGTGAGGAACCAGGCGAAGAAGCGGCCCTTGGGCCCGGAGAACTCCGGCGTGTCGACGGCGCTCACGACGCCACCTCGTCGACCGCCTGGCCGGCGGCCTTCTGCACCATGGGCAGGAACTCGTCGAGGGGCACGCGATGCACCTTTGCGGCGCGCTCCACGGTGAGGAAGCGACCCAGCGCCTTGCGGATGGTCAGGCCGCTGGCGCGGGTGACCCCGAACGCCTCCATCATGTCGGCGATGTCGCCGTACTCGCGGAGGATGTCGGAGACGAGGGTGTCTTTGGTGATGTGCAGGGGGGTGGTCATGGCGGGCTCCTTCGGTGCCCAGAGTCTATGTCCCGGAATCCGGTCCGAATAGTGCCAGGGCGTGGGCTCAAGAGACCGAAAAGCGGTACCTTCGATCATGCTGGACGACATCGACGACCTGAGGTTCCGCGAGCTCGTGCTGTTCGACCGGCTCGTGGAGCTCGGCACGATCACGGCCGCGGCTGCCGAGCTGGGCATCCCCAAGGCCACGGCCAGTCGGTGGCTGGCGTTGCTGGAGCGCCGGTTTGGCCAGCCGCTGCTCCTACGGGGGGCGCGCTCGGTGGTGCTCACCGAGCGAGGCCGGGCTCTTCATGACCTGCTTCCGCCATTGTTCGGCAGCCTCCGCGCCCTCCGTGGGCTCGCCACAGGGGACCAGCCTGGCGGGGTGCTTCGGGTGTCGGTGCCTGTGCCGTTCGGGCGTCTGGTGGGGGGGAGCGTGATCGCGGAGTTCCAGCGACGGCTTCCAGGGGTGCGCCTGGAAGTGGTGCTCAGCAACGAGCGCACGGACCTGCTGCGGGATCGGATCGACCTGGCCATTCGCGGCGGACCCATGCCCGACTCGGGGCTGATCGCGCGGCGGCTCGCCGTCATTCGGCTGTGGTTGTACGGGAGCCCCCACCATCAAGGGACTGTTCTTGCCGAGATTCCACTGATCGCTGCCCCGGGCGATGAGGCCCGGCTCCGCCAGCGTCACCCCGACCTGCCCGCCGCGGCGGTGCTGGTCGACGACCGGACGGCGGTTCGGGACGCGCTGGTGGCCGGTGCGGGTGCGGGGGTGCTTCCGGCCTTCCTCGGGGAGCCCGCCCGCGAGCAGGGCCTGCTGGTGCGGCTGAGTCCCGAGCCGTTGGCGTCGCTGCCGGTGCACGCCGTCTTCCTCCCCGAGCAGCGCAAGGACGCCCGCATCCGGACCCTCGTGGAGGTCGTGGACCGCCACCTGCAGACGTGGGCCGGTGAATCGGCCTAGCCGGTCCAATTCAGCCGCGTTTCAGTCGTCCCACAGGGACCACCGCGTGACCTCGTTGGCGACGCGGTTCCAACCGGACCGTCTCGCTGCGCTCGAAAGACCCCTTGGAATCTTACTTGTTGCGCGACCCAAAGGCCGCTCGTCGAGAATCCTCCTAGGCTCGCCCTTCGATTCGCCAGCGATAAGCAAGCTTGTCGAGCGAATCTCGGCCTCACCGTCGCGGGATTCCAACCGGCCCGTCTCGCTCCGCTCGAAAGACCCCTTGGAATCGCACTTGTTGCGCGGCCTAAAGGCCGCTCGTCGAGAATCCTCCTAGGCTCGCCCTTCGATTCGCCAGCGATAAGCAAGCTTATCGAGCGAAACTCGGCCTCACCGTCGTCGGATTCGACGCCATCGTGGCGATCGCCGAGGTGCAGGGGGCGACCGGAATCTACGCGGAGTGCGTCGAGGGGAGTGGCTCGCCGCAGCTCTTCCAGGGGCTAGGCTTCTTGCCCCTGGTGACCACTCGGGACTGGTACGCCGACGGGTCCGACATGACCTTGGTCGCGTTGCCGCTTCCTCGCCGCTGACGAACGGGCCGAGGGGGAGGCCAGCGGCGTCGCGGTACCTGCCGCCACTCCGGCACGACCATTGTGCGCCCTGACGTCTTGCGCCCCGCTGGTCGACGATGGGCACCGGGCCGACGTCCCGATGGAGGATACCGTCGTGTAACTTCCACATCGCGGGCCTGGTGAGGGGGGTGCGCGGGTGCTGGGAATCACGTTTCGGTACAATGGACTCGCCCCCATCGTGCTTCCATCCCTTCCCGGAGTCTGCCGATGACCCGCTCTCTCTTCCTCAGCGTTCTGACGCTGGCGCTGACCGCTGCCTGTCGAACCCCGGACCCCGCATCCACCACGCTGGTGGGCTCCGAGCTCGATCCGACCGCTGAGACGTCGGCGATCCCGGCGAGCTCGACCCTGCTTCCCGTGACCTCCCCCGTGGCGCCCACGCGCGCCGTGTTCCTGGGGGACTCCATCACGGTCGGGATCGGTGCCGATGTCGGCCTCAGCTACTCCGAGCTGATGGAGATCAACGACGCCGCGGTGTGGCCCGAGTTCAGTGCGGAAGACCTCGAGTCACTGTTCGGTCCCATGGAGATCGAGAACGTCGCCGTCGCCGGGGCCACGAGCGCCAACGTGGTCCTGCAGCAGCTGGACACGCTCGAGGACCGCCTGGGTCCGCCGCCGTGGTCCGGCGAGACCGTCGTGTTCATGACGATCGGTGGCAACGACATGCAGTTCGCCATCCCCCGCCTGAGCGCAGAGGGGGACGCGGCTGCCGACGAGATCCTGGACGGGATGGAGGACAACCTCGAGGTCGTGTTCGCCTTCTTCGAGGACCCCGCGCACTTCCCCGACGGGGCGCACATCTACTTCACCAACGTCTACGAGCCGACCGACGGTGTGGGCCTCGCGGGTACGTGCCTTGGCGGCTTCGATATCGGGCCTCTGCTCGGGTACCTGGAGGATGCGAACGAGCTCTACCTCGACCTCGCGAACGACCACGGGGCGGGGATGCTCGACCTTCGCACGGCCTTCCTCGGCCATGGCATGAACGCCACGGACCCGGAGCTCGACGTGTACCGCGCCGACGACCCCACAGAGTGGTTCGCCGCGGACTGCATCCACCCGAACGAGCGAGGCCATCACGAGGTCCGTCGCCTGTTCCACGGTGCGCTCGTCGGCGAAGTCCGCTGAGGAGCACGTGGAGGGACCACGCCTGCGACGCCGGCTGAAGCTCTGGACTGGGCGGCTGGACCTCGGGGCCCTCCCCGCCGCCTTGGCCGACCGATACGGCACCCGGGTGGCGGTCGAGGCAGACCACCGGACCTGGACCTACCGGGAGCTCGCGGCAGAAGTGGACCGGGCGGCTCGCTCCTACGAGGCGCTGTCGGGGCAGACGGTGTTGCTGCGCTGGTCCAACACGCCCGAGCTGCTGGTGCAGTGGTTCGCTCTGTCGCGGGCTGGCGCGGTGGTGGCGCCGGTGAAGGCGCGGGCGCTCGACGACGAGGTGCAGGCCATCGCCACGGCGACCGGGGCGACCGCCGGGGTCGCCGAGCCAGGTCTGTGGCTGCCCGAGCTGTCGCGCGCCTCCGCGGAGAACGGTCCGGTCGGAGCGGCGGCGGGCACCGCGGTCCTCCTCTGCACGTCCGGGACCAGCGGTACGCCCAAGGCGGCGGCCCTCTCCCATGGGGGGCTCCAGGCCGGCTTCCTACCCCTGCTCCCGCTGCCCTTGGGGTGGAGGCGTGGCCCCCGCGGTGGCAGAGACGCAGTGCTCGCCGCGCTGCCGCTGTGCCACGTGATGGGGCTGGCGGTGGCCGTCGGTGCGCTGATGGCCGGCGTGCCGTGGATCCATCGGTCCCGCTTCGACGCGGAGGCGGTCCTGCAGCTCATCGAGCGCCGCAGGCCCAACGCCTTCGTCGGCGTGCCGACCATGTACGCCGACCTCGAGACGGCGGGAGCGGCCCACCGGGACCTTTCCTCCATCCAGCTGTGGGTCAGCAGCGCGGACGCGATGCCGACCGAGCGGGCCAGGCGCTTCCAGGCGATGGGCGCGGCGGTCACCGTGGCCGGCCGCTCCCTCGGTCGGGCGGTGTTCGTCGATACCTACGGCATGGTCGAGCTCTCGGGGCCCGGAGGGGTGCGGGTGTTGCCCCCGGTGTCGGTGGGCCTTCCGGTGCCGTACCGCACCCGTCCCGGCTTGGCGGTGCGCGCCGTGGGGCCCGATGGCCGGCCGCTGCGCTTCGGTGCCGAGGGGGAGCTGCAGTTCCGGGGCACGGGGGTGATGTCCGGCTACCGGGGCCGCGAGGGCGGTCTGCGGGACGGCTGGCTGTGCACCGGCGACCACGGGCGGGTGTTCCCTGGCGGGCTGTTCCTCCTCTCGGGGCGGAGCCGCGACCGCCTGAAGGTCGGAGGGTTCTCGGTGTTTCCCGCAGAGGTCGAGGCTGTCCTCGACGCCTGCCCGGGGGTCCGAGACGTGGCGGTGGTGGGATTGCCGGACGCACGGCTGGGCGAGCGCCCCGTCGCATTGGTCGTCGCCGACGAAGGCTTCGACCCAGACGTCCTCCTCGCTTGGGCGGAGGCCCGCCTGGCGGGGTACCGAGGGCCCCACGCCGTGCTCCGTGTCGACGCCCTTCCACGCGGCCCCCACGGCAAGATCGACCGGGACCGGGCGACGCGACTCGGCCGTGCCGCCGCGTCGCGGGCGTGACGAGGCTTACTTGGCGCGCGCGCCTGGCTGGGTCGTGTGGTTCTTCCACACCGGGTCGGTGTGCAGCGGTGCCGCCTGGTGGCCCCGCAGCAGCTTGCCGGGCAGCGCGCCGGTGGCTTCTCCGTCCTTCATGATGACCTCGCCGTTCTTGATGGTGGCCTTGTAGCCGCGGGCGTGCTGCACGAGGCGACGGCCTCCGGCAGGCAGGTCGAACACCATCTTCGGGGCATCGACGTCGAGGTGGTCGTAGTCGATGACGTTGATGTCGGCGAGGTAGCCAGGCGCGAGCACGCCGCGGTCGTTCAGGCCGTAGAAGGCCGCCGTCTCCGAGGTCTGCCGCTTCACGATGTGCTCGAGGGGCAGGGTCGGGCCGCGCTTCCGGTCCCGGGTCCAGTGGGTGAGCATGAAGGTCGGCATGCCGGCGTCGCAGATGGCGCCGCAGTGGGCGCCGCCGTCGGAGAGACCCATGAGGGTGTGCTCGTGGCCGTGCATCTCGTACGACGCGTCGAGGCTTCCGCCGCTGTAGTTGTAGAGCGGGAAGTACATCATCGCGGCGCCGTCGTTCTTCATCAGCTCGTCGAAGGCGAGGTCCCGCGGGTCGCGGCCTTCGCGGGCGGCGCGGGCGGCGATGGAGTCCTCGGGAGCGGGCTCGTAGTCGTTGTCGGGCCCGAGCAAGAACATCTTGTCGAAGCTCGTGGTCACGAAGGTCTCGAAGGGGCCGACGGTCATCCCAGTCTCGGTGAGCAACTGCTTCTTGAACGCCGGATCCTTCAGCAGCTCGAGCTTCTCCTCCCAGGGGCGGTCGCCGAGGCCGAGCCAAGACGGGTACAGCGCGAACGGATGGGCGGTGCCCTGCCAGCCCATCAAGATGCCGATGCCGCGTCCCGCGCACTGGCCGAACAGGGGCACGCCCTCCTCGGCGGCCTGGTCGAGGGCGGCGAGCATCTCCGCGTACAGCGTCGGGTCCTCGTCGACCTGGCTCAGGTTGAAGACGACGGGCTGGCCGGTCTTCCGGGCGATCTCCTTCATCCACGAGACGTCGGCTCGGTTCCGGGTGTGCTCGTTGGCGAGCTCGAACACGCCATGGCCGACCTCGGTGATGGCGTCGGCGATGCCGAACAGCTCGTCGAGGGTCGCGTTGGTGCCTGCGACGAACACCCCTGCCTTGGTCTTGTGGAGCGGCGTGCGGCTGGTGGAGAAGCCGAGGGCTCCGGCCCGCAGGCCGTCGGCGACGATCTCCCGCATCTGGGCGATCTCCTCGGGGGTGGCGTCCTCTTGCTCGGACCGGTCACGGCCCATGACGAAGCCGCGCACGGCGGAGTGAGGGACTTGGGCGGCGACGTCGAGGGCGAAGGGCTTCCCGGCGAGGGCGTCGAGGTACTCGGGGAAGGTCTCCCAATCCCACTGGATGCCCTCGGACAGCGCGCTGCCCGGGATGTCTTCGACCCCCTCCATCACGTTGATGAGCCAGGTGCGGTCTTCCTTTCGGACGGGAGCGAAGCCGACGCCACAGTTGCCCATCACGACGGTCGTGCAGCCGTGCCAGCCCGAGGGCGTCAAGTAGGGGTCCCACGAGGCCTGGCCATCGTAGTGGGTGTGCATGTCGACCCAGCCCGGCGTGACGAGCAGGCCGGTGCAGTCCATCTCTTCCCGAGCGTCTCCGTCGACCGTGCCGACCTGGACGATGCGACCGTCGAGGACGGCGACGTCCCCCGTGAAGCCGGGACGGCCCGTGCCGTCGACGATGAAGCCGTTGCGAAGAATCAGGTCGTACATGTCGCCCCCGGGATGCTCGTGGTTTGTGAACTCAATTCACTTTGCGAATCAGATTCACGTTCTAGTCACCTCTCCACGAAGAGGCAAGGTCCCCGGTGGAGAATACGGAGGGGGGGCGGCGCGACAGGCGGCCGGCTATGCTGCGAACGTGATTCACACTTCATCCTCCCCACCCACCAAGCGCGACGTGCGCCGGGCCCGGAAGATCGCCGAGCTGCTCGACGCGGCCATGGCCATCGTCGAGCGGGACGGCGTCGATGCGTTGACGATGCCGCGCCTCGCTGAGGCCGCGGACGTCGCGGTCGGCGGGCTGTACCGCTACTTCGACAGCAAGGATGCCCTGATGGCCGGCCTCCAGGTGCGAGCGGCCGAAGACCTCGGTGCGTTCCTCGACGAGCGCATCGCCGCTGTGGAGGAGCCCATTGGGAGGGTTCGGGTGGCTTTCGGCACCTGGGCAGCTTGGGCCGACCGGTCCCCGGCGCTGTACCGGCTCGTGGATGCGTCGCTGTCGGACCCGCGGGTGCTGTTGACCGACGCTGACGCGCGCAAGGTCGACGAGTCCGTGCGCCCCATCCTGCGTCGCTGCGCCGACCTTCTGGACGCGGCGGCGGCGTCAGGGCATCTCCTGCCGGGGGATGCCGAGGTGCGCGCCCTGGCGGTGTGGGCGGCCCTCCGTGGGGTTCGCCACCTGCGGAAGCGGGACCGGCTGCTCCCCGAGCCGCTGCACTCCGCGCGCATCGGCGAGGTCGTGTTGGAGGGGTTGCTCGCGGGATGGGGTCCCGCCGGTGGGGCGATGGCGGCCCCTACCCTCTGAGGTTCAAGACGTCGATGGCGACGTCGTCAGCTCCACGTTCGTGGTGGTCTCCGACGACACCGTGTAGCTGTGCGCGAGCAGTGTCGCTCGCGTCGCCTCCATGCAGTCCGAGCGGATCTTGGCGATGGCGAAGTCGGCCTTGAACGTGTCGACCCACAAGCTCACGTCGAGGGTGACCCAACCGTCCGAGAGCTCGGCGATGAGTACGCGGGGAGCGGGCTCGGCCTGCACGTCGTCGATCTGGGCCACGGCGTCGGTGATCAGCTGCTGCGCCCGCGGGACGTCGTCGTGGTAGTCGATGCCGACGCGAAACGAGGGCCTGCGAAGGCCGTCGACGGTGAAGTTGACGACTGCGCTGTTCACCAGCTCGCTGTTGGGGACGAAGATGTCGCGGCCATCTGGGGTGCGGATCTGCGTCGTGCGGAGGTCGATGGCCTTCACCTCGCCCTCGTGCTCGCCCACACGGACCAGATCTCCGACCTCGAATGAGCGGTCGAAGCCCAACAGGGCGCCGGCCAGGAAGTTCTCCCCGATCTCGCGGAAGGCGAACCCGAGGACGACGGCGGTGACGCCGCCGCTGGCCAGCACGCCGGTGGCAAGGCCCTGCAGGCCCACGAGATTCATGGCGGCCAGCAACCCGAAGAGCAGGATGGCCCCGCGAAGGACTTGGCTCACGAAGCGGAGGTGGGTCTTGGAAAGTCGACTTCCACCCAGGGCTCTCGCGAGCGCTGCGCCTGCCCAACGTGCCAGTAGCCATGCGGTGACGAACACGGCCAAGGCCGCGAGGGCGCGAGGCAAGAGTGCGAGGGAGTGGGTGAGTTGGTCTCTGAGGATGGACGTCAGGGGTTCCATGGAGGCTCCTTGCACTTCGCCCCATTCGCGTGGAGCGCCACCGCCCATGAGGCATGGTCCTTGGGCTGTACCCCCATAGACGGGCGAGGGGGCCATGGCTTGCTCGGGACTCCAGGGGTCGCGGGCGCGGTCCTGTACGCTGTTTGGGGGGGAACATGATTGCACGCACACTCGCACTGGCTCTGCTGGTCGCCTGCTCGGGGAAGAGCGACGACGAAGCACTCGGGGACACCGGCACTGAGGTCGCGGCCGACGCCGACACGGATGCCGATGCCGACACGGACGCCGACGCCGACACGGACGCCGACGCCGACACGGACGCCGATGCCGATGCCGACACCGACACCGATGCCGATGCCGATGCCGATGCCGATGCGGACGCCGACACGGACACGGACACGGACACGGACACGGTCGACGACAGCGCCCAGCAGCTGTGTGTGGACATCATCAACGACTACCGAGACACCCTCGGTCTGCCGGCCTACGGCCGCTGGGTCGCCGGCGAGACGTGCGCCGACGACCAGTGCGAAGACGACGCCCTCTCCGGCGTGGCACACGGGGCCTTCGGCACCTGCGGCGAGTGGGCCCAGAACGAGTGCCCGGGCTGGTCGGGCCCCTACGAAGGGGTGCTCGATGGCTGCCTGGCGATGATGTGGGCCGAGGGGCCCGGCGCCGACTTCTCCCTGCACGGGCACTACATCAACATGAGCAGCACTTCGTACACCGAGGTCGCCTGTGGCTTTCATACCACCGCGTCCGGGCAGGTCTGGGCCATCCAGAACTTCCGCTGAGGCGGTCTACGCCGCCGCTCCGTTCCCCCGCATCCGCACCAGCACGATCCCCCCGGACGCGAGGGTGAGGACGGCCACGCTCCACACCGCAGCCTCGAGCCCGTAGGCATCCGCGATGAGGCCTGCGGCGAGGGCCCCGGCGGCGTAGCCGGAGTCCCGCCACAGCCGGTACACCCCCACGGCACTGGCCCGCCAGGTGGGGTGGGCCACATCCCCGATGGCCGCCAGCAGTGTTGGGTAGACCATCGCGGTGCCGGCCCCCAGCAGCGCGGCCGCGGTCGCGTAGTGGCCGAACGTGGAGCCCAAGGCCACCCCGGCGATGGCCACCGCCTGCACCCACATGCCGACGACGATGAATGGCTTGCGGCCCAGACGGTCCGACGCGGCGCCGGTCAGCAGCTGCCCCAAGCCCCAGACCGCCGGGTAGATGGCGGCGAGCCAGCCGATCTGGGCGAGGCTCATGCCCGCGGCGGCGAAGACCAGGGGGAAGAGTCCCCACGCCATGCCGTCGTTCAGGTTGTTCACGAAGCCGGCCTGGCTGACCGAGGACAGATCGGGGTCGGTCAGCGACGTGCGTGCGAACACCTCGCCCTGAGACAGCCCAGGGTCCTCCGTGCCGTGGGCTTGCGACTCGTGGGCGACGTGGTGCCGGGTCTCACGAACCAGCGTGGCCGAGAGCAGCGTGCCCAGGACCGCAAAGCCCACCCCGAGGGCGAAGGGCTCGGGGCCGAGCCCGAAGCGGCTGGCCAGGTAGCCGGTGGCCAGGGCCGAGGCGCCGACGGCCAGGTAGCCGGCGAACTCGTTCAGCCCCATCGCCAGGCCGCGCTGCTTCGGGCCGGCCAGGTCGATCTTCATGATCACCGTGGTGGACCACGTGAGCCCCTGGCTGATGCCGAGCAGCGCGTTGGTGGCGACGACCCAGCCCCAGGTAGGTGCCCACATCAGCAGAAGGGGCACGGGCAGGGCCACCAACCACCCGGCGACCAGGACCGGCTTGCGACCGTAGGCGTCGGAGAGTCGACCGGCGAAGTAGTTCGTGGCGGCCTTGGTGAGGCCGAACACGACGATGAACGACAGCACCGCCGTCTTGGCGGCCAGGCCGTACTGCTCTTCTGCGAGGGCGGGCAGGATGGAGCGCTCGAGCCCGACCATGGCGCCCACGAAGGCATTGACCAGGACCAACAGGGAGAACTGGCCCAGGTTCTCCCGAATCCCCAGGCGCACGCTCATGGGGATGCCGACACGGTGCCGCCGTCGGCCCGCCACTCGCCAACCCCGTCTTCGAAGCGGGCCGCTGCCCTGCCCGCGCGACGCAGGGCCTGCACGGCGTCGGTGGCGAACACGCAGTACGGGCCCCGGCAGGTGGCGACCACAAGCTGGTCGACCGGCAGCTCCTCCAGGCGGGCCTCCAGCTGCTCGATCGGGATGGACAAGGCCCCCTCGACGTGGGCGTGGGCGAACTCCTCGCTGGGCCGCACGTCCAGGAGGATGGCGGTGCCATCGGCGAGACGGCGCCGGAGCTCGTCGCGGTCGACGACCTCCTCGGCCTCGGCGCCGGCGAAGTACGTCTGCTTCGTGTGCACGAGGGTCGGGCTGCGGGCCTCGGCCAGGCGCCGCAGGCTCACGAACACCCCCTCGACGCCCGGGGCGAGGCTGTACTCGATGGTCGTGCCGAGGCGGCGGGTCTGCACGACCCGGGAGCGCTTGAGCACCTGCAGATGCTGAGAGGTGTTCCCCACCGACTGGCCGAGTGCCCCTGCCAGGGACTCCACCGAGCGGGGACCCTGCACCAACAGGTCGAGAAGCTCGAGCCGCTTGGGGTTCGACAGCGCCTTGGTGACCTCGGCGAAAGCTCCGTACACGCCGTCCTTGAACGCTCGTATTCTAATAATCTTCATATTTAGAGAATAAGGGCCTTCGCGGTGTTTGTCCAGGGGGGCGACCGCCGGCCCGTGGCTGCGGGTCTCCTGGGCGGGCGGACGACGATAGGGGAGGTCGTGCCCGAGTCCATCCCGCCGGTTGCGGATGCCATCGCCCGCTCTGTGCTCACGCCCCTCAGGGCCTACCACCGGTTCCACACCGTGGGCCTCGAGCACGTGCCCCGTGAGGGGGCCGCGATGGTCGTGATGCACCACAGCCTTGCCACCTACGACGCCTTCCTCATCGCCAGGGACATCATCGAGCGCTGCGGGCGTCTGCCGGTGGGGCTCGGCGACGACAATCTGTTCAAGGTGCCTGGCCTACGCCGCTTGTGCCGGGACCTGGGGATCCGTCCGGCACGGCCCGAGACCGGTGCCGAGGTGCTCGCAGAAGGAGGCCTGCTGATGCTCTCCCCGGGGGGGACTCGGGAGGCGCTGCGGCCCCACACCGAGCGCAACCGGCCCCTGTGGCACGACCGCTTCGGCTTCGTGCGGCTGGCGATTCGCATGCAGGTGCCGGTCCTGGTCGCTGGATGCCCGGCCGGAGACCGCATCTACAAGGTGTACGACAGCCGCATCACCCGGTGGGCCTACGCGCGGACGCGCTGGCCTGTGCCCATCGCCCGTGGCATCGGACCGACGGCTTTGCCCCGACCCGTCCGGTTGACCGGCTACGTCGGTGTGCCGCTGCACCCACCGGCAGCGCCCCCTGACGACGCCGAGGCGGTGACGCGGTTCCATCGTCAGCTCACCGACGCGATGATCGAGCTCCTGCACCGTCGCTAGAGTTCCAGGTGCCCCAGACGCCGGGCCATGTTCGCGGGTCGGTAGGGGAGGCGTAGGGGTTGCCTCCAGCGGCTGGGCGCGGGCCGACGGTACGATGGGCGATGTCCACACTCGCTCTGCTCGCCCTGCTTTCGCCGGCGTCCGCCGCGACCCTGCAGGTACCTGCGTCGTACGCCACGGTGCAGGACGCCATCGACGCGGCCTCGTCGGGCGACGTCATCGAGCTCGCCGCTGGCACCCATGCAGGTGATGTGGACGTGGACGTGGACGTGTCGTTCGTAGGCACTGGGATGGGGACCACGTTGATCGGCAACGGCGGGGGAGACTTCGCCTTCACGGTGGAGCCCGGCGTCTCGGTCGTCCTGAGCGACTTGTCGGTCACGGGCAACGGCAACCGCGGCATCCTGCTTCTCGAGGCGGGCAGTGGGGCCGAGCTCCATCGCGTGAAGCTTCGGAATGGGTACACCGACTTCTACTGGGGAGCCGCCATTCGGGTGAAGGATGGGGCGAGCGTCGCGATCTACTCGTCCATCCTCTGCGACCACGTCGCCGAGCAGTCTGGAGCCGGGGTCTACGTGGACGACACCAGCACCGGGACGGTCTCCGGGTCGGTGTTCTTCGACAACCTCGCCTTCGACAATGGAGGGGCGATCCAGGCCAACAACTCCACGGTTCTGGTGAACAACACCTTCTACGACAACTCGGCGGACCGAGGTGGTGCGGTGTACGCGGAAGGGACGTCGGTCGGATGGATCAACAACATCGTCCTGGACAACTACGCGGCCGGTAGCGGGGCCCGCTACGCCGTCGAACACAACGGCACCGACTACGCCGGCGGCAACAACCTCTACGACGGCAACTTCGAGAACGACACCGAGACCATGCTGGGCGGTGATGTGTATGGCGACCCGCTCCTGTCCAACCCGACGGTCTCCTGCGTGGATGCCACCCTCGACGACTTCGCGCTCACCTTGGGCTCTGCGGCCATCGGGGCGGGCGATACGGCCTATGCGAACGACATCGGCGCCGTCCCGTTCGTCATCGACGAGGACGAAGACGGCTACGCCGAAGACGTCGACTGCGACGACACCGACGAGAGCGTGAATCCTGGCGCCACAGAGGTTCCCGGGGACAACGTGGACCAGGACTGCGACGGCAGCGCGGAGTGCTACGTCGACAGCGACGACGACGGGGCTCGGACGACGGCGACCTTCGCCAGCATCGACGAAGACTGCAGCGACGCCAACGAGGGACGCACGGGCGACCCCATCGACTGCGACGACAGCGACGCCGGCATCCACCCGAGTGCCGCCGAGGTCGCGGGGAACAACGCGGACGAGGACTGCGACGGCAGCGCGGAGTGCTACGTCGACAGCGACGACGACGGGGCCCGGACGACCGCGACCTTCGCCAGCGTCGACGACGACTGCAGCGACGCCGACGAGGGACGCACGGGCGACCCCATCGACTGCGACGACAGCGACGCCTCCATCCGACCCGGTGCCACGGAAGTCGTCGGAGACAACGTCGACCAGGACTGCGACGGCAGTGCCGAGTGCTACGTCGACGGCGACGACGATGGGGCCCGCACGAACGCGACCTTCGCCAGCGTCGACGGCGACTGCAACGACGCCAACGAGGGACGCGCGGGCGACCCCATCGACTGCGACGACCTGGACGACGCGATTCGCCCTGGGGCCACCGAAGTGTGCGACGGCGGCGTCGACAACGACTGCAACGGCGACGCCGATGACGACGACTCGGGCGTGGCCGATCCGGACACCTGGTACGGCGACAACGACTCCGATGGCTACGGGGTAGCCACCGACACCACCGAGGCCTGCGTCGCGCCTCCTGGCTACGTGGACAACGTCGACGACTGCGACGACACCGACGTGAACACCTACCCGGACGCCCCAGAGCAGTGCGATGGCGTCGACAACGACTGCGACAAGGCCGTGGACGAAGACGTGGCTTCGGTCGATTGGTACGTCGACGCCGATGGAGATGGCTTCGGCGATCCCGCCGCGACGCCCGTCTACGACTGCGAGGCCCCGACCGGCCACGTGAGCAACAACCTCGACTGCAACGATGCCGTGGGGACCATCAGCCCAGGCTACCCGGAGATTCCCTGCGACGGCATCGACAACGACTGCGAGCCCACATCCCCCGACGATGACGGAACCTGCGGCGACGCGGACACGGACACGGACACGGACACGGACACGGACACCGACACCGACACCGACACCGACACCGATACGGACACTGACACCGACACCGACACCGATGCCGACACGGACCCGACAACCCCCGCGACCCTCGCGCCGACCTCCGTTGCCGTGGCAAACGATGGCTGCGCCTGCAGCAGCTCGACGTCGTCGCGTGGGTCCCTGCTCTTCGGGCTTCCGCTCCTGGCGTGGTGGCGTCGCCGCGCCGGGGGCCGTTCCCCGGCCTAGAGACAACCTCTGGGTGTGATGAGGCCGGGCCAGCGGGCGCCAGGAGGGCCGGGTACCATCGGAGTCCTCGAGGGGGAGCCATGGCCAGCGATGTTCGGCAAACGATCGTGCGGCTGCTCGCCGCCGCAGCGACCACCGGCGCCTTCGTGTCGGGGGTGGGGTGCAGTGGCTGCCCGGAGGGAGGCCCCTACGAGCGCATGGACCCTTCGGATGTGCAGGACCTCCTCGCTGAGGTCGTGGCCGAGCGGAACAGACTCTCGTGCCCCGCGTTGTGTGCCTCCGTCGACACCAGCGGGGCCACGTCGGACACGTCGGACACGGGGGGGACGGCGGTCGAGCTGTGGAGCTGCACCTACGCCCCGGTCCAGGCGCTGACGCCCACCGAGGTGACCTGTTCGACCGAGGGGACCGATCCCTTCGTGGTGTCGCTGATCGACGAGTGGGGTTCGCCGGTGATGGGCATGTTCGAGCTGGGGGGCGACGACTGCGAGACCGTGTGCGACCACGATGGCGATGGGGACTGCAGGGTGGACGGCACCACGACCTCTGACGCCAGCGTGGAATGCACCTACGAGCTGGTCTGCATCGCAGGCCGCCGTCCACTGGCGGGGGTCGAAGCTACTGTGGATGGGTCCGACGTGGGCGCCTGGTGGGCCGCCATGGCCCAACTCGAGGCCGCCAGCGTTCCTGCCTTCACCGAGCTGGCTCGCGATCTGCGAACCCACGGCGCCCCTACGGATCTGGTGGAGCGGGCGCTGGAGGCGGCGGCCGACGAGCGGGTCCACACCCGGCTGTGCCGAGCGCGCGCCCGCGCCCACGGCGCCACACCGCTGGAGGTCCGCCACGCTGTCGGACCGTCGGTCGACCTGCCCACCTTGGCCGAACACAACGCCCGAGAGGGGTGCGTGAGAGAGACCTTCGCGGCCCTCGAGGCCGGCCACCAGGCCGCCCACGCGGAGGACCCCGACGACCGGCGGGTGCTCGAGTGCATCCATCTCGACGAGGTGCGGCACGCCCAGCTGGCGTGGGACATCCATCACTGGGCGCGGCAGGTTCTGGGCCCAGGGCTGGACGCCCACCTCCAGCTGGCCTTTGCCGAGGTCGGCGAGGAGGTCCACGAGGCGAAGGTCTCCACGTCGCTTCAGCGGGGCCTGGGCCTGCCAGCGCCGAGGCTCAGGGGCGCTTTGTTTGCGGGCCTCGAGGGATTGCTCGCGGCGTGACCCAAAGGGTCGACGCCGTGGCGGCGGCTGGCGTCAGCCGAACACGGCGTCGAGTCGACCGCCCTTGAGGCTCTCGTCGCCGAAGCGTTCGATGTTGGAGCCGTCGGGGTTGCGGTGGCCGGTGCCCGTGAGCAGGGCGGCCAAGAGCTGGTCGTGGGTCACGTCGCCCGCGTCGACGTAGTGGCCCTGCTTCAGAGAGCCATCGCCCCCGCCAGCGATGAGCCAGGGGATGTGGTCGTACCGGTGCGACCCGGTGGAGATGTCGCTGCACCACACCACCAGGGACTGGTCGATCATGCCGTTCTCGACGAGGCGATCGATGAAGTGGTGGAACACCCCCATGTGCAGCCGGTTCACTTCGGCGTGCATCTCCTGGCAGGTCTCGAACGGGCCGAAGTCCTTCGGGTCGAGCAGGCGGTGGGTGATGCTGTGGTAGTTCTTCATGAGGTGCCCGCGGGCGACGTAGTTGGCTCGATCGAGCCGGTCGCCGACCTGCAGGGTGGCAGCGGTCACCATGCCGGCAGACATCACCAACGCCAGCAGGTCGCAGTGCAACTTGGCGACCTCGAGGGAGACCTCGTCGTCGGCGCTTCGCCCCGCCAGCTCCACCATCTTGGCTTCGGTCTCGGCAGACACCCTCGCCGCGAGCACCTCGAAGTCCCGCACGCTGTCGGTGTGGAGCTCGAGGCGCTGGGCGTCTTCCGCCGACAGGTTGGGTTGGCGGTACAGGGCATCGAGCTGGTCGAGCACGAGGTCGTTGACAGACTCGCGGAGACCGATCGCTCCCCCCGCCCCGGTCAGGCGCTGGTACACGGCGAGGGGCTCGCTCTCGGCCCCACGGAGCTGCTGGGGTCCACGGTAGGAGAGGACTTCCTCCCCGTAGTTGTCCCGTCGGCCCGAGTGGAGGGTGAGGGGCTCGCCGCCGTTGACGTCGCTCTGGCGAGCGATCCAGTTGTCGATCGACTCGCCGAGGGCGAGGGTCATGATCGTGTCGGTGAGGGGACCGCTTCGCGCGCCAGTCAGCAGCTGGTTGCCGCCGCCCGCGTGGAGCTCAGCGGTGGCCCCGAAGGGGAACTTCGTGCCTCGGACCATCAGCAGGCGCTCGGCGTGGGTGGCCAGCTCCGAGACGATCCGATCCGCGTTGTCGTTGGCGAGGTTGTCGCGGGTGAGGCGACCCAGCTCCCGCGGCCAGAACATCTCCGGCTCCTCTCCATCCTCCTGGGCCACGCCGCTCGCGCACCGCACCACGACCAGCGGATGGCCGGTGCCACCGGTGGGGGGCGTGTAGGGAGGGCGGTCCTTGCCTGCTTTCTTGGGCTCCTCCGGTCCGCAGCCGATGGACGGCAGGAAAGGGAGGGGCAACAGAACGCCAGCAGCGGTCAGGAAGCGGCGACGGGTGGGATTGTCGTGGGAGTGGGGCACGGATTCGTCCAGAACGGTGGCGAGTCGAGTAGGTCTGGGACTACGTTAGCCGCCTGGGGAACCACATGCTCCTGCTCTTCGCGCTTGCCTGCCAGAATCCGGACGTCCCTGCCCCGGTCGTCGACTCTGCTCCGTTCGAGACGGCCGACACCAATCCAGTGTTGTCCGACGCGTCCAGCCTGACCCGTCTTAGCCACACCCAGTGGCACAACACCACGGTGGACTTGCTGCTGCTCACCGACGCGGAAGACCCCACGGGAAGCTTCGTGAAGGGGTCGAAGACCGCGTGGTTCGACAACGCTCGGGACGATCTCGTCGTGGATCCCACCTTGTGGCTCCAGTACCAAGCGGCCACCGAGAAACTGGCGCGCACCGTGGCGCTCGATCCGAGCCAGCTGGCCAAGGTTGCTCCGGTTCGCGACCGCAACACCTTCGTGGCCGAGTTCGGTGCCCGGGCCTTCCGGCGCCCCCTCACCGGCGTCGAGCGGAGCGCCTACGCGAAGTTGTTCGACGAAGGACCGGAGATCTTCGGCACGGGGGATGCGTTCGTGGATGGGGCCCATGCGGTCATGGCCGGCATGATGCAGTCCCCGAGCTTCTTGTACCGGACCAGCGGCGTCGCGGGTCTGCGCGACGACGGCACCATCAACGACTACGAGCTGGCCTCCAAGCTCAGCTACGGGCTGTGGAACACGATGCCGGACCCGAAGTTGATCGCGGCGGCGGAAGCGGGTTTCACCAAGGCCTCCATCGCCGAGCAGACGCGCCGGATGCTCGACCACCCTCGTGCCGAAGCGATGATTCGCGACCTGCACCGTCAGTGGCTTCACATCGACAGCTACCAGAACATCTCTCGGTCCAAGGACGAGCGGTACGACGACTACGTGAACTCCACGCCCTACGCGATGGAGATCGAGGTCCACGACTACATCGACCGCATCGTGTTCGGGGACGGCACCATCGAGGACATGTACAGCAGCCGCGACACCATCGTGGAGTACCGGCTGGCCGACATCTACGGGATCACCGACGTCGACAGCGAGGACCACGTACCCGTGACCCTCGACCCCAACGAGCGTGCCGGACTCCTCACGCTCTCCGGCTTCTTGTCGTGGCGGGCCGACGGGGACACGCCGGACCTCATCGGACGGGGGGGCTTCGTCAACGAGGCGGTGTTGTGCGTGTCGGTGCCACCGCCGCCCCCGGGGGCCGCGGCACTGCCGGTCGACGACGACCCCGACATGACCATGCGGGAGCGCATCGAGGAGCACACCGAAGGGTGCGGTGGGGCCTGCCACAACGACTACATCAACCCCATCGGGTTCTCGTTCGGCATCTACGACGAGACGGGCGCGTACCAGACCACCGACAAGGGCCAGCCCATCGACGCTGCGGGGACCTACCCCATGGACGATGGCTTGGTGGACTTCGTCGACGCCGTGGAGCTGTCGGAGATCCTGGCCGTCCATCCTCAGTCCCATAGCTGCTACATCTCCCACCTCCTGGCCTACACCAGCGCCCGCGGCGTCGTCGGAGAGGACCATGACCAGATCGAAGAGCTCACCGCTCGCTCCCTCGGGGGGCAGCCGATCCTCGAGCTGATCTACGACATCGTCACCGACGACGCGTTCCGTCAGCCTCCGATCACACGGTAGGCGTCGGGAGGGGAGCTCCGTGGCCACCGCCGTCATCGCCCTCGCTGACCAGGACTTCGACCCCACTGAGGCCGCGGTGCCCTGGCGGTGGCTCTCCCAAGCGGGTCACCAGGTGCTGTTCGCCACCTCGGATGGACGCGTTGGGGCCTGCGACCCCGAGATGCTCACAGGGGTGTTGCTGGGCATCGTGAAGGCGCTGCCCGAGCACGCCGCCGACTACGAGCGCATGCGCCAGTCTGCCGCCTTCCAGGCGCCCTTGGCCTTCGGAGACCTCGACCCCGCAGTGCACGATCTCCTGGTCCTCCCGGGTGGCCACGCCCAGGGCATGCGCCAGTACCTGGAGAGCGAGGCCTTGCAGGAGGCCGTGGTGCGCTTCATGGAGGTGTCGGCCCCCGTAGGAGCCATCTGCCATGGCGGCGTGGTGCTGGCCCGGGCACGAGCCCGGGGGCGCTCGGTGATCGCGGGCCGGCGGGTGACCACGCTGCCGAAGCGCTTCGAGATGGGGGCGTGGCTCGCGACCAAGCCCACCCGCGGCGACTACTTCCGGACCTACCCCCAGTGGGTTCAGGACGAGGTGCATCAGGCCGTCGGGGCCGAGGGCGAGGTGCTCACCGGTCCCTTCTTGCCGCTGCACGGGGACGGCTTCGTCGTGGAGGACGGGGCGTTGGTGACCGCGCGCTGGCCAGGGGATGCGGAGCGCTTCGGGGCCACGCTCGTCGAGCTTCTGGACCGATCCGAGCGGTGATGGACGCCACCACCCGTACTCATGGCGGGTACGGGTTGCGGGCGGGCGAGCGCGCTTTCAGTGACAGCGATGTCGCGGTTCGGGCATGGTGCCCTTGTAGCGACGAGCGATCACCGCGCTCTCTTCGCATTCGGGCTCCTGGCACGGACCGTGCAGTAGGCCTAGCGTTCGCAACGAAACTGCTCGCACCGACTCTTAGGGGTTCCCAATGACGCGCTTCATCGCACTCACCACGCTTCTCGCCGCTTGTGGAAACCAAGCCGGCCTCGACGATGCTCGCTTCGCGACCGGCTCCACCTCCATGGTGACCGCGAGGCAAGGTCCCGTCCTGTACGCGGTGAACGTCGATGAGGGCAGCCTGTCTCGTCTCGATGCCGACAGCGGCGACCTCTCCGAGGTCGACCTCGGTGCCGAGCCCATTCGGGTGGCCCGCGTGGGGGACGAGCTCTGGGTGACCCTGCGTGGCGAGCGCTCCATCGCCATCGTCGTCGACGAGGACGGCAAGCTGGTGGTCGACTCCACCCTCGATGTGGGCGCCGAACCCTTCGGCATCGTCGCGAGTGAGAACGGCAAGCGGGTCTACGTGGCCGTTGGCCAGGAAGGACAGGTCGTGGAGTTCCACGGCAAGAAGAAGGCGGAGCTGCGTCGCTTCGACGTGATGCACGACGTCCGCTGGCTCGCCTTGCACCCCGCCGACAAGGTGCTCTACGTCGCTGGCCCCTACGGCGACCGCATCGCCTGGATCGATCTGGTCGAGGGCTCCGTGTTCACCCGGGAGCAGCCGGGCGCCACCCGGCCCACGGATCGGGGCGACATCGACCTCACGGGCCGCTTCACTGGCGACCCCGCCTTCACCCCCGATGGCGACCGCATCGCGTTCCCGATGCTGTACGTCGACAACGACACCAGTGTCGACATCCCCGACGACGACCGCCCGTCCAGCAACGGCTATGGCTCGAGCGGCATCGATGTCTCTCGGATGAACCCCACCTTGTGGGAGATCGAGGCGGACCCGGAGACCGGCATCCCCGAGACGGGCGACAACGACGAGTCCCTCGTCTTCCTCGCCGAGCAGTTGATCTCCGAGGACGAGCGCGGCTCCCAGATCCTTCGCAGCTTCCCGTCGGGCGTGCAGGCGCACCCCAGCGGTGCCGAGTGGGTGGTCAGCTTCGAGGGCTCCGCGGCGGTGGCGGCGGTGTCGCTCCGCGGCACCACGGGCGTGTCCAAGGGCGCTTCGGTCGAGCCCGACAGCGGGACCGTCATGGTGGAAGATGCGGAGGGTGGACGGAGCGGCTTCCGTGGCAACAGCAACCCCACCGCCAACGGCTTCGTGCTGCGCTCCGTGCAGATGACGGGCACCCAGGTGGGCCCCAGCAGCGTGGCCTTCCTCGACACCGAGGATGCGGCCTACGTCCACAGCTGGCTCGACCGCAGCGTCGCCCGGCTGCCGATGGACGAGATGCTCGACGGCCTCGACAGCGACCGCTTCGAGCAGAGCCCCCAGGCCTTCGACGGTCGCCGTCTGACCGACTCGGCCCTCGAACCCGACGTCGAGGAGGGGCGCCGCATGTTCTTCAGCGCCATCGACCGCCGGATGGCGGGAAGCGGTGCAGGCGTCTCCTGCAGCACCTGCCACTTCGACGGCCGCAACGACGGCCTGACCTGGACCCTCGATGGGCAGCCCCGTCAGACGCCGACGCTGGCCGGCCCGGTGTCGGACACCGCACCCTTCACCTGGGCCGACGATGTCGCCTCGGTGGCCGACGAGGCCATGCTCACCACGAGCCTTCGCATGGGCGGCGGTCTCGAACTCCACGACGCCGAGCTCGTCCAGGCCTACGTCGAGTGGTCTCGCCTCCCCGACACCGCCCTCAAGGGCTCCAACTCCGCCAAGGTGAAGCTGGGTCGTGAGGTGTTCAATCGGGCCGAGGTGGGCTGTGGCACGTGCCACAGCGGCGATGCCCTCACCGACAACACCAACCACCTGCTCTACGGCGAGCTGCCGACCCAGACGCCGACCCTGCGGGGCGTCGCGGCCACCGCGCCCTACCTCCACGACGGCTCGTCCGAGAGCCTGCGAGACCTGCTCGAGCGCGTGCGGGACGGAAGCATGGGAGACACCTCCTCGCTGACCGACAAAGAGATGGATGGCCTCGAGGCCTACCTGAAGAGCCTCTGAGCTCGACATGACCATGCACATCGCCCTGCTCGGGCTGCTCGTTGCGTGTGGCGGGGATGGGGAACAAGACGACCCCCCCGCCGACACTGAGACTCATCCTACCGGGGTTTCCGTGGTGGATAGCGCCACCGGAGACACCGGCACCACGATCGTGTCGACCGCCGACACCTCTGACTCGGGGGGCACCACCGTGCCACCGCGACCACGGGCGACACTGGCACCGTGGTCCTCCCGTCGTGGCTCCAGGTGGAGGCCGGCCGCAGCGCCACCTGCGGCCTCGACCAAGACGGCGAGGCCCACTGTCTCGTCGACGGACCGTTCACGCTGCCTGCCGCACCGGCTGGGCCGTTCGTGGACCTTGCTGTGGCCTTCGGCACGGCGTGTGCCCTCGATGCAGCGGGCGCCATCAGCTGTTGGGGGTGTGACTTCATCGGCAGCATGTGCCTGCCGCCGACCGACATTGGCTACGAACAGATCGAAGGGAGCGAGAGCTACCTGTGCGCTCGCAAAGGCGACGGCACCATGTCCTGCTGGGGCTATGGGGAGCCTCCACGGCCCGACAGCTACATCGACTTCGACCTGGCAGTCACGGGCTTCTCGGGGCTTCGCTCGGACGGAAGCATTCGGTCCGCAGGAGGCGAGTCTCCGGATCTGGCCGGCACTGGCTACGTGGAGCTGGGCGCGGGGCGGAGCTTCGTGTGCGCCCTCGACGTCGCGGGCGACATGTCCTGCTCCGAGTACGCACCTCAGGGGCTTCCGGCCTCGGGGCTGAGCCAGCTCGACGGCATGTCGGACACCTTCTGTTGGCTCGACACCGACGACCACGTGGGGTGTTTCCCTGCGGCGCGCAATCCGGATCTGGCCAGAGATGGCTTCGACCCGGCCACGACCGAGTTCGTGTCGGTGTCGGCGGGGCATCATCACGCGTGCGGCACGACCGCCACGGGCGAGGCGCATTGCTGGCCTGCAGGAGACGTGTTTTCCGACTGGCCGCTGCGACCATGACGGGTCGGGGGCCTCACGGCCCGGCGCGTCGCGTCTGCTTCAGCTCGTGGACCACGGTGTCGCCTGCGCGGGTCTCCATGCGGACTGGCGCGCCGGGCAGGCTCGTGGCGAACGTGAAGGTGGTGACCGTGGCAGGCTCGACCCCAGGGGGGCTGCGCACCACGTAGCGCCAGCCGGCGCCGGCGCCGACGGGGCCGGTGATCTCGACGGCGGCTCGGGTCGCCAGCGCCGAAGGGAACGAGGCATGGGAGCGGAGCTCCTCGAACGTGAACGTCTTGTCGGCGGCCTCGCCCTTCTGGAGGACTCCGTTCGCGCCGATGCCTTCGAAGCGCACCGTCGCCGTGTCGCCGTCCGCTGCAGTGACCGTCCAGCGCTTGAGGGTGGTCGTGTCGCCCTGGGTCTCGGCCCAGTCGATGACGCGACCCACCGGCATGGCGGTACGGATCTGATCTGCGGTGAAGGGCGTGGGCAGCACCTCGGCGTCCTCCACAGCGGCTGGCTCGTGCGCGGGCGTGGCGGCTGGCTCGGCCAGCGCCACCGCGATGGCGAGCAGGAGGCTCACCCCTTGAGGACGCCGCCACACACCGGGCAGTCCACCGAGGAGTCCTCGTTGAACGAGACCGCAGCGCCGTCGACCTTGGAGCCACAGGTGGGGCAGGCCTTGGGGAGGCGACGGCGCATGGCGCGGTTCACCGCGGCGGGCTCGCCCTCGGCGACCTTGGCGCTGATGCCGGTGCCGCTACGGATCTCCGAGCCCAGGGAGGAGGCGAGCTCCCCCTGCTCTGCGGCCTGGAGGGCCCGGATCACCCGGCCGAAGGCGTGAGCGGTCCGCGGCTTGTCGCCATCGATCTTGGCGTCGGCGACGGCGGCACGGGTCAGTTCTGCGGCCTGGTCGAAGTTGCCGGCCTTGGCTGCCTGGGTGGCTGCGCGGGTTCCCATGTGCACGGCGATGCGGTGCAGGCCGCGGGTACGGGCGATCTCGGCCATGGCGCCCAGCTCGGTGGCGGCCTCGCCATGCTCGCCGGAGGTCGCCAGACCGTGGGCGCTACGCAGGCGCTCGCGGGCCTTGTCGCCCAGCTTGGTGCCTGCTTCTCGGCGTCCGCCGCGCACGGTGGGGCCACTCCGGGTTGCTCCTGCGACTTTTCGCGCCACGTCTACCTCCGTCTTCGAGCGCCACATCCGGGGCTCGTCCGCAGGGCGCCTATCACGTGCTACCGTCCGCGCCTCCAGGAGGTGCCATGCGCACGCTTTCCGCCCTGTTCTTGCTCGCGTCGTCCGGCTGCGTGGTGTCCCACTCCATCGCCGTCACCCCGAGCAGCCTTCCGGTGCCGCCTGAGGCCCAGCCCACCCGTCAGGTGAGCGCCAAGGGCTGCACGATGTTCGTGTTCGGCTTCCTGCCCGTCTCCGGCCAGAGCACCGGAGGCCTGGCACCCCACTCGGCCTACGACCTCATCCAGGACGCCTCGGGGGGCCTCCCGCTCGCGGGCGTCACCATCGAGGAGTGGCAGCGCCTGTGGCTGCCCATCGGGACGTCCAGCTGCACCCACGTGAACGGTCGCCTGATGGAGTTGCCCGGGTCGGAAGTGGACGAAGACGAGGAAGACGAGGACTAGCCCTAGGTGGGCGCCAGATACGCCACCACCAAGTGGCACAGCTCGTCCCGCAGCGCGTCGGTCCCCATCAGCTCCGGACGGTAGGCCGCCGCGTCCAGGATCACGGCGTACACCCCGGTCACCAGGATGTGGGACATCAGCGTCACATCCCCCTGGCGGAGCTCGAGATGGCGGGCCCGCAGCGCCGCGCTGAGGAGCTCGGTGTAGCGCTGACGCCACCGGCGATCGATGTCTTCGCGGCGGTCCCTGGGCGCCTCCCGAATGAGCCGGGTGAACAAGGCGGGCCGCACCCGCATGGCCTCCAGGGTGGCGTCGAGCACGCCCCGCACGGCGCCCTCTACCCCATCGGGTGGGCCGGGCACGACCAGCCTCTGCAGGGACTCGGAGAAGGCGACCTGCATGCGCTCGACCTGCTGGTCGACCAGCTGGTGCACGACGGCCTCCTTGTCGTCGAAGTACTGGTAGAGCGTGCCCACGCTCACCCCCGCCACCTTGGCGATGCGGTTGGTGGTCAACGCGTCGTAGCCATCCTCGATGAGAATCCGAGCTGAGGCCTCCACGATCGCCTCGACAGTGGCGATGGCTCGCTGTTGTCGTGGCTTTCTCGTGCCTTTTCGTTGGGCCATGCGGACTCCTGAGACCTGAGTGCGAAGCGACTTTAAAACCTGAAGGTGACCTCATATTCTGGTTTCATCGGCGGGGGCACTTCCCGGTCGGGAGGTGAAGAATGGTGAAGCGTGCTGGTCCCCCTACTGGTCCTCGTGGTCTGCCCTTGATGGGCTCGCTGCCCATGCTCGCCCGCGACACCCTCGGCTTCTTCGAGCGCCTCACCAGCGACTACGGCGACGTGGTCCCGTTCCGCGTGGGGGCCGTCCGCACGTGGCACGTCAGCGACCCCGCCTTGGTGGAGGACCTGCTGGTGCGCCAGAAGGGCTGCCTGGAGAAAGACATCGTGACCCACGAGCTGGCGTCGGTCCTGGGCCAGGGACTGCTGACCAGCGAGGGAGCCACCTGGAAGAAGCAGCGGCGGCTCATTGCCCCCAGCTTCACCCCTCGGCACATTGCCCGCTACGGCGACGACATGGTGCGGAGCACCGCTGAGGCCCTGCCGCCGGTCGAAGAGGACCGCGATGTCCACGAGGACTTCACCCGCATCACCCTCCACATCGTGCTGCGTACGCTCTTCGGCATGGAGCCTCGGGGGGAGGCGGGCCGGGTCGGCCAGATCCTCGACGGACTCATGGCGTCTTTCGAGGTGGAGAACCGGACGGCCTGGAGGCTGGTCCCCGAGTGGGTCCCTGGGAAGCATCGTCGGGAGGTCGACCGTCTGACGGGGGAGCTGGACACCCTGATCTACGAACTCATCGACGCCACCAGGAAGGCGGACGACCCCGAACGCACCGACCTGCTCGCCGTTCTCCTCCGTGCCCGGGACGACGAGGGGCAGGCCATGGAGGACGAGCAGCTTCGGGATGAGGTGCTCACCCTGTTCCTGGCGGGCCACGAGACCACGGCATTGTCGCTCTCCTACGCGGCGTACTTGCTCGCCGAGCACCCGGAGCATCTCGAGCGGCTTCACCAGGAGCTGGACGAGGCCACTGGGGGCGACCCGCTGACGAGCGGCATGACCAGGGAACTGCCTTGGCTCAAGGCGGTCGTGTCCGAGTGCCTCCGGCTCTACCCGCCGGCGTGGGCCATCGGCCGACAGGTGGTGTCTCCCGCGCAGGTGAACGGCATCGACCTTCCCGTCGGCGACCAGGTGGTGGTGAGCCCCTGGGTCATGCACCGGGACCCCAGATGGTGGACCGGCGCCTCTCGCTTCCGTCCCGAGCGTTGGCTCCGTGGCGAGACCGATGACCTTCCTCGCTTCGCCTATTCGCCGTTCGGAGCGGGTCCTCGGGTGTGCGTCGGGCAGCACTTCGCTCAGATGGAGCTCGCCCTGGTCCTCGGCACGTTCCTCCAGCACCGGACCGTGGCGGCGGCCCCAGGCTACCGCCCCGACCTGTTCCCGGCGGTCACGCTTCGCCCCCGGAACGGTGTTCGAGTGCACGTTCGCGCCCGGGAGATGGGGACCGACACAGACTGAAACAGGCGCTCCGACCTCCCCCGGCTACATCTTGGGTGCCTGGAGGCGAGATGCGCACGAGCTGGACCCTGGTCATGATGGTGAGTCTGATGGCCTGTTCGGGGGGCAAGGAGGACGAGCCCACCGACACGACAGCTTCGGACACGGACACGGACACGGATGCCGACGCCGACGCCGACGCCGACGCCGACGCCGACGCTGACGCCGATGCCGATGCCGACGCCGACGCCGACGCGGACGCCGACGCCGACGCCGACGCGGACACCGACACCGACACCGACACCGACACCGACGCGGATGCGGATGCGGATGCGGATGCGGACGCGGACACCGACACCGACACCGACACCGACACCGACACCGGCGGCCTGGATCTCGACGGGGACGGCTTCGCTCCCCCCGAGGACTGCGACGAGGGGAACGCCGCCATCAACCCCTACGCCACGGACATCGTCGGCGACGGGATCGACCAGAACTGCGACGAACTTGACGGCGTCGACGCCGACGGCGACGGCTTCGCCGCCGAGTGGTCGGGAGGCACGGACTGCGACGACACCGACGACTGGAGCAACCCCGCCGATGTCGATGGGGACGGCGTCTCCAGCTGCGATGGTGACTGCGAGGACGAAGACGACACGATCTTCCCCGGGGCGGCCGAGGTCTGCGACGGCGTCGACCAGGTGTGCAACAACCAGCCGGACATCGACCTCGATGGCGTCGATGTGTGCGCCATCGAAGAGACGACGCTGCTGAAGGCGCCCGTGGATGTGCTGCTCGTCGTCGACAACTCCTGCAGCATGACGCCGTACCAGACCCAGCTCGCGAACGCCTCCGAGCCTCTGGTGGACATCCTCGACGAGCAGGCGGACTACCATCTCGGCATCGTGTCCACCGACATGGGAGCGGTGGCCGAGTCCGGCAAGCTCCAGAGCCCGTTCGGCCCCTTGTTCCTCGACGGCACCGACTCCCTCGCCGACGCCCAGCTCTGGGCGGAGGACGCGGTGCAGCTCGGCACGTTCGGCTCCGGCAATGAAGAGGGTCTCGGCGCGGTCTTCAGTGCGTACGATACCCACGGAAGCGGCTTCAATGCCGGCTTCTTCCGGGCCGAGGCCGACCTCGCAGTGCTCGTGCTCACCGACGAGGACGACTACTCGAGCATCTCGTCGGCAGCGTTCGAGACTTGGTTCCTCGGCCTAAAAACCGGTGGGGAGCGAGCCAGCTTCCACACCCTCGCCAGCATGAACCCACCGTCGTGCGCCTACGATTGGAGCGAGAAGTACGAGGCGGTCGCGGTCGGCACGGGGGGCCTGGTCCAGAACATCTGCGTGGCGTTCGCTCCGTCCACCAACAACTTCGCCAACGACGTGATTCCGGCCCTTCGGGACCTCACGGTCCCCCTGGGTGGCGAACCGGACCCCGCCACTCTCGAGGTCGAGGCGACGTTGCCGGATGGCACGGTGTGGCTCGTCGACGACGGGGACTACGATCTCGACGCCTCGGCACCCGCCATCACGTTCACGGGCGCCGCCACCGGGTGGCTCCCGGTCTCTGGGACCGAGGTCCTGGTCCGCTACGCCGCAGCACCTTGATGTTGGAGTCTTCGATGCGCACGTCTCTCTCGCTCTGCGTCATGGTCCTGCTCGCCGCGTGTGCCGGTGACAAGGACGATGTCGACACCGCCGCCCCTCCGGATGGGGACGCGGACACCGACACGGACACGGACACCGACACCGACACCGACACCGACACGGACACGGACACGGACACGGACACCGACACGGACACCGACACCGACACCGACACCGACACCGACACCGACACCGACACGGACACGGACACGGACACGGACACGGACACGGACACCGACACGGACACCGACACCGACACCGAGACGGGAGGTACGGCGGACACCGGCGAGGACACAGGAGGCACTGGTGGGGACACCGGCACCGGGACCGGTGGGGACACCGGCACCACAGCGGACACGGGCAACCCCACCGGGGACACGGGGGAGGTCCTCGCGGTGGTGAGCACGATTCCCGCCATTCAGACCGGCGTGGTGGCAGAGGACACGTTCGTCGAGGTGATTGGGGTGGTGACTGCCCTGGCGTCGGACGGGATGTACGTCCAGGACGAGGTGGGCGGGCCCTACAGCGGCATCTGGGTGTATGGAGGCGACCCGATCGACGTCCTGGCTCCTGGCGTGCAGCGAGGAGACCTCGTGGAGGTCACGGGCATGGTCGACGACTACGACGGGCAGACCGAGCTCGACCTGCAGACTGGGCCCGGGGGCTTCGTGACCCGACTGGGCACGGGGGTGGAGCCGGCCCCCGCGTTGGTGGATGGCAGCGACCTCGACGCCGCCGTGGCGGAGCCTTGGGAGGGGGTGCTCGTCCAGGTGGTGGACCTGCAGGTGCAGGACGCGGACCTGGGCTTCGGCGAGGTGTCGTTCACGGACGATGCAGGCGACGTCGTGGTGGTCGACGACCGGATGCATCGCTGGGTCGGCACGGGCTCGGCCACGACCGGCTTCCCGGTGGCCGCGGTGGCCGGACCCCTCGGCTTCGGCTTCGGCGCCTTCAAGGTCCAACCCCGGGATGCCGCAGACATCGACTCCACCGCGGTGCGAATCCCTGCCCTGCAACAGGGTGAGGTGGAGGCCGCGGAGGCGGTCAGCGTGTTCGACGCGGTCGTCACGGGCACCAGCGAGGACGGGGTCTTCGTGCAAGACGAAGCTGGAGGACCCTACTCCGGCGTCTGGGTGTACCTGGGCTTCGGCTGGGAGACGACGTGGGGTGCCCTCGACCGGGGCGACCGAGTGGACATCGCCGGGACCTACACCGAGTACTACGGCCTCACTGAGATCGAGGCCGTGGGTCCAGGCGCCCTGGTCAACCTGCGAGGTTCGGGTCCCGAGCTGGCGCCAGAGCGGGTGTCCGTCTCGGCCATCGGCGAGCCTTGGGAGGGCGTGCTGGTGCAAGTGGAGGACGTGGTCACCCTCGATGCCCGGCCCGGCTTCAACGAGTTCGCGATCGGTCCGGTGAACGGCGACCCCGTGCAGGTGCTCGTCGACGACGCGCTGCACCTGTGGAGCGGCTACGGGGCCCTCGCCGATGGCGACCCCTTCCTCTCCGTGCAGGGCCCGTTGAACTTCAGCTTCGGGGACTACAAGATCGCCGTGCGCGACGATGCAGACGTGGTGGAGGGCGTGATCGACACCGCCGACACGGGGCTGTCGGGCCCCCCCTTGGTGCCGATCTACGACGTCCAGCAAGCCGCCGTGGCCGAGGGGACCGACGTGACGGTTCAGGGCGTCGTGTCCGGCGTGGGGCCCTATGGCGTCTACGTGCAGGATCCCGCCGGGGGGCCATACAGCGGCATCTTCGCCTATCTCGGGTTCGGCTGGGGCTCGCTGTACGGCGCCCTTGCGGCCGGCGACGAGGTCGAGGTGGCCGGCACATACGTGGAGTACTTCGGGGCCAGCGAGCTCGAGGTGCAGTCCAGCCCTGTGGCTCGGGTGGAGCTGTTGGGGTCGGTGGCCCCCCTCGTCCCCCAGGTGCTGACGTTGGCGGACATCGACGAGCCCTGGGAGGGCGTGCTGGTGACCGTCGAAGACCTGGCGGTGGTCGATCCGACCTGGAGCGCCGGGTCCTTCGAGGTCGGGGACACCGTGACCCTCGACCGCATGGTGGTCAACGACGATCTGCACCTGCTGAGTTTCTACGGCGCCCTCAGCGCTGGGATGGCGCTGCAGGAGGTGACCGGCGTCGTGGACTACCAGAACGCGCACTACGAGCTGCTGATTCGCAGCGATGCGGACGTCGTGCCGTAGAGGGTTAGGCCCGCCGCATTCGGAAGGCCTGCACGCCGGCTCGCCTGAGGACGGTGAGCAGGCTGTGCCACTCGCCGAGCTCGGGGTCGGGCTCGTCGCCTTCCCCCATGCGGGCCAGCTGGACCTCGTACCAGAGCACGTCGAGGGGGAAGGTCTTGTCGATGGCTCGGATGCCGGTCGACAGGCGCCGCACCTTGCTCTCGACGTTCTTGCCCGCGAGCACGTCGCGGGGAAGCTCCGGCTGGACGCACAAGGCGCGGGCGAGACCGACCATCGCCGCCCCTTCTTCGAGCGCCTGCTCCATGCCTGCGGGGGTCCGGAAGCCTCCGGTCACGCACAGCGGCACCTGGAGGCTCTCTTTGGCGCGGGAGACGAAGTCGAGGAAGTAGCCCTCCCGCTCTCGGGTCGACCGCTTGACTCCGGTCATGGCCGGTGCTTCGTAGGTGCCGCCGCTGACCTCGATGAGATCGATGCCCGCGTCCTGCAGCCAGGTCATGACCTGCAGGGAGTCGTCCTCGTCGAAGCCTCCGCGCTGGAAGTCGGCGGAGTTCATCTTGATGCTCACGGGCACCGACGGACCGACGGCCTCTCGCATGGCCCCGTAGACTGCCAGGACGAATCGGGCGCGGTTCTCGAGGGAGCCTCCCCACCGGTCGGTGCGCACGTTGTGCCGTGGCGAGAGGAACTGGCTGACGAGGTAGCCGTGGGCTCCGTGGATCTGCACGCCGGTGAAGCCAGCCTGCACGGCGAGTCCGGCTGCGCGTCCGAAGCGAGCGACGAGGCCCTCGATCTCCGCCTCGGTGAGGGCGCGCGGCACGGGGAACGCGGAGGAGAGCTCCTTGCCGAAGCCCACCGCCGATGGCGAGACGGTCTCGGCGTTGAGGAAGCGGGGCGCTTGTTTTCCGGGGTGGTTCAGCTGCATCCACAGGTCGCAACCGTCGGTCGTGCCTGCCTGGGCCCAGGCTCGGAGTTCCTCGAGGTGGCGGTCGTCCTCCAGCACGACGTTGCCGGGCTCCCCGAGGGCGCGACCGTCGATCATCACGTTGCCGGTGACGGCGACGCCGAGGCCTCCTCTGGCCCAGCGCTCGTACAGCTTGGGCAAGGCGGCGCTCGCCGCGTGGGCGGGGGTGCCCAGGCCTTCCGACATGGCGGACTTGAGGATGCGGTTGCGCAGCACCGCGCCGCACGGAAGGGTCAGGGGCTCGGCGAGTCGCATGGCTGCGCCTACTTGGTCTTCAGCAGCTTGGCGTCGCGGCTGTGGGCGAGGTCCTTGAGGGCCTCGTTGCCCGTCTTTTTCCGGGCCACGGGGAGGGCCCAAGACGGGAAGCTACCCATGAGGTCGGCCTGCCACAGGTACGTGACCTGGGTGTTGTCGCCGGCTGGCGTGAGGCGCCACTCGCCGGCCATCTTCGACAGCCGCACGACACCACTGACGGGCGGGGCCTCGGCATGGGTGACGGGAACCCAGCTGTACACGAGGTCTTCACCCTCGGTGCCCTTGCTGAAAGCGACCACGTAGTCGCGGTCGGACATCATGCCGGGGAAGTCGAGCGTGACATGGAAGGTGTTGCTTCCCAGGTCGCGGATCGACGAGACGGCCTCGAACACGTCGGCTTGGGTGCCCATGTTCTCGAGGGACGAGGCCACGTTGGTGGACGCGGCGGAGACCAGGGCGGTGGCCCGGCACCACGGCTCTCCGTTGGTCTCGGTGCACTCGATGCGGACGGTCGAGTCCTCGAGCAGCTCCCAGGTGGCATCGGCGCCCGGTCGGGCGAAGGCGGAGGCAATGATCAAAGCGTACATGGGGCCCCTATACCCGGCGGGAGCCGCCGGTCGCCACGTCAACCCGTCGTGGCGGACGTGGCTTCCTCCTCGATGACGAGCACCCAAGGCAGCTGCACGCGAAACGTGGAGCCCACGCCGACTTCGCTGATGGCGGACAGATGCCCTCCGAGCAGGTCGCATTCGTGGCGGCAGAGCGTGAGGCCGATGCCCAGGCCTTCGTGCATGCGGGTGTAGGACATGTCGGTCTGTTGGAAGGGCCGCAGCAGGAGATTCAGGGAGCCGGGCTCGAACCCGGTGCCCGTGTCTTGCACGTCGATCTGCAGCCGATCGCCGTCCCTTTGGGCGGTCACGGTCACCTGACCGCCATCGGTGAAGGCCGCAGCGTTGTCGACCAGGTGCTGCACGATCTGAGTGAGATGGGCCGGGTCGGTGCGCATCGGCTCGCGCTCGAGGGATGGATCGAGCACCGTGATCAGCGTGTTGCCTTGTTCCTGGACGGTGGGCTCGAGCGACGCCAGCGTCCCGCGCAGGTGGGCGCCGACGTCCACCAGGGTCGGCACCACGACGCCTTCTCCGTCGCCGAGGCTGGTCAGGGTGAGGATGCGGTCGATGAGGCGATGGAGCGCCAGTGCGGACGCGTGGATGTGGGTGAGGTCGGAGGCCAGCTCGTCGGGCGTGGATGCCACGCCGTGCTCGGCATCGTCGAGGAGGAGCTCGGTGTAGCCGATGATCGCGTTGAGAGGGGTGCGCAGCTCGTGGGACGTGATGGCGAGGAATCCCGACTTCGCGTTGGATGCCGCCTCCGCCCGATCGCGAGCCTCGATGAGGTCGTGCTCTGCTTGTTCTACGCGGTGTCGCGCGTGCATCTCCTCCACGCGAGCGCTCTTCTCTTGGTCGTACTGCCTCTTCTCGAGTTCGTGCCGACGGGCGTGCCAGCGGCAGGCTTCGGCGAAGCGGCCGCGCCTCTCGAGGAGGACCGTGACGACCTGGCACGCTTCCAGCATCAGGTCGAAGGCGCCGGACTGCTCGGCCAGCTCGAACGCTCGCACCACGTCCGGCTCGGTCTGCTCTCCGTCGAGATCGAGGTGGACCCGTCCACGGGCGAGCAGGGCCTCCGCCAGGGCGTGAGGGGCTTCGGCTTGCTCCCACGACGCGATCACGGGGGCGAGGAGGGAGAGCGCCTCCTCCAGCCTTCCTTGGCTTCGGCGCACCGACGCGAGGCTCGACTGGGCGCGGAGCCGCATGGTCTGCGAGTCCACCTCCTCCGCCAGCTGTGCGCCTCGCTCCACGTGGGCTGCTGCCTCGTCGGGGTGGTCCCCGCCTCGAAGCAACAGTCGGCCGAGGTTCAGGTGCACCATGACCCGAAACGCCTCTGTGCCTGCGCTGTCTTCCGCCTCCTCGAGGGCCCGTCGGAGGTGTCGTATGGCCGCAGGCTGGTCCCCCTGAGCGAGGAGGAGCACCCCGATGTTGTTGTGCAGGGTCGCTCGCACCTCGATGCCGTCGACGGATCGGTCCTCCGCCACGTGGTCGAGGGCCCTCAGGTTCTGCGACAGGGCTTCGTCGCGACGTCCGAGGTGCTTGGAGGCCACGGCTTGTTGCGCCAAGAGCTTGGCGCGAAGGAGGGGGGCCGCGACTGAGCGGAGGCGCTGGACTCCGAGGTCGCAGGCCTCGTTGCTGGCTTGGAATTGCCCGGTGTGAAAGGCGCTGAGTCCGATCATCAACTGCACCAGCGCCTGGCGCACCGGGTCCGCCGGGAGGTCGGGCTCCGCAAGCCGTGCCAGGCGCCCGGCGTTGCCGGCGAGGTCCGCCTCGTCCGAGCATGCCATCGCGGCCGCGAGGAGCAGGTCGGCCGGTCCACCCACCAGAACCTCATCGCGGGAGGGCGTGTCGAGCTCGCTGAGGGCGTGAGACAGCGCGCGAAGGGCCTGGAGCGCCTCGGGCCCCCGGAGCGCCTCCAGGCGCGCCTGGAGGTTGTGGATCGATCCGCTCATGTCGCCCCGCGCTCCGAGTTTACTGTACTTCTTCGGCGCGCTCTGGCCACGTCGAGGTGTCGTCTCGGGTACGCTCGGCATCGGGTCGGAGGCTCATTGCGACGGCGAGATGTGCTGATGGGGACCGCGGGGCTGGCTGCGTCCTGCTTCGGGGGCGAGGGCGGCGATGGGGATGCGGCGCAATCCCCTGCTCCCGAGCCTCTGCGTGACGGTCCCCGTGCCAACGGTCGCCGTCCCCGCAATGTGCTCATCGTGCTCACCGACGATCAGCGCTTCGACAGCTTCGGTTTCATGGGGCACCCTTTCCTCGCCACCCCGAACCTGGACCGGATGGCGACCGCCGGTGCGGTCTTCGACAAGGCCTTCGTGACGACATCGTTGTGCTGCCCGAGCCGGGCCACGATGCTCACGGGACGCTACGCCCACGACCACGGCGTCATCGACAACCAGAGCGAGCTGGCCTCCGCCTGGCCCACGTTCGGCACGGTCGCGCAGGCGGCGGGGGTACAGACGGCTTGGATCGGCAAGTGGCACATGGGGGGGCATACCCCCGCGCCGCGTCCTGGCTGGTCGACGTGGATGAGCTTCCGGGGGCAGGGCCGGTACACGTACCCGGGAGGCAAGAAGGTCGCTGCGCTCGACCGGGGCTGGGACGTCAACGGACGCTTCGAGGAGCTCGACGGCTACGTCACCGACCTCCTCAACGACCGAGCGGTGGACTGGCTTCGTGGGGTCGATACCTCCGAGAACCCCTTCCTCCTCGTGGTGTCCCACAAGGCCTGCCACGCACCCTTCACGCCGGCGCCTCGGCACGCCGACGCCTTCTCTGATGCCGTCGTGCCCGAGCCTCTGCCCGACACCGACGAGGCCTACGAGGGGCTGCCAGAGTGGCTTCGGCGCCAGCGGGACAGTCTCTTTGGCGTGGACCGGCCCTACCGGAAATGGCCGGACTTCCGGAGCTGGTACCTCGACTACCACCGAACTTTGCTCTCGGTGGACGAGGGGGTGGGGCGGTTGCTGAAGGTCCTCGACGACCGGCAACTCACCGACGACACCGCGGTGATGTTCCTCTCGGACAACGGGTTCATGCACGGGGAGAAGGGAAGCCTCGACAAGCGCACGGGCTACGACACGTCGATTCGCATCCCGTGGCTGCTGAACGTGCCGGGGGCCCCGGCAGCGCAGCGTCGCCACGAGCTCGTGCTCAACCTCGACCTCTCGGCCACGGTGCTCGATCTGCTGGGCATCGAACCGGTGGAGACCATGCGGGGGCGCTCGGTCCTGCCCCTGATCCTGGGCGAGCCGGTCGAGCGGTGGCGGTCCGCCTTTCTGTACGAGTACTTCTTCGAGAAGTCGTTCCCGATGACCCCTGCGATGCTCGCGGTGCGCACGGATCGGGAGAAGCTCATCACCTATCCGCAGTCCATGTCGCCCGACGAGCTGTTCGACCTCGACAGCGACCCGCAGGAGGCCCACAACATCGCGTCGGAGCAGCCGGCACGGCGGAAGGGGCTGGCCCGACGCCTCAAGCAGCTGCAAGACTCGACCGGCCTGTTGCGGCGGCCGGCGTTCGGAGAGGCCCAGCGGGACCCTGGGCTGGTGCCCGTGCCCAAGGGCTCGGGGGCCCGCTACCAGGGACGGCGTTCAGAACCGTCTGAGTAGGCGGTTCAGGCCAGGGCCACGAACACCGCGAACACGAACCCGCACACGGCGGCGGACAGCAGCACGCCGGCGCTGAAGCCCAAGAGAAGCGACGGCAGGTCCAACCCGGCGCGCCCACGGGACTGGCGGGGTGCCGCGACGCTGGCGGGCTCCTCCCTGTCTTCGGCGCCGGCCGGGGTCGGCCGGCGAAACGGGATGGTGGCCCCGGGGTCCGGAACCCGGTCGACCGGGCTCAGCCGGGCGATGGCATCGTCGTCGTCGCTCATGGGCCGTTGTCACTCACGGTGGTGATTCCGTCCACGTCGACCTGGCCGGCGAAGGCATCGGCGATGGCCGAAGGCAGGCTGCCATTGCCGCGGATTTCCAGATCGCCTCCGACTTGGACCAGGGCGCTCAGGTCGTCGAGATCGGCCAGATCCGTCCCGACGACCCGGAGGTCGACGCCGGTGCGGGTCACGCCGGCGAACAGAGGCATTGACCGCAGCTGAGGCAGTGAATCGAGGAACACCGTGCCGTCGATGGCCAGCAACGCGCCCGAGCCCTGGAGCTCGATGAGCTGGGGGTTGAGGGACAAACGCAGGTCGCCGCCCACGTAGGTGAGTGCGGGGAGACCGGACACCCTACCGAGGCTCGGGAGGTTCGAGATCAGCAGGTCGCCGTCGATGGTGTGCAGCTCGGTGAACCAGGGCACATCTTGCAGCTGGAGGGCCACGAGCTGCAGCCCTTCGACCTGCTCGAGCTGCGACAGACCGGCGAGCGAGCGGAGGCCCGGGCTTCCCTCCACTGCGACGACTCCGGCGGTCGTGAGGTTGGCGAAGCCGAACACATTCTGCAGGGCGACGTTGTCGATGAACTCGAGGTCGGACGACTCTGCCAGCAGATCGAAGCCCTCCAGTGCGGCCAGCTGGGGGTTGTCGGCCACCCGCACCGCGTGGTTCGTCGCGGGCAGTGTGGTGAAGCCATCGACGTCGGCCAGGACGGTGTTGCCCTCGATGGCCACCGGACCGCCGAGGTCGATCAGGAGGCGGAACGCGTCGAGGGCCTCGAGGGCGCCCAGGCCCACGAGCTCGATGCCACCTTGGTCTGGACCGGGTGCGGTGCCGCCCGGCAGGACGGGCCCACGTCCCACGGACTCGACGGCGACCAGGCCCACGAGCTGGGACAGGGCAGGCAGGTCGGCCAAGCGTAGGGCCCCGCCGATGCTTCGGAGTCGCGACAGGTCCACGTTCTCGACCTGGGCCATGCCCGAGATCTCCAGGCGCCCGTCGACGGTCAGCAGGCCGGAGAGGTCGACCTTCGCGAGCTCGCCCGCATCCATCACCAGGACGTCGCCCCCCACGGTCTCGAGCCCGGCGAGGTCGAGGTCGGTGAGCCCGGCGCCGGTGGTGAGCGTGCCCTCCACGTGGCGCAGCGAAGGCATGGTGGGGGACCCTTGCGGGAGCGCGAGATCTCCAGCGATCGATGCCAACAGGGGGAGGTGGACATCGCCCGTCGTGAGCCCGCCGCTGGCATCGCACAGGCATGCCAGGTCGACGTCGACGACGAGGTCCCCCGTGGCCTGGTTCCCTGCGGCGCAGAAGGCGGTGGCATCGCTCGCGGTGGCGATGTGCTCGGGGGCCCCGGTCGCGGGCATCAACGGGCTGCATGGGTCTGGGGGGTCGTCGGTGCCGTCCGCGCCACACTCCAGCCAGTGGGCGAAACGCATCGTGGCTTTGGACGTCGCCCCGCTGACCGGAGGCATGTCGGCATCCGGACCGGTCGCACGGGTCTCGATGGCTGTGCGCCAGGCGAAGACTTGGGCGTAGGTGTCGAAGTTGAGGTCGTCTGGTGCGCCCTGGCGGTCCTCGGACGCCACCGTGGCCGAGTGGCATGGCAGACACCAGGTGCGCAGGTAGCCCTGGGCCTCCCCCCAGTCGGGTGCATCCCCGCAGGGGTCGACGGCGGTGCCCGTGTCGCCGGTGCTGGCGGTGGGCGGCGACGTGGTGGCCGCCTCTGTGGGAGGCTCGTCGGTGCGGCACGATGCGCCGAGCACGAACAGCGCCAGCAGCAGAGGATGGTGGGTGGTCCTCATCAGAACATCAGCAGGCGTGGGTCTTGCAGCATCGCGGTGAGCACGAGCTTCCAACCCTCGGCGTCCGTGGAGGCCACATCGAAGAGGGCCAAGTCGGCCGCCACTTCGGGGCCCGTCGGCTCGACGTTCTCCCCGAGGATGTCGCCGTGGAGGGCGACGAGCTGAGCGGTGGGGTCGTCGGCGAGGGAGAGGAGGCGTCGCGCGTCGGGGGCGGCGGCGAGGTCGCGCTCGACCACGTAGCCGGCCGCGTTGGCAGCGAGCTGTGCGTAGACGAGGGAGCGGGTGGGGGTGAACGTGCGGGTGGGACGCGTGACCACCTTGCCGTCGATGCCGCCAGCCATGGCTCGGTAGCCGAAGACGTCGGAGTCCGACAAGTCCACCTGGCCCCAGCACTGGGTGCCGAAGCGCTGCACGTCGTCGTTGCCGGGGTCGTTGCAGTTGAGCAGATCGGGGTCTGCGGTCCAGCGGAAGCCGGTGAGGGCCTCGACGGAGCGGGCGTACTGCTCGGGACGGGCCACCCGCATTCGAGCCAGCGGGTCGGTCTCCGCGGTGGGGTCGGCCAGCCCATTGGCCGCGAAGGCGTCGGAGAGCACGAGGGCCTTCACCAGGGCCTTGGGCGAGAAGTCGCTGGCGATCAAGGCGTCGGTCAGCTCGTCGAGCAGGGGGCGGGGGACCTCGTGTTTCTCGACCTGTGCGAGGTAGCCGACCGCCTGGCGGACCATGCACGTGGCGAACCGGGGGTCGTCGGCGACCAGCTGACCCACATCGGTCAGGTCGCGGGCGTCCATGCCGTAGAAGCCCGGGGGCCGTAGATCCCAGTCGCGCCAGGCATCTTCGTCTTCGGGTCCGTACTGCCGGAGCGGGTAGCAGAAATCCTCGGGGAGGTAGCTCGTGCCGAACTCAGGCTCGTTGCCGTTCGACCAGTCGAACTCGCAGCCGTAGGAGATGCTGTCGGCCACGTAGTTGCGATGGATGAGCTTCTTGTAGCCCCAGAAGTAGGCTCCGAGAGGGTCTAGGGCCTGGTGGCAGCTGACGCAGGCCTCGTTGGTGCGCACGGCGAACGCCACCTGCTGCTCGTCGGCGATGTCGATGCCTCCCTCCACGACGATGTCGCGCTCCGAGAAGGCCTCGCAGAGGAAGACGTCGGCCAGCATGTTGGCCCGGCCTCGGTTGAAGTTCGAGCCATCGGACTCCCAGCGACGGAACACCTGGGCGCTCGACAGCAACCCCGCCGGCGGGCGCGCGTCGGCCCAGTGGGTCTGCTGCCATCCGCCTTGGCTCTCGTCGTAGTCGAGGCCGTACATGGTGGCTGTGACGTGGTTGGCGAACACGAGGTCCGAAGTGACCAGCTCGGTGAGGGGCAAGTCGCCGGCGTATACGTGCTCGACCAGGGCCAGCGGTTCCTCGACGGTGCCCAGGTAGAGGTCCTGCAGCTGCTCTCCTTGGAGCAGGCCGAGGGCAGGGAGCTGGTTGAAGGTGTCGTTGCGCAGCTGCAGGATCTCTGCCCACATGTCTCGGGCCGTGAGGCCAAAGGCCGGGTCGTCGAGCCACTGGTCCACCAGGGGCTCGAGGGCATCGGGGTCGGACCGCACCGTGTCGAGCTCCGCCGCAGTGGGCCGCACACCTCGCACGGACATGCTGATGCGGATGGCGCGATCGACGGGATCGAGGACCCGGTAGATTCCCTCGTCGGACACCGTGATGGGGCCGCTGTCCACGGGTTCGGTCTGGACCACCGGGGGGTCTCGTTCGGGCGCGTCGTCGCCGCAGCCGGCCAAGGCCAGGACGGCGAGTAGCAGCGCAGGTCCAGTGCTGGGGAGACGGGGTCGCATCCAGGAGGAGCGTATCACCGCCCGCGGCGCATCCGCTGCTGCAGCTCAGCTGGCTGCGATGGGCGCTGCCCGAGCGGAGAGGTGGCGCAGCATGCGCTCCATCGGGGACTCGGGGAGCAGTGGAGGAAGCCTTGCGATGGCCTCCGCGCGGCGCCGTTCTCGCGCCCCCACGGCGTCGTCGAGCCAGCCGAGGTTGCGGTCCAGGGGCGATGGGGGCGTCGGGCGGCGCGACATGGGGACCTCACACGAACGGGGGTACCAGCGAAGAAGCAAGTCCCGTGCCGGCGATAAGGGCGGTTCGTTCGTGGCGTCGCGACAAAACCACCGCGACCCTGTGGCATAGGGTGTGGCGAGGAGGAGCCACGTTGGCCCACGCGCAGTCCCCCCAGTCCCGTCTCCCCGAGGCCCCAGCGCCTGTGCTGCGGCGTCTCTCGATCGGGGGCGTTTCGCTGCTCGTCCTCGACGAAGGGCATCCGGGGCTCCTCTACGGAGGCAACAAGGTCCGCAAGCTCCGAGGGATCCTTGCCCACGCCTTGTCGATCGGAGCCCGCGACGTCCTCACCTTCGGGGCCTGGGGCTCTCATCATGTGTACGGAACCGCGGTCTGGGGTGCGCGGGTCGGGGTGCGTACCCATGCCGTGTGGATTCGCCAGCCGGAGACCCCCCACGTGCGGCGCATGGCCGAGGCCAGCCACGAGGTGTGTGCGTCGGTGCATGTGGCTGCTTCCTTGGCGGAGCTGCCGCTCGTGACGGCGCGGGTCACGGCGCGGATTGTCGCCAGGACGGGGCGGGCGCCGCTCCGTGTCCCGCCAGGGGGCAGCTCCCGGGACGGGACCCGAGGCTGGGTCGCCCTGGGGGCCGCACTCCCGGCGGCCGTGCATGCCCATGGGGAAGACGCCCCGGAGGCGATCGTCGTCGCCTCGGGGAGCGGCGGCACGGCGTCGGGCCTGCTGGCGTCGGGCTTCCGTGTGTGTGCGGTCCGGGTAGGGCCTCGCGCCCTCACGAACCGAGCGCGGCTGCGGCACCTCGCGCGGCGGGGCGGGGGCGAGCAGCTTGGTGAGTTGGAGGTCGAACACGGTTTCCTGGCGGGCGGCTACGGCCATGTCGACGAGCGGACCCGCGGGGCATGGGAGCTGGGTCGAGAGGCCGGCTTGCCGGTGGAGACCACCTACAGCGCCAAGGCTCTGGCTTGCGCCCTCGAGCGGGCCCGAGGCGGTGAGCGGGTGCTGTACGTGCAGACCGCGAGCGCCGTGGAACCCCCTCCTGCCCCCCCCCTGCCTGGAGGGCTCTCGGATGCGCTGGCGTTGCATGGCACGTCGGGTCGAACGGCGCGTCCGGATGCTGCGGATTAGACGTCGTGGTTGGAGGACAGAGCGATTCGACACCTGCTCATGCCGTTTCGCCCCCTGTGGATTGCCGGGAGCTTGCTGTTGGGCTCGGTGCCCGCCCTCGCGCAGACGTCCCCAGAGCCCGCAGCCGACGTCGACCCGCTCGCCTCTTCGGATCCCGCCATCCGGGCGGCTCACGTCGAACAGGTGATGATCCCGGCCCTCGTGGCCCGGACCCGCGCCGCCAGGGCTCGCGTGGAGGCACGGACGGCGTTCAGTCGAGGCAAGGGGCCGTTCGCCTCCGGGTACCCGACCCTCGCACCACGGACGCTGGGCAATGTGGATGCCCTGCGCGGTCGCCTCGGCTTGCTCGACGACACCGCGGTGGCGCGTGCCGGGGAGAAGTCCGAGGTCCTCCCGGAGGTGCCCCGTCGCACCTCGGACCGCCTCAAGAAGGCCCGCACGGATGCCTTCGTCGCCGAGGCGCGGGCGGATGGGTTGGAGCGAGAGCTGCTCACGGCCGTCCTCGCGGGCCTCGCCCGTCGGCCCACCCTCACCTCCTCGGCCGTGGCTCCGTTTCGGGCCGCGTTGGTGGCGGAGCGCGACGCCGTCTCGGCCGCAGTGGCCGTGGCCGTCGAATCGGCGCGGGCGGATGCCCAGCGGGCGCTCGCTCGGGCCGACGAGCGGCTGAGAGCCTTCGACCAGATGATGCAGGACCTGCGCCTCCAGGGTGCGTCGGGCAAGGTCACCGAGTTGGCGCCCTTGCTCGAGCTGGCGGAATCGGCCCAGGACCACAGCGGGGTCGCGGGGCTGCTTCGCTCCCTCCGTGCCGGACTGGTCGGGCCCGATGCCGAGGCCGTGGACGGCGTGCTGCTCTTGGTCGGCCAGCGGGATCTCGCGGCCGCCCAGGCCGAGGTGGATGCGTCGGCGGATCCTCCCGCGCCGGAGCAGCGGCCCACCGTGGACGTCGCCCAGGCCGACCTGGACGCTGCGAACGAGGCCCTCGTGGCCCTGCAGACCCAGGCGGCCCGCCTGCCCGACGTCACGTATCCGGGGGATGCGGAGCGGCGGGATGCGCTGGCGCTGCGAATCCAGCGGGCGACGGAGCTGGTGGCAGCTGCCGAGGCAGCCCTCGCTACGGCCGGCGAGGAGGTCGTCGCCGCCCCCGTGGCGACCCAGAGCGATGCAGAGGCTGCCCAGCAGCGGGCGGTGGAGGCCAAGGCGGCCGCTGCCGACGCCCGTGAGCGACGGATCGCCGAGCTGCTCGGCCACTTCGCCAACGCTCAGTCTCGGGAGGTGGAGCTGGGGGCGAAGGCCACGACTGCCGCTGGCCAGCGGCGCACGGCCACCGACGAGTGGGCTGCGACGTTGGCCTCCATCGAGGACAAGATCCACGAGATCGAGCAGCGGTCCGCGCTCGCAGATCGGTCCACCGACGCCGACGTTCAGCACGAGGCCGTGCGAACGCTGATGTCGACGCTGCGCGGCTCCGAAGTCGTCAGCGGGAACGCCGTGGTGGCGGCTCGCGCCGACGCTTCCCGGCATCAGGACGCCATCGAGGAGGACCGTCGACGCATCGTCGCCGGCCGCGCACTGCTCGACGGAATGAAGGGCGAGAAGCGAGTAGAACTCGAGAACACCCTCGATGGCTGGGCCTACAACCTCGATGACGAGCAGCAGGTCGTCGACGGCCTGATGCACGACCTGCAGGAGGCCCGCGATGTGGGTCTGCTGACGCTGCACGATGCTCGACTCGCCCGCCGTGCCCTCGAGCCGTACATCAGCCGGGAGCAGCGGGTGGCGGACCGCGCCAACCTCCTGCAAGACATCGTTCAAGAGGTGTCGCTGCTGCCTTCCAGCGTGTGGATGATGGCGCGAGGCCGAGGACAAGCGCTGTGGGAGCTCACCCACAGCTTCGGGGACTACAACCTGATCCGCGGCTTGGTCCGAGGGTCGGTGTGGACCATCGCCTTGGTGGTCGGCTGGTGGTACGCCAGAGGGCAGGTGAGAAGCTGGGCGCTTCTGCTCGCGCAGCGGGTGCGCAAGTGGCGCCCCGAGCTGCGGATGAGCGATGTGGCGGCGCTCAAGGAGCCCACGGTCCGGTTCCTACGCAACGCGGTGGACCTCGCCCTCGGCTACCTGCTGATCTGGTCGCTGAACGGGGCGCTCAAGGAGATCACCTTCGTCCTGTTGGTGTACCTGCAGTTCAGCATGTACCGGGTGGTGCTCGCGCTCTTCGACCTGCTGGTGGTGACCACCGACGAGGTCCGTCCCGCGGCCCTCGTGCTGCGCGAGGACCTCCACACCCTGGCCGAGGCGACCGTGAAGTGGTTCGTCGGCTTCTGGATCGTGCGCGGGTTCGTGAGCTTCCTGACCTGGGAAGTGTTCTCCCTCGACCGCATCACGTCCATCATCGACTGGCTGCTGGGCTGGGGTTGGTGGGTGATCGTGGCGTGGGCCCTGTGGCGCTGGCAGCCGTTCCTTCGGGAGCGTGCGGCCCGTCACGCCGAAGGGCACGCGGTGGTGGCGTGGCTCTCTCGCGACGACAACAACCCCTTGTTCCGCATCCCGCGCTCCGTGGGCATCTTGGTGTTCTTCGCCGCTCGTGGGGGGGTCGACCTGCTGTACCGGGGGGCTCGCGACGGCTCGAGCCTGTCGTGGCTCCTCAACACGGTCAACCGCTTCCGTCTGGAGGACGAAGCCAGCGAAGAGGTGCGCATCCTCACCGACGACCAACGTCGGGAGATTGTCGCCGCCCGGACCGACGAGCGGCACCTGCTCCATCGCGACGAAGTCCAGACGGGTCTGGCCCTCGCGCTGCAGGAATGGCGTCGTTCCCATCGGCGGGGACTCGTGGCCGTGGTCGGGGACCGAGGCGCGGGGAAGAACACGGCGTGCGAGCAGGTGCGGGCCCAGCTGGAACAGGCTGGGCTGTCGGTCACCGTGGTCGAGCTCCAGCGACGCATCACCACGGACGACCAGATGTACGCCTGGCTGGCGGAGGTCATGGGGCTCCCCGATGTGCCCCCGACCCTCGATGAGCTGGCGGAAGCCATCGACGCCCTGGAGCCTCGGGGTGTGGAGCTGCGTGGCCTTCATCGTGCCTTCGAACGCCGCGTGGGGGGACTCGCCGCCATCAGCACGCTTCTCTACGTGCTCAACGCGACCTCCGACCGGCACTTCTGGGTCGTGAGCGTGCACAAGCCCGCTTGGGATTGGTTCGACTCGGTCGGGTCTCTCGTCGACACCGGGGTCTTCCGCTCAGTCATCCGGCTCGCCCCTTTGACCTCGACTCAGCTGCGGGCCCTCACGGTGGCTCGGCTCGGCTCCATGGGCCTGCGGCCCGACTTCTCGGGCCTCGTGCGCACCTCGGCGCTCGGGGCCGACCCCGAGGTGGAGCTCGAGCGCTCCACGGCGGTGTTCTACCGACTCCTCGCCGAGTCCAGTGACGGCAACCCCACCATCGCCATGCACCTCTTCAGTCGCTGCCTGGTGCCCACGGACGACGACCACGTGGTGGCGGTGAGGATGGGCGCGGCGCTGTCGGGCGGGGTGGTGGAGAAGATGTCCGAGACGGCGCTGTTCGTGCTCACCGCCCTCCGCTTGCAGGACGAGCTCACCTTGGAGGAGCTGGTGGAGGTCACCAACCTCACCCTCGCTTCGGTGCGCACCACCGTGCGGGATCTGGTGTCTCGCGGACTGGTGGAGCGGAACGGTCCGCAGCTCAAGGTGCCTGACGAGGCGCTACAATCCGTCTCGCGAACCCTTCGCCGTCGCCACTTCCTCCACCTCGGAGTTGCCTGATGGATCCGCAGCAGGAGCCCGTGCGCGTGACCCTCGATGGGGCCGATGGTGCCCCGGTGAGGGTGTCCATCGACGGCCCCGTGCCCGTCACGATGTCCGGCACCGAGGTGCCCGACGCTCCCCCGCCCGACATGAGCGGACCCCAGAGCTTCATCGACTTCATCGCCTTCGAACGGGTGCCCTACGCGCTCGTCGTGGCCGTCATTGGCTACGTGGTGCTGCGGATCGGGACCCGGGTTCTCGACGACCTCGGCGAGCGCTTCACCGACCGCCGCTTGATGTTCAAGCAGGCCAACGCGCTCTTCCGCTTCTTCCTGTACCTGTCGATTCCCGCGGTGGTGCTCGCGGCGGTGCTGCGGCTGTCCAGCGAGGCGCTGTTCGCGGTGGGGGGCTCCATCGGTGTGGCCTTCGGCTTCGCCTTCTCCGACCTGCTCGGCGCGCTCGTCGCCGGCGTGCTGCTCCTGATGGACCGGCCGTTCCAGGTCGGCGACCGAATCAGCTTCGGCGGCTTCTACGGGGAGGTCCAGGAGATGGGCATCCGCTCGGTGAAGCTCGTCACCCTCGACGACAACCTCGTCACCATCCCGAACAACAAGTTCCTCACGGACGAGGTGGCGTCGGCCAACGCAGGCGCCCTCGACGCGATGGTGGTGATTCCGTTCTACCTGTCGGCGGCCGAGGACTTCCAGAAGGCGCGGCGCATCGTGGCTGAGGCGGCGACCACGAGTCGGTACGTCTACCTGAACAAGCCCGTCGTCACCTTGCTGCGCGACGAGTTCATGGGGGAGCGCTTCGTCACCATCGTGAACGTGAAGGCCTACGTGTTCGACGTTCGCTACGAGAAGGCGTTCATCACCGACGTGACCGAGCGGGTGAAGCTGGCCTTCCGCGAGGCGAAGATCCGTACCCCGGACCAGGGGTATCGCGACCTCGACCTGTACGACCGCGAGATCCCAGCGTGAGTCTGTGGTGGCTGGCGGTGCTCGGGGCGTGCTCTGGCTCCGATGACGGTCCGGATCTCACGGTCGCGTCGGAGACCACGTCGGCGCCTACTGCTGACACGGCGGCTGTCGAGCCCCCCGCCTGCCCGACCTTCGGGGAGCCCGAGGCGGTCGGGGTGGTGGTGGACCCGACCCTCGCTGAGTTGTCGGGGCTCGTCTGGGCTGGAGGCCGCTTCTGGACCCACAACGACAGCTCCGGCCCCGTGCTGGTGGGGCTGTCCGAGGTTGGGGCCGTGGTGCAGCGGGTCTCGGTCGAAGGGATGGTCGTGTTCGACTGGGAGGACATCGCGGTGCGGGGCGACCACCTGTGGCTCGCCGACACCGGGGACAACCAATCGGTGCGAGGCACGGTGTGGATTCACGAGGTGTCGGTGCCCGATGCGGACGAGGAGCTGGTCGCGCCGCGCACCTTCACGGCCCGTTGGCCCGGAGGCCCAGTGGACTGCGAGGCGATGTTCGCCGACCCGATCTCTGGCGACGTGCTGTTGATGAGCAAGGTCTTCGACGGCGTCGTGACCGTGGCGAGGCTGCCGGACCCGGACGGGGAGCCCGGGGAGGAGCCGGTGGAGCTCGAGGCCGTGGCCACCGTGGTGTTCGGCAGCGAGGGCATCGGCAGCACGACCTTGGTCACGGGGGCGGACATCTCGCCGGACGGACGCTTCGTCGTCGTCCGTACCTACATCTCGGCATGGGTCTTTCCTCGGGTGCCCGGCGAGCCCTGGGCCGACACCTTTGGCCGAGAGCCGTGCGAAGCGCCCACTGGGCCCGAGCGCCAGGGAGAAGCCATCGCTTGGAGCGACGATGGTCTGTGGACGGTGTCCGAAGGGGACAGCCCGCCGCTCCATCGCACCTCGCTGACCTGGGCCGCGGACGGCGGCGAGGCACGATGACCGAGGCAGCGCTGGCTCGATGGTCCCGTGTCGGCGCCCAGGCCTGGATGCTCGCCTTGGTGGTGGGGCTGGCGGGGTGGTGGGCGGCGATGGCCGCCGTCCCCGCCTCTCGCCACCACTTCCTTCCTGCGTCCGACGGCGACTGGGCGCTGTGGGCCTTTGCGCTGGCCGACGTCTTCATGGTGGCGCTCCCCACGCTGTACGCGCTGCGCCTGGTCGTGCTGGGCGATGGGGCCAGTGTCACCCAGGCCCGATGGACCTCTTGGATGGTGACCGGCGCCCTCGGCTACTCCGCCCTGTGGTCCCTAGGGGCCAGCTTGGTGGACTGGTCTGCCCCCTTGGGGCCGATGTTGATGTTGGCTTGTGCGTTCGTGCAGGCAGTGGTGGCCTGGACCCTGCAGCCGGTGGACCAGTGGTTCCGGGTGGCCGCGCCGGCCTCCCGCGGGATCCGCGCGCTGCGCACCGTCGGGGACGCCGTGCTGTTCACCGGCGCCTTCCTCGGGGTGGTGCCCGTGCTACTCCGCCTGCTGGAAGACACCTACGGTCTCCCTCGCTTCGCACCGATTCCGTGGCCTCCGGTGGTCGTGGCCATCGTGGCGCTCAACGGCTTCGGGCTGGTGAGCGGCTTGTGGTTCGTCAAAGAGGGGGATGGCACGCCGCTTCCGGTGGACACCGCGGGAAAGCTGGTCGTGAGTGGTCCCTACGCGTGGATCCGAAACCCCATGGCGGCCGCGGGAATCGCGCAGGGCGTGCTGCTGGCCCTCGCGTTGGGCTCGTGGATCACCCTCGTCTATTCCCTGTTTGGAGGGCTGTTCTGGCACGTCTTCGTGCGCCCCGTCGAGGAGGAGGACCTGGAGCGGCGGTTCGGTGCTCCGTACCGCGCCTACGTGCGGGAGGTGCCTCTGTGGCGCCCGCGGCTCGGGCCATGGCGTCCGCCGCGCTGAGAGCGCGGGCATTGGAGCGCCAGGCACGCTACATCCCCCCGATGCGTACCCGCTACCCGGCGCCGCTTTCTCCCCCTGTGCTCGCGGGCGAGCCCGCGCTGGCCGAGGTGTGTGGCAAGGCTCTGGTGCACTCGGAGGGGGTGGAGCGGTTCACCCACGGCTTCCACACCTACCCTGCAGGTCTCCATCCCTACGCCGCTCGGGACTTCATCGAGGCCCTCCAAGGCGATAGCGTGCTCGACCCGTTCTGTGGCGGTGGCACGGTGTTGGTGGAGTCACTCCTCCATGGCCGTCGCACCATCGGCCGGGACGTCTCGCCGATCGCGCTGCTCGTGGCCCGTGGTCGCGCGGCGACGCCTCCGGCCGAGGTCATCACGGCGTTCCGAAGCGCGGGCCGCAAGATCGCGGCGGTCGCGCGTCAGGCCGGAGACCAGCCGTCGCGAACGAAGGTGGAGCGGGTGCACAGCTGGTATTCCCCTTCGGTTCTCACCGAGTTGGAGGCCATCCGCCGCGGGGTGGTCCATTCGGCGGCTGAGGTGCAGCCGCTGTTGGAGATCTGCTTCAGCAGCATCCTGGTCAAGGTCAGCTGGCGGAAGAGCGACACGTCGAACCAGCGGGTGGTGCATCGGCGCCCCCCCGGCACGACGGCGGTGCTCTTCCACAAGAAGGTCCGGGAGCTGGGGCGCGCCCTGGATGCCATGCGTGAGGCCATTCCCGAGGGCACGCCCTCGGCAGACATCCAGCGGATGGATGCGCGGCGCCTTCAGCTCGACGAGCCCGTGGACCTGGTGTTGACGTCGCCCCCCTACCCGAGCACCTACGACTACGTGCCACTTCAGCAGCTTCGAGGCGTGTGGTTGGGCTTCACGCCCGAGGAGCCGTCCGAGATCGGCAGCCGCCGCCAGTTCAAGGGGGAGGGGGTGCAGCGCGCGATGCGGCACTGGCTCGAAGACACCTCGGCGTGGACTCAGCGGGCGGCAGACGCCCTTCGACCTTCGGGTCACCTCGTGGTGGTCATCGGCGACGGCCTCACGCCCGCCGGCCCCATCGACACGCGAGGCCCCACCGAAGCGTCCGCGGCGGCGTGGGGGCTGCGGCTGCGAAGCCGGGCGAGCGTGCAGCGTGCGGACCATGCGCGGAACACCACGCGTTGGGAGCACGCCTTCGTGTTCCAGAAGGGCTGACGGTGCCACCGTCGACGCCGCCTGGGCCGCGACGCCGTGGGAGTCTGCCGCCATCGGCCGACGCGGTTGGCCTCAGCTTGGGCTCCTTTGTGCTCGAGGGCTTTCTGGCCCGGGGCGGCACGGGCGAGGTGTGGCGGGCGCGTCACCGTGTCACGGGGCTGCCGGTCGCGGTCAAGCTGCTCCCCGAGGCCTCTCGGCCGGATCTCCGGAGAAGCTTCCAGCGAGAGGTGCGCGCAGTCGCCTCCCTCTCCCACCCCAACGTCGTGGCGGTGCTGGACGTGGGGGAGCTGGACTCCGACGTCTCGGGGGCCACCTCGGGGAGGTGGGCGCCTGGAACCCCTTGGATGGCGTTGGAGCTGTGCAGCGGCGGAACCCTCGCCGGAAGTCCTCCTCGGAACTACCCGGCGCTTCGCTCGGTGTTGCTGCAGATCCTCGATGGGTTGGCCCACGCCCACGCGCGAGGGGTCGTGCATCGGGACATCAAGCCGGGCAATGTGCTGTGGAGCACGGCCGGGGATGTGCGACCGGGGCTGAAGCTGACGGACTTCGGGGTCGCGGCGCTGATGGCCGCCGAGGACGACGACCCCACCCTCCTGGCCCCCTCCGCCGGGACGCCGTCGTACATGGCCCCCGAGCAGCTCCTCGGCGACAGCCGACGCATCGGTCCATGGACGGACCTGTACGCCCTGGGCTGCCTGGCGTGGACGCTGTGTGTGGGGCGGGCGCCGTACCAACGTCAGAGCGCGATGTCCACGGCGCGCGCGCACCTCCACGGGGAACGCCCGGCCTTCTTGAGCCCCTACCCGGTACCGGCGGGTCTGGAGGACTGGCTCGATGCGCTCCTCCAACGAGACGTGGGGGCTCGGCCCGAGTGTGCCGCCGATGCGGCGGCCGCCCTTCGGGCCCTCGACGACGAGGAGGAGGACGTAGAGGACGAAGTGACCGCCTCGATGGACATGCCGGTGTCCATTCGAGAGGACGAGCCGACCCAACGAAGCTTCTTGGACGAGGATGAGCTCGTGGAGGCCGCCTTCGGGGTGCCGATGGACCCGGACGCGTCCCCGGACGATCGACTCCGGCCTCCGGCGAACCTCCCTGCCTGGACCTCCGAGGAGCCGGCATTCGCTTCGTCGCTGCGCGGGGCCGGACTCGGCCTGCTCGGGGTGCGCGAGCCGCCGTTGGTGGGTCGAGGCCGGGCGGTCGAGTCCATCTGGGGGGAGCTGGGGCTGGTGCATCGGAGCCGTCGCCCTCGGGTGGTGGAGCTGCGAGGCGAGCGTGGCGTCGGCCGAACCCGGCTGCTGTCCAGTGTGGCGTGGCGTGCCGCGGAGGTCGGCGGGTTCGAGGTCGTGTGGGTCCCCCGAGGCATCGAGCCCCTCGCCAGGATGGCGGCCCTTCGGTACCGGGTCGAGTCCATGGCCGGCCCAGAGCGCCGCCGCGCATTGGCCGAAGAGGGGCTGGACGACGATGAAGTAGAGGCGGTGGAGGCCCTCCTCGACGGCACCTTGGACGCCGAGGCCAGAGTGGGGGTGGCCGCCCATGTCGTGGAGCAGCTGGCGCGCCGTCGCCCGGTTCTCCTCTGTCTGGACGATGCCCACAGGCAGGCGGAAGGGCTGGCGTTGCTCACGCGCCTGGTCGACCGCCGCGCTCCTGTGGCCGCCTTGCTCACCGTCGACCCCACTGAGCTGCAGGAGCGACCGTCCGAAGCGCGGGCGGTCGACGGATTCGACGCCCAGCAGGTCGAGGTGCCTCCGCTGGGCGAGGAGGCGATGCGGGCCGTGGCCCATGGCATGGTGACCCTCGCGCCGGAGCTCGCGTCGAGCGTCATCGCGAAGGCGGCGGGGCGCCCTGCGTTCGTCGTGGAGATCCTGCGGGCTTGGGCCGAGCGAGACTGGCTGCAGCCGAGTCCCGATGGGTTTCGCTTGCCAGCCGACATGCCCCTCGCGATGCCAGAGGACGTCGAGGAGGCCTGGCGGCGTCGGGTCGACCACCTCGTGTCTCGCTTGGAGCCGGCCTCTGGCTGGGATCTCCACGTGGCGGCGGTGCTCGGCCTGGAGGTGGAGGAGCGGCTGTGGCACACGGCCTGTGATGACCCCGACGGCGAAGGCCACGGCTGGAGTGTCGACGGGGTGCGTCGTCGGCAGCGGCTGGTCGATGCCCTCATTCGGGCCCAGCTCGTCGTGGAGCGACCCCATGGCTTCGCCTTCACCCACCGCATGCTGCGGGACCGGCTCTGCAGCGATGCCCGGGAGCAAGGTCGATGGGTGCCGCTGCATCTGGCCTGTGCCCAAGCGCTTCGACTGCATGGCGTGCGTGCACCGGGTCAGGTCGGTCAGCACCTGCGAGCGGGCAACCGGGGCGAGGAAGCCGTCGAGCCTTTGCTGCAGGCCGCCCACGAGGCACTGCACAGCCACCCGGGGCAGGCGCTGGGGTGGATTCGGGAGGCGGAGGGAGCAGCCCATGATGGGTCCCTCGACCCCAGCGACCCGCGCTCCGGCCGCTTGTTGGTGACCCGTGCGGAGGTGCACCTGGGCACCGGTGAGCCCGAGGAGGGCATCCGCTGGGCACGGTGGGCGCAGAAGGCGGCGGTCACCCATGGCCCACGGCACCGGGATGCGGCGGAGGTCGCATGGTGGAGGGTGCTGCGTTCCGGTCTGCAGCTGGAGCTCGACGCCCACCTCATTCTCGAGCGACGGGACGAGGCGGCCGCCATCCTTCCTCGGCTGGCGCCGGTGGTTCGCAAGCTCCAGGACCCGGTGCCCTGGGGCGACCTGCTCGTGGCCCAAGCCGCGCTCCAGGCCAGCCTTCCCCACGGGACGGAGGTGGCGCTGGGGTTCCTCGATGAGGCTGTGGTGCGATTCGTCGCGGGGCGTCGCCGTGACCGTGCGGCGCGGACCGAGCGGGTGGCGGCGGGCCTGGAGCAAGGGCTAGGGCGTCCGGAGGCGGCCTTGGATCGCTTGGATCGGGCGCTCGCGGGAGGTGCGGGCGGCGACCGGGTGCTCCTCGGGGAGCTCACCCTGGCGAGAGGCGAGCTGTTGGCCGTGCTGGGCAGTGTGGACCGCGCCCTCGACGTCCTGGAGCGGGGGCGGTCGCTGCTCGCGTCGATGGGCCGCCGACGGACGCGGGCAGATGCCCTGATCGGTGTCGTGGAGTCATTGCTCGGGCGTGTGCAGGAGGGGGCGGCCACGGTGGGCCGGGTGGCCGACGGACCCGTACGCCCGGCGCTGGTCGGCTTCGTGGCCTTGGCCCGGGCCGTCACGGTGGCCCGTGCCCGTCGGTGGGGGGAAGTGCCGCGGCATCTCGACGACGTGGAGGCCGCTGGCTTGGCAGACGACGCCGTCGTGCACTGGATGCTTCGCCGCTTTGTCGCGGAGTGCGAGACGGCAGGCTTTGCAGGAGTGGCCCGGCGGGCCCACGCCCTCACGCCAGCCAGGTGAGCTCGACGTAGATGATCACCATGAGGGACACCGCCAGGCCTGCGGCCATGCCGGCGGCCGCCCCGACCAAGTAGTACAGGTCGGCTCGCGGTTGACGCTCGGGCTGGAGCGCCATGCGGGCGGCGATGGCCTGGGCGAGGACCTCGGGGTCGATCATGCTCGGCTGGACGCGGAGCGGCGGGAGGTCGACGTCGCGCCGGGAAGCCAGCATCGGCGTGTTCTCGATCGGCATCAGCTCCCAGCTGGGCTGACTCGCCTCGAGCCAGGCCACCACGCTGTCGAAGTCGGGAAGGCGGTCCTGTGCGTCGGGCCGGGTGCACTTGCGCACCAGGGCCCGGAGCCAGTCCGGGTTCGCGGCGCCGGGGTCGAGGTCTTTGTGGCGGGTCTTCCACTCCAGCAGCATCTGCTCCCGGTCGGGGCGTCCCGCCCAGGCCGCAGCGGGGAAGGCAGACTCCCCAGAGAGCAGCTCGTAGGCGACGCAGCCGAACGCGTAGATGTCCGCCCGCGGCGGCGCATGGTCCGGGTCGGCCAAGACCTCTGGAGCGAGGTGCGTCAAGGTGCGAGTCGGCATCTCTGTGGAGAAGCGGGGGGCTTCTCCGATGCGCTGGGCGCTGGCCATTCCCAGCAGCCAGGCACGTCCGTCGTCGGCCACGTGGACGTTCTGCGGGGCCACGTCGCCGTGGACCCAGCCGGTTGCGTGCATGTGCTGCAGCGCTTGAGCAATGGCGTACAGCCAGGTGCAGGCGAGGCGCAAGTCGACCCCACCCGAGTACATTCGGTCCGAGAGGGTGTCGGGCGCGAAGGGGCGGAACGCCACGAAGAGCAGGGAGCTGTGGCGACCGCTGTCGACCAGGCGGGGGATGTGGGGGTGGTCGAACGACTGCAGCGCCGCGACTTCCCGATCCTGCCAGGTCTGGGCCATGCGATGCAGCTTGCCGACCTTCATCACCACGTCGGTCTCGTTGCCGTCGGCAGAACGCGCCGCCACGAGGGCCGGCTCCCCGAAGGAGAGCGTGCGCTCGACCCGCCATGGACCAATGCTTTCGCCGGAGAGGATCTCTGCCAATGGGGGCTCCGTCAGCGGGCGAGGGAGAAGCGGTGGTTCTTGCCGCTCGGGTAGCTGATCCGACCCGAGACGCTCTTGATGGACACCGTGGCGCTGTAGGAGGCGCCTCCCTCGGTGGGCTCGACGAGGGCGATGGTCGCTCGCTCTCCCGCGAGTGCGTAGCGCCCCTTGGTCTTCACCGCGGCGCCCGACCCGCGCTGGATCGTGGCCCGAAGTGAACCGTTCGCGAGGAACTCGAGGTCGAACAGGACGGGTTCACCCTTGGAAGTGCCTCCGTAGCGTCCGTTCAGGGCCCGTGCCTCTGCGGCAGCCCGGGCAGGGGCTGGGGTCGGCTCGGGAGGTGGGGCCTTCGGCTCGGCCTTGGCGTCGGCCGATGCGGCGGCGTCGGGCTCCGACGCTGGGCTTGCCTTCGGCTTGGGGGAAGGAGGCTTGGCTGTGCGCCGCACCCGTCGCTTGGGTGCTGGGGCCGCGGCAAGGGCGAACTCCCGCTGGCGAATGGCCTCAGCCTCGGCGTCCGCTGCCTCGGTCGGCTCCGGCGTCGGTGCCACGACGCGCTCCACCACCACGGGAACGGGCGTGGGGATCTCCACCACGCGCGTCGCCGCGGCCTGCCGCTCGGCTCGCTGGGCGGCTTGCACGTCATGAAGGCGGGGGGACAGCACGACGAACCAAGGGAGCAGCGCGAGCGCCGTCGTGGCGGCCATCGATGCGGCGAAAACAAAGGGCACGCGCCACAGCGGACTCGTGTGTCTGGGCCGGGCAGCAGCGGGCGCTGGATTGGGTGCGGCGGTCGGGGGCGCCATGGGGGCGGCCCGAGGGCCAGTGGTTCCGGTCGTGGGGGTGGCGGGCGCTGCGTTCCCCGAGCGCTGGGGACCGGGGATGCCAGCCTGTCGGCGCTCGACGATGTCGCGGCGGTCGGAGAGCAGTGGCGTGGGCTCCGCCCCTTCGTCGTAGGCCTTGTCGTCTGCGGCGGGCTGCACCTGGAGGGGAAGGGCTCCCTCGATGCTGTAGTCCTCCTCGTCGCCGAACAGAGCGAAGGTCTCCACCTCGACGAGGTCCGCGGGCGCCACCTCGACCAAGGCCTCGACCCCGGGGGGGATGTCGGCGAGGTCCGTCACTTCGCAGAGCTCGAGCGCCTCGATCGCGTCGATCGGTAGGTCCTCGGGCTCGAAGTCGTAGTTCACTGCCGTGGGGTCCGGTGGCAGCTCAGCGGGGAGCGTCGGCGGAATCGTCGGCCGGCGCAGAGGGGCAGCGGGTGCGTCCTCGGGACGGGGCCCTGGCCGGACGGAGCGCACGATGGGACGTGGCGTTCCAGAGAGCAGGGAGCGGCGGTGGTGGCGTTCGGTGGACACGGCGGCGATTGTACCTCAGGGACCGCAAGACGCCGCGAGTCCTGGTTACACCTAGGGTTAGTCGTGGCAAGACGTAGTTGTATGTAAAAGATACATACTCATGGAGACGCCCGAAGCATCGCCTCTTCTTCGCTCTCGGGGTGTCGACCGCCGTGGCATTCGAAGGCCCAATCCGACTCTTGGGGGCCGATCCCTTTCGGGCTCGGCCTCGCCCCCCTACCTGGTGGCCTCTCCTGCCAATTGGTCGTGGAGCATGCGTCCGATCTGTTCCGCCGTCATCGGCCAGTTTGGGCTGGTCGGCAGGGTGACGCCCTCCACCAGGAACGCCACGACCTCCCCGTCCAGTTCGACATCGAGATTCACGGTGACGAGCCGAGCCGACAGAGGGGGCCTTGACGTGAAGGCGGAGAAGCGCACGGCGGTGATGCCGCTGGGCAGCGTCTTGTCGAGGTGTTCTGCCAAGGCGGGGGCTAGCCCTTCGTCCTCGGAGCGCCCGCGGACGCGTCCCACCTGCACTTCGTCGGCATCCAGCGGCGCGTCGCCTCCTAGCCCCACCGCCATGCGACGGAGCGACACTCGGGCGTCGCCGAGGATGTCGTCGGCGGCCTGCGCCACGTCGGGGGTCCGTTTCGTGGGCTGGTCGCCGGCGGCCTCGGGGGGGCGCACGTCGTTGGCGGAGAGGTGGGGTGGATCGGCGGTCACCCCCGTGGCCCACGCGAGGGCCGTCGTGTCGCCCAGCAGCAGGGGAGGGGTCAGATCGAGGCGCGCGGCTGCCTCCGAGGCCCAGCCATGGGCCTCTTCCGGGGTGATGGTCCCGTCTTCTGGGGCCGCGCCGTGGCCGTCGGCCCAACCGCGCAACGCCCCCACCGACAGGTAGGTGAAGGCGCCGTGCCCGTCGACCGCCCGGGGGCCGGCGCCGGTGGGGGTCATCCACAGGATGCCACCGCTCGGGGCGGCAGAGACGGGGGATGCGTCGTGGAGCTCCTCGTGGCCGAGGGGTCGACCGCTGCGGCCGTTCGGACCGAACCCGGCGTCGAGCCAGAACATCGGGCGGCCACCTCCCTTGCGCAGCTCCCGTGCCAGCTCGTCGACCGTGATGGCCCGGGAGAGCAGTGCCGCTGGATCGGCCTGGGCGTCGGCTCCGAGGAGATGCAGCGTGCCGTCCGTCTGCACGCCGTGGCCCGCGAAGTAGAGCCACACCGTGCCGCCGGTGCTCGCGAGCTCTCCGGCGGCCCGCGCGGCTGCGACGATCCTCTCGCGACTGGCGCCCTGCGTGAGGAGGGTGACGCGGTCTTGTGGAATCCCGCGGGTCGATACCAGGGTGTCTCGCACGGCCTGCGCGTCGGCGGTGGCCGCCGGTGCGTCCGGCAACATGAAGTAGTCCTCCACGCCGATCACCACCGCGGCGTCGCTGGGGTGCGGGTCACGGCCCGTGGGCGCCTCTGGCAGTGCCGGCGCCGAAAAGGCTCGGGTGGTGGCTAGGAAAGCGACGGAAGGGACGAGGCCGGCGACGCGACGCATGGGGACTCCTCTCGGGTGGACGTCTAACCCCGTGCCCAGGCCGGTCGTTCCGCTGGGGCGCGGATCGGATAGGGGGCGCGCCCACCCGCAGGAGGACCCATGGACGCCCTGATCGACCGCGAGCTGTTGTTCGGAAACCCTGAGCGGGTGCAGCCTAGGTTGTCCCCCGACGGCCTTCGCATCTCGTGGCTCGCCCCGGTCGACGGCGTCCTCAATGTGTTCGTGGCGCCCGCGGACGATCTGTCCTCGGCGCGGCCGGTCACCCGCGACACGGAGCGAGGCATCCGGGACTACCGGTGGGCCTGGAACGGGTCCACGTTGTTGTACGTCCAGGACAAGGGCGGCGATGAGAACTGGCATGTGTACGCCGTTGACTTGGCGTCCGGCGAGGAGCGCGACCTGACGCCGGGGGACGGTGTCCAGGGGCAGCTCCTTCATGCCTCGCCGGCCCACCCCGACCTGCTGGTGCTGGGCGTGAACGACCGCAACCCGCAGCTCCACGACTGGTACTCGGTGAATGTCCGCACCGGGGAACGCTCGTTGTTGCTGGAGAACCCAGGCTTTCTGGGCGGCGTGTTCGATCATGACCTCCGGCCCCGGCTCGCCATCGCGATGCGCCCGGATGGGGGCCTGCAGGTGATGCGCCTCGCCGTGGGTGATGGTCCTGCCACCATGGAGGGCGCCACGCCGTTCCTCGATGTCGACCAGGGGGATAGTGCAACGACCTCGCCGGTGGCCATCACCGCCGATGGCTCCACGCTGTACATGCTGGACTCCCGTGGGCGGGACACTGGCGCGCTGCTGTCGATGCCCTTCGGCGACGACGCCGACGGCGAAGCGCGGGTGCTGGTGGAGGACCCCCAAGCCGACGTGTCCGATGCCTGGGTCGACCCGCGCACGGGGGAAGTTCAGGTGGCGGTGTCGATGTACGACGTGCCCCGGCTGCACGTGCTCGACCCGTCGGTGGAGGCGGATGTGGCGCGGCTTCAGGCCCACCACAGCGGCGAGATCCAGGTGGTGTCCCGCACGGCGAACGACCGGGTGTGGCTCGTGGCGTACAGCTGCGACGATGGCCCCGTGGTGTACGTGCGTCTCGACCGGGACGAGGGCGCCATCACCGAGCTGTTCGTGCACCAGCCGGCCTGGACGGGGTTGCCGCTGGCCCGCCGGCGGGCTGAGGTGGTGGTGTCCCGCGATGGTCTGAATTTGGTCAGCTACCTCACGCTCCCTCGGTGGGCGGATCAGGACGGCCGACCTGCGGAGCCCCTACCGATGGTGTTGCTGGTGCACGGGGGCCCGTGGGCGCGGGACCAGCCGGGCTTCGACGCCACTCACCAGTTGCTGGCCAACCGCGGGTATGCGGTGCTCTCCGTGAACTTCCGAGGGTCCACGGGCTTCGGAAAATCCTTTTTGAACGCGGCGAACTTTGAGTGGGCGGGCAAGATGCACGACGACCTCCTCGATGCGGTCGCGTGGGCGGTCGAGCAGGGCATCGCTCGCGAAGATGCAGTGGCCATCATGGGAGGCTCCTACGGGGGCTACGCCACCCTGGTCGGGCTGGCGTTCACCCCCGAGGTCTTCGCCTGTGGCGTCGACATCGTAGGACCCAGCAGCATCATCACCTTGCTCGAGACCATCCCGCCGTACTGGGCCCCGGCGATCGCGCAGTTCACCAGCCGGGTGGGAAGCCACGAGACCGAGGAGGGTCGGGCCGACCTGTGGGCTCGGTCTCCCTTGTCCCGGGTCGACGACATCCAGCGGCCGCTGCTGATCGCCCAAGGTGCCAACGACCCGCGGGTGAAGCAGGCGGAGTCGGACCAGATCGTGACGGCGATGCACGAACACGGGATTCCGGTGACGTACGTGCTGTTCCCGGATGAGGGGCATGGGTTTGCTCGGCCGGTGAATCGGTTGGCGTTCATGGCGCTGACGGAGGGGTTCTTGGCGGAGCACCTGGGGGGGCGGGCCGAGGCGCTGGGGCGGGCTGTGGAGCGGTCGACGGCTGAGGTTTCCTAAGAAGGGAGTGGGGCGGAGACCTGGACCTTGGAATGGACCCCGGCGGAGGGATGACGGCGGGGGAGTGGTGGGCGGCCAGGTTCACCACAGAGGCACGGAGGGGGCACAGAGAGGCCTACGCAGCGTCGGGGTCCTCCGCCCACCTGGGAACGCAGATCTCTCTTCCAAGAACTGGGTGTTCTCGTGGCGCCATCGGGCGAAGTGCCTTGGTCCTCTCTGTGTTTCCTCTGCGACTCTGTGGTGAGTTTCGGTCGCCGCCGCCTCCCACTCTTGGCGTGCCGCTTCCGCTGGACCAGCCCTCCTCATCTAGGGGCTGTGTGGTCCGCAGGGCCGGGTCCCGGGTCCGGGTCTCATGAACGGCCCCAACACCCCACCACAGCCCATGTCACCCTCCTGCCACGGGTGCACGGCCGCCAACTGCGCTACCTTTCGCGTCCGGAGGCAGCGTGCAGGTGAAGCCCGAGAAGGTCGATGTGATTGTGGTCGGGTCGGGGCCCGGCGGGGAAGGGGCCGCGATGCGCCTGGCCAAAGGCGGCAAGCGCGTGATCATGGTGGAGCGGCTGCCCCGAGTCGGTGGCTCCTGTACTCATGTGGGCACCATCCCCTCCAAGGCCCTTCGTCACTCGGTGGGCCAGGTGCTGGCGATGCGCCAGTCCCCCTTGTTCAGCGCGGTGTGCCGGCAGGTCGACGTGACCTTCCCGAAGCTGCTGGCGGCGGCCGCTGGCGTCATCGACAAGCAGGTCTCGATGCGGCGGGACTTCTACCTTCGCAACCACGTCGACGTGCACCACGGCACGGCGCGCTTCGCCGGCAAGCACACGATGGAGGTGGAAGGCGACGATGGCAGCATCACGGTCTTCGAGACCGAGCACGTCGTCTTGGCCCCCGGCTCGCGCCCGTGGCGGCCCCCCGAAGTGCCCTTCGACCACCCCTTGGTCTACGACTCCGACACCGTGCTCTCCATGGCCCACACGCCCCGAGAGCTCACCATCGTGGGCGCCGGCGTCATCGGCTGTGAGTACGCCAGCATCTTCCGCAACTTGGGCGTGAAGGTACAGCTCATCAATGCCCGCGAGAAACTGCTGTCCTTCCTCGACGAGGAGATCACCGATGCGCTGGCCTACCATCTGCGGGACCGCGGGGTCGTGTTGAGGCATCGGGAGACCGTCGAGAAGGTGACGCCCGCCGACGACCATGTCGTCCTGGAGCTCGCCTCGGGCAAGCGCATTCGGAGCAGCGGTGTCCTCTACGCCACGGGTCGCTCTGGCAACACCGAGGCACTCGAGATCGCCAAGGCGGGTCTCGAGGCCAACCGACGCGGGCAGCTGGACGTCAACGAGAAGTACCAGACCAAGGTGCCGCACATCTATGCCGTGGGCGACGTGGTCGGGTTCCCGAGTCTGGCCAGCGCCTCGTACGACCAGGGCCGGTTCGCTGCCGGGCACATCCTCGGCGCCGGCGGGGAGGAGTCGCTCGTCAAGGACATCCCCACCGGCATCTACACGGACCCAGAGATCAGCAGCCTGGGACGCACCGAGAAACAGCTCACCGAAGAGAACGTTCCGTACGAGGTGGGCCACTCGCTGTTCCGCAGCCTGGCCCGCGCCCAGATCGAGGGGCAGCGGGTGGGGATGCTGAAGTTGCTGTTCCACCGAGAGACCCTTCAGATCCTCGGCATCCATTGCTTCGGCTCCCAGGCAGCCGAGATCGTACACATCGGCCAGGCCATCATGGCGCAGCCGGGCGAGGCCAACACCCTGATGTATTTTGTGAACACGACCTTCAATTATCCGACGATGGCCGAAGCCTATCGCGTGGCGGCCCTCAACGGCCTGAACCGCCTGTGCTGACCGAAACCTGGTCCACTCCGTTCGGTCGGGAACGTTTTGCAGGTGCGGTGGTCGCGGGAGCCATGCGCGCCGGAAAGGGCACCACAGACGACTGGAATCAGTGGCGCGCAGACCTGCTGATCGGCGGCGCCGTGCCGGCACCGCTCCGCACCGACGTGGAGGCCATTCGGGAAGCCCTGGCCGACACGGAACCCGAGGCCGTGCCCGGCTTCATCGCCATCCACGACGACCTCGTAGTGATGGACAAGCCCGCTGGTTGGGTGGTGCACGATGCGGGGGGCGGAGCACCGGACCTGAGTGAATGGATCGGCGGCTTGGACCCACTCCATCGGCTGGACATGGGCACGTCGGGTCTCGTCGTGTACGGCCGACATGCCCATGCATTCGCTGCCCTGGACGATGCCCCCCTCAAGGCGTATCTGGCGCTGGTGTGGGGAGGAACGCGCCCCAAAGGAACGATTCGTCGGGCGCTAGCTGATGCGCGTCGTGGGAAGCCACTGGAGGCGGTGACGAAGTATCGCACCGTGCAGCGCCTCGGTCAGGTGTCGTACGTACGGGTCCGCATCGAGACCGGACGGAAACATCAGGTGCGACGCCACATGGAAGGCATGGGGCATCCGGTGGTCGGCGACGCCCGCTACCGCGGACGCCGGAGTCAGCCGTTGGCGGGGGCTCCCGCACGGATGTGGCTCCACTCGGGCCAGCTGCACCTGGAAGATGGGAGGCACTTCGAGGCCCCTCTGCCGCCGTCGCTCGCAGCGCACCTCGAGGCGCTGCGGGCGTCAGTCGGCTGAAGGCTCCAGCGAGGTCGTCACCACCGAGACCTCGCTGTGTAGCGTCCGGTGCACAGGGCAACGGTCTGCAATTTGCAGCATTCGTGCACGAACATCTGGCGTAAGATTCCCACGGAGCTCGATGCTGCGCTGGAAACGATCGACCTTGCCGGTGGACGTCTCGCAGGCCTCGCAGTCCGCCGCGTGGACCTTCTCGTGGCGGACGTGCACGATGGCCTCCTCCAAGTCCAACTTCTTCCGCGCGGCGTACATCTGCAGGGTCATGCTCGTGCAGCTGGCCAGGGCTGCCGAGAGCAGGTCGTAGGGAGAGGGGCCGGTGTCCTCGCCGCCGACGTCGATGGGCTCGTCTGCGCGCAGGCGGTGACGACCGTCGATGATCACGTCGGTCCCGAAGCCCGTGCCGAGGGTGCGTGCCTCGACGTCGTCGCGGTGGTCCGGACCGGCTGCTTCTTCGACGCCCACGTAGCGACGCGCCCAGCTCGCGATCAGGCGGCCGGCGTATCGGGCGTCGGCAGGGTCGGAGAGAAGGTGGTCGGCGCCGTCGAGGGAGACGAAGGAGCGGGGATGGCGTGCGGCCTGGAACAGGGCCCTGGCGTGCGCCACGCCGACGGTGTTGTCCTGCGGGCTGTGGAGGAACAGGGTGGCCCGCCGGAGCTCCCGCACCACGTCGGTGAGCCGATGGGACGTCAGGTCGTCCAGGAACGCGGTGGTGATGGGGAAGCTGCGGCCGGCGAGCTCCACCTGCACGCAGCCTTCCGCTCGCACCTGGGCCTCGTCGGGGATGAGGTGGGTGAGGTGCTCGGGGTCGCTCGGGGCGCCGATGGTCGCCACGGCCCGCACCGCGTCGAGCCGTGGGGTGGCGAGCAGCACGGCGGCCCCGCCAAGGCTGTGGCCCACCAACAGGCTGGGGGCGCCATGGTGCTCGGTGAGCCAGGCGGCCGCCGCGACCACGTCGTCGACGTCGGAGGAGAGGGTGACGTCGGCGAAGTCGCCTCCCGACGCCCCGAGGCCGGTGAAGTCGAAGCGCAGGACACCGAAGCCCTGGGCGGCAAGCTCCTCGGCGATGCGCCGCGCCGCGTGGAGGTCCTTGCCGCAGGTGAAGCAGTGGGCGAACAGCGCCCAGCCCACGGGTCTGCCTGCGGGTCGGTGGAGGGCTCCAGCGAGCTCGTGTCGGGCGCCGGGAAAACGGATGCGGTGGACCATCGGTCTCCAAGGGTGTGGGGAGGGCTACCGTGTAGAGCCACGACCTCGCCAGGAGTTACACCCAGACCATGCCCCTTCTCCTCTCCTTGATGGCCCTCGGCTGCAGCCCCTGCGGGGATGGCGGCATGTGCGGTGTGGATTCGGGCCGCTACCTGGCGGTCGCCCCTGACGGCCCGGGGCCCCATCCGGTGCTGCTGTATTTCCACGGCTACCAGAACTCCCCGGACGGCGTGCAAGACAAGGGCACCGTCACGCCCTGGCGCCGCGAGGGCTACCTCACGGTCTTCCCGGAGGGCGAGGGCGGAAGTTGGTCCAATGTGGGCTCCCCCCACGACGAGCGTGACGAGCTCGCGTTCACCGAGGCGGTGCTCGACGATGTGGCCGAACGCTTCGACGTGACCGACCGGGTCGTGGTCACCGGTCACTCCCACGGGTCCAGCATGGCGTGGGACGTGGCCTGCTACCGCCCGGAGCGGGTCAGCGTGCTCGTGGGCTCGAGCGGCAGTTTCTGGGTGCCGGAGCCGGTGTCCTGCAAGGCAGCGGTGCCCGTGAGGCACACCCACGGAACGTCGGACCGGATCATGCCGTTGGAAGGGCGACCCATCGGGTCCTTCCATCAAGGAGACGTGCTCGAAGGGATCGAGGCCTGGAAGGGCACCAACCGATGCGCCGGCGACCCGCGGGTGGAGACGGTGGACGGCGTGACCTGCGAGGTCTGGACCTGCGCGGACGGAGAGGTGCAGCTGTGCCTGCACGATGGCGGCCATGGCGCCCCGAGTGGCTGGGCTGGGCGGGCCATCGACTGGGTGGATGGCGCCGCGCCGTGACCGTGCCTCTCGCCGTGGTGGTCCTATGGGGGTGCAGTGCGGCCCCCGACCTAGCAGACTCCATGGCCGTGGACCATCGGCCGCCCGAGGCCGTCTGCGACGTCGCCCCCCTTGCGTGGGTGGGCGAGGACCTGCCGATGGACCCGGGGGATCAGCTCGCCCTCGCGTGCCATGGCCCCCTCCGGGAGCAGGCCGTGCTGCGCCTCGCTTCCAGCCCGTCGGCGGCCTACGTCCCGCTCTACGAGTCCTACGTCGAGCTGCCCGAGGTGCAGAGCGCACTGCGGGCCATCCCTACGGAGGACGCCCACCGGGCGCTGTCCCGGCAGGATCCACGGGCCAAAATCCGACGACGGTGAGGCCTAGATTCGCTCGATAAGCTTGCTTATCGCTGGCGAATCGAAGGGCGAGCCTAGGAGGATTCTCGACGAGCGGCCATTGGGCCGCGCAACAAGTGTGATTCCAAGGGGACTTTCGAGCGCAGCGAGACGGTCCGGTTGGAATACGGCGTGAGGCCACGGCGGCGTACGCGCGCACCCTTCGTGTCGGACCTGGCCCGCCTCGACGCGGACGGTTGGCGGCAGCTCGCCGGGGATGTCGGCGGCCGGTGGCGGGCCCTGGCCATGCTGGACCGGCTTTCGGCCGACCGGCACGCGGCGGCCATCGACGGGTTGATCGAGGCCGAGTGGTCCTTTCAGCGGGCGCCGGATGCGCTGGTGGAGTGGTCCCGGGATCGACCCGACCTTCCTGGCGCGTGGGCGCTCCAGGCGCAGGCAGGCGACGACGCGGCGCTGCGGGCGGCCCTCGCGCGGCCTGGGAGTCGCAACGACGCGCTCCGCATGGTGCTGATGGGTCGGGCGCCCCTCACCGACGGCGTGCGGGCCGACGTGGAGAAGCTCCTCGGGGATGATCCGCTCGTGGGGCTCGCGCCCCACCTCGATGCGGTCGATTGGGAGACCGACGGCCGGGTCGTCGCCGCGCTGGTGTCCTCCGAGCCCCCAGGGGTGTGCGAGGCGCTTCGCATCACCGGGAAGGAGCACGTGGGGATGGGGCACGACTGGGTGGTCGATGCGCTGATCGCCTGTCCGGCTGCCCGGGTCCCGGCGGCGGCGGATCCGGAGGGTCTCGCCCAACGCATCGCGGCTCGGGACATGCCTGCCGCCGCCCGGGACCGACTGGTGCGCGGGGCTCTCTTTCTGTCGGGCGACGCCGATGCCCTGCGGCTCGCGATGCTGGGGCCCGGCGCGTCGCCCGACACTCTGACCTCGCTGCTGCGCACGGTCGAGCGCATCGGGGGGTCCGCCGCGGTTCGGGCCCTGCTCTCCGTAGCCAACGACCCCCGCCATGGGTGGGCCCACGACCGGGTGCGCGTCGTGTTGGGGGTGAAGGACTGACGTGGGCTAGCGGTCGAAGAAGGCCTTCACCACCGCCGCGGGCTCCACGGGTACATCCAATGCCCAGTCCTTGGGGAGCTCCGCCTGCACATCCCTCCATCGAAACCGTGCTCCGACCAAGAGAACCACGCCGCGGTCTTCCGGGCCGCGCACCAGGCGGCCGGCGGCCTGCACCACCTTCGTGAGGCCAGGTACGAGCGAGGCGTAGCGGTGTCCCTTGCCGTACCGCTCCTGGAAGGTCTCCCGCAGCAGCCGGCGTTCCAGCCCAACGGGGGGAAGGGCGGGGCCCACGACGGCCACCGCGTCCAGGGCGCCGGGAGGGAGATCGATGCCCTCGGCGAACAGGCCCCCGAGCACGGCGCACAGCACGATGGGGCGGTCCGAAGGTTCGAGAGGACGTAGCTTGTCGAGGAGTTCCTTGCGGTCCCCTTCGGACATGCCCGGGCGTTGCAGGAGGAGCCTTCGACCCAGCAGTGCCATGCGGGGGGCGAGGTCTTGCAGCATCGCGAAGCTCGAGAAGTACACGGCGGTGTTGCCCGGCACCTCCTCGATGACGCGACTGAGGATGTCGGCGGTTCGCTGAGCGTGGGCCACGCGGTCCCGGTACAGCGTGGACACCCTCGGCAGCACCACCACGGGCCGGTTCTCGGCGGGGAACGGGTTGGGCACGTCGAGGTGGTCGGTGGTGTCGTCGGGCAGACCGAGGAGGTCCCGGTAGAAGGCCGGAGGCGAGAGGGTGGCGGAGCACCCGACGAGTCCGCCGAGGCGCTGGATGCGGGGACCCAGATAGCCCGAGGGATCGAGGTTGAGGAGCTGCACCCGCTCCTTGCCGTAGGCCGTGCCGACCACCCCACGGCTGCTCTCGTCCCGTTCGGCGAAGCGCTCGGCCAGCCGTAGCAGCTGCCGGGCCAGGCGCTGCCAGGTGTCCTCGGTGTCGGGGGGCAAGGGGTCGTCGTGTCGGAGCAACGCGTAGTCGAGTCCGACCGCGTCGATGTCGTCTGCGATGCCCTGAAGCGGTGCGCCGTCGACGTCGGCCTCGGCGAGATCGTCGCCGGTGTCGGAGGCGAGGGGGGCCCGGTCGACCATCGCGAACAGCCAGCCCCGGGCGCGGCGGGCGGGCTCGAGGAAGGGGCGGTAGCGATGCCCACTGGCCTCGAGCTGCGTGATGGCTGCTTCGATGGTGGCGAGCTCGAGGACCGGGGAGAGCCAGCCGCGGGCACGGTCCACCAGCTGGTGGGCTTCGTCGACCACGACGATCCAGTCCTTGCTGGGGCCATCCCCGAAGTGGCGTCGGATGGAGGCGCCCGGGTCGAGCACGTAGTTGTAGTCGCCGATCACCACGTCGACGTGCTCGGACAGGTCGATGCCGAGGGCGAAGGGGCACGCGGTGTGGTCGGTGCCCATGGTCACGAGGGCGTCGGGGGTCACGAAGCCTTGGGTCACGAGTCGAGGGACGGCGTCCGCCCCGCGGACCTTGTCGTGGTAGCCCTCGGCGTAGCGGCAGCGTTCGGGTGAGCAAGCCACCACGTCGTTCAGGCAGACCTTCTCCTTGGCGCGGATCTGAAGCACGCGAAGCGGCAGACCTGCCTGTCGAAATCGGTCCAAGGTCGCCCAGGCGGCGAGCTGCTGGGTTCCTCTGGCGGTGGCCCAGAAGACCTGCTTGTCGGACGCCATGGCGTGGGTGAGCACGGCGTGCAGCACGGCGGCCGTCTTGCCGAGGCCGGTCGGCGCTTGGACGAGCTGCACCCGCTCGACCTCCAGTCCGAAGCGCACGGCCTCGGCGATCTCGGCCTGTCCTGGTCTCCAGGCCTCGTGGGGCAGCGGCACCACCGCCTCGCGGCGGGCCTTCATCCACTTCAGGCGTGCTTCCCGTCGCTCGACGAGGTGCCGCAAGCTGCCCAAGACCTGTTCGCCCACCCGGATGGCGTCGAGGGGGACCCCGATGACGTGTTGGGAACCGTCGGCCACCGAGACGAGCACCAGGCGACCCACGGGGCTCGCGTGGTGGGCTGCGTCGAGCATCCACAGGTAGACCTCGAGCTGGGCGATGTGGCTGGGCCAGTCGTCCCGATCGGTCGCGTAGAGCCGCTGGCTGGGCAACGCAGTGGACTTGACCTCCTCGACGACCACGTGCCCGGCCACATCGGTGAGGCCGTCGACTCGCCCCTGCAGAGTGACGGTCCAGCCGTCGATCTCGACCTGGTGCTGGAGACGCACCTCGGCTCGGTAGGCGTCGTCTTTGGCTTGTTGGGCCTCCTGCCAGACCCGATGGACCTCTCGCCCTTGCTCGGCCCGCCGGGTGCTCCGCTGCACGACGTCGAGGGTGAGGTGCCCTCGGGGGCCGCCGGCCTCCGCGAGGTCCCGCACCGACAATGCGATGGACTTGGCGTCGTCGTCGTAGCGGACCGTCATGGGGCTACGGGTGGAATGGGCGAAAGGTGGGGTGGGTGGCGATGGCGAGCATGGGTTGGTCCCCGGAGGTGTCGCCGTACGCATGGACCTCGTCGTAGCTGTCGAGGTCGAATGCGCCCCTTGCTCTCGCAACTTTCTCGTCTCCGTTGCAGTTTGGACCATCCAAATCGCCGGTGAATATGTCGCAGTCGAAGCGGCCTCGTGTGCACAGCACCTCGATGCCGTTCCGTGCAGCCCAGGGAAGCAGCCATACGTCGAGCGACGCGCTGACGATGCGGACGTCGTGCCCCTGCTCGACGTGCCAGCGCAGGCGGTCCATGGCGCCGGGACGCAGCCAGCCGTCGACGATGCCTGCGAAGGAGCCGGCCTGGGCGGCGAGCTCGCTGCGAGACATGCCACCGAGAAAATGTCGGAGGAAGATGACTTTGGCTCGCTCGTTGGCCACGACGCCGAGCTTCATGGCCACGAGCATGGGGGACAACCACAGCATGCCGACGGCGAACCGCGGCGTGCCTCGCACGTGCCGACAGAAGGCCAGCATCGTGTCCCGGTCGGTCAGGGTGCCGTCGAAGTCGAAAAGGGCGAGTCCTGCAGGCATGGGCCGTCGTAACGCACGGGCGATACGGTGCCGGGGTGAACTACCACCCCGCCTTCGAGGTCAACGATCTGCTCTTCACCGTGGGGCTCGCGGTGATGTGGACGGCCATCACTGCCGGCAGTGCGGCGTGGGGCGGGCGCCGCCTTCGGGATGCCCTTGGGGAGAGCGAGCTGGTGGGGCTGGCAAAGGCCCTGGAGATGAACGCCGACGGTGAATGCCTTCGAGGGGCACGCCGCGGGGTGCTGGTGGTGATCGAGCGCGACGGACGCAAGGAGAACGACCTCGGTGCCTGGCAGGTGCAGCTCCTCGACCCGCGGGGGCCCGGCGGACTCGACTTCTCGCGGGAGGGGCGCATCCTGGCGCCGTCAGGACCGGACCTGGTGCTGGGCGACGCGGTGTTCGACGACGTCGTGCGGGTGGCGTCGGAGGACGCTGCGGTGGCCCTCGCGAGTCTTCCTCCCACCAGCCGCGAGGCCATCCGGGACGGAGTGCAGAAGGGGTGGGCCCGCCACGGTGCGGCCTGGCGGCTTCGAGGGATCGGGTCGGTGTCGGAGATGCTGGAGATCGCCATCCAGCAGGGGCTTCGACTGTGCGCGGCCCTGCGGTGGGACGGCGTGGGGATGCGGCATCGACTCAAGGTTCGCTGCACGGATCCTTGCCCGGAGGTGGCTGCCCACGCGATGCGCATCCGCTTCGACCGTGGCTGGGTCGACGACGACGAGTTGCCGGACCTACTTCACCACCGCAGCCCAGAGCTGTCGGTGCGTGGGGCCCAGGCCCTCGGGTTGGTGGACTGGCTCGCGGAGAGGGCCCAGCGGGGAACCGGCATGGAGCTCCGGCTTCGCGCCGCGGTGGCCCTCCATGGGCTCGGGGCGGTCGACCGGCTTCCCATGGCGAGCGAGGCGCTGCTGATTCGAGGGCTAGGTGGGCCGATGCACGACGAATGCGTGGCGGTGCTGGCCGATGTGGGGGACGCGAAGGCGTTGGACCGCCTGGCGGGCTTCCCGGGCGTGGCCGAGGCGCTCCGTCGCATCCAGGCCCGCCGTGCGTCGCAGATGGGCGGGGTGTCGCTCGCGGTGGATGGCGGTGGCCAGGTCTCCGTGGCGGAGGACGGCCCCGAGGGCTGAGGCCGGTGTATGGTCGTGGGAATGCTGGTCTGCCCTGACTGTCGCGCTGCCTACGACGACGCGTCGCACTGTCCCCGCTGCGGGTCGGCGGCGCCTACGTTCGTGGAGGGAGGGGGTCGACGTCCTGCCGCCACCGGCGTGGTCGCTGCGCCACCGATTCCGCCGGCGCGCCTGCTCGCTCGCGGGACGCGGCTCGGCCCCTACTTGGTGGAGGGGGTGCTAGGCGAAGGCGGCATGTCGGCGGTGTACGCCGCCACGGACACCGCACTGCAGCGCCAGGTGGCGCTCAAGGCGCTGCATCCCTTCTTGCTCGGGGATCAGGGCATCGCCGCCCGCTTTCGCCGGGAGGGCCGCATCGGACTGGGCTTCGTGCATCCCCATGTCGGGCGCATCCACGACCTGGTCGACACCGGGGACGTGCTGGCCCTGGTCATGGAGCGCATCCAGGGCGTCGTGCTCCAGGACATCGTGCGGAGCTGGCCCAGTGGCATGCCTCTGCCCGAGCTGGCTCAGGTGATGTCGGGCGTGGTGGCGGCGCTGCAGGCGGCTCACGACCGGGGCCTGGTGCACCGGGACATCAAGCCGGGCAACGTGATGGTGGAGGTGCGGGAGGGGCAGCTCCATGCTCGGGTGATCGACTTCGGCATCGCTCGTGTCCTCGAGGGCACCACCTACACGCTGTCGGGGGCGGTGCTCGGGACGTGCCGGTACATGTCCCCCGAGCAGGTTCGCGGGGATGCCGTGGGTCCGGAGTCGGATCGCTACAGCCTCGGTGTGATGCTGTACGAGCTCGCCACGGGGGTACCGCCGTTCGCGGGGGACCAACCGTACGCATTGATGATGGCCCACACCGTGGAGGTGCCCGTCCCCCCACGCATCCATCGGCCAGAGCTGCCGGACGACCTGGATGCATTGATCCTGGGCCTGCTCGCCAAGCAGCCCGCGGAGCGCCCGAGCCTCGATGAGGTAGGGGCGTTGTTCTCCGTTCCGCAACGACCATCACCGCTGGCGGGGCCCGAACGGAACGGCCACGAGCTGGTGGCCGTGCCCCCTGGACCGTTTCTGTACGGCGAGGACCGTCGGTCCGTAGGGATGACGGGGTTTCGTATCGACCGCTTCCCCGTGACCAATCGCCAGTTTGCTGCCTTTCTCGACGCCACGAGCTACCGTCCGATGGATGGGCTGGACTTCCTGCGACACTGGGACGGCGAACGGCCTTTGACGGGCCAGCTGGACCACCCCGTGGTGTGGGTGTCCCACGGAGATGCGCTGGCCTACGCAGCGTGGGTAGGCCTTCGACTTCCGACCGAGGCGGAGTGGGAGAAGGGCGCCCGTGGCGACGACGGACGCCGCTATCCCTGGGGCAAGGCCACTCCAGATCAGTCCACGGCAAACTTCGGGCAGCGGAGCGGTCCGACCGCGGTGGGTGACCATCCCGCTGGGGCCTCTCCCTACGGCATGGAGGACGCCGCGGGCAACGTCTGGGAGTGGACGGCCGACGAGCTGCGGCGCAGCACCTTCGACGAGGCGGTCGACCCACACGCCCCCGCTGGTCCGTGGAGTGCCCAGGTGGTGACCCGAGGCGGGTGTTGGTGGTTCGACGACCCGGGCTCCCTGCGGTGCACTGCCCGGGCGGGCTGGGCGCCTGCCACCCGGAGCGATGCCATCGGGTTCCGCTGCGCCGAGTGATGGCGAGGGGCGTCCAGATGAGAGTAAGTGAGACTTTTAGTTGCTGGTGGATCCATAAGTAAGGGATTGTGACACTTGCTCCCAAGCCCGTTGCCACGTGTCTTCTGTGGGTACGTGGGGAGTCCCTTCGATGGCAACGAGGCGCAATCCGTCCTGCAATGGCGCCCATGGGTCGCCCGAGTCGAGGTCGCTCAAGCAGGGGATGGCCGGGCCGTCGGGGCGTCCGTCACCGGCCACCCGGTGGGTGCGCACCGGCCACGTCGACGCGACGGCATCTCGCATCAGGCATCCCTGCTCCACGGGCACGATGTGGTCGTCGAGGCCATGGAGGAGCACGATGGGGGGCGCCACGTCGGCGAAGCGCGGCGACATCTCTCGGTTCGCGGGTCCGCGCAGGTAGGGCTCCCAGCGCGCGGCGTGCTGGGGGTCTCCTTCGGCGTAGTGCCATGCCACCAGGGTGTCCACATCGGACGGCGTGCCGAGGGTCACGGTGCTCAGCAGCGGCGTTCCGGCCTCCGCCATGCGGGCGTTGAGCATCAGAGAGATGCAGGCCCCGTGGGATGAGCCGATGGCCACCCCAGGGCGCTCGACGGGGGCGAGGTGCTCTACTGCGAGGCCGAGATTCCACACGTCGGAGACCTCGCCGAGGCAGTACTCCACCGATCCTTCGGAGCCGCCTTCCCCTCGGTACATCGAGGCGATCACCACGGCACCGAGCTCGGCGGCTCGCGCCCCGATGTCTCCGACCTCTTCGTCGCGCATGCCCGAGAAGCCGCCGTGGTTGAACCACACCAGCGGGTGCGGGCCTGGCGCGTCCGGCACGGCGACCATGCCGTTCACTCTGAGGCCCTCGGATTGGTAGGCGACGTCGTAGACGGTGGCGCCCTCGACGTTCATGTAGGCGGAGGCCTCGAGCAATTGACCGTCGACGGCGGGCGTGCACGCGGAGAGGGCCACGACGGCGGTGAGTGTGGTGCGCATGGGCTCCTGCTATCGCGACGGGCGCCGCCCCTACGGGTTCCCGTCTGGGTTGCCGGTTCGGAGAATGGCCCCGCCATGCTGGCCACTGGCGGGGTGGGGCGCGGGGGCTGTTGCGGTGGCGGTATCGTGGCGCCGTGACCCTCCTCCTCCACACCGAGCGCTGGGCCGAGCGGCGGCGCCCCTTCGACCGCCTCGAGGCTCGCGTGGTGCAGCTGCACCTCGAGCATGGCGACGACGATGCCGCGCCCATCGTGCATGCCCTCCGCTATGTGCTCAGCTTCGCCCGGTTGACCCAGGTGCGGAACGCCGACGGCGTGGACGTGGATCTCTCCGGTCCCCTGGCCCTCCACGCGGCCGAGGTCTTGGAGGCCCTCGAGGGCCCCCTCACGTCTTCCTCGTCGCTGTGGGAGGCGATTCGAGCGCTGCCTGCGGTGATCGAGAAGACCCGCCGGGCCCGTCAGAGTGTGCTGGACCACCTCCCGTTGGACCGCGACAGCTTGGAGGCCGAAGTCACCACACGGCTGCTCGCCGTGGCCAGCGGTGGCGGCGGGGGCGCGGGCTACGTGTACCCAGGCTGCTACGACGTCCTGGACCGCAGCGGGCTGGTGCCGGATCTGATGGTGGGCACGTCGATCGGTGCGCTCATGTCGATGTTTCGCTGCCGTCGGCGACCGTTCGACGTGGCGGCCTTGGTGGCCGCGGCTCGACGGCTGTCGTGGACCAAGATCTTCCGGGTGCTGGAGACGACGAGCCGGTACGGCGTGCCGGCCACGATGCGGCTGTACCTCAGAGATGCCTTGGGCTCGCTCTTCCTCACCGAGGACGGAGAGCCGATGCGCATGTCGGACATGGCCATCCCCCTGTACATCGTGGCCACGGGGCTGACCGTCGACGCCTTCAAGCACGACCTCGGCTACTACGAGCACTTCCTCGACGATGCGGTGAGCAAGCAGCGCGGTGGGCTGTCGCTCCGCGGGACCATGAAGGCGATGCGCATCCTGATGGAGTTCCTGGGCAACCGGGACGCCCTGGTGACGTGCGCCATCGGCCGAGACCCCGGAACCGAGGCCTTCGATACGCTCGATGCGGCCGGCTTCTCGTCGGCGGTGCCAGGGGTGATCCACTACGACGTCCTCCGCGACGACCCGCACATGCACCGGGTGCTCGACGCGATGTACTCAGCTCGGGGCATCACCCGGCTCGGAGAGGGCGGCTTGGTGCACAACGTGCCCGCGCGCATCGCGTGGGAGTCGGTGGTGAGTGGCACCTGGGGGCGACGGAACGTCTTCGTGCTCGCCCTCGACTGCTTCGCCCCCTCGGCGCGCTCCCTGGCCTGGGCGCCGGTGCAGCAAGCAGTGCGCACGGCGAACGTCGACTACAACAAGAGGTTCGCTGATTTCTACCTGCCGATTCGGCGAACCCCGTCCCCGATGAACCTGGTCCCCGCCGTGAAGGACGCCATGGAGGCCATCCGCTGGGGCCGGGACGAACTCCGGCCCCACATGCCGTTCGTCCGCTCGATGTGCGCCCCGCTGTTGGTGTTGCCGGACCACGGTCACATCGTTCCCTGAAGAAGAGGCTTGGCGCCTGCTACCCTCGGGCTCGGCCCGTCTCATCGGCCGGTGGAGATCCATGGCCATTCAGAGCACGACCCTCACCCAGGCTCAGTACGAGCGCGCGTGGCAGCTGACCCTCGCCCTCGCCCAGAACGACTCCAGCGCACGGAAGTCGCTGGACATGCTGTTCATCCAGTCCGCCCGTTTCGTCGCGAAGGTGGACGGCCCCGTCCAGGCCGGGGAAGTGATCCAGCTCGACACGGGCAAGGGGGGAATGGGAGGGAAGGTCTTCTACACGGTGACCGTCGACGGCTGACCGATCAGAGGTCGTCGTCGAGCTCGTCCATCACGCCCAGCCAGGTGGCGCCGATGGTTCGTCCCACGATGCCCCGGTTCGGGCCCGCGACCTCGTTGGACACCTCCTCGAGGTGCTCGGTGATGCGCTTGATGGTTCGCCGCTCGTCGGCCGACACCGTGAAGAACACCCCGAACAGACCGCCCGCCGACTCGGCGACGACCGCACACAGGTCGACGATGGTCTCGGTCACGTGCGCAGGCATGTCGGCCCCCAGGCCCGTCTTGCGATGGGCGAGGGTGGCGAGGACCCGGCGGCCGCGCGCGAAGGCCTCATCGGACGGACGGGTCTCGAGCCAGCTCTCCACGACGTCGGCGGCGCGGCCTTCGAGCAGTTCGTGCCCTTTGGCGATCAGGAGGATGGACTTGCGCTCTTGGGCCTGGACGGACTTGTCGGCCCAGGCCACCTCCACCAATGGGAGCAACGCGACTGCACGGAAGCTGTCGGCGTCGAGGCCGAGGGTGTGCAGCTCGGCGATGAGTTCCAGGTCGTTCATCGGAGGTCTCGCTTCGGGCAGGACGGGTCGGCTCGAGGATTCGCTCTCGCACCAGGCGCCTATCGGGTGTCCGGCAGGGGGGCTAGCTAGCGGCTTCGGGGGCTGCGGGTCGGCAGCAGGAGCTCGTCGAGGCCGTCTCCGTCCACGTCGTGCACGACGACGCGTCGCCCGACGCGTCGGAACCCCTGGTCGTCGGTGATCGAGAGGTCGGCTTCGCCGCTGGCCGTGAGGATGTCCAGGGTGCGGCTTCCGAGGAAGATGGCGAGCTGGCCGACGTCGTAGAGTTGACCGACCCGACGGTCTGGTCCGCCGATGAGCAGGTCCGGGAGGCCGTCTCCGTCGAGCTCGGCCACGGCGACGGTGCGACCGAAGTGGTCCGCGTTGGTGCGGTCGGACTCAAAGCGACTGCGGGCCCGCAGCACGTTGGCCGTCGCGAAGTCTCTCGCGTCGAACCAGACGGCGGCGCCCCTCCCGGCCTCGAACCCCGGGGCGCCGATGAGGACCTGGGGGCCCTCCGGACGCTGGAAGCTGACGATGGAGGTCCCGAAGGTCTCCACGTCTTGGCCGCCGAGCTGGAGACGTGCCCGCTCGTCGATGGGCCCGCTGCTGAAGCCATCGCTGCTTGCCAGCACGTAGACGATGCCGGCGCTTCCGTTCGCCTGGGGAGCGCCGAGGAGGATGTCGAACTGGCCATCGCCGTCGAGGTCGTTGGAGCAGTCCAAGCCGACCCCGAGGCTGTCGCCGACGGCGGAGCCCCACCAGGCGATGGCTACGTCGAGCACCGGGGTGATCTCCCCGGCCCCTGGCGCTGCGTCGAGGTCCTCGCTGTCGACCAGGAACACCACGCCCGCCAGGGCAGGGAGATCCTCGGTGAGCGCGGCGTTCGGCTGCATCCACGGAGCGCTGATCAACAGCTCGGGAACGCCGTCGCCGCTTCGGTCCGGGCACAGCCGGATCTGCTGCCCCAGGCGGTCCCCCTGGGCGGTGCCTCTGAGCGTATGTGCGACCTCTACGGTGGCCTGGTCGGCCTCGTGGTAGACGCGGATCACCCCCCGGCCGCGATCGGACTCGGGCGCCGCCACGACCAGAGACCAGCCGATGCCGTCGGCCTCGGGCATCACGGCGATGTCTGTGCCGTAGCCGTCGTCGAACGAGGCCCACAGGGTGTCTGACGCCTCGTCGAGCACATTGCTCTCGGGGATCTCGAAGTGCCGCACCGTTCGAGCTTCGGGCTGCCCCACCACGATGCCGTCGGGGGTGGCGGCGACGGAGAACGCGCTGCCACTGACCACGCTTCCCAAAATGGACCCTCGCGCCACCTCGTCGATGAGCACCTCGCGCCCGTCCAGGGGGAGGTCGCCGAGCACATCGACCCGACCCTCGGGGTAGGCGTCCTCGCAGGCCGGGCCCCGGCACTGCACGTTGCACGCTGTGACCAGCGGGCTCATGGCCAGCAGGGGAATGACCCACCGCGGGGGCCATGGACGAATGGCGGTCCCGCGCGTCGCCATGGGTGGACGGCTGCGGTAGGCTTCCAGCGGGCCGAGCGATGGTTCGGCCCCGAGGAGGTCCACGGTGGCAACGGGTGGTGGTCGCACGATGACGGTGGTGCTCGGTGGCGGAAGGGGCACTCGGCTCTACCCCCTGACGGCGCAGCGGGCCAAGCCCGCGGTGCCCCTCGGCGGGAAGTACCGGCTGATCGACATTCCCATCAGCAATGCCATCAACTCTGGCCTGCGCGAGATCTTCGTGCTGACCCAGTTCAACAGCGCCTCCCTCAATGCGCACATCGCGCGGACCTACCGGTTCGACATGTTCAGCAACGGCTTCGTCGAAGTGCTGGCCGCCGAGCAAACCGACGGCGATGCGGCGTGGTTCCAGGGTACCGCAGACGCCGTGCGACAGCACCTGCACCGGTTCGCGCGTCCCGGCGTCGAGAACGTCGTGATCTTGTCGGGCGACCACCTGTACCGCATGGCCTACGACGAGCTGATCGCCCATCACGACGAGGTAGGGGCCGACATCACCGTGGCTACGTACCCGGTGCATCGTCACGAGTGCGATGGCTTTGGCGTGTTGGCCAGCGACGCAGAGGGGTTCATCACGGCGTTCCGGGAGAAGCCCGGCGCCGACGAAGACCTCTCAGCGTTTCGCCTCCCGAAGAAGGTCAAGGAGTTCGTGGGCACCGACAAGGACTACACCGCGTCCATGGGCGTGTACGTCTTTCGGGTCGACGCGCTCAAGGAGTACCTGGCCGACGCGTCGCTGGTCGACTTCGGGCGCGACATCCTCCCGAAGGCGCTGGACCGTCACAAGGTCTCCTCCTACGTCTTCGACGGCTACTGGGAGGACATCGGCACGATTCGGTCGTTCTACGAGGCGAACCTGCTGCTGTGCGAGGAGGACTCGCCTTTTCGCTTCTATGTGCCCGAGGCGCCCATCTTCACGCGTCCGCGCTTCCTGCCTCCCTCCGTGATGCGGCAGGGACACATCGAGCGCTCCCTCGTCGCTGAGGGATCGCTCGTGTTGGGGGCCCGGGTCGTCCGTTCGATCATCGGTCTGCGGTCCTGGCTTCAGCCTGGCTGCCGGGTCGAGGACAGCATCGTCATGGGCGCGGACTTCTATGAGGTCCACGAGAAGCGCGAGGCGGTCGAGGCTGCTGGCGGGATCCCGCTGGGCATCGGGGACGGGGCCTCCATTCAGCAGGCGATCATCGACAAGAACGCTCGAATCGGGGCCGGGGCCGTGATCCACGGCAACGATGACCGCCCGGACGAGGACCATGGTCACTGGGCTGTGCGCGACGGCATCGTGATTGTCGCGAAGGGAGCGACCATCCCACCGGGCACGGTGCTGTAGGCCCCGTGCCTCGAGCCCGACGGAGCGCGAGCTAGGGTGCGTCGGGCCGCACGGTGGCGATGGGCCGCGTGCGCTCGGCGCCGGATGGCGTCGTGAAGGTGACGGCGTACACTCCCGGCTGCACGTCGTGGAGCACGATGGTGGTGTCGGGGTCGGCCTCGCCCAAGCCAAGGGTCTCGATGGAGAGCCGGGACGGCCCCCCCAAGTAGGGGTTGTGAATGACGAGGTTCCAGCCCGTGGCCTCGTCGGTGGGTGCGGGCGGAGGCCATGGACGGGCGCGCTGGGGGGAGGCCTCAGGTGGGGTGTGCTCGCTGTCCGCAGGGCTGGGGGCATCCCCGGGGCGGAACGGAGACGTGGATGACCCAGGGAGGGCGATGGGCGGCCTCCCGGGGGCTGTGGGATGGGCCGGAGAGGTACTGGAGCCCGGCAGCGGCACCCCCGTCGGGCGCGGGACGATGGCCAGATCGGCGAGGTGCCCCAGACGCGCGCCGTCGTCCAGCGGCAGCGACGACAGGTCGGCCCAGGCACTGAGGAACACCATCAGCTGCTGACCTTCGACCTGAACCTGCTCGACCCGTTCGTGGGCCCGCACGGCTGCACCGATCGCTTCGGCGTTGCTGCTTTCCTGCAGATGCACCGTGACGATGACTGGACCAGTGGGGATGGGCCGGCCCGGCCGGAGCGAAGGCACCCAGGTGGCCGGCGTGACCCACGTGGACCGAAGCCCCTCGATCCGGGCAGGTTGCGGCGGGTCGGCCGGGGACCGTGGCGGCGGAGGGGCAGCGTGGAGCAGGCCGATCAGCAAGGTGGTGAGCACGTCGTGGTCTCCTGCTTGGGTGCGACGAGGTAGGGTTGCCCCCTCGCGTGAGGATGACATGGAACCGGAACGGGTGCTCCACCTTCCCCTGCTGCTGACGATGGATCCCACCGTGGGGTCTGGGGCCCTGGGGGCCATCCACGATGCCGCCGTGGCCACCGGGGGCGGGAAGATCCTGTGGATGGGGCCATCAGACCAGGCTCCGACGGCACCGAACGTCGAGCATCGGGAGGCGGTGGGCTTGCCTGCGCTCGTGGACTGCCACACCCACACGGTCTGGGCCGGGAGCCGCGCGGACGAATTCCAGCGACGGCTGGCTGGGGCGTCCTACACCGAGATCCTGGAAGCGGGTGGAGGCATCCTCAGCACGGTCCGGGCGACCCGGGAAGCCTCTGAGGCAGAGCTGACGTCGCTTGCAGCGGAACGCATGCGCCGCGCCCGACGTCGAGGCGTGGGAACGATGGAGGTGAAGGGCGGGTACGGTCTGGAGCCCGCCACGGAAGCCCGGATGCTGCGGGCCGCACGGGCCGCGGGGGAGGTGGCTGGGATCCGGGTGTTCACGACGTTCCTCGGCGCCCATGCGATCCCGTCCGAGCATCGGGCGAACCGGGATGCCTACGTCGCGGACGTGCTCGGTCCCCAGCTGGAGGCCTGCGCCCCCCACGCGGACTTCGTGGACGCCTACGTGGATCGCGGGGCGTTCACGGTCGAGGAGGGCCGTCGGGTCCTGGAGGCGGGCCGGGCCCGTGGCCTGGGCGTGCGGATTCACGCGGAACAGGTGGCATTCACCGGAGCGGCTGCGATGGCTGCGGAGCTCGGTGCGCTCTCGGCGGACCACCTCGAGCGCATCGACGACGCGGGCATCGAGGCGATGGCAGAGGCGGGCACCGTGGCGGTGATGCTGCCAGGGGCGATGCTCTACCTGAAGGACATCGCGCCCCCGGTGGCGAAGCTACGGGCGGCGGGGGTACCGATGGCCGTGGCCACGGACCTGAACCCGGGCAGCTCTCCCGTTGTCGATCTGTGGACGTGCGCGACCCTGGCCTGCGTCACGATGGGGCTCACGGTCGAGGAAGCCCTGCTGGGCATCACGGCCCGAGGCGGCGACGCCCTCGGTCGGCCCGATCTCGGCCGACTTCGGGTGGGCGATCCGGCCTCCTGGATCACCGTGGACCTGCCTCCAGGCGAGCCTGCATCGGCGGCGGCCTTGGTGCAGTTCTTGGGGGCAGGATTCGGCGCGGTGCGCTGGGGGTGAGCGGTCGGGCGCTACCCGTTGCGAATCTTCTCGTCTTCCCGCACGACCTCGGCCTCTTCGACGCCGTCGGTCTCCAGCTCCTTCGGCGGCGTGACGTCCTTCGGCGGGTCCTTTTGGGCGTCGCGGAATTCCTTGATGCCCTTGCCGAAGCTGGCGAACACCTGTGGGAGCCTGCCCGCACCAAACATGATGAGCACGACGACCAAGACGATGGCCATTTCCCAGGGGCCTGGCATTCCGACGGCGAACATCAGTCTGCCTCGCCTTCGACCTTGGCGTCGAGCGTGCCGTCGCGCTGGCCGTCCTTGAATGCCTTCATGCCTTCACCCATGGTCCGGAAGACCTGCGGCAGCTTGCCCGCGCCGAAGAAGATCATCACGACGAGCAGGATGATGCCCATTTCCCAGGGACCGGGCGTACCGATGAATGCGAGGGCGCCGATGATTGCAGGCATGAGACCTCCACCGGGGCACGTACGTCGGCCCTGGTCTTGGAGCCATCCTAACGCACTGCCTCTTCCCGTGGGGGATGCCACGGCCCCTGCTCCGTGATCCAGCCGCCGGTCACCAGCTCGGCGGGGGTGACGTCGAAGGCGGGGTTGAACACCTCCACGTTGGCTGCCCAGCGCGTGCCGCCGTAGCCGCGCACCTCGGCAGGGTCTCGTTCCTCGATGGGGATGTCGGCGCCGCACGGGGTGCGGGAATCCAGGGTGGAGTGGGGCACAGCGACGTAGAACGGGATGCCGTAGTGGCTGGCCAGCACGGCGAGGCCGAGGGTGCCGATCTTGTTGGCGACGTCCCCGTTCGCGGCGACGCGATCGGCGCCCACGACCACGGCGTCGACCCGTCCTGCAGCCATCAGGCTGGCGGCGGTGCTGTCGGTGACGAGGGTGCAGGGGATGCCCTCTTGCTCGCACTCCCAGGCCGTGAGCCGGGCGCCTTGCAGGTAGGGACGGGTCTCGCCCGCGAACACGTGGGCGAGGCGTCCACTGCTCCATGCAGAGCGGACCACACCAAGGGCAGTTCCCCATCCTCCAGTGGCCAGTGCGCCGGCATTGCAGTGGGTGTAGACCGTGGCGCCCTTCGGGAGGAGCGACGCCCCGTGGGCGCCGATGGCCTTGTTGATGCGGATGTCTTCCTGGTGCAGGTCGCGCGCCTCTTGGTCCCACGAGGCTTTGGGCAGGCGCTGCATGTGTTCCACGGCCCAGCGGAGGTTGACGGCCGTGGGGCGTGCGGCGAGCAACGTTCTCGCTGCGGCGTCGAGGTCTTCCTCGCAGCGAGCGGCCAGGGCCATGCCGTAGGCGGCGGTGATGCCGATGGCGGGCGCGCCTCGAATGACCATGTCGCGGATTGCAGCGGCGGTCGTTGCAGCGTCGGTGCAGTGCACCCACTCGAGCGTGGCGGGAACGTGGCGCTGATCGAGGAGGTGGAGGCCCTCCTCGTCGAATCGGATGTGATCCTGCATGGCGTGAACTCCTACTCGGGGGCGACCGCTCGGGGGGCGTGTCGTATCCGGCGGGTCGGGGGGCGTCGCACCCATCCGACGTGGCCAGGCCCAAACGCAGCGACGCCCAAGCCGCACGGATGTGGCTTGGGCGTCTTCTGCAAGGTTTCGAGAGCCTCCCTCGCCTGAACCCACCGCTAGAGATGGAGGAGACGCAAGAGCTTTGCCTGGTGTGACACCGGCGAAGGAGGCTGTCTCGAACCTTTGTAGGTTCTTGCAAAAATCTTAGGGCAGCCCCCGGGGAGTGTCAAGCATTCCCGGCCAGCCTGGATGGGCCTTTGACATCCAATGACGACCAGGGCGCAGAACCACAGGGGATCGACGTCGTCGGGAGTGAGGATCGTGGGGGATCGGCAGGCCTCTCGAATGGATGGGGATCTGGGGGCGTCACTGGGGCAGAACGGATGGAGGTCCCGATGTTTGGTTCGATTCGCAAGTTGATGGCAGTTGGTGCGGCAATGATGGGCATGATGGTTGCCACCGGCGCACAGGCCTCGCCCATCGTGACGGTTTCTGTCCCCACCGTCCGCCTGGTCGCTCACGCACCTCCCGTGCTGGTGGTGCAGACGCCTCGCAGGGTGTGGGTGCCGGGTTTCGTTCGGTACGACGCCTACGGTCACCCAGTGCACGTCGCTGGCTACTGGACGACCCAGAGGGTCACGCACCACCGCCGCGTGACGACCGCGCCTCGGGTGCGCACCGTGACCACGACGCACCGACCCCGCAAGGTCGTCGTCCGGCGCTAGGAGCTGCCGCACTTGGCGTGTCGGTCAGGGCCGGAGGGCCCGGATCGCCGCCTCCAGCGCGTCGAGTCGAAAAGGCTTGGCGAGCACGTAGACTTGGTCGAGCACGGCATCCGGCAGATCGTAGCCGTGGCCCGAGCACAGAATGACCTTGGCGGCCGTGCCTGAGGCCCGCACGGCGGCAAGCACGTCTTCCGCCGTGCCGTCTGGCAGGGTGTAGTCGACGATCAGCAGGTCGAGCTCCAGCTCCGAGATGGCCTTGCGCGCCTCGGCCACGGTGTGCCGCACCTCGGTGGGGAGCCCCTTGCTGATCAGGTATTCGCGCCAGAGCGCGGCGAGGTCTTGGTCGTCTTCGACGAGGAGGATCGGCATATGGCGTTCTAGCACGAAACCGTGCTTTGACGGAAGGAATCGTCTCCATCATGCGGGAAGGCACCCTGGCGATGGACCGGAGGTGTCGTGGCCGACGCTTTACGGAACGAGGGACCTGTGGTTATGATGAAGGCCATACGGCACACGCCGGACCATGCTTTTGGAGTTTTTTAGATCTCCACACCCACCCCCGAGTGTGGTTCCATTGGTTCCACATGAGGAGCTCGGGGGTGGGTGCATGGTCGGCGGCCGGCCGGTCAGCTGCTGCGGACCCGCGGGGCAATGAGCCATCCCGCGCCGAGTCCGATGCCGCAGAGCAGCACGAACCAGTCGCCGAAGCGAGCGTAGAGCGTGGGCACCTTCGCGACGCGGACATGAACGATCCTCGCGACGTCGGCGAAGGGTTCCGTCTCGCTGTGGATGACTCCGTGGGGCTCCACGATGAAGCTGATGCCGGTGTAGCCGCTGCGGATCACCGGGATGCCGAGCTCTGTCGCACGGATGGCGGCGAGCATGGCGTGGAGGTGGGGGGCCGCGCCATCGCCGAACCAAGCGTCGTTGGTGACGTTGATGAGGGCCTCCGGTTCGACGTACTGGCGGCACAGCGCGGGGAGGATGGCCTCGTAGCAGATGGGCGTGGCGGCTCGCACCACCCCCTCGAACACCACAGGGTCGGTGCCGGCCTTGAAGTTGCCGATGCCGCCGATCAGCTCTCCCAGCCACGGGACGTAGTCCCCGAAGGGCAGGTACTCACCGAAGGGAAGGGGCACCATCTTGTCGTAGTGGCCGATCTCCTTGCCCGCGCGGTCGTACCAATAGACGCTGTTGAACACTCGAACCCGCGTCTCGCCCATCTCCGGATCGACGTCCCGGAGACGCGTGCCTCCTCCCACGACCAGCTCGAAGTCTCCGCCGGCGGCCAGTTCCCCTAGGGCCTTGGCGGCGCGGCTCTCCTCGAGGCAGCGGATGACGGCCTTGTCGCCTTTGGTTTCGCTTCGGGGACCCATGCCGGAGATGTGGCCCTTCTCGCGGCACCAGGCGTCGGAGGCAGCATCGCAGGCCGGGCCACTGCTCACGCCCGTCCCGTCGCAGCGGGCGTCGTGGCCAGCGAGCTCTGAGAAGGGCACCCGGGCGTCGCGCTCCGTGGGGTTGAGGCTGTAGGGGCAGGCGCCTTCGGGCCAGATGACCAGGTCTGCCGAGCCGGCCGGTACCCGCTGCGTGACCTCTATCCACTCCTGGAAACCCGCCCGGGCGAAGGTGTCTAGGCGTTCCTCCATCGTCGTGCTGGACTGCAGCTGGGCGACGCGGAGCTCCCGGGCCTCCGCCCGAAGCTGGGCCTCCACGGCCTCGTAGCGGACCTTGCCGAAGGACACGGTGCCGAGGACCGCGACCCCGGCGACGGCCGCGGGCACCAGCGGCAACCCTGTGGGACCTTCCTTGCCCTCGGCGGCGTCTCGGCGGCGGTACAGCGCCTCGGCCCACACCGCGTTGACCAGCAGGATCAGGTACGTCAGCCCATAGATGCCGGTGACCGACACCAGCTGCCACGTCAGGGGCACCCGGTATTGGGTGACACCCTGCTGGTAGGGAAAGAGCAAGACGTAGGTGCACACGAACTCGATGAGCACTTGCGCGGCGGGCCATGCGAAGACCCAGCCGGTGCCGAGGCGTCGACGGAGCGGGTGCACGAGGGCCCACGTCAGGGTGTAGGGCGCCCCGAACACGGCGCTGTAGAGGAACAGGACCACCACCGCCAGCACCCATGGCAGGTTGCTGAAGATGGTGATGGTGTCGATCAGCCAAGAGAAGATCGTGGCGGCGGCGGCGATGCCGTACAGGTAGCCGAGCCACCGGTTGGCGCGGGCTCGCTCGGATCTGAGCACCCAGAACATGGGCAGGTACGCCACCCAGTGGAGCCAGTGCAGGTTGAGCGGAGGGGCCAGGGCGGCGAGCAGCGCTCCGCTGGCGGCCGCTACGAGGGCCCGTGCCCAGATGCTGTCGAGGACGTTCGTGGGCATCTCAGCGCTGCCACTCCCCGCGAATCCAGGTGCGTGCGCCCCCTTGACTCTCCGCGTCGTCGGCGCTCGTCGGCTCGACCGCCATGGCGCGCAGGGTGACCAAGGCCTGCAGGCGGGTCGCATCGGGCTGAGCCAAGATCTCGGTCACGAGGTTCCGGGCGGTCGTCTCTGCGGTGCCTGGGGCGACCAGTTGGCTGACGAAGCCGAGGGCGAGGGCCTCGGTGGCGTCCCAGGTGCCGCCAGTCAGCACGGTGGCGGTGATGCGGTCGACCCCCGCGCGGGCCGCGAGCTGCGTCAGCTCCCCGATGCCGGGGATGACACCGCGGGACAGTGGGGTGGGGGCGAAGCTGCTCTCGAGGCTAGCCACTCGGATGTCGGCCGCGAGTGCCATCGCGAGCATCGGTCCAGAGCATTCCCCCTCGATGGCGGCCACGACGGGGCACGGGAGCCGGGCGAGCCCTGCCAGGGCGTTGCGGTACCGCTGCACGATCTCCTGTGCGCGGAACGCGTCGCGGTTCTGGACCAGCTGGCGGAACGGCTCGAACAGGGGGTCGTCGCGCCCTGCGAGCCCACAAGAGAAGTTCTCTGCCCCGAGGAGCAGCACGGCGGTGGGGGGCGCGTCTTGCAGGACCAGTGCGGTCTTCCTCAGCGCTTCCGCCATGGTGCGCCCGAACCGGTTCCCCGCGCCGTCGTCGATACGGACGGTCGCGACTCCGCCCTCGCGCTCGATCTGCACCCAATCCATGCCACCCTCCGAGGAGGTGCCAGGTAACCTCCACCTCCGCGCGCGCCCGGCTGGGGCTTTGCCTCCCGGAGCGGCCGCGGTGGAGGTGCATGTGTTCGAGGCGATCCCTTCTGACTTCCTCGTGCCGTTCGACGGCTCGTTCCGCGTGGCGGCTGCCCCCACGGGCCCCCCCGAGGGCGTGCGGGGAAAGAAGGCCCTGAAGTCTGAGCTGAAGGACCACATCAAGCGGGTTCACACCATGCAGGACGTGCTGTACGCGGCCGACCGGAAGTCGGTGCTGTTGGTGTTCCAGGCGATGGACGCGGCTGGCAAGGATGGCACCATCCGCGCCGTCATGACGGGCATCAATCCCGCCGGCTGCCAGGTGGTGAGCTTCAAGCAGCCATCGAAGGAGGAGCTGGATCACGACTTCCTGTGGCGGACGACCCGCAAGCTGCCGGAGCGGGGCCGCATCGGCATTTTCAACCGGTCCTACTACGAGGAGGTGTTGGTGGTGAAGGTGCACCCGGGGATCCTCGAGCACCAGCGGCTGCCCTGGCGAACGGACGCTCCCGACGTGTGGGAGCACCGCCTGGCGTCGATCCGAGACTTCGAAGAACACCTGGCTCGCAATGGCACCGTGGTTCTCAAGTTCTTCCTGAACGTGAGTCGTGGGGAGCAGAAGCGACGGTTTCTCGACCGCATCGACGAGCGATCCAAGAACTGGAAGTTCTCCGCGGGAGACGTGCGGGAGCGCCAGCACTGGGATGACTACATGGTCGCCTACCAAGATGCGCTTCGGGCCACCAGCCGGCCCTGGGCCCCTTGGTACGCCATCCCAGCGGACAACAAGTCGTTCATGCGAGCGACCGTGGCCGACATCGTGGCGTCGACGTTGGAGTCCCTCGGGCTCCGCTACCCCGAGCTGGACGAGACGGAGCGGTCTCGGCTGGACGAGATGCGAGCGCTGCTCATGGCCGAGTCAGACTGAACGCACGACGGCCGTGGAAGGTGACTCCGAAGAGCACCGACCACGGCCGATGGTGGTGTGGGAGGGGCGGGCCCCTCCCGCGGGATCAGTCGATGTACTCGTCGGTGGGCTTCTCGGCGATCATCGCCTCGGTCGTCAAGAGGAGACCGGAGACGCTGGCAGCGTTCGAGAGAGCCGTGAGGGTGACCTTGGTGGGGTCGATGACGCCCATGTCGTACATGTCGCCCCACTCATCCGTCGCGGCGTTCCAGCCGAACCCACCGTTGGCCTCGCGGACCTTGTGGATGATGATCGAGGCGTCGGCACCGGCGTTGCCGGCGATGCCACGGAGGGGGGCCTCGCAGGCCTCGCGGATGATGTCGATGCCGAAGCGCTGGTCGCCCACGGCGTCGATGCCGGCGAGGGCTTCCTGGGAGCGGATGAGGGCCACACCACCGCCGGGGACGATGCCCTGCTCGGCTGCGGCGCGGGTCGCGTTCAGCGCGTCCTCCACGCGGGCCTTCTTCTCCTTCATCTCCACTTCGGTGGCCGCACCGACGTAGATGACGGCGACGCCGCCCACCAACTTGGCGAGGCGCTCCTGGAGCTTCTCGCGGTCGTAGTCGGAGGTGGTCTCCTTGATCTGGCCACGGATCTGCTTGACGCGACCCTTCAGCTCGGCGGCGTTGCCGGCGCCACCGATGAGCACGGTGGTGTCCTTGCTGATGACCACGCGCTCGGCGGTGCCGAGGTCGTCGAGGCCGATGCTATCGAGCTTGACGCCGAGGTCTTCCATCACCGCATGGGCGCCGGTGAGGGTGGCGATGTCGCCCAGCATGGCCTTGCGGCGGTCGCCGAAGCCCGGGGCCTTGACCGCGGTGGCCACCATGGTCTTGCGTAGGTTGTTGACCACGAGGGTGGCGAGGGCGTCGCCCTCGATGTCCTCGGCGATGACGAGGAGCGGACGACCGGACTCAGCCACCTTCTCGAGGAGAGGCAGGAGGTCCTTCATGTTCGTGATCTTCTTCTCGTGAACCAGGATGTAGGGGTTCTCGAGCACCGCTTCCATGCGGTCCTGGTCGGTGACGAAGTACGGCGACAGGTAGCCGCGGTCGAACTGCATGCCCTCGACGATGTCGGACGTGGTCTCGAGGCCCTTGGCCTCTTCGACGGTGATCACGCCTTCCTTGCCGACCTTGTCGAAGCACTCGGCAATGATGGAGCCGATCTCGGTGTCGCCGTTGGCGGAGATGGTGGCGACCTGGGCGAGGTCCTTGACGTTGTTGCACTCGCGGGACTGCCCCTCGAGGTGCTTCGAGACGGCGCGCACGGCCATCTCGATGCCGAGCTTGAGGTCCATCGGGTTGGCGCCAGCGGCGACCAGCTTGCTGCCGGCCTCGAAGACGGCCTGGGCGAGCACGGTGGCGGTGGTGGTGCCGTCGCCTGCGACGTCGGAGGTGCGGCTCGCAACCTCCTTCACCATCTGTGCGCCCATGTTCTGGAACTTGTTCTTGAGCTCGATTTCCTTGGCGACGGTGACGCCGTCCTTGGTGACCACCGGGGCGCCGAAGGACTTCTGCAGGACCACGTTGCGGCCCTTCGGACCGAGCGTGACCTTGACGGCCTTGGCGAGGGTGTTGACGCCGGCGAGCACATCTGCGCGCGCCTCTTCACGGAACTGGATGATCTTGGCAGACATAGGGGACCTCTCAGGACTCGATGATGGCGAGGATGTCGGACTCGCGGAGGATGATCATGTCGTCCCCATCGAGCTTGATTTCGTCGCCGCCGTACTTGCCGAACAGCACCGTGTCGCCGACCTTGACGGTGAGTTCGGCGAGTTCGCCGGTCTTGCCGAGGCGACCAGGGCCGACGGCCATGACCTCAGCTTGCTGGGGCTTCTCCTTGGCGGACTCTGGGATGAACAGGCCGCCAGCGGACTTGGTCTCGCTCTGCAGGCGCTTGACGAGCACCCGGTCGTACAGGGGACGAAAGTTGGCCATGTCGCCACTCCTTCAGTGATGTGGGTTTGGGGCGGGACCTGCTGTCGTGTCCCGAGTGCGCGACAGGTAGACACAGCCCAGGGGGCGTCAAGAGGGGATCGGCAATGGGGCCATGGATCGAGTACGATGCGCCCCATGCGAACGCCATCTATAGCCCTGTCTCTTGTGCTCGGAAGCTGCGCGTACATCACGACGTCCGAACTCGAGGAACGACGGGTTCGAGACTTCGCCATCCTCGAGATGGAGATCGCTCCGAAAGAGGCCTACACCTGCGAGGGCACCGTGGAGCTTGGAGGCCGTGCGCTTCTTCCCGCGGGTTTCATCGGGGCCGAGGTGGTGCCCGTGCTCACCGTGGATGGCAACGCAATCCCTCGGGATGCCGTGCTGCTCGAGGCCTTCGAGGGCCTCGCTGCCTACGAGGTTGGCGGGAGCGTCGCTTTGGCGCCGTGCCGTGAAGACGATGCTGTGTGCGACGCCACCATCGAGGTCGCTCTCACCTTGGACGACACCACGGCCACCGCTTCGCGCACGCTGGTGACCTACGGGGATCCCGACCCGGTGGTCGCCGCCGTCGAACTCCTCGACCTCGGGGGCTTGCCCGTCGACCCGCCCGTTGCCGACCTGGTCGACGCGCTGCTCGTCCCGTACTTGCGGGTGGTCGTCGACGAGCCGACCTGGGCGGCGCGAGGAGAGACGGCGGGCACCGTGAGCTTCGTGTACTGCCCGAGCGGTGTGACGGCAGGAGCTGCTGAGTGCATCTTGGTGGCGTCCGAAGACACCAGCACCGACGCCTCGCTGTCCTTCCGAGCGCCCACCCTGTCCTTCGCGCAGCACACCTGCTCGGGAGGGTGGACCGACCAGATCCCGCCCTTCGACGTCTACGTCACGTGGTCCGACCTTCCCTGCGATCTGCCTCGTGCCCCCGTGAAGGTGCTGGACGGCGTTCGGTTCGTCCACACGGACGACTGCGATCGCGATGGGGATTCGCTGGCGACCGACTGCTCCGACTTCGACGCCTCGGTCACCGCTGAGGACTGCGACATCGACGGGGACGGCTTCATCGACGAGGCCCTCGGAGGCGACGACTGCGACGATCTCGAGGCGCAGATCCATCCAGACGCGGACGAGGCCTGCGATGGAGTGGACACCGACTGCGATCCGTCCACGCTGCCGTCGTTGAGCGAGGAGGACAGCGATCAGGACGGCTACGTGGCCTGCTTCCCGTATGTCCCCGTCGATGGGGTCTCGCCCTCGGGTGTCGTGGGGGGGGCAGACTGCGCCGGCTTTGATGCCGACACCTTTCCAGGGTCGGCGGAGCTCGAGGATCTGGATGCCTGCATGACCGATGCCGACGGCGACGGCCTGGGCGACACGGAGGCCGCGGCCGGCTTCGGCGGACAGTGGCAGGCCGGCATCGACTGCGACGACAGCGACCCGTCGTTGCCATTCCAGGCCTACGTCGACGACGACGACGACGGCTTCGGCAGCTCGGAGCTCAGCGCTCTGGTGTGCGTGCTCGGCATGTACCAGGCCGACAACCCAAACGACTGCGACGACACGACGGATCTCCTCGGGGAGGAGGGGGACTTCCCTGCAGACCAGGACGGCGATGGGTTCACCGGTGCACAGACCGCCTCGATGTGTGCCGACCTAGGACTGCCCGGCGGCGACTGCGATGATCTGAACGGCGACCTCCATCCGCAAACCCGTTGGTACGAGGACGGCGATGGCGATGGATACGGCGTGCGCGACGAGGCCACCTGGGGGGGGGATGGGGAGGTGGCGATCGACTGCCTCCAGCCCGCGGCCCCCCCTCTCACGGCTCCGCGGGAAGGCGACTGCGACGACGCCGACGCCGAGCTGTACCCGGGGCGGACCGTGTTCATCGCGGACGCCGACAATCCAGTGGTGGAGTACCAGAACGGCCTCCCAACGCAGCCCTTGACGGGGCCGGACACCTTCGGGCTCCAGGTATGTGGGAGCGTGGATGGGCCGCTGGTGGTCGATGCGCCGGGCATCGTGGGCGGCTTCAGGCTCCAGGGTGTGGTCTCCGAGATCGTGGCGCCGGTCGGGTTGCCTGCGCTGGATGTCGGCGCCAACGGGGATGTCACCGTGGCCTCTCTGACGCTGCGGGGCAGCGACGTGGGCTCGGGGGTCGGCATGCCCACGACGGGGGGGGCGGTGGTCGTTCGAGGCACCGCCTTCCTTGCCGCGGTCGAGGTGACGGGTGGCATCGCGGACGTAGGGGGAGGCATCTACGTCGGCGCCGACGGGAGCCTCACGGCGGTGGCGGTCGACCTGGTGGGCAACACGGCCCGGATCGAAGGTGGGGGCATCGCTGCTGGAGGCGATGTGCTGGCGTGCGGCACCCGGTTCGACGGCAACACGGCTCTCGGGATGGCGTCCAAGGGCGTGATCATTCCTCAGCGAGGAGAAGACGTGTTGGCGTTCGGGGCCCTCGGATTCTTTCGCGCAGGCGACACGTCGGGATTCCCGACGATGTGGACGAATCCTGGATTCCGCATCACCACTCGGGGATCGCTCAACCCCAAGGGGGGGCCACCGGAACCGACGCCCGAGAGTTTCGATCCGACGGACCTCGTGACCTTCCCCAACGGCACCGTCTCGTGCGACGAAAGTGGCTGTGTGGACGGTGAAGGGGGCGCCGGCGTTCAGGCGGCGTGCGACTCGGTCGGGTTCAGCGCAGGGGACTGACCTGCACCCGGGCGCTTGACGCCCCCCTCGCTGCGTTTACCCTTGCATCGTCAGCCGGTCCTGACGCGGGCTTCCGCTCGATTGTCAGGGTCGAACCGTCTACACGCAGTGCATGCGGATGCGGGCCTGGGCCCGGAGGGTATACGAACATGGGCAAGATCATCGGGATCGATCTCGGCACCACCAACTCAGTGGTCGCCGTCATGGAGGGCGACCAGCCCACCGTCATCGTCAATGACGAGGGTGCGCGCACCACGCCGTCGGTTGTCGGTTTCGGCAAGGATGGCGAGCGGATGGTGGGCGTCGTCGCCCGCCGCCAGGCCATCACCAACGCCGAGAACACGGTGTACTCGGCCAAGCGGCTCATCGGACGCAAGTTCGACGAGTGCGCCAAGGAGGTCACGCGCCTGCCGTACGACGTGGTGAAGGCGCCGAACGGCGACTGCCGAATCAAGGTGCAGGACAACGAGTTCAGTCCGCCCGAGATCGCCGCCATGGTGCTTCAGAAGCTGAAGCAGCAGGCTGAGCGCTACCTTGGCTCGCCGGTCACCGAGGCCGTCATCACGGTCCCGGCGTACTTCAACGACAGCCAGCGCCAGGCCACCAAGGATGCGGGCCGCATCGCCGGTCTCGACGTGAAGCGCATCATCAACGAGCCCACGGCCGCCGCGTTGGCCTACGGCATGAACAAGAAGGCCGATGAGACCATCGTGGTCTACGACTTCGGCGGCGGTACGTTCGACGTGTCCATCCTCGAGGTTGGCGACGATGTCGTCGAGGTCAAGGCGACCAATGGCGACACGCACCTCGGTGGCGACGACGTCGACGACACCCTCATCGAGTGGCTGATCGCCGAGTTCAAGAAGGAGAACGGCATCGACCTCTCCTCGCAGACCATCGTGGTTCAGCGGCTCAAGGATGCCGCCGAGAAGGCCAAGATCGAGCTCTCCACCGCGCAGAGCACCGAGATCAACCTTCCGTTCCTCACGGCCGACGCGTCGGGCCCGAAGCACCTCCAAAAGACGCTGACCCGCGCCGAGTTCGAGCGCATGATCGAGCCGATCGTCGAGCGCACCCTCAAGCCCTGTCGTCAGGCGCTCAAGGATGCTGGGCTCTCCGCGAGCGAGATCGACGAGGTCATCGTGGTTGGTGGCTCCACGCGCATCCCGATGGTGCAGAAGAAGGTGTCCGAGCTGTTCGGCAAGGCACCGAACCGTTCCGTGAACCCCGACGAAGTGGTCGCCATGGGCGCCGCCATTCAGGGTGGAGTGCTCGGTGGCGACGTCACCAGCATGCTCCTCCTCGACGTCACGCCCCTCACCTTGGGCATCGAGACCCTCGGTGGCGTGATGACCAAGATGATCGAGCGCAACACGACCATCCCCCACAGCAAGACCGAGGTGTTCTCCACGGCGGCCGACAACCAGACGGCCGTGGATGTTTACGTCTTCCAGGGCGAGCGCCAGATGGCGCGGGACAACAAGCTCATCGGCAACTTCCGCCTGAGCGATCTGCCCCCGGCCCCTCGCGGCATGCCGCAGGTCGAAGTGACGTTCGACATCGACGCCAACGGCATCTTGTCGGTGAAGGCCAAGGACAAGGCCACGGGCAAGGAGCAGCGGATCACCATCGAGGCGTCCTCGGGTCTCTCCGAGAGCGAGATCGAAACGATGGTCAACGAGGCCAAGAACCACGAGGCGGAAGACGCGGTGCGTCGTGACCTCATCGAGGCCCGCAACCAGCTCGACAGCCGCATCTACGAGGTCGAGAAGACCCTCGGCGAGCATGGCGACAAGCTGCCCGCCAACGAGAAGGCCGACCTCGAGGCCGAGCTTGCCAAGGCTCGCGAGGCCAAGGACAACGACGACCTCGATGTGGTGAAGGCCGCGCTCGAGTCCCTCACCCAGGCTTCCCACAAGCTGGCATCGGTGATGTACGAGAGCCAGGGTGCCCCCGACGGCGCGCCCCCCGAGGGCGGCGACGAGGGCGGTGGATCCGGCGATGGCGACGACGTCATCGATGCCGAATACGAAGACGCCTGATTCGATTTGTTGGAGGGTCTCCCTCCTTCGGTGCCCGCTCGCTCGCTCTTGCAGCGTCGAGCGGGCCTCTCTGTAGGCGGGCGCAGTCGTTTGGCATGCGCCCCAGGACCGCAAAGGTGACCACGTGCCGCGCGACTACTACGAGGTGCTGGGCGTAGCCCGGGACGCGTCCACAGACGCCATCAAGAAGGCGTACAAGAAGGCCGCTCGTAAGTTTCACCCCGACCTGAACCCGGACAACCCGGAGGCCGAGGCGAGCTTCAAGGAAGCCAGTGAGGCGTACGACGTCTTGCAGGACGACGAGAAGCGCCAGGTCTACGATCAGTACGGACACGAAGGGCTGAAGGGACGAGGCTTCGATCCCGGATTCTCCAACGTCAACGTGCAGGACATCTTCGAGTCGCTGTTCGGTGGCCGTGGCGGTGGAGGCTTTGGGGACTTCTTCGGCGGAGGCGGTGGCGGAGGGCGTCGTGGGCCCCGACGGGGAGCCGACCTCGAGTACCTGATGCGCCTCGACTTCATGGAGGCCGTCCATGGAAGCACCCAGACCATCTCGGTGCCTCGTCGGGTCAACTGCGACACCTGCGAAGGCGACGGCCTGAAGCCCGGAACCAAGCCGTCGACCTGCGAGACCTGCGGTGGCATCGGTCAGGTCGAGCAAGCCCAGGGCTTCTTCCGCATCCGCACCACCTGCCCGGTGTGCCGGGGTGCCGGGCGCAACATCGACCCCTCCGACCGTTGCGAGCCCTGTCGTGGGACCGGCAAACAGCGCGAGACCTCGGAGCTCGAGATCAACGTGCCCGCGGGCTGCTACCCGGGGCTCAAGATCCGTCACCCGGGCAAGGGCGAGGCTGGCGACCCCGGCGCCCCGTCGGGTGATCTCTACGTGACCCTCGACGTGGAGCCCCACGAGCTGTTTCGTCGTCAGGACGACGACGTCTACGTGACCGTGCCCGTGCCGTACCCCGTGATGTGCCTCGGTGGGGAGATCGCCGTGCCCACGGTGCACGGCGAGGAGACCATCACCGTGAAGCGAGGGACGCCGAGTGGCCACGAGGTGCTGATGCGCAACAAGGGCGTGCCCGATGTGCGCAACCCCAACCGCCGCGGGAACCACCACGTTCGGCTCAACGTCGACGTGCCGACCAAGTTGTCCGAGGAGGAAGAGGAACTCTTGCGTAAGCTCGCGGAGCACCACGACGTAGGGGTTCAGGAGAAGGGTTTCTGGCACAACTTCTTGGGCAAGATCACAGGGTGAGCAGGGTGGACGAGAACATGGAACGAGAGCCGTCAGTCGAAGAGGTGGAGGCACGCCTCGCCGTGGTCATTCCCTTTCTCGACGCCGCGCGCGCCGAGATGGGAAGGGTCTTGGTGGGCCAGCCCTACATGGTGGATCGCTTGATCATCGGCCTGCTGGCCAACGGCCACGTGCTCCTCGAGGGCGTGCCGGGTCTCGCGAAGACCACCGCCGTCAAGGCGCTCGCCCAGTCGATGCATCTCGAGTTCAGCCGCATCCAGTTCACGCCGGACCTGCTGCCTGCGGATGTGGTGGGGACGCAGATCTACCAGCCCGCCACGAGCGAGTTCACCACGCGCCTCGGACCCATCTTCGCGAACGTGCTTCTCGCCGACGAGATCAACCGCGCTCCGCCCAAGGTGCAGTCGGCCCTCCTCGAGGCCATGCAGGAGCGCCAGGTCACCCTCGGGGACCGCAGCTACCCCCTGCCCAAGCCCTTCCTGGTGCTGGCGACCCAAAACCCGATCGAGCAGGAGGGCACCTACCCGCTGCCCGAGGCTCAGATGGACCGCTTCATGCTGAAGCTGTCGGTGGGCTACCCGACCCTCGAGGAGGAGCTGGAGATCATCGCCCGCTCCGCCAAGAAGGCTCCAGTGCTCCAGCCGGTGTGCACCCTCGAGCAGCTGGAGCAAGCCCGGGAGATCTGCGCGCAGATCAAGGTGTCCGAGGTGCTGATGCGCTACATCGTGGCCTTGGTGCGAGCCACGCGGAACCCCGAGCTGGTCGATGCCTCCATGGCGTCGTCCATCGAGTTCGGCGCCTCCCCTCGGGCCTCCATCGCTCTGGCGGCCGCCGCCCGAGCTCACGCCTTCCTCGACGGACGCGGCTTCGCGCTGCCCGAAGACGTCAAGGCCATGGCTCCCGACGTTCTGCGTCACCGCATCCTCCCCACCTACGAGGCGGAAGCGGACGGCTTGACGTCGGATTCCCTCATCGTGCGCCTCCTCGAGAAGGTCGAGCAGCTCTGAGCTGGGAGAGAACCGCGTGCTGACCCCCGAAGAGCTACGCGAGCTGCGCCGCCTGCACGTCTCGGCTGGGCGTCGGGTCGACTCGTTGTTCGCTGGTGACTACCGCTCGGCGGTGCGTGGCCAGGGGATGGAGTTCGAAGACATCCGCGAGTACGTGCCGGGCGACGACGTGCGCCACATCGACTGGAACGTAACGGCACGTACGGGGGAGCCCTTCCTCAAGGTGTACCGAGAGGAGCGCCAGGTCACGGTCCTGCTGGTCGTCGATGTGTCTGGGTCCACCCGGGTCGGGTCTGGCGGCCGCGACGGTCGCACCGACCGCCGACTGCAGATCGCTCGGGTGGCGGGGGGACTCGCCTATGCCTCTCTCCGAAACCAGGACCGCGTGGGCCTGGTGACCTTCAGCGACCGGGTCGAGACCTTCCTGACGCCGCGGCGAACCCGAGGCCACGTGTGGTCGGTCATCCAGCACGTGTACGAATCGTTCGGGCAGCATCGCGGAACCGACATCGGGGCGGCCGTGCGGTTTCTGCGTCAGGTGCAGCGTCGCCGCTGCGTTCTGGTGTTCGTGAGCGACTTCCTCGACGGTGGCGAGTGGGAGCGGAGCATCGGTTTCCTCGCCCGTCGTCACAAGCTCCACGCAGTGCTCGTGCACGACCCCATCGATGAGGGCTTGGCCGGCTTGCGGTTGATGGAGCTGGTGGACGCCGAGACAGGGGCCACCCGCCTGGTCGACGGCAGCACCTTGGCCGCGACGCGGCCGATGGGGGAGCGGCTCCGGCGGCTCCGGCGAACGGGCGCTCGCGCAGTGGCGATGTCCACCGAGGACGACCCCTACACCGTGTTGCACCAGCACTTCCAACGCGAAGCGGGGCGCCGATGAGGCCCCATCCCCCAACCCCCACCCGCGGGTGGCTTGCAGGTGCCGTCTCGCTGGGTCTCGTCGCTTGTGGTGCGGGTGTGCCCGGAACCCCTGGGGTCGTCGGGATCGATGGCCCCGTCAGCGTCGATCTGTTCCTGGATGGCGAGCCAAAGGCAGGGGGCGGTGCCCTCGTGGTGCAAGCCAGCTTCGACCCGGACGGGCAGCTTCAGCCTCCGCAGCCCGTGGCCGAGGGGCTCACCTTCGAGCCGGACGGCGGCCCGCAGCTGGAGCGGGTGGGCGAGCACCAGGTGATTCGGCAGCGCTACGTGTACCGGGGCAGCAAGGGAGCCTACGAGATCCCTCCGCTGGTCGCCACGTGGACGGGGCCCGACGGCGCCGAGACCCAAGCAGAGACCCGGGCCGTCTGGGTAGACCTCGGGGTCGAGGCCCCCGACGTCGGCGAGATCGCCGACATCGTGGAGCCGAGCGCCATCTGGACCGTGCCATGGGGGCCCATCTTGGCGGTCGGGGGGGCCGGGTTGCTGCTGGTTGGGGGCATTGTGTTCGCCTTCGCGCGGCCGCGCTCCTCGCGCATCGAGGCGGTGCCTCGGGACCCGCCCGATGTGCGCGTCATTCATGCGTGGGAGGCGGTGCGCCGAGACCCCACCCTCGACGATGAGGCGAAGGCCGAGGCGCTCTCTCGGCTGTTCCGCGAGTACACCGAAGAGGTGTTGGCGTTCCCGGCCTCAGCTTGGACGACCACTGAGATCGTGGCCAAGCTCAAGGCCATGGTGCAGCTGCCCGAGGGCAACGTGCCGCGGGCCAAGCGATTGCTTCGGGCCACGGACCGCATCAAGTTCGCAGACGCCAAGGCCGGCGACGACCTCTTCGACGAGCTGGACTCAGACCTTCGGGCCTTCGTGGGCAGCACGCGACCCGCAGCATGGCGGGAGGCGAGCCCATGACTGAGCTGGCGACTCCATGGGCTTTGGTGCTGCTTCTCCCTGTGCTCGCACTTCCAGCGCAGCGCTGGATCTCCGGTCGCAACCTGCTCGCGGTCGCGTCGTTCGAGGCGATCGCGACCGGGTGGACCGTGCGGCTCCTGTTGTCGTGGCTCCCTGGCCTCTTGCAGCTGGTCGGCCTGGCGTTGTGCGTGGTGGCGCTGGCTCGCCCACGGGAGACCCGGCGCGATGTCCTGGTGGAGAGCGAAGGGCTCGACATTCTGCTCGCCGTCGACACGTCTGGCTCCATGCAAGCCACCGACTTCCAGGTCGGCGGGCGGCCGATGGACCGCCTCTCGGTGGCGAAGGGCGTGATGTCGGAGTTCGTGGAGGGGCGGCCCCACGACCGCATCGGCGTCGTCGTTTTCGGAGAAGAGGCCTTCACCCAGGTGCCCCTGACCCTCGACCACGCGACCCTTCGCGACGCCCTGGCCAACGTGCAGATCGGCGTGGCCGGAGCCCAAGGCACGGCCATCGGGTCGGCCCTCGCCATCGGCGCCAAGCGGCTCAAGGACCTGGAGGCTCCGGACCGGGTGATGATCGTGCTCACCGACGGACGGAACAACGCCGGGCGCATCACCCCCATGCAGGCAGCACAGGCGGCGGCCGCCCTCGACATCAAGGTCTACACCATCGGGGTTGGCGCGACCCGAGGTGGGCTGCGCGGCGTGTTCGGCATGAGCGACGGTCTCGATGAGGAGGGGCTGACCCGCATCGCGGACGCGACCGGAGGCCGGTACTTCCGTGCCACGGACACCGCGAGCCTGCAGCAGATCTACGACACCATCGACGAGCTGGAGCCCTCGCCGGCGGAGGTCAGCGAGCTGGTGCAGCACGTGGAGCGCTTCCACTGGTTCCTCTTGCCCGGTGTGGGCCTGTTGGGGCTGTCGCTCCTGCTCTCGAGCACTTGGCTGCGGAGGGGCCCATGAACTGGGGTTCGCCGAGCTTCTTGTTGCTGCTGCCCCTGGTGGGGGTGCTGGCGATCCTCGTGGCCCTCGGAGGGTGGCGCCATCGCACGGTGCTCAAGAAGGTGTTCGCCCCGGGCGTGCTGGAGCGGGTCGTGCCTCGGTCGGTGCGGGTGCGGCGTACCCTCCGAGACGTCGCGCTGCTGACGGGCCTTGGGCTCGCAGTCGTGGCGCTGGCCGAGCCTCGCTTCGACAAGCAGATCCGGACCGTGACGGCTCGAGGCGCAGACATCATGCTCATCGTCGACCTGTCCCGCTCGATGGACGCTCAGGACGTCGACCCGTCCCGGCTTCAGCGGGCACGGCGAGAGGTCGCGGACCTCGCACGCATCGTCGAGGGGGACCGGGTCGGGCTGGTGGTGTTCTCTGGCGGGGCCTACCTTCGGCTGCCGCTGACCGCAGACCTGGTGGCGTTGCAGAACGTGCTGGAGGTGGCGGACACCTCCACGTTCCAGGCTCAGGGGTCTGCCCTCGGGGCGGCCATCGATGAGGCGTTGGCGGGCCTGTCGCGCTCGGAGGGGCAGGCGGGACAGGCCATTCTGGTGCTGTCCGATGGAGAGATCCACGATGGGGCCGGGGCCCTCGCGGCCGCCGACCGCGCGTCGGATGCCGGGGTGGCCATCTACGGGATGGGCATCGGCATCGAGGCGGCGCCGATTCCGCTGCCCGACGGCACCATGCTGACTCAGGGGGGTAAGGTGGTACGCAGTGCTCCCGACTTCACCGTGCTGCAGCAGGTGGCCGAGCGCACCGGGGGAGCGTTCGTGCAGTCGGTCGCCAGCACGCGAGACGTCGAGGGCCTGTACCAGGGCGAGATTCGCAAGAAGCTCGTGACGGTGGAGCGCAGCTCGTCCCAGCGAGAGACCTGGCGGGCGGCGTTCCAGTGGCCCCTCACGGTGGGCCTGCTGCTGTGGCTCGCCGGGGCCTGGCTGGGGGATGGTCGGCGTCGCTTTGGTGCGGCCCAGGCCGGTCTGGCGCTCTTGGCGCTGGGGCTCGCGTTGCCGGGCCCGGCCTTCGCCGCCACGCTCGAGGACGCGGACCGGCTGTTCCGCTCCGAGCGATTCGCAGAGGCGGCCGAGCAGCTGACCGAGCTGAGCCTCGAGAGCCCCACCGACGCCGACGTCTTCGACCGGCTGGGGGCCGCTCGCTATCGGACCGGCGACTTCGACGGGGCCGCACGAGCCTGGGACGAGTCCAGTCGACTGCGCGGCGGTGATGCCGATGCCCTGTTCAACTCAGGCAATGCCAACTACCGCTCGGGTCGTCTCGAAGACTCCCTGGCGCGGTACGACGAGGCGCTCCAGATGGCGCCAGACCACGTTCCGACCCGGTCCAACCAGGAAGTGGTGCAGAAGGCGCTCGAGGCCCGGCGCCAGAAGCCGCCGCCGGATGGTGGTGGGGGGGGCGATGAGGAGGAGCAGGAAGGCCAGGGCTCCAGCAACCAGGGACAGCAGGGCGAGTCGGGCGAACAAGGCGACAATCCGTCCGAGGGCTCCCAGCAGGGCGGGCAGCCCCAGGACGGCCAGCCTCAGGATGGGCAGGCCCAGGATGGCTCCTCCGATGGCGACCCCCAGGATGGCTCACAGGCTCCGGAAGGGGAGCCCGGCGAGGGGGGGAGCGACGGCACGGCCGACGGTGAGCCCACCGACCAGGAGCCCGACGGGGAGGGGGAGGGCTCCGATGCCGTGCGTCCCGGCGAGCTCGACCCGACCGGAGAGGAAGGGGAGGAGGACGCCAGCGGGCAACCGGTGTCCGGCGGTGCGATCGACGAGTCCCAAGGGCCGATCACGGCCGGGCAGGCGGACCGGCTCCTGGACGGCATCGAGGAGGGCAGCCAGCGGGTGTACGTCCGCGGCAAGGGCGAGGAGAAGCCCTGGTGAGCCCGTGGTCCTCGACATCGGTCGCTTCGCTGCTCGTCTCGACCGTCGCGTGGGTCGCCGCTGCTCCTGCGTGGGCTGCTCCGACGCTTCAGGTCGTTGCGGAGCCGCCAAGCCTTCTGGTGGGTCAGACGGGAACTCTGCACGTCATGGTGGTCAGCGAGGGGGCCGGGCAGGCTCAGGTCGCCCGTGGCGCCACCCCCATGGTCGAGACGGCTGCCGGACTCGATCTTCGCTACCGCGGGACAAGCTCCCGATTCAGCGCGGATGGCACCCGCATCGTGTCCGTCACCACCTACCAGTATGCGCTGGACGCCCTGCAAGAAGGGGCCTGGGACGTGGGACCCGTGCGGGTCCGCCTCGACGATGGCTCCACGGCCGTGGCCGATCCCATCCGGGTGGAGGTGAAGGGACGCGGCGAAGGGGAACCCGGGCTCACCGAGGAAGTCACGGTCGAGGCCGGCTTCGACGTGGCGGAGGCTTGGGAGGGGCAGCTGGTGCTGTACCACTACAGCCTGAAGAGCTCGCTCCCCGGGGTGCGAGCCGGCTGGCGCCTGCCTGAGTTCGAAGGGCTCCGTCAGCCCCAGCATGGGCAGCCGGCCGAGCAGACCTTTCAGGTGCTCGACGGCAACACCACCATCACCCACGTCCAGGGTACGGTGCCTCTCATCGCGACAGGAACAGGGGTCCTCGAGGTGGCACCGGCCCTGGTCACCCTCGACATTCCGACCGGGCGAACGGGCTTCCGCGGCTGGGGCGGCATGCGCCAAGAACGTCGCGCCACCGGGCCTTCCCAGCTCACGGTCCGCAAGCTGCCCCCACCGCCGCCGGGGTTCTCGGGCCTGGTGGGAGAGGTGCGACTGGAGGCCAACCTCGATGCGACCGCGGCGGCGGTCGGAGAGTCCGTCGGGCTCAACGTCGAGATCCACAGCGATGGGAGCCTGGAGGGGGTGACCCTACCGCCGTACGACGCCGATCAGGTGTCCGTGTACGACGACACGGCCCGTATCGGTGGCAAGGTCACCGAGGGCGGCTACCGGGGTCGGGCAGTGATTCGGCGGGTGTTGGTGCCCGTGGAGCCGGGAACCCTCGAACTGCCGCCCATCTCCCTGGTGACCTTCTCCCCGTCGCAAGAGCGGTACGTCACCCAAGAGGTCGCGCTCGGGCGGCTCGAGGTCACCCCAGGGAGGGAGGGGTCTGGGGAGATCCAGTCCTTCGCCGACGAGGGGCAGGGCGTCGTCGAGGGCGAGCCTGTTCGACTGCGGGGGCCGTGGACATGGGGCATGACCTACACCCCTCGCCTGGGGCTCGGCATGCCGCTGTTGTTGCTGTTGGCTGCAGCGCCCGGGGGGGTCGTGTTTCTGGGGCACGGCATGGCCGCGGCGCGTCGGCGGTGGCGGACGTGGTCTGAGAGGGACAAGGGCCCGCCGAGCCCCTTTGCGCACCTCCGCGGCCTCTCCGACGATGCGGAGGAGCGCCTTCGCGCCTACGACACAGCGCTGAAACAGGCCCTCGCCAATCGCCAGGGGGTCAGCATCGCGCGCCTCGATCGAGAGGCGGTCCTCGATACCCTCCCAAACCAGGTGGCAAAGGACGTGCGCAGCCTGCAGCGTGGCCTCGACAGTGTTCGCTATGGCGACGTGCACGTGCCTGACCAGATCGACGACGTGGTGCGGCGGGTGGTCGCCGCGGTGGAGTCCGCATGATGGGGCTGCTGTGGTGCCTGTTCGCCCACGCTGGGCCGGTGGCCGACGGGGCGGTTGCCTTCGAGGACGGTCGTCTCGACGAGGCGGTCGCTACTTGGGAGGACGCCCTGGGTGGGGCCCCTTCCGGGGTGCTCCTCTACAATCTCGGAACGGCCTGGTACCGCAAGGGCGACCCCCCACGTGCGGTCGCCTATCTGCGTGCGGCCCAGCGTTTGCGGCCCCGGGATGGGTCGGTGCACCACAACCTCGCCCTTGCTCGGTCGGAGCTGGATCGGGTTCCGCCACCGGCGGAGGGGCCGGTCGCTTGGTCCCTCGTGATCACCCCGGGGGAGCTCGGCTTGCTGGGGGTGGTCCTCGCAGGACTCGGGTCGTTGCTGCTCGCCGGAGGTGTGCGGCAGCGCAGCTGGACGGGGGCGGGCGCCTTGTCGTGGGGTCTGGGCATCGCCATCGGGACCACGGCGGCGGTGGGGGCCTACCGAATGGACGCCCATCCCATCGGTGTGGTCGTCGACGCCGCCGTGTCGCTGCGGGACGCGGCGTCCCTTCAGGGTCGACCCCGTCACGAGCTTCCCGTGGGGTCCGAGGTGCGGGTCGAGCGGCGGTACGGGGGCTTTTTGTTGGTGGAGGATGGCCGAGGTCGCCGAGGTTGGGTGGCGGACGGAGGCGTGGTGGTGCCGGGCCTGGCCGACGGTTCGTAGCAGAGGGGCCGACGGCCATCGGCGTGGTGGACGAGCAGTCTCGCCGCAGCCGTGGCATGCTGGCGCCAGGAGCAAGGATGTCCGACGAAAAGAACATGCCGAAGGCGGCTCAGCGAAAGGGCGGTGCCGACACCCTGTTCAGCGCCGAGTGGTTCGACGACAACGACGAGTTCACCGGCACCAAGCCCTCCGGGGCTCGTGAGAACGTGTCGATTCCCTCGACCACTCCGACCCCTCCGGTCGCGGCCGCCCCCAAGGCCGCCGAGCCCGTCAAGGCCGAGGCCCCGCAGGCTTCGGGTCCCCCCATGGTGCTCATTGTCGTCGTGCTCGCGGTCGTGTTTCTCGGAGGCGGATGTGCGCTCGGTGCGTTGGGTGCCGGGTTGGCCTTCGCCTTCGGAGCGGTCCCTTTCTGATACGTGCCCTTCAGGGGTCTGACCCGTACCCCCGCCGACTCTCATCTCGGAGCGCCCCATGACCCGCTACCTCTTGCCGTTGTTGCTGACCGGACTGGCCACCGCTTGCTCTCCCGACGATCCGACGGGAACGTGGACCGGCAAGGCTCAGACGTCCGTGCTCGGGCAGCGCACCAACTACGAGCTCGACATCGACATCGAGCGCGACGATTCCAAGAACCTGTTCGGTGAAGGGATCCTGATCACCGGCGGCAGCGCGGTCGACGTGACGATCGAGGGCAAGCAGAAGCGGCGCAAGATCGAGTTCGAGATCTACCCCCTCGACACCGACTCGTTCCTCGACACCAAGTTCAAGGGGAAGATCGACGAAGACGCCATCGACGGCAAGATGTCCGTGGGGCTCTCCTTGGCGAAGGTCAAGGGCGACATGGTCCTCAAGCGGCAGTAGTCGCATGCGCTGGATTTCCACGGCCTGCCTTGCGTTCGGGTGTGCATCCGCAGAGGGGACGTGGGTCGGCGCGACCGAGGTGGACATTTTTGGCACCCTGGTGCCCCACGAGCTGGACGTGACGTTCGTCGAGGGCACCACCCAGACGGGGGAGCGCGCCCTGGAGGGGGGCGGCTGGGTTCGACAGCGGGACGTCGTGCACGACGTGGCGGTCCAAGGGCCGTGGCGTGGGCGGCGGGTCCGGGTGGATTTGCCGCTGGAGGAGACGTTCTACGCGTTCGGGCAGTCCCTGCAGGGCCACGAGCCAGGCGGCGGCTCCGTGCACGTGAGCCTCGCGTTCGCGCTCGACGGTCGGGCGAGACGCAGGCGGTGGGTGGGTCGACTGGTCGTCGAGCAGCACGGCGATGTGTGGGATGCGCCCTTGGAGCTCGAGCGGGTCGAGTGAAGGCTGACGGTGGCGCCTTGCTGACTTGGCGGACCTCTGACGCAGTAGGGACCAACCCGCCGCCGTCGCGGGTTAGGGCTGCGCCCACAGGAGGACCTCATGCGTCGCCACGCCATCGTGCTGCTCGCGTCCATCGCCCTGCTCACCGCCGGGAAGTTCGAGAAGCTCGAGTCCGTCGAGCAGGACCACTTCCGCGCCCTTCAGGTCTTCATGGACAAGGGCGAGGTCAAGGCCTTCTACAAGGGGAAGACCCCCGAGGAGCGGAACGCCTACCTCAAGGAGCTCGGGCTCTGGGACCGCTTCTACCAGTACGACGAGACCGAGCGGCAGGCCATCGTCAACGGGGACGTTCGGATTGGCTACGACCGCTACCAGCTGTACATGGCGTGGGGTCCGCCCTACATCAAAAATCGCCTGACGGGCCGACGGGCCAGTCGGTCCGAGCGTCTCGTGTACCGCTTCGAGGTCGACAAGGATGGGTACGCGACCCCCCTCGGGCGCAAGGCCAACTACAAGGCGGTCGACCGCTACCAGGTCGAGCTGGTCGTCGATGACGATGTCGTCACCGAGATCAAGGAGAAGGGCGACTGGGACTGACGATACGAGCGGCCCGCCGCGGCGATGCCCTCGAGGCCCTCGCGCTGCGGCGTCGGGTGCTCGAGGAGGGTGGGGGCTTCATCTCCATGCCCCAGGAGCTCGCGACGACGGTGGCAGACGAAGAGGCCGTGATGGCGGGCTGCACCGGGTCCACGGGGGTGTACCTGATCGCACGAATTCGGCCGGACGCCGAGACCCAGGGCCCAGCCAAACGGGTCGCGGGGATGGTGGTGGCCCGGGTGGGCACCCTCGCCAGGATGCGTCACGCAGCCAAGCTGGAGGTCATGGTCGACCCGGCGCATCGGCGCCAAGGGCTGGGTCGCGCGCTGATGGAGGGATGCATCGCCTGGGCCGAAGCCGCGGTGGGGGTCGAGAAGCTGTCGCTGAGTGTGTTCGCCGACAACGAGGCGGCGCTGGCGCTCTACCGAGACCTGGGCTTCGAAGAAGAGGGGCGGCGGCTGCGGGAGTACAAGGACCTCGACGGGGCCTACCGCGACGACGTCCTGATGCACCGGTGGGTCTAGGGGTGACGACCGACTGACAACCGTCGGATCTGTTGCGGCCTCGGTCGGAGCCGGACCTCCGTCGATCTCGGGGCGAGGCCCTAACGGTCGGCGTGGTCGTGGGTGGTCCACCTCTTGCTTGTCGCTTCTGCGCTGCACACCGCAGCTGGGAGGTGGACGTGCTCGCATGGTTGGGGCTGCAGTTGGTCGTGTTCGAGACCCCGGAGGGGGAGGGGATCATGGTGGAGGGAACGTCCCGGGCGGTCGCTTGGCTGCCTGGCGCCTGGCCCAGGGTAGGGGAGCGGATCTTCGACCCCGCGGAGCAAGCGCTCGTCTTTGTGGGGAACGACGTGTCGGTGTGCCTTGTCGGCGGGGGCGAGTGGACGGGGCGCACCCACTGGGCCCACGAGTCCGCTCCCTCGTGGCAGGATGCCTCGTGCCCCTTGCCCCCCTCCAGCGCGTTGGTATTGGATTGGCTCTCCTGGGATTGGGGGGGGTGGGCGTGGCGCTGACGCTGGCTCCGTGGGATGCCGGGTCGGTGGCGGCGCCGGTCGACCGGGTCGTCGTGGTGCCGCCGGACCCCGTCGTTCCCCCTCCACGCCCCGACGAGCGCCCCCGCGCGCGGGTTCGTGGCCGCATCATCGATTCCGACGGGCATCCCGTGGTCGGGGCGGTCGCGAAGCTCGATGCGGGCCAAGGGGCGTTCGCGGCGGCCTCCAAGAGGGGTGGCGTCTTCGACATGGAGGCCCCTCAAGGCCACCATCTGCTGTACGCGACCCGACTGGTCGGGCGGGACGAAGTGTTCGGTCCACCGATGCTGATCGAGCTGCGGGACGAGGGGGTGGCCGGCCTCGACCTCACGCTTCCCCTCCACGACACCGTGGGCGTGGGCGTGGTGCTCGATCTACGCGGCGACGACATCGTGATCACCTGGGCCCAGGAGGGCCGGGCGGCCGCCGACGCTGGGCTTCGCGACGGCGATCAATTGGTGGCCATCGACGGGGAAGTGGTGAAGCGCATGGGCCTGCTCGACGTCGAGCGGCTCCTACAGGGTGTGGTGGGCACCACCGTGATGTTGACGGTGCGGGGGGAGGATGCGGCGATGAGGGCCGTGCTGGTGCGCCGTCGCCTGGCGTCCCAAGACCACGTGCCTCCGGACGAGTGAGACGCGGTCAGTCCCCTTCGTCCTTCCACTCGGCCTCGCGTCGGTAGATGGTGCGCGCGGTGATGCCCATGAGGGATGCCGCCAGGGCCTTGTCGCCGTGGGTGAGCCGAAGCGTCTCCTCGATCATGCGACGCTCCACGGTCTTCAAGGGGGTGCCGACGTCGAAGCAGAGCTGCTGGGAGGGAGTCGCTCGCACCTGACGGACCGCTGGAGGCAGGTCTTCGATGCCGATGCGCTCGTTGCGACACAGCACCACCGCTCGCTCGATGGCGTTCTCCAGCTCCCGGACGTTGCCGGGCCAGCCGTAGGCCTGCATGGCCCCCATCGCCTCGGGCGTGATGCCCTTGAAGTCCTTGCGGTTCTTGTCGCTGTACCGAACGAGAAAGTGCTGGGCGAGGATGGGCACATCGTCGGGCCGCTCCGAGAGGGAGGGCACGGGCATGGGGATGACGTTGAGGCGGTAGAACAGGTCTTCCCGGAACGTTCCCTTGGCGACCTCCTCTTCGATGTCCCGGTTGGACGCGGCGATGACGCGGACGTCGGCCGTGAGGGTCTCGGTGCCTCCCACGCGCTCGTAGGCCCCATCCTGGAGGACCCGGAGGAGACGTACCTGGAGCGCGGGCTTCATCTCCGTGACCTCGTCGAGGAACAAGGTGCCCGCATTGGCCAGATCGAAGCGACCTTCCTTGCGACCGGTCGCACCGGTGAAGGCCCCCTTCTCGTAGCCAAACAGCTCGCTCTCGAGCAGGGTCTCGGGGATGGCCGCGCAGTTCACGGTCACGAAGCGGCCGTCGCGGCGCCGGCTCATGCGGTGGAGAAGGTGGGCGAGCCGGCTCTTCCCGGTGCCGGACTGCCCGGTGAGCAGCACGGTCGCGTCGGACGGAGCCACCTGCTCCACCTCGTCGAGCAGCGTTCGCATGACGCTCGACCGGCCGATCATCTGCCCCTCGCCGATGGCGGCCAGGCGCTGGCGGAGGTGGCGGTTCTCCACAGAGAGTGAGCGCTTCTCGAGGGCCTTCCGCACGGTGTTGACCAGCTCCATGCGACGGAGTGGCTTGCTCACGAAGTCGTACGCGCCCTCTTTCATGGCCTCGACGGCCGTCTCGACGGTGCCGTAGGCGGTCATCACCACCACCTCGAGGTCGGGCTCGAGGTGCTTGCAGGCCTTGAGCAGGTCGATGCCGCTCATCCCGGGCATCTTGAGGTCCGTGAGGACGAGGTCGACGGGGCTCTCCCGCAGCTGCTCCAGCCCCTCGCGACCGCTGGCGGCGTGCACGACGTCCAGTCCTTCCCGAGAGAGGATGCGCTCGAGGGTCACGCGGTTGGCCTCGTCGTCGTCGACGACCAGGACCCGGTGGGGGGCGTCGTCGGAGCGGGGGGCGGTGTCGGGCATCAGCTCTCCACGGAGGGGGCGGACGGTTCGGAGAGGTCGGTGGCGTCGCGGCGGGGCCAGCGCAGCTCGAGCTGGGTGCCTCGAGGTTCCACGGACCGTACCCCGATGCGGCCGTCATGATCTTCCAGGATCTGTCGAGTGATGGCGAGGCCGAGGCCCGTTCCTTGGGCCTTGGTGCTGTAGAAGGGATCGAAGGCTCGCTCCATCTGCTCGGGCTCCATTCCGGGGCCATCGTCGACCAAGGTGAGCACGATGTCCTCGCCCCGGTCGGTCGCCGCGACCCCGAGCCGGAGCTCCAGCTGAGTCGCGCCGGCCTCCGTGGCGTTGCGGATGACGTTGAGGAGCGCCTGCCGAAGCTGGTTGCCGTCTGCGAGCTGCGGACCGGGGTCGGCGAGCTCCAGGGTCAACTCGACCCCTTGCTGCTCCAGCTCCGCATCGATGAGGCGATGCACGTCGTGCACGAGGTCCGGGAGGGAGGTGGGGGAGAGTTCGGCGGGGGGCCGTCGCGCCAGCTGCAGGTAGTGTGCCGTGACGCGGGTGAGGCGGTCGATCTCGCCCGACACCGTGCCCAGCAGATCCCACGCCTCGGTGGCGTGGTTCGGGTCGAGGTCGCCGAGCTCGTCGCTGAGCATCTCGACGTTGAGGGAGATGGCGTTGAGGGGGTTGCGGACCTCGTGGGTGATCTGGGCGAGCATCTGGCCGACGAGCGCGAGGCGCTCGGAGCGGGCCAACGCCTCCTCTGCCCGTCGCTGCTCGGTGACGTCGGTGGCGAGCACGATGCGTCCATTGGGCCCGAAGGCACTGGTCCGAACGGCGAACCGGGCGCCCTCGTGGGTCACCTCGAGGTAGCCAGGGCGAGGGTCCAGCTCCGCGAGCACCCCTTGGACGGGGGCCTCGGTGTGGGCCTGCAACCGTCCCTCGGCGGCGGGATTGGCGAGGGTGACAGTGCCTTCTTCGACCACCACGAGGGGGTCTTCCAGGCGCTCCAGCACGCTCCGCAGGTACCGGCTGAGGCGGTTGAGCTGGTCGGCCCGCTCCACGAGGCGCTGGTCCCGCTGCTGCAGGGCCTCGGCCAACGCGTTGAACTCCGCGCCGAGGACGCCGATCTCGTTCGCTCCGAGCCCGTCGATGCGGCTGGCGTAGTCCCCCTCGGCGAGGCGCTGCGCCTGCTGACTCAGTCGGTCGAGAGGGCGCAGAGCCGCCAGCACTGCGATGGTCAGGGCCACCGCGAGTCCCACGCCAGCGAGGGCGAGGGCGAGGGCGAGCTGGGTGGACCGCTGCCGCTGCTGGTCGATGGCCCGCCCCAGCTTCTCCACTCGGTTCTCGAGGAGCTGCGAGAGGGTGTCGATCTCCACTTCCAGCGCCTGGTCGTCGGCTCGCAGCTGTTGCTCCATCTCTGGGGTGGACTGCGCGCCGGACTCCAGCTGGCCCTGCACCTCGGCGGCCCGGCGCTGGTAGCGCTCGGCGAGGGAGCCGATGTCTTCCAGACTGGAGTCGGCCTTCGCGAGGAACGCCCGATCCTCGGGGTCCGTGGCCATCATCAGGGCCTGGCGTCCGTGAACGAGTGCCTCTTGGACCGTCTCCCGAAGCCGCTCGGAGTGGATGGCGGCCGAGGAGTCGATCCCTCGACCTGGGCGTGGCTCTTGGCGCAACAGCCGGCCAAGATCGGTAGTGATGCGCCCCTGGTCGGCCCGCAGCTGGTCGACCTCCAACGTGAGCGGGAGGTAGCCCTCGGTGAGCAGGGCCTGGGAGCGCGCGATGTCGCGGTGCTGGGCGGCCTGCAGGAGCAGGGCCCCGGACAAGACCAGCGCGACCAACAGAACCGCGGCCACGATGCGCACCCGCAGGGAGGCCGAACGTCGGACCTGGGCGGGGGCATGGGGCTCGGCGGTCGGGTCGGCCACCTACCCCTCGGAGCCCGTGTGGAAGCGCGCGCCCCCGGAGACGTCGGGCAGGCGCCCTTCCGTGACGTGAACCACGACGGGCTGAGCCCCGGAGATGGCGAGCACGCCCGATGCCCAGATCGCTGTGCCGTCGGAGGAGCGGACCGACAGCACGTGGGCGCCGGTGCTGAGCTCCAGCGACAGCGGCTGCCCGGGCTGCACCTGGTGCTTGGTGTCGTCGAGACGCAGCATGGCGCCTCGGGCACCCATCACGCGGAACTCCACGGGCACCAATGCCGCGGCGTCGGTGGCGGCCTGGTCGGGACGGTCCGCGGACACGCCGCTGCGCCCGACCAACACCCGCAGGGGGTGAGCGGCTGCGACGTGGATGGGAAGGTCGTGGGGCTTGCCCTGGGTGTAGGCGCGGAACACATGATCGCCCGCGGGGATCAAGAAGGCGGCCTCCCCGGGGATCCACAGCTGGCCGAGCTTGATGCCGTCGACCACGATCTCGGTGGCCATCAGCGCCTCGACCTCGAGACGCCCCATCTCCATGCCCGTGGCGGTAGGGGGGGCCACGTCGGGGTTGCTGGCGGTGGGCACGCCCCCGGTGGGGTCGGCGAAGGCCAGGGAGAGCAACACGAGCGGCAGGGTCGACACAGACACCTCGAGTGGTCGGCGTGTCCCTACCCCGGTCGGTGGCCTCCGTCGCGGTGCTCCTCCCGGCGGGATACCCGTGCGCGTCCTGCACAGGAGAACGCTTCGATGCGACCAAACGCCAGCCGTGCTGCCACCCGTCTTCTCGTCCGGATGGCCGGAGGGGTACTCGCTTTGTCCCTCACCGCCTGCTCTGGCCAGCAGGGCGGTCCGGAGGGCGAGGGTCGGACGATGCCGGTCGACATGGCGCGTCCCAGCGACGTGGTCGCCGATGTCGGAGGCGGTTTTGTGACCGTCGAGGAGTTCGCGACGGCAGCGGGCGCCACCCCGGGGTCGGGCCCCGACATGGACTTGGGGGCTCGTCAGGAGGTCCTCGATCAGCTGCTCACCGACGAAGTGATGCTCCAGGAGGCCCTCAGGCAGGGGCTCGTCCGAGACGCGAAGGTCCGCCGGACCCTCACCCAGCTCCTCCTGCGCAAGGAGGTCTACGACAAAGTCAGCCGGCAGGACTTCACCGACGAGGAACTGAAGGCCTACTACGACGACCACCGCGACGAGTTCATCGTGCCGGAGAAGCTTCAGATCAAGCGGATCCTGGTCCGGGTGGGAGAGGGTCAGCACACGGAAGACGAAGCCCGCGCCATCATCGAGGAGGCGCGCAAGAAGGTGAAGAAAGACCCCGACAGCTTCCGCACCGTCGCCGAGCAGGTCTCCGAGGGCGTGCATCAGCGCCGTGGGGGAGACCTCGGGTTCGTGCCGCGCTCCGGCAAGCCCGGCGTCGATGCCAAGGTGGCCGAGGTCGCGTTCGGCCTGAAGATGGGCCAGATCTCCGACGTCTTCGCGGCCGACGAGGGCCTGAACTTCGTCATGCCGGTCAACAAGCGCGCCGCCGTGGAGCGCACCTTCAACCAGATGAAGGGGTCCGTGCTCCGGAAGCTGCGCACGGAGCGCTTCCAGGAGCTCACCGACCGCTACATCGACTCCCTGCGCCAGGCGACCCCCGCCGAGGTGAACGAAGAAGCGCTGATGAAGGTCGAAGTCCGGGCGCGTCCCGCGCTGCCTGGTCGCGGTGCTCCGGGACGCGGGGCCCCGGGGGGCCACGCACACGGTCCTGACGATGACCATGGCCACGGGGGCGGCGAGTGACCGCCGCTCTTGTCTTGCTGCTTGGCGCCGCCTCGGGCGCCACGGTCGATCGCATTGCTGCGGTGGTCGACGACGAGGTCATCACCTTGTCTGAGCTGTACGACCTCGGCGGTCCTTACGTAGAGCAGGCATGCCCCGGGCAGGCGGTGCCGTGTGTGTCGGCCGCTGAGAGCGAGGTGCTCGACTCGCTCATCCGTCGGTCCTTGATCCGTCAGGAGCTGTCTGGGCTCGGACTGCAGGTCACGGCGTCCGACGTCGACGCGGCCATCGACCGGACGGTGCGAGAGTACGAGCTCGAGGACCGCGCGGCACTGCGGGCCGAGGTCGAGCGGGCCGGCAAGCGCTGGGACACCTACCGGGAGGAGCTGTTCGAGTTCCTCCGCACCCAGAACTTCCAGGGGCGCGTGCTGGCTCCCCGCGTGTCCATCACCGAAGACGAGCTCCGCGACGTGTACCAGCGGCAGGCCCGTCGCGAGGTCAAGCAGGAGGTGGTGCTGCAGGCCCTCGGCATCCTGATTCCCGAGGGGCTCCCCGACGAGGAAGTTGGAGCCATGGTGGCCCAGTCCGAGGCCCTGGTGGCCTCCCTCAACGCGGGGGCCGTTCAGTGGACGGACGCCGTGCGCGACTACGATGGCGCCGATCTGGCCAGTGCACTCGGAGGCAAGGCCTTCAAGAAGGGCGAGCTCGTCGAGTCCATCGATGCGGCCGTCTTCTCTGCTGCGGTGGTGCCCGGCACCGTCATCGGGCCCATTCCGGTGGGTTCCGTGCTGGCCTTGGTGCGGCTCGACGACCGGCGCGAGGCCGAGGGCGACGTTCTGCCCTTCGACGACGTCAAGGAGGAGCTCCGCAACCAGCTCTTCCAGGGCAAGCTCGAGGAGGCGGAGGAGGAGTGGTACCAGCGGGCGCGGCGGCAAGCGTCGATCATGATCAAGCTCGACGGGGCCGAAGAGGGCGTGCGCCGTGAGCGGGCACCGGATCCGTCCACGCCGTGAGCGTCCCCCGTCTGGTGATCACCCCCGGCGACCCGGTGGGCGTCGGACCCGAGGTGACGGCCAAGGCCCTCGCGTCCCTGGGTGGTGATGTGGACGCGGTGGTGGTGGGGCATCCGAGCTGCCGCGCCTGGCTGGAGCGAGAGGGGGTCGACGCAGCGTTCCACGCGACCGGAACCGGGGCCGAGCCCGCCGAGGTGGAGGCGCTTCGGCTCGCCGTGGCGTGGTGTCGGCAAGGGCGCGCCGACGCGCTGGTCACGGGCCCCATCCACAAGGCTCGGCTCGCGGCACAGGGCTTTGCCCACCCCGGACACACCACGTTTCTCGGGGAGCTCTGCGGGATCGAGCGGCCCGTGATGGCGTTCGTTGGAGGGGCCGTGCGGGTAGCCCTCGTCACCGTGCACGTGCCCCTCGCCCAGGTGTCGACGCTCCTCACGGAGGACGGGGTCGTGCACACGGTGCGCACCGCCCATCGTGCCCTCGTGGACCAGCTGGGCATCGCTGCACCCCGGCTGCTGGTGTGTGGCCTCAACCCCCACGCCGGGGACGATGGACTGATGGGCGACGAGGAGGCGCGGGTGATTCGCCCCGCCGTCCTGGCCTGCCAGCGGGAGGGGATCGACGCCCGAGGTCCCGTGTCGGCCGAGGCCGCGTTCCGTATGGCCCTCCAGGGGGAGGCCGACCTGGTGGTGGCGACCTACCACGACCAAGGCTTGGCCCCCTTGAAGGCCCTCGACGCCCTCACCGGAGACGGGGCGGTGAACTGGACGCTCGGCTTGCCCATCGTGCGCACGTCGGTCGACCATGGCACCGCCGACGACATCGCGGGCCAAGGCATCGCGGATCCTCGATCCATGCGGGCGGCCATCGAGCTGGCGGTGACGCTGACGCGCTAGCCTCGGGTTTCCCCCGGACGGGTGAGGTCGACGTGGTGCCGCGTCGGCACGTCGGCGACCCGGTCGGTGTCCCCGTCGGGCCAGCGCACCTCGAGGTCGACAGCCGTCGTGCCGGCGGGGAGCCCCAGGTGCACCGTCGCGGGACCCGAGGAGAGAAGCCCGGTGCCTCCCCTCCGCACCGCACCGCGCGCGAGCACCATCCCATCCTGCAGCGCGACCACCGTGGCGCCGACCGCGTCCCGATTGGGGCCGGCCTGCTTCACGGCCACCGTGATCGATGGACGGGCCGTGCATGACGAGCGCTTCACCACGACCCCGCCGTCGAGGTCGGGGGCCACCACGTCGAGGACGCCGTCGCCGTCGAGGTCGGTTGCCACCAGGCCCCGATGGGCCGCGGCGTGCCCGTCGTCGGTGCCGTGGCCGGTGTCGAGGCCCAGCTCTGCCCGCACGAACCGCTCGACGGCCCCGTCTGCGCCTGCTTCGCTACGCCAGGTACGGAGCCCTTGACGCTGCGCGTTGGAGGCGTCGGCTCCGCCGAAGGTGAGGTCGGCGAGGGTGTCGAGGTGCCCGAAGGCGACCAGCGCATCGACGGCGCCGTCGACGTCGAGATCCACCAGCTCCGCCCCCCAGCCGACCCAGGCGCCGCCGCGGTCGGCGCGAGGGCCGAGGCGCAGCCCGCGGGCCTGGGCGGTCTCGACCCAGCCCGAGTCCACCGACTCCAGGAAGAGCACGCGGTCCCACACGGGCAGGAGCAGGTCGACGGCGCCATCGAGGTCCACATCGGCCAAGCCGAGGCCCATGCCGGCGGCCTGGGGCTGAAGGCCGGTGCCGCCGTCGTCGAGGCGGAAGCCGTCGGGCTCGTTCCACAGGGTCTGCTGCGGCAGCCACGCTGGGTAGTCGTTGGCGGCGAACAGGTCGAGGCGGCCGTCGCCGTCGAGGTCGACGGGGCCGATCACGAAGGAGTAGGCGTCGTCGAAGGAGTCGCCCGACACGCGGCCGGGCCAGGGAGTCAACCCGTCGGGACCGCCCCTCAGGATGCGGGTGGGGTCGCCGGGCTCGTCGATGAGCACCTGGTCGCCCTGCACCCCCACGGCGCCGTGGCCGGCGACCACCAGGTCGAGCCAGCCGTCGCCGTCGAGGTCCGCCCAGGCGGCGCTCTGCCCGTGGTGGTCTCCCCCCTCCTGCCCCGTCGGGGCTTCGACCATCGCTCCGTCGTCGTTGCGCCAGAACACATCGGGCGCGCCGAAGCGAACCCACCACACATCGATGTCGCCGTCGCCCTCCATGTCTGCCACGGCGATGCCGGTGAACGCGTCCAGAGGGCCGTTGGGCACAGGGGTGGGCATGGCCTCTTCGAAGGCCGGGCCGAGGAGGACGCGGGGGCCGCTTGCGTCGGCGAGGAGGAGGTCGTAGGCACCGTCTCCGTCGAGATCCTCCACGGCGACGCCGCCCCCGGCGAAGCGGTGTTCGTCCAAGGGCTCCGACGGCAGCCAGGTCGTGGTCCAGCTGGGGGCCTCGGCGTCGCACGCGGGGAAGGGGGACTGCGTCACCTGCACGTCGGTCGACGCGGGTGGGGGGCTGCCCGGTTCCGTGTCGATCCGGCAGGACGCGAGGACCGTCAGCAGGCTCGCGGCCAGGGGAATGGCCCGGCGGGGCACGAGAGGAAGGGTGGGATCCGGCCGCATGGCGGAAGGGTATCGGGCGGTACCGCGACCCGCTCGGCCCGTTCATGGGCCATCGAGGACGGCGCAGTGCTCGCAGGTCCCGAGGTGGCTGGGTACGCTGAGGGCATGATGCGAAGGGCACTCGCTGGATTTCTGCTGAGTGGTGCGTGGGCGTGCTCGGGCGCCGACCCCATCGCAGAGGTGTGTGGCAACGGCGCCGACGACGACGGCGACGGCTACGCAGACTGCGCGGACCAGGACTGCTTCGACGATGTCGGGTGCACCGAGGCGGCCTGCGACGACCAGCTCGACGACGATGGCGATGGCCTCGTGGACTGCGACGATCCGGACTGCGTGGAGGCCTGCGCCCCCATCGGCTGCGAAGGCGACTGCGTCGAGGACTGCACCAACGGGACCGACGACGACCTCGACTTCCTGGTGGACTGCGCCGACGACGACTGCGATGCGACCTGCGATGGCGATGGCGATGGCTGGGATGGCCTCGGCGGGCCCGACTGCGACGACACGCGGGCCGACGTGCATCCAGAGGCCGACGAGGTTCCCTACGACGGGGCAGACAACGACTGCGACCCGGCCACGCCGGACGACGACGTCGATGGCGACGGATTCATCCAGAGTGCCGACTGCGACGATGCCTTGGCGGCCAGCTACCCCGGGGCGGTCGAGACCTGCGGGAACGGCGTGGTCGACGACTGCGACCGCCCGGACCTCCCGGGGGTCGAGGCCTGCTTCGGCGTCCGACCCTTCGCCACGGCCGACGCCCGCTTCACGAGCGCGACCCAAGAAGGCTGGCTGGGGAGCGCGTTGACGTCCCTCGGCGACGTCGACGGCGATGGGGTCGTGGAGCTTGCCCTCGGCATGTACGGCGACGACAACGCATCGGGGGCCGTCCTCGTGGTGTCGGTTCCCCCGGGCGGGGTGGTCGACGTGGCCTCGGCCCGGGCGAAGATCACGGGGCAGTCCGAGCAGGACTGGGTCGGCGAGTCCCTCACCACCGTGCCCAAGGCCTCTCGTCCCGACGAGCACAACTTGCTCCTCGGGGCCCGGTACGAGGACGGCTCGGGAAGCAACGCCGGGGCCGTGTACGTGGTGGAGGGAGGCATCGAGGGCACCCACAGCCTCGATGCCGCGCTCACGTATGTGTCTGGAGACTTGGAGGGCGATCAGTTCGGGGCCAGCGTGGCACGGGCGGGCGACGTCAACGGCGATGGTCGCGGCGACGTGCTGATCGGGGCTCCCCAGCGAGGCCTCGCGGACGACGGATCCGCGTACCTCTACTTCGGGCCGCTGCCCTTCGGGCTGCTCCTCGCCGACGACGCCGACGTGGTGATCTACTCCAGCCAGGACGACGCGCAGCTAGGCGGCGCGCTGGCGTCCGGCCGGGACACCGACGGCGATGGCTGGGCCGACGTGGCCGTGGGGGCCCGACTGGCCACCATCGACGGCCGGGCCAGCGCCGGCGCGGTCTACCTGTTCGCGGGCCTGACGACCCCCGGCGCCTACGACGTCGCCGCGGCCACCGGGGTGTTGGCGGGCGACGAGGCGGAGGGCCAGCTAGGCAGCGCCATCGTGCTCGGCGACCTCGACGGCGATGGCCGCGCGGACCTCGTCGCGGGCGCCCCAGGGGTGGGTGGCGGCGCAGGGTCGGTGAGGGTGGCACACGGAGGCCAGCTCGGGCTGCTCGTGTCGTCGGTGGTGCTGGAGGGCGGGGGGGCCGAGGCCTTTGGCTCTGCGCTGGCGGTGGGGGACATCGATGGGGATGGCCAGGACGACCTCGTCGTTGGGGCGCCGTCCGCCGACACGGCTGCAGGGGAGGATGCGGGAGCCGTCTACGTATTCTTCGGCCCGGTGAGCAGTGGACAGGCCCCGGCGATCACCATCGAAGGCGACCGAGCGTTCGGCTTCGTCGGCCACGCGGTCGCGACCGCGCCCGACTGGACCGGCGACGGCCGTGACGAGCTGCTGGTGGGGGCTCCCTTTGTGGACGGGGGCGCGAGCGCGTCCGGCGAAGTGGGCGTGTTCTGGTGGGGGTACTGATGGGTAGCCTCCATCGTCGTCTGGGGGCCCTCGCAGGCCTGTTGGGGGCCTTGGCGCTGTCCACGGGCTGCGACGACCTGCTGATGGTGCAGGATGCCTCCGAGCTCGAAGCGCCGGTCGCGGAGCGGGTCGTGTCGCGACTGAACCGCAGCGAGTACGACCACACCGTGCGGGACCTGTTCGGCACCACCCTGCGCCCCGCCAGAGACTTCCCCGCGGATGACTTCGGCTACGGCTTCGACAACATCGCTGCGACCCTTTCGATGTCCCCCCTGCACGTAGAGATGTACAGCCTGGCGGCCCACGAATTGGTCGCAGAGCTGTACGGGCAGCGGGTCGTTCCACCGAGCGTGTGGCGGGTCGAGGCCGAACAGGCCGACGCGACGGGGGGCGCGGTCGAACCGACAGGGCGGGTGCTCTTCGGCGGGGATGCCGTCCACACCCGCCTGCATCTGCCCCACGACGGTCGGTACGTCGTGGCCGCGCTGGTGGCGTCGTACGGCGGCGACTTGGCCACGGCCTCGCTGTCCGTCGACGGGGTCGAGCTGCTCCAGACCGAGGTCGGCCCCGAGCAGCGGCTGGAGGCTTCGGTGGAGCTGACCGCGGGGCATCACACCGTGGAGGTGGCCTTCCTGGACGCCGAGGGCCCTCGCGGAGACGACGAGGAGCTCGTCGTGGATGCCATGGAAGTCTCGGGCCCGTTCGACGTCCTCTCGCCACCGCCAGCCCTTGCCGCGGAGATCTTGGCGTGCGTGCCGGGGGCTCTCGATGCCACCGGTGCAACTTGGACCGAGCCCGACTGCGCAGAGCACATCGTCGCGACCTTCGGCCGCCGGGCCTGGCGCCGTCCCCTGTCGGCCTCCGAGGTGCAGGAGCAGCTGTCGGTGTACGGCGCGGCCCGAGGGGCGGGTGGCGGCTTCGATGTCGGGGTGCAGGCCGCCCTCGAGGCGCTGTTGGTCTCGCCCCACTTCTTGTTCCGTGTCGAGCTCGATCCCGTGGGGGACCGAGCCACCAACGCCCAGGTCGATGGCTACGTGCTGGCCAGTCGGCTCTCGTACTTCCTGTGGAGCTCTACCCCTGATGACCGGCTCCTCGACTTGGCGGCTGCCGGCGTGCTGCAGCACGATGAGGTGCTGCTCTCGGAGGTAGATCGGATGCTCGCCGACCCGCGGGCGACGGCCCTCGTGGAGAACCTGGGCGGGCAGTGGCTCGGCCTGCGCAAGGTCGCCGAGGCCAGCCCGGATCCCGAGCGCTACCCCGAGGTCGACCCTGTGCTGGTCCGCGCCATGGAGGGGGAGCTCCATGGGCTGGTGCGCAGCGTTTTTCTGGGCGACGCGCCGCTCTCTGCGCTGCTGTCGTCGACCGACGCAGAGCTCGAGCCCGCCCTAGCGGCCCACTACGGCGTCGAGGCGCACGACGGCCACGCCGTGCTGCCGGACCGTCCCGGCCTGCTGACCCGAGCGGGCTGGCTGATGAGCACCTCCCACCCGACCCGCACCTCCCCCGTGAAGCGCGGAGCCTGGGTCCTCGACAAGGTGCTGTGCACGCCGCCACCACCGGCCCCTGCCGGCGTGCCGGCCCTCCAGGAGGGCGGTGGGGCGTCGGTGGTCGAGCAGCTGGCCCAGCACCGAAGCGATCCGGCCTGCGCCACGTGCCACAACGCCATGGACCCGATTGGGCTCGGCCTCGAGTCCTTCGACGCCATCGGTCGCCTGCGCACTCAGTACGACGATGGCCAGCCGGTCCAGGTGGCTGGGGTCTTGGATGGGGGAGGGGCCTTCACCACCACGGGCGAGCTGCTCGAGCTGCTGGCCCGAGATCGCCGCTTCGACGCCTGCGCGGTGGAGCAGACCTTCACCTACGCCATGGCCCGCCCCGCAGTGGCGTCCGACCAGGACCTCCTCCTGGCTCTGCGGGACGACCTGTTCGACCACCAGTCCTTCTCGGAGCTCGTGCGGGGCATCGTCGTGTCCCGCCCGTTTCGCGAGCGGGTCGCCGCTGGGGGGACGCCGTGAGCCGACGCCGACCCGAGCTCGATCGTCGCGGCTTCCTCAGGGGGCTCGGGGTGACCATGGCCCTGCCCCTGATGGCCTCCGCCCGACCCCGCTCCGCGTGGGGGGAAGACCCGGTGGAGCCTGTGCGCAGCGTGTTCTGGTACGTGCCCTGCGGGCTGCAGACCGAGCGCTTCGAGCCCAGCACGCCGGGGCTCGGCTACGAGCTGTTGCAGATCACCGAGCCTCTCGCCCCCGTGCAGGCCGACGTGTCGCTGATCGGTGGCCTGGCCAACCTTGCCGCGGAAGACGTGATCTCCGGCGACCACGCCCGCGGCACGGCGGCCTTCCTGTCGGTCTCCCGCATCCGCCACACCGCCGGGTCCGACATCGAGAACGGCATCACCGTCGACCAGCGCATCGCTCAGCGGCTCCAAGGCGTGACGCCGCTGCCCTCCCTCCAGCTCGGCGTGGTGCCCGGCAGCAACGTGGGGGACTGCACGGCGGGCTACAGCTGCGCCTACACCCGAAACATCGCTTGGGCAGGCCCTTCGACCCCGCTGCCCAACGTCACGGACCCGGGGGTCGCATTCGACCGGCTCTTCGGCGTCGACGTGGGGGCCAGCCCCGAGGAGCGGCTGCTGCGGTCGCAGATCCAGGCCAGCGTGCTCGACCGGGTGCGGCAGGACGCCACGCGGCTCCAGGCGCGCCTCGGCACGGAGGACCAGCACAAGCTCGACGAATACCTGACCGCCGTGCGGGAGGTAGAGCAGCGGGTCCAAGGGCTCGGTGGCGGCGCGTGCGAGGCGCCGGCGCGGCCTGGCGCCGGGCTGCCGCTGCCGGACCACGTGTCGGTGATGAACGAGCTGATGGTCCTCGCCCTGCACTGCGACCTCACCCGGGTGATCACCTTCATGCTGGGGCCGGGCGGCTCGAACCAGGCCTACCCCTTCCTCGGGGTGCCGGAGGCCCACCACCAGCTCAGCCACCACCAGCGGGATGCCTCGGCCCTCGAGAAGCTGTACACCATCGGCCGTTGGGAGGTGGAGCGCTTCGCCGACCTCGTGGCTCGGCTGGGGGCTCTGGAGGCCGCAGACGGTCAGCGGCTGCTGGACCACACGCTGGCGCTGTTCAGCTCGGAGATCCGCGACGGCGACCTTCACGACCACCGCAACCTGCCTGTGTTGCTGGCCGGGGGCGGGGGTGGGGTGCACGACCCCGGTCGTTACTGGGTCGAGCCGGGAGATCGCAGCATGGCAGACCTGTTGCTGGCCTTCCTGCATGCGACGGGGGGCGACGACGGGAGCTTCGGCCTGGATGGCGTCGAGCCCATGGACCTTCGCGGGTGACTCACAGCTTGACCTTCAGCTCGAGGGGACGGTCCTCGTAGCTCAGGTAGAACGTCGTCCACACGGCCTCGGGCTCCAGCCGCTCGCCCTCGCCGTCGCGCAGGACCACGTGGAGCCACTGCTCTGTGACGGGTTTGTGGGGCACGACCCGGGCCGCCCAGCTCTTGATGGTGGCCGGCGGGAACTCCAGGTCCCCGTCGCCATCGTGCTCGACGCGCTGCTCGCCGGTGGTCCCGTTCCAGCCGCGCTCCCAGCGACGCACGACCGCCACGACCTTCCGCTTGGTGTGGTGTCCCTGGAGGGTCACCCGCAGCGTCGGAGCGACCACCACCCTCCGTCCGAGCAGGTTCTCGTCGGAGGAGAGGGGGAGGATCACCAGGAGGTAGAGCGCCAGCGCGCACGCGAGGAACAGCAGCAGCCAGGGGCTCATGGGACCGTCAGGGCGTCAGGTGGAGGACCTGGTCACCCGCGACGTTCGTGGCCGCCAGGGTGCGGCCGTCGGGCCACAGGACGGCCACGGTGCTGGCTCCGTCCCATGCCCCCAGCCCGAAGCGGGCGGAGTGGGCGTTCTGACTGGCCCGGCTGGAGCCGCCCGTGATGTCGCGGAAGGTGGTGGTGCCGTCGGGGAACGCCACGACGACACGGGCCCCGATCCCGCCACGGGCCCCGGTGGTGGGCTCCTCGTCGATCACGACTTCGAGCCAGTGGTTGCTGCCCTTGTCGGTGTCGTTGCGCATCAAGCTCATGCGAGCGCCGCTGGTGGGGGCGGTGATCACGTCGGTGTCGCCGTCATGGTCGAAGTCGGCGAAGCCAGCCGCCACGTTGTGGCCGTTGCCCACGGGCCAGTGGGCCCACATGGCCTCCTGGAAGGTGGGCGGGTCGGTGCGGAGGTTCTGGAACGACAAGTAGAAGCGGTCGTCCTCCTCGGCCACGAAGATGTCCCACCAGCCGTCGTGGTCGAAGTCCTCGAAGCCGAGACCCCAGGAGTAGCTGCCGGAGGTGCCCGAGGAGTCGGCGTAGTCGATGAAGGTGCCGTCGCCGAGGGCCACGAGCAGCGCGTTGCCGCCGATGTTGCCGACGTAGTAGTCGAGGTAGCCGTCGCGGTTGATGTCGGCGCCATCGATGCCCATCGGGTTGCCCATGGGGTTGGTCCAGTAGGCGTCGGCGGTGACGTCGGTGAAGGTGCCGTTGTCGTTGCGGAACAGGTTCCGGTTGGAGTCGGGGTCTCCGCGGTCGTTCCACACGGCGAGGTCTTGGTCGCCGTCGTTGTCGTAGTCGGTCCACATCACAGCGCAGGGGTTGCCCTCGTCCGAGACCTGCAGGGCCCACGACGCCGTGGCGTCGGTGAAGGTGCCGTCGCCGTCGTTGAGCATCAGGTAGGCATTCTCGGACTGGCTCGTGAACTGGCTGCTGGCCACGACGAGGTCTGGCCACCCGTCGCTGTTCACGTCGCCCCACGCGCCGATCTTCGATGAGCCGTTGCTGGCTGGGACGCTGTCGGGGCCACCGAGGTCGGCCGCTCCGGTGCCATCGGTGAACGACCCGGTGCCGTCGTTGATCAGCAGCACGTCGTTGGGGTGGGCGGTGATGTGCACGTCGATGTCGCCATCGGCGTCGATGTCGGCTCCGGCGACCGAGTAGGTGTCGAGGCCGGCCAGGATGCCCGCGAGGCCCGAGCTCGACGAGGCGTCGGTGAAGGTGCCGTCGCCGTTGTTGATCCACAGCTCGCTCTCCCAGCTCGGGGCGCCGCTGTTGTCGATGCCGTTGGCGTGCACGATGTCGGCCCAACCGTCGCCGTTCACGTCGAAGAACCCGACGCCTACGCCGTGGCTGTTGCCTCCGGAGGCGCTGCTGGACAGGCCCGCCGTGGCGCCGACCTCAGCGAACATCAGCCCTCCGGCCTCCACGACGGTGGCCTCGGCCATGGGGGTGTGACCGTGGTCGGCTGCGCCCTCGAGAGGCACGTCCATCCACAACACCGGGTCGGAGAACGGCGCCACCGGGGTGGTGTCGGTGTCGGTGTCGGTGTCGGTGTCCGTATCGGAGTCGGTGTCCGCATCGGTGTCGGTGTCCGCATCGGTGTCGACGTCGGTGTCGGTGTCGGTGTCGGTGTCGACGTCCGTGTCGGCGTCGGCATCGGCATCGGCATCGGCAGGGGACTTGTCGTCGTCAGAGCCATCACCGCCGTTGCAGGCGAGCAGAGCCAGCATCCACCACATGAGCACCTCCGTGCGAAGGCAGACTCTACCGTTTGTCGCCAGGGCATGCAGGCAGCCCTGGCACCGTGTCCCAGCCGTCGAAGGCCCCCTCGGTGTGCATGCAGGCGTGGGGCGGCCCGTCCACGGGGAAGATCGACCAGCGGATCGATGGCGCATCGCCACAGGAAAAGGCGGTCAGCACGTCCTCTTGCGCGAGCCGGAGATCCGGGGCGATGGGCAGGTCGAGGAACAAGACCTCGCCGGTGCCGTCGGGGTCGTGGGCGTGGGACTGCAGAGCGTGGGTCTCGACGTAGGCGCCGTCGACGGTCCACCAGGTGCGGACCCGACTCACCCAGCCGGCCGTCTCGATCTGGAGGCGCCACAGTCCCTCCCGGGGCCGGCATGCGACGTTCGCTGTGAGGATGTCGGGCGGGGCCGGCACCACGTCGGACGGATCCACCCCGGTGTCGGGCCGCGGGGCCCGGGGCGCCAGGCAGCCGGCCAGCGCCAGAAGTGGGATCAACCGGCGCATCTAGGCTCCAGCCTGGTCTGCGGTGCTGGCCTCGTGGTCCCGCACCCGCTGCTGTCGGAACAAGTGCTGCTCGATGGCGACGAGCAGGTCGTCGAAGCCCTCCCCGGTGAGGGCGGAGGTGGCGCGGCCGCCGAAGGTCTCCAGCAGCTCGCGGAGGAAGCCCGGGTCGGCTTCGTCGGCTTTGTTCCACACCAGCATCGTGTCGCGTTCGGCGAGGCCGAGGTTGCTCAGCACTTCCTCGACGGCCCGCTTGTGGTGTGCCACGTCGCCGTCGCTGGCGTCGAGCACGTGGAGCAACAGGTCGGCCTCTTCGAGCTCCTCGAGCGTGGCCTTGAAGGCAGCCACGAGGGTCTTCGGGAGATCTTGGATGAAGCCCACGGTGTCGGTGAGGATGATCTCCCGCTGCTTGGGGAAGCGGAGCCGCCGTGTGGTGGGGTCGAGGGTGGCGAAGAGCTGGTCTTCGACGAGGACTTCGGAGCGGGTCATGCGGTTGAGCATCGTGGACTTGCCGGCGTTGGTGTAGCCGACGATGCTCACCACTGGCACCCCCGCTTTCTGGCGGCGGGCACGGCGGGTCTTCCGGTTCTTGGCGAGCTTTCGAAGCTGGCGCTCCAAGCGCGTCACTCGCTCTTGGGCACGGCGTTTGTTGATCTCGAGCTTGGTCTCCCCTGGGCCACGACCGCCGATGCCGCCGGTGAGTCGGGACATGGCCGTGGGCATGATGGCGAGGCGTGGCATGCGGTACCGGAGCTGGGCGAGCTCGACCTGCAGCTTGCCTTCGCGGCTCTTTGCGTGCTGCGCGAAGATGTCGAGGATGAGCTGCGTGCGGTCGAGGACCTTGAGATCGGTGGCGCTGGCGATGTTGCGCAGCTGGGATGGCGAGAGCTCGCGGTCGAAGATCAGCGCCTCGACCCCGAGGTGCATGGAGCGGACGACCAGCTCCTGGAGCTTGCCCTTCCCGATGATGAACTTGCCGTCGAGCTTGGGGCGTCGCTGGAGCACCTGGTCGACCACTTCGAGGCCCGCGGTGTCCGAGAGGCGTTCGAGCTCCGCCATGCTCCGCTCTGCCTTGCGGGCGTCGTCGAGCGTGACCCCTACGGCGATGACCCGAGCTTTGCCATCGACCTGCTGGAGCTGCGGGGCTTTGGTGAACTGGGCCTCGAGGTCGGTGATGAAGGCCTGAAAGTCGTCGTGCCACGCATGCACGCTAGGGACCTTCTCGACCCGCCACACGGCGTCGCTCGCGCCCTCGCCGCCGACGCCATCCTCAGGGGGGAGGAGGTACGCATACTGGATCTCCCCGGGCAGGCCGTCGTCGTGGACCCGGACCGTGGCGACCGCGTCGAGCTGCAGGAGGGCCAGGTCGGTCAGGTCGTCCTCGGTGAGGCCCTCGGGACCCAGGTTGGACAGGATGAGGCGCACCCCACGGAAGCGGGCCGCACCAGCTCTCCGCGCACCGAGGTCGGGAAGAAAGACCCGACGCGCGTCGCCGACGATGACCTTGTCGATCTCCCCGTTTCGGTCGACCAGCAGCCCGATGCGACGGCGGGTCTCGCGGCTGGCTTCCGTGAGGGCTCGAGCGAGGGGAGGCGCCAGCCACTGACGCCGATCGACGCGGCGGCGGTACAGGGCACGCAGGGTGCGTGCCTGGGCGGGCTTGAGCCCTGAGGTGTGGCCGAAGAGCTGGTCCAGAGGGACCTCCAGGAGGTGTTTCTATCCGCTCGGACGAGCGGGCCGCGACCTCCGATGCCTCCAGCCTACTCCCCGCGGCAGGCAAGCTCCTCGCAGCGCCCGCGGCTTCGGGGGGTCGACCGGTTGGCGAGGTCCTGCTCGGCCAGCTCACGGGCCCGGTCCACGTCGCCGATGGCGAGGAAGAACTCGGCCCCGTGGTCCGCGAAGGCCAGCGGGTGGCGCCGGAGCATGGCGTCGTATCGAGTCGTGGTGGTGGCACGGAAGGCGGTGGCCTCGTCGCCCTCGAGCCACACGGCCAGCTTGCCGCTGGGCTCCGGATCCTCGGCGTCGACCACCTGCCGGACCCGCGCGATGGCCGCACCTCGCTCGCCGGCGTGCCATTCGAGCTCTGCGAGGTGCACGTGGGCTCGTACGAAGCCGGGGAGCACCCGAACGGCCTCCTCGTACAGGGCGCGGGCCCGCTCGGGGTCGCGGGCGTCCTCGGGACCGGTCTCTCCCCAGGCGTAGCCACGGCGAAACTGTAGATCCGCGACGAAGAGGGGACTGACGTCCCGGTAGGCGGACAGCGCCTTGGCGTAGGCGGCGTCGGCATCGGCTGGACGCCCGGAGGCCAGCAGGACGTCTCCGAGGGCCGACCAGCTGTTCGCGGACGGACGTGCCTCGGCGGCCGCCTGCCGGGCCGCGACGAGCTCGGGGAGGCCTTCATGCCGCGCAAGCTCCACCGACGGGGCCACGGACGGGTCCAGCTCCAGGGCTTCGTCGAAGCGATGCAGGGCCAGCAGGGCGCGGGCGTGGTCTGCGGGGGGGCCCTTCCGGGCGAACCGCAGCTGCAGATCGAGGTCGGACACCTTGCCGAACAGGGTCGCCCGAAGCCGTAGGGCCTCCAGGAGGGCGGCATGGGCTGCTGGCTGTGTGTTCGCGGCCTTCTGGAGGCCATCGATGCGGGCGTCGAGGCTGCGTTGAGCCTGGCGCCCATCGGTGGTGGCGTGCCCATGCCGAATGGGGGCCTGCGATGCCTGGACGGCCTCGGCCGGTGCCTTGGGTGTGGGGACGTCGGCGTCCACAGCGCACGCGAGGGCCAGCGCGAGAAGGACGGAGCGGGTCGTGGACAGGGCGGGGGTCATGGGGTCCTCCGTCGAGCGACGAGGTTCGACCACGAGGGCATGACCCCGGTGGTGTGGCAGCCGCTGCTGTCGCCGCTTGCCAGCTCGATCTTGCCGGTGGGCGGGGTGCCGCCCCAGGTGCCCGTGTCGGGCAGGACGTCGGGACACCAGCCCTCGGGCCTCGGCGGCGCCTGCTCCAGCAGCCCAGGCCAGCACCCGAAGATGTCACGGTCGTGGGCCGTCCATCCGTCGCCGACGATGCTCACCGCCCCGACGGTTGCCGCGGTGGCACCGCAGTAGTCGGTCACCGCGGGATCGGTTGGCAGGGGCAGCACGTCCAGGGCCTCGCCGCGGGGCTGCAGGTCGAGGGCATCGACGTCGACGAGGCAGTCGCTGCAGCGAAGGTTCTGGCCCTTCGCGGGGAGCTCGGCGACGATGGTGAGGTTGTTGGTGGCGGTGTCGGCGGCGTCCACGGCGCCCAGGAGGGTGTTGTGGATCAGGCCGCTGGCCGCGGTGGTGTCGCCGAACACCACATTGCCGGTGGCCGAGCCGTGGGCGACGAGATCGCCGAGCACGAGATTCCGCGTGACGGGCACATGGGCCTCCAGGCGGCCGTGCACCGTGTTCTCGGTGACGAGGCCCTCGGTGGAGGCCACCAGGACGGACCCGAGCTGGTTGCCACGGAGGACGGCGCTCTCAGTGGCGACGTCGAGCTCGTCGATGACGGAGAACAGCACGGTGATCTTGGCGAGACCGGGGTCCACATCGAGGCAGGCCACCTCGCTGCGGTCGATGGTCGTGTTGGACGCAGCGATCTGCAAGGTGCCGAGCAAGGTGAGCTGGTACAGCCGGGTCGGCTCTCCGGAGATGCGCAGAGAGATGCCCTGGGCGTCGGCGTCGATCACCGTGCCGCCGCCGGGGTCCCCTTGCACGGCAAGGGCTTCGTTGAGCTCGATCTCACCGCCGAGGGTGAGGTCGCAGCCCCCCGGGTAGGTCCCGGCGAGCAGCTGGAGCACGTCGCCGGGGACGGCCACGCGATGGGCCTCGGCGCACCAGTCGTCGGTGGGCGCGAGGGGATGGATCTGGAACTCGTGGGCGACGGCGCGCGCCGGGGTCAGCATGACCCCACACAGCATCCCGAGGGGGCAGAGTGCCCGGAGCGCGGAGGAGCCAAAGGGGCGTCCTGTCGTGCTCCGGGGCGGGTGGCGCGTCGTCGTCAACGTTCGTTCAGGGGGCGATGAAGGCGCAGACGTCGACCCACGTGGTGTCGTGGTCCCGGGTCAGGGCGCCGTCCGTGGTGCCCACCGTGATGGAGTCGGCGAAGACGTGGTCGTCGGGCGGAGCCGTGCAGCCCGCGTCGCCGGACAGGTCGAAGTAGTAGTACACGTCGTAGGTTCCAGGCGGCACGTCGGTGAACGTGATGTCCATGTCCGCGCTGCCGAGAATGCCAGACTGGTACGCCACGGTGTCGCTGCCATCGTGGATGACCGCCTCGTACACGTTGCCGATGTGGGGCGTGTAGCCCGTGCCGTTCAGGTTGACGTTCACGCCGGCGACGGCGGTGGGGTCCGCCAAGTACGGGAAGACGGCCGCGTTGTTCGGGACCTCGTTGGCCGCGATTCCGTCGTCGAAGTCGGTGAAGCTCCCGTTGACGAGGACCGAGTAGCTGGTCTCGATCACGTCGTAGTCGGGGGAGCGACCGCCGCAGCCGCCGTTGGCCACGAGGCCGAGCACTTCCGCTTCCAGCCCGAGGTACTGCACGCACTGCGTCGCATCGCGGTCGGCATGCACGTAGAGGCGGTCGTCGGTGAGGATGTCGCCGAGGTCGTCGTAGTTGCCGACGAGCTGGTTGCCGCAGATGGTGTCGATGGCGTCGAGGATGGCCAGGCTCTCGGCCATGTCATCTGAGAAGTCGCCACCGTCGCTGGTGTTGTAGTCGTCCCGGAGGTCGTCCTTGGTGGCCGTGTCGGCCTCGAAGGTGCCGATGAGGGCGGTGCTGATCGCGGCGCGTCCGGCGCGGTCGATCTGTAGGGCGGGGTCGATCACCGGGGGGTTCGCCTGGCCGCGGGGCGTGCCGACGTCGGTATCGGTGTCGGTGTCGGTGTCGGTGTCGACATCGGTGTCGGCGTCGGTGTCGGCATCGGTGTCGGTGTCGGCGTCGGCGTCGGCGTCGGCGTCGGTGTCGGCGTCGGCGCCGGTGTCGGTGTTGGTGCCGTCGTCCTTGTCTCCGCTGCAGGCAGCGAACAAGGCGAGCATGGAGGCGCTAGCAAGGAGGCGAGTCGTTTTGTTCATCATGGGTTCCTCCTCAGTTCTTCACGTAGGTGGCGCCGGAGATGGCCAGAATCGGGCCGCCCTCGTCCACGAGGTCACGGTCGATCTGTACGACGAGGGCTTGCACCGTGGCGCCCGCGAAGGTGTCGACGGGGTTGCCGCCGGCAGTGAGGGCGTCGAGCAATGCGCCCGAGGTCGGGCCGTCGACGGGGGGGCAGGTGCCGTCGGGCACCACGCCCACACCGATGACGGCGGCGACGGCGTTGTTGAAGCCGACCGACTCGAAGAAGAACGGGTCGTTCCGTGGGCCCGCGAAGACCTTGATGGACGAGTCGGCGTTGGCGATGCCGGCGGGGTCGCTGGCGTCGCCGGTGACGTAGGTGTCGTTGGGGGCCCAGCACTCGATGTTCACGTCGTTGTAGAACTCGCACGTCACCACGGAGCTGGTGCCGGCGACGCCGTACTCAGACGTGCTCTCGATGTGGAACGCGTACGTGGTGGCGTCGGAGAAGGTGTCCGACGAATCGAACGGAGCGACCGTCAAGATCAGGTTGATCTTGGATGCATCCGCGTTCATCCACGCGAACACGTCGGTGAGGTCGGCGGTGGGGTCGGCAATGGCGCCGGGACTGTCGATGTGGTCCGCAGCCAGCGCAGGGCTGGATGCGGCCAACCAAGCTGCAAGGATCAAGGGGCCTCCTAGGTTGGAGAGGGGTTCGACGGACTCTACGTCGAGGGCGAGGCTCCGGATCACCGCAAAGTGAACACGGGTTCCGAAACCGGTCAGGGCTCGAGTGGAGAGCGCTCGGCCATGACGTGACAGGACCCCTGGACCAGGGGCTCCCACACGTCGACGCCCACGCCCGCCCGCTGGTTCGCCGATCGGCAGGACGTGGCCGTGGAGTGACTGCCCAGCTAGGGCAACAGGCCATCGTAGGCATCGAAGCCCGGCATGGTGTACATCGTCATCTTGGCCCTTCTGGGGGAGAAGCGACGCGGAGCAGGTCTTCCTCGGGACCGCGGTCCGGTCGGTCGTGGGTCCGACCACGGCTCACCAGGGGCGCGCGCCCGAGCACCTGGAGAGAGCCGCTCACCCTGCATGTGATCGCGTCGGCGGCGCGGCCGCCTGTTTTTCCGGCGGTCGGGGGCGGTGGCAAGGGAGGCTCGAGGTCGAACGCGGTGGCCTGGGCTGGCTCTTGGGCTTGGGCCCTCTCAGCTCAGATGCCGCGCAGCTGCACCCGCTCGACCCGGTGGTCTGCGCCCTTCTCGAGCACGACGTCGGCTCGAGCACGGGTCGGATGGATGTTCTGCTCGAGGTTCGGCAGGTTGGTCGTCTCCCAGATCCGCTTCGCGGTCGCCATGGCCTCGTCGTCGGAGAGCTCGGCGTAGCGGCGGAAGTGGCTGTTGGGCGCGGTGAACATCGTGGCTCGCAGCTGCATGAACCGCTCGACGTACCAGCGCTCGAGGTCGGGCTCGTCGGCGTGCACGTACAGCGTACGGTCGCAGAAGTCGGTGACGTACACCCCCTCGCCATGGCCCACCTGGAGCACGTTGAGGCCTTCGAGGACGAGGACATCTGGTCGGTCGACCACCAGCGGGTCGCCAGGCATGACGTCGTAGGCATTGTGGCTGTAGCGAGGCACCTCGAGCGGCCCATCGCCGGCGCGTACTTGGGCGAGGAAGCGGAGCAATGCACCGACGTCGTAGGACTCGGGCCAGCCCTTGCGCTCCATCAGGCCGCGCTCTTGGAGCCACGCGTTGGGCCGCAGAAAGCCGTCGGTCGTGACGAGGGCCGTGCGCCCCTGACTCCCCAGCAGGGCGCGCAGGACACGGGCTGTGGTGGACTTGCCCACGGCCACGGACCCGCCGATGGCGAGCACGTAGGTGGTGGCCGGTGCGGGGAGGCCCAGAACCTGGCAGAGCTCTTGCCGACGGCGCTTGACCGCTCGCATGTCGGTGGCGAGAAAGGCCATGAGGGGCAGGTACACGTCGTGCACCTCGTCGGGCGCCAAGGGCTCCCCGGTGGCCGCGAGGGCCGTGAGGGCCTCCATGCGCACCGGGAGCTCCAGGGCCTCGGCAGCGCTTGCCAGCTGAGCGCGCTCCAGTGTCCTCCAGTCCAACGGCGCCTACAGGTCCTTGGAAGGGCGGGACGACTTGGTGCCAGCCATCCCTTCGAGGAGCTCGGGAAGATCGACGCCGATGGCGCCCTTGAGCTCTTCCACGAGGCGAACCGCCTGGCGAGCCGTGGTGCCGCCGCCGTCGTCGGGAGGGAGCATGGTGATGCGGTCGATCTTCACGTCGCCGACGGTCTCGATGAGGCTGTCCATGACGCTCTGAAGCTTCTGCATGAGGAAGATGTCGCGGGCCGACTCGCCCGACTTTTCCCACACGGTGATCATCTCGTCGAGCACCTTCACCGTGGCGCGGCCTTCCTCGAGGATCTTGGCAGACCGGCCGCGGGCCCTGTTGATGCCCGCCTCCATGTCGGCGCGTGCCGGCTCGATCACGTCGGCCTCCAGCTGGCGACGGACCTGCTCCACCCGGGCCTCTTCGGCCTCCATGGCGGACTCGGCCTTGGCGATCATCGCCTTCACGATGCCTTCCTGCTCGGCGACCATGGCGGAGGCACGGGTCTGTGCGTCGGCGACGCGGCGCTCGGCCTGGGCCGTGGCGATCTGCTGCTCGGCATGTACCTGCTGGAGCCGCGAGCGCTGGCGGTTCTCCGAGTCCCGAACGATGGCCTCGGCCTTGGCGCGGGCCTCCGCGATGCGGGACGACTTGATGATCGCGGCGGACTGCTTTCGACCGATGCTGTCGAGGTAGCCCCGCTCGTCCCAGACGTTCTGGATCTTCATGGTGTCGAGCACCAGGCCAAGCTTGCCGAGATCGTGCTCGGCTTCTTCCAGCAGCATCTCGGCGAAGGCGAGCTTGTCTTCGTTGACCTCCTCCGGGGTGAGCCGAGAGAGCACGCCACGGAGGTTGCCTTCCAGCACATCCTTGGCCATACGCACCAGCTCGGAGCGGTCTTTGTCGAGGAGTCGCTCCACGGCGTGGCCGAGCATGGGCTCGTGGCCGGCGATCTTGATGTTGGCGACGCCCTGCACGTTGAGGGGGATGCCTCCCTTGGAGTAGGCGCCGCGAACCTCGACCTCGATGATCATGTTGGTGAGATCGAGACGGTCGACGATCTCGAAGAGAGGCACACGCCAGCCGCGACCGCCCTTGATGATGCGGTAGCCGTGGGTCTGGCCGTTCTCGACGCGGCGGCGGCCACTGAAGATGAGCACCTCGTTCGGCTCACAGATGTACAGCAGGTTGCCGGCGAGGCCGACCGCAGCGCCGCCGGCTCCGATGCCGACCACTCCGAGGATTCCGATGAGTCCCAGTCCGAGCTCCAACATCAGCGCACCTCCTTCGCGGCGGCCGCATGGGCCTCCAGCTGCTTCTTCCGCTTGACCTCGCTTCCCGCGTCGTCGTCGTCGTCGGGGACCGTGGGATTGACCCCAGCGAGAATGCCGGTGACATCGACGCCGGTGGTCTCGCGGAACTCCCGGAGGACGGCCTTGACGGTGGCGGGCATGGACGCGATGTGCTGGGGCAACGCGTTGCCCTGGCCGCCGTCGAGGATGGTGACCTCGCCGATCTCCATGTTCTTCACCTTGTCGGTGACGGTGCTCATGACGTTCTCGAGCTGCTGGATGAGGAAGATGTCCTTGGCGTCGGGGCCTGCCTTCACCCAGGAGGCCCGCATCATCTCGAGGACCTCCGCGAGGGCCTCACCATCGGTGGCGATCTGGGCGGCATCCGCCCGGGCCTTCATCTCGGAGGCCTTCCGCTGTGCGCCAGCAGGGAGCACCACGTCGGCTGAGAGCCGGAGGTGTTCGAGCTTGGCGCGGATCTCCTGCAGGTGCTGCTCAGCCCGTGCACGGGCGGCGAGGGCTCCCTGTTCGGCGCGCTCCTCTTCGGAGCGGGCCTGGGCCTCGAGCTCGGCGAGGCGCTGCCGCAGGGCGTTCTCCCGCTTCTTGATGATGGTCTCTGCCTGCTCGTTGGCCACCTGACCCTGCTGGGTGTAGTCGGCCTGGGCCTCTTCGGCGTCGGCCTTGGCGGTGGACTCGGAGATCTCGGCGCTGGCCAGCACGTTGGCGAGGCGCTCGCGGCCGATGCTGTCGAGGTACGACACGTCGTCGGACACCATCTGGACCTTGAGGGTGTCGAGGTTGAGGCCCAGGCGGTCGAAGTCCTCGCCGGCCTCGGCGACCAGCTCTTCGGCGAACTTCAGGCGGTCCTCGTTGACCTCCTCGGGCGTCATGCGGGCGATGATTCCGCGCAGATGGCCCTCGAGGCTCTCCTTGGCCACCTGCCGGATCTCGTTGGTGTCCCGGCCCAGGAAGCGCTCGATGGCGCTGCCGTACTTCTGGGGATCGGAGCTCACCTTCACGTTCGCGATGGCGTGGACCGTGAGGGGGATGCCGCCCTTCGAGTACGCGTTGGAGACGTTGAGCTCGATGGGGTGGGTCGTGAGGATCATCCGGTCGACCTTCTCCAGCAGGGGAACCCGCCAGGCGAAGCCGCCGTGCACGACGTGGTAGCCGCGGGTCTTGCCGTCCTCAGCCGTGTACTCGCGGCCCGAGAAGATCAGCAGCTCGTTGGGCCGACCCACGAACAGGAACTGCTTTGCGACGAAGACGAAAGCCACGATGGCCAAGCCCAACGCCGCTCCAACACACAATCCGCCTAGTTCGACCAAGGGACCCCCAAGGGCCGCATCGGGTGTGATGCGGGACCGGAACCATACACCAGCATGGGACACGCGTTCCGAGCTACGGAAGGAGCGCGGCCGGTGTTGCAGCCGCGGCGTGGTTCCATGGCCTACTCGGTGCGACGAGCCTTGGCGCGGCGGGCTGCGAGAGCGCGCTCCGCCTTCTTCGCTGCTTCGTCCATATGGGGCGCGACCTCGGCGATGCCGTCGACCACCGCCACGATGACGACCTTGCTGTCACGGTCGATCTCCGTGTCGCTGGTGGCCATCATCTCCACACGCCCATTGGGACCCTGGATGACGATCTTGCCCACGGAGCCCGTTCGGATGCGGAGCAGGACCCGGGCTTCCTCGCCTCGGTAGCTGGCCAGGGTCGTCGGCGAGGTGACGGTCTCGTTCTTCAGGCGGCGGAACAAGGCCGCCATCGCCCAGCCGATGGCCACCCCCACGCCGAGGGCCACGATGAAGGCGATGCCGGAGGGGAACGAGAGGAAGGAGAGCAGCGTGCCGGACAGGCCGAAGGTGGCGAGCCCGAAGGTCCAGAAGCGCATCGACAGGATGGGCAGCCAGTAGTTGCTGTCGGCGTCGAGGGACTTGTCGAAGTCTGCGTGGGCGTCTGCATCGAGGTCGACGTCGGCGTCTGCATCGAGGTCGACATCCGCATCGAGGTCGACGTCCGCGTCGAGGTCGACGTCCCCATCCATGTCGGTGTCGAGGTCGAGGTCGAGGTCGGCGTCGGCGTCGGCGTCCAAGTCGACGTCATGATCGACGTCGAAGTCCTTGTCGAAGTCCTTGTCGCCGCCGCCGAACAGCAACGACACCAAGATCAGCGAGGAGCCGAGACCCAGGCAGGCCAGGTAGAACGCCAGCACGTCAGGTCCCTCGGGATGCGAAGGCGAGGACGAGCCAGCCGGCGATCAGGCACACCCCACCAATGGGGGTGATGGCGCCGAGCCAGCGCTGGCCGGTGAGCACCATGGTGTACAGGGAACCAGAGAACAGCAAGATGCCGGCGACGAAGAGGGCGCCGGCCCACTTCGGTGTGGTGGGATGCACCGCGACCAGCCCGAGGGCGAGGGCGTGAAACAGATGGTAGCGAGCGGCGGTCTCCCACGTGACGAGCATCGCGGGGTCCTCCACGACGTTCTTCAGGCCATGAGCGCCGAAGGCCCCTAGCGCCACGCCGAGCGCTCCAACGATTCCACTGACGGTCCACCACATGTCCTGGTTCTACTTCATCACGGCCCGTTAGGCCCACCCCATGCCCGACGGACCGGCCCCTACCGACCGCCTCGACCGCGTCCTGGCCCTCGCCCGGGCCCACCGCCCCGGGCTTCGACTGGTGGACAAGGCGGACAGCGCGTGGATGCGCGTCTCAGCGGTGCTGGTGCGGCCGTTGATGCCCACCTTCCTCACCCAGGTGACCACGGTGCTGGGGGACACGGTCTACACGCCGGGCCCTCCGGAATCGATCCCCAGAGATCTGCTGGCCCGCATCCTGGCCCACGAGCTCGTGCACCAGCTGGACCAAGCCGAGCATCCCTTGTGGTTCTACGTCTCGTACGGCGTGGTGCTGCCGACCTGGCGGACCTGGCGAGCCCACTGGGAGCGGCGCGCCTACGGGGTGGACCTGGTGATCGCGTGGGAGGGAGGAGGGGAGGGCGCCCTCGCCCGGAGCCTCGCCCGCATCGAGGGGCTGTTCGCCGGGCCAGCCTACGGGTGGATGTGGGGCGGGCGCCGAGCGGCGAAGGCCTACCTCGCGCCGATGGCGGCGGCCGTGCGCCGAGGGGAGCTGCAGCACAGCGAGCCCTACCGTTCCGTGCTGGCGGCGTGGCGGGGCTGAGCTGCGCTCAGCGGCGCCGAGCGGCTCGCCTCGTGAGGGGGCCCCACGGGGAGGCCGGCGGACCTTGGGCGCACCCGCAGCCTCCTGGCGCCTCAGAGGCCCCTCGGCGCTCCTCGCGGGCGTCGAGGGTCGGCTCCTCGGTGCCAGTGGAGGCCGTGGGGCCCGTGTCCGGTGTGGCGGTGTCGTCTGGGCCGGCGTCGAGGGAGATGTGCAGCAACAGGTTGTCGCGGACGACAATGCCTTCTGCGCTGGTGAGCGTCACCTGAACTGCGTGGTCCCCTGGACCCAACCGAATCGTCGCCTTGCGCCCCTCGACGGTCACGCCTTCGGTGGCCCAGACCACGTCGCCCACGCTTCCGTCGGCCGAGAGGAGCACCTCGACCTCCGGCGTGGAGGTGGTGACGCACTGGTCGGTGCCCGCATCGAGCCACGTTGGAACGGGGTAGTCGTGAGCCGGCACGTGGGTGGCACCTTGGACGGGCCACACCCAGGCCAGCGGGGTCGTTCCCGCAGGCATGGCCTCGACCGTGAGGACCCCGCCATCGTCCCAGAGTGCAACCAGTCCGGGGCGTTCCGTGGGCTCTCCCCACAGCACGGGGTCGCGGACAGCGGCACCCGCCTCCCACGCTCCGCCAGCACAGACTGCGGTCGAGCGGCCGACGGGCACGGTGTCGTCCAGAGGAGCGTCGTAGGCGTGGAACACGACCACGGGGTCTGCGGCCGTTCGCGGAAGTCGAGGCCCGGTGTGCAGTCCCGAGACGAGGGCATCGACGTAGTAGGCGACCGGCAAACGGGCCCGGGGATCGTCGAGGTCGAGACGGAACATCAGCTGGTTGTAGTCGTAGCGTGGGGTGCGCACGGGCGTGCCGGAGAAGAAATCGGTGTAGGTCCCTTGGACGTAGATGTGCTGCCCGCTGGTGTCGAACTCGTCGTGAATCATCGGGTTGTAGATGGTGTAGCTGTCGAAGGCCGCGATCTTCCTGGCATGGGTCCAGGGCCCGAACGGGGTGTCGGCCACGCTCATCCACAGCTCCCCGAGCCAGGCCGAGTCGCCCCCCTGCCGTGTGAACACGTGGACGAACCGTCCGACGTGGTCGTTGCGGGCCACGTCGCCGTAGTGAAGCTGTGCGATGTCGCCCGTGATGGGGTCTCGGGGGTCCGTGACCCAGCGCTGCTCTGCGTCGAGACGTCCGGGGTCGGGGACCTGCACGCCGTCGCGCCATGCCCATCGCGCCGTGCCATCGGGGTGGGTGTCCACCGCTGCGTTCACGATGGGAGACCAGACCTGCCAGGCGTCGGTGTCGATCGCTTGTTCCAAGATGTCCGGGAAACGCAGCCCCTCGCGCAGGGTGACGAAGCCGGCCTCGTGGATGGGCGTTTGATGGGCGAACTCCATCTCGACGTCCAGCGGACCCACCGGGACGAATGCCATCTGTTCTGGGTCGAGGGTGGCGAACCCTCGCTGCGCGACCGCGAGGCCCTCGTAGACGCCGAACACCGCCAGAATGACCTCCTGACCTTGGTCGGTGACGGTCGTGGGGATCGACAGCCAGACCGGTCCGTCGTCAGAGAGGTCGGCCACACCACGGGAGAATCCGTCGCTCCCGACGAGGTAGTCGAGCTGGATGCCAAGGTCGGGATCGCCGCTCACCCAGGCCGCTGCCGTGTCGAAGTGGCCCAAGGGGTACGACGGTCGGAGCGTGTCGCCGAAGAGCCACAGGGTCTGGCCCTCCACCTGGACCGAAAGGTTGCTGTCCAGCCCGACCACCTCCCCTTGAAGGGACGGGATGGGGGTTGGCAGGCCCAGCAGCTCGGTGTCGCGGAACGGGTCGGCGCCGGTGTGGCGGTAGAGGCGCTCGGCAGGCCAGTGGCGGTCCACCTCGAAGACGACGTGGCCTCCTTCGTCGATGGTGGCGAGGGCCGGTGCCGACGGGCCGTAGCCATGCCACTCGCTGACCGTGAACTCGACCTGTCGCCCGTAGAGCGCGGGATCGATCACGGCGATGTTGCCGGCGGAGTCCGTGATCCACGACCCACCCCCGCCGTCGATCCGCGCGAGAGGAACGCCTCGGCCGGTCGCTCGGTCGAGCACCTCGAGGCGCATGGGGGCCTCGGGAACGCCCGCGTCGATCAGCCGTCGGGAATGATCCGAGGACGGGCAGGGCGGCGTGGGGCCCGTCGGGGTCATGGCGATCCTCGCGAATCCGCCCTCACGCACGCGGACGGCCTCCCCCACGAGGCCGAGCCAGTCTGGAGCCATTCGGTAGCCCTCGGCGGCCGGCTCGAACCACACATCCTGGCCCGCCAGACCAGGCTCTACGAACGCGGCGAGGCCTTCGTCGTCGGTGGTCAGCGCCACCTGATGGACCGTGGTGAGGGTGGCGCAGGGGATGGGATCCCCGGTCTGGTCTTCGACGATCTGCAGAACCATCGGCTGGGCAGCCATCGAGATCGTGAGCCACCACACAGCCATCTCCAGGGTGCACGCCGTTCCAGATACGCTAATCCGTGGCCGGTGCGGAGGAAGGATGCGGATCAAGGGAGTCATCGTCGCGGCGGGCTACGGCACACGGTTTCTGCCGGTCACCCGCGTCGTGCCGAAGGAACTGCTGCCCGTGGTGGACCGGCCCGCCATCGATTTGGTGGTGGAGGAGATGGTCGACGCAGGCATCCGCGACATCCTTCTGATCTCCAGCCGTCGCAAGCGCGCGGTCGAGGACTGGTTCGACCGCGACGCGGAGCTCGAGGCCCTCTTCGCTGCGGAGGGGGCCGACGCCAAGCTCGCCAAGGCGCAGCCCCCCGACGTGCGAGTGACCGTGGTTCGCCAGACTGAGATGCGAGGCACAGGCCACGCCCTGCTCCTCGCGCGTGACTTCGCAGGCGACGAGCCGGTCGTGGTGGCCTTCCCGGACGACTTGTTCGGTCAGCCCAACGTGTCGGCCCAGCTGACCGCCCGGCACCAGCGGACCGGGCAGTCGGTCCTGGCCGCCCGCGATCTTTCCGGCCAGGACGTGTCCCGCTACGGGGTGCTCGATGTCGCCGATCATGAAGGCAAGCTGGACCTTCGCGGGATCGTCGAGAAACCGGCCCCAGGCACGGAGCCGAGCCACCTCGTCTCCTTGGGGCGCTACCTGTACACGCCGGATCTGTTCGGACCTCTCGCGGAGAGCTGGGCTCGGTTCGAAGCGGATCCACACCAGCGGGAGTTCTACCCGATGGAGGCCATCCAGTACCTCGCGGAGCGAGGCATGGTGGGGGTAGAGGTGGTCGCGGCTCCTCACTACGACACGGGGGCGCCGCTCGGGTACGTCAAGGCAGTGGTCGAGCATGCGCTCGAGCGGGCCGACATGGGGGACGAGCTGCGGCGATGGCTCGTGGAGCGACTGGGGGGAGGTTGAAGCTCGGGGTGGGCGAACGCATTGGTGTCTGGGTGGTCCAGCAGGCTCTCGGTAGGGGCGGCATGGGCACAGTGTACCGGTGCAGCCACGTGGAGGCGCCCCGGCTGCAGGCGGCCGTGAAGGTGCTCGGCGATGGGCTGCATCGACCGTCCGAAGCCCAAGTTCGCTTCATTCGTGAAGCGGAGATCCTCGGCGCCCTCGATCACCCGCACATCGTTCGGGTGCGAGGCCTTCGCATGGACGTGCATCCTCCGTTCATCGAGATGGACTTCGTCGATGGCGACCCCCTCGACCGAGTCGTCAAGAACGGCGCGGTGCCCGTGGAGCGTGCGCTCCCTTGGATGACCCAGCTCGCCAGCGCGCTGTCGTACCTCCACGCCCGTGGGGTTCGGCACCGGGACGTGAAGCCGGGCAACGTCCTGATCAACGACGAGGACCGGGTGGTCTTGGTGGACTTCGGGCTGGCCACGGACGCCGACCTCGAGCGCATCACTCAGGAGGGACTGTCGTTCGGCACGGTGTCCTACGCGCCACCGGAGTGGATGGATCCAGATCGGCTGGATGCCGTGCAGTGGGATCTGTACGCCGTCGGCGTCATCTTCTACGAGCTCCTCACGGGGTCCATCGCGTTCCCGCTCTCCGGCAAGGGCCCCGTGCGCAAGCAGCTGCTCCAGGTCGCCATGGCCAAGCAGAAAGCGCCACCCCTCGACCCAGGCGAGGGCATCCCGGAGGCGGTCCGGGCACTGATTCGGAAGGCGACCACCAAAGACATCGAGTCGCGCTTCGCGACGGCCGACGAGCTCCTGGCAGCGCTGAAGGCCGCGGCTCGGGCAGGGAACCGAAGCGTGGTGTCCTCGGCCCGCGTCCGAAACGGCGTCGTGGTGGTGGGAGGCGTCGTGGCCGCTTCGGCCCTGTTGGCCGTCGGCACGGTGTTCGTGCTCAACCGGGCCGTGAACGTGGCCCCGCCGCCCGAGGAGCCCGCGGGGAGGGAACTCGACCTGGAAGTTGCCCCCCCTCAGGTCGGTCAGCTGAAGGTTCGCGGCCCCGTGGGGACCCACGTGCGGGTGGCTGGGATGGCTGGCGTCATCCAGGACGACGGGGAGATGGTCCTCGAGGACGTGCCAGGGGGCGAGCAGCAGGTTCGCTTCGCCATCGGCGAGGCGTGTGAGCCGTGCCTCGACGGTGCCGAGTGCTCCACCACATGCGGAGTGGGCGACCTGAGCATCGATGTGGCCTCCGGAGGCGGCGTGCAGCTGGACCTTCCTCCCATTCCGCGGGTGCCCGTGTCGGTGGTGGCGCCCCAGCTGGCCAAGGGGCGCGGCGGGGTCTTCAAGAAGAAGGACTGGCCGCTGCGGGTGACCCTCGGAGCGCGCACCCTGCAGGTCAAGGGGCCGGGGGAGGCCAGTGGCTCGGCTGCCCCGGGGGTGCACACGCTGGTGGTCGATGTGGGCACGTGCGCCGCTGAGGAGCGGGGTTGCCTGCCCGACGGCTGCCCGCCCAAGTGCTCGTCGCTCCGCCGCTCGGTGACGGTGCCTTGGTCTGGGCGGGTCCAGCTGTCCCTGGACTCCCTGCCCCCACCGCAGCGCTGACCGGCTCTTGCTCTCCGGCGCAGGTCAGCCTTCGTCATCCCTGCACAGCACGAACCAGGAGCCGACCGGGCGTCCCCACTTGAAGGCGGCGCCGATGGTGACGTGCTCGCTCACCTGCCGCATGTAATCGTGGCACCATCCGTACACGAAGGCTTGGAGCCCCAGCCAGTTGGGACGGATCCACGGCCACGCGGCCGGCATGCCGTCGCGGCTCGGCACCGTGTAGTAGTCGACGACGATGGCGCTGTGTTGGGTCTCGTGGCCCTGGGTGGGGCGCAGGGTGAAGAAGCCCGGCCCGATGAGCCAGGCGAAGGGAGAGTCGTTCCACCCAACGACCGCTCCAGCCGGCTGGCGGCACATCCACTTGGTGAAGCGCCGAGCGGACGCCGTGAGGGGGAGGGTGTTGTAGCCGCGGTGGGGCACCACGGTGTGGGGCGTGTCCCCCACGAAGGCATCGAGGGTGAGCGGCGGCGCGGTCACGGCGGCCTCGTAGAGCTGGCGCTGCTGAGCCCGCGTGAGTGCAGCGAGGGTCTCGACTCGCTGGGTGTGGGTCATGGTGTCGAGGGAGGCGGCGAGGGCGTCGAGGGGAGCCCGGTCGTCGAGGAGGCGGGCGAGGGAAGACATCACAGCTCCGGGGTGGGAAGCGGCTCGGGGGCCGAGGTGGGGACCAGGGGAAGCTCGAGGCAAGAGCGGTACAAGGTGGCGAAGTCCCCCTCGGCGCCGAGCAGCGCCAGGAGGCTGTTCAGCCCCCACTGCAGCCGATTGGTGAGGAGCCAGGGGCCCGGCATGGCGGTGCGACGCCAGTTCGGGCTCTGCAGCCCGATGACCTCGAAGCTCCGCTCCACGTAGGCGCGCGTGTAGCGGAAGTTCGGCGTGAGAAAGGGCTCGTACAGGTAGTTCATGACGTCCCAGTGGGCGTCCCAGTCGTAGCTGTCCGGGTCGAGCACGAAGCCGGTGGACATGGTGGCTTCCACCAGGCGGTCGCGGCGCTGATCCAGCGTGCAGTGGGCCAGGGTCTTCCACGTGTGCACGAAGTCGGGCTCGAAGAAGCGCACACAGCCGTAGTCGAGCTGCACGACACGCCGCCCGGCGTCGTCGGGGAACAGCAGGTTGCCCGGGTGGGGGTCGCCGTGGAGCAGTCCGTGGTGGAAGACGTTGCGGAAGGCGAAGCGGAACAAGTGGGCGCCGGCCCGGTTGCGGGCCTCTTGGTCCGCGTGCTCGGCGAAGTCGTAGAACCCTCGGCCGTCCTGGAAGGCTTGGGTGAGGACCATCGGCGCAGTCCGCTGGGGGAAGACCTCGGGCACGATGATACCGGGGTCGTCGGCCCAAAGGGTGTGCAGAAGCTGTTGCACTGCACCCTCGCGGGGGTAGTCGCACTCCTCGTCCAGGCGGTCCGCGAGCTCCTCGGCCATCTCCACGATGTCGACCGACGTGCCAAAGGTGGCGAGCCGCCCCGCTCGGCGGAACGTCGTCACGTCATGGGCCAGCGTCTCGCGGACCCCGGGGTACTGCACCTTCACGGCCACCTTGGTGCCCTGGAACCGCGCGACGTGGACCTGCCCGATGCTGGCCGCCGCAATGGGCTCGGGGTCGAAGTCTTCGAAGAGGTCCTCCAGCGGGACGCCGAAGGTGCCTTCGAGCACGGGCCGTATGGCGTCGAAGTGGAGAGGGTCGGCCCCCTGCTGGAGCCTGCGAAGCGCCTGCTGTGCGCCCGGAGGAAGCGTGCCGTCGAGGTAGCTCACCATCTGTCCGACCTTCATCGCGAGACCCTTCATGCCGTCGAGCTGGTCGGTGAGCTGCTCTCCCAGCTTCGCCTCGTTCAGGGGGGCGCCGGCCTTGGCCGCCAGGCCCTTCCCGAGGGACAGCGCGACCTTTCCGCTGGCGAGGGTGCGCCCGGCCCAAGAGGTAGTGATCGACGTGAGCTTGTCGCGCTTTCGGCCCATGGAACGCCATCGCCCACGGAGGGCCCTCGCGCAACCGGTTGTCCCGCGCAGTCGGCGGTCACCTCCGCCTCTCGGCGCGTTAGGGCAGATGCCCTTCACAGGAGCCCCATTCCATGGCCTACGACCACCAGGCGCTCGAATCCAAGTGGCAGGAGCGCTGGGAGCGCGACGGCACGTTCGTCGCATCCGAAGACCCCGCGAAGCCGAAGTACTACGCGTTGTGCATGTTCCCGTACCCGTCAGGGTCGGGCCTTCATGTGGGTCACCCTGAGTCGTACACCGCCATCGACATCATCAGTCGCTACAAGCGGATGAACGGCTTCTCGGTCCTCAACCCCATCGGCTTCGACAGCTTCGGGCTGCCGGCCGAGCGGGCGGCACAGCGGGAGAACCGCCACCCCGCGGAGATCACCCGCGAGAACATGGCGTACTTCCGCACCCAGCTGAAGAAGCTGGGCTTCTCGTTCAACTGGGAGCGGGAAGTGTCCACCTGTGAGGTGGAGACCTACCGGTGGACCCAGTGGATCTTTTTGAAGCTCCACGAGCAGGGCCTGGCCTACCTGGCCGACGTGCCCGTCAACTGGTGTCCGGCCCAGGGCACGGTGCTGGCCAACGAAGAGGTGGTCGACGGTCGCTACGTCGAGACCGGCGATCCGGTCGAGCGTCGCAACATGAAGCAGTGGATGCTGAAGATCACGGCGTACGCCCAGCGCCTGCTCGACGACTTGGACGGCCTCGACTGGCCCGAGGGCGTGCTCGAGATGCAGCGTCAATGGATCGGTCGCTCCGAGGGGGCCGAGGTCCGCTTCGACATCGACGGCCACGACGACGGCTTCGTGGTCTACACCACCCGGCCCGACACCCTGTTCGGCGCGACCTACTGCGTGCTGGCGCCGGAGCACCCGCTCGTCGACGCCATCACCACGGCCGACCAGAAGGATGCCGTGAATGCCTACGTCAAGGCCGCCAGGAACAAGTCCGACATGGACCGCCAGGTGGCCGCCGAGAAGGACAAGACCGGCTGCTTCACGGGGGCGTACGCCATCAATCCCGTCAACGGCGAGAAGGTGCCGGTGTGGGTCGCGGACTACGTGCTCATCACGTACGGGACCGGCGCCATCATGGCCGTGCCTGCCCATGACGAGCGGGACCACGCCTTCGCCCTGGCGATGGGTCTCGACATCCTTCCCGTGTACAAGGGCCCTGAGGGCCACGACTACGCCGAGTCCGCCTGGCCTGGCGAGGGCACGTCGATCAACTCGGGCGACTTCGATGGGCTGTCGGTCGCCGACTTCAAGGCGCGCATCATCGACTGGCTCGAGGCCGAGGGCAGAGGCGAGCGCAAGGTCAACTTCAAGCTGCGGGACTGGCTCTTCAGCCGTCAGCGCTACTGGGGGGAGCCCTTCCCGATCGTGCACGGCGCCGACGGCGAGGTCCTGCCTCTGCGTCCTGAGCACCTGCCCGTGGAGCTGCCCCACGTCGACGCCTACAAGCCGACGGCCGACGGCCAGCCCCCCCTGGCCCGTGCCGAGGAGTGGCTGCACACCGAGCTCGACGGCCAGCCGGTGACCCGCGAGACCAACACGATGCCCCAGTGGGCGGGATCGTGCTGGTACTACCTCCGCTACATGGACCCGACGAACACGGAGCTGCCCTTCTCCCCTGAGGCCGTGAACTACTGGCAGAACGTCGACATCTACATTGGCGGGGTGGAGCACGCGGTGCTGCACCTGCTGTACGCCCGTTTCTGGCACAAGGTGCTGTTCGACTGCGGCCTGGTGCCCACCAAGGAGCCGTTCAAGAAGCTCTTCAACCAGGGAATGATCCTGGCCTACGCCTACCGGGAGGAGAGCGGCAAGTACCACCACCCGGAGGTCGTCGAGCGTCGGGTGGGGGAGATGACCTCCATCACCAGCGCCTGGAGCCTGCAGCCGATCGAGACCGACTGGTACGTGAAGGGCACCGACACGCCGGTCGAGGAGAAGCTCGGCAAGATGGGCAAGTCGCTGAACAACAGCGTCGATCCGCTCGATGTCGTATCGGCGTACGGGGCCGACACCCTCCGCATCTACGAGATGTTCATGGGGCCCCTCGAGCAGGTGAAGCCCTGGCAGACCAGTGGTTGCGAGGGAGTGAGCCGCTTCCTGAACCGGGTCTGGCGTCTGTTCGTCGATGCGGATGCGGACGCCCTGCGGGCCCTCCCTGCGGAGACGCCCAAGGAGGTGCGCAAGGCGCTCCACGTGGCCATCCAGGAGTCGACGTCTGGCATCGAGGAGCTGAAGTTCAACACCCCCGTCTCCAAGATGATGGAGTTCGTCAACGCGGCGAAGGGAACGCCTCCGGCCCTTGCCGATGCGGTGGACTTCGTGAAGATCCTCGCTCCGTACGCGCCGCACTTGGCGGAGGAGCTGTGGGAGCGTCTCGGGCAATCGGAGGCACTTTCCTACACCTCCTGGCCGGCGGTCGATGCGTCGGCGTTGGTCGACGACACCGTGACCATCGCGGTGCAGGTCAACGGAAAGGTCCGGGCCACCATCGAGGTGGCCGCCGACGCCGACAAGGATGCGGTGCTCGCTGCGGCGAAGGGGAACGAGAACGTGACGCGGTGGCTGGAAGGCAAGACGCTGCGGCGCGAGATCGTGGTTCCTGGTCGCCTCGTGAACTTGGTCGTGGGGTAGCTCTCGCTCGGTGGGGGCGTCTGCCCCGTGGTGGGCGCCCCGCGCCGGCTTCCTGACCCGGGTCCGGTGTCCAGGGAGTATGGTGTCGAACTGGGAGGCAGAATGCTGCTGGCGCTGTGGTTGTTGGTCGCTTGCGACGATGGTGCGAAGAACGATGTCGGTCCCGACGTGGCGACGTTGCCCAACGATGGCGACGCGGACGCCGACACCGACGCGGACGCCGACGCGGACACGGACGCCGACACCGATGTGGACGCGGACGCGGACGCCGATGCCGATGCCGACGCGGATGCCGACACCGACACCGACACCGACGTCGACCTGCCAGACCTCGACTGCGAGGCCGACTACACCGGCGACGTGACCGGGAGCGTGCCGGGCATGGGGGAGTGCGTCGTGCAGCAGCTGGAGTGCGGCGAGGTGTACTTCGGCACCAACGAGGGCCTCGCCTCCACCTACGGCTACGATGACTGGGAGTACATCGCCTCCCTCGGCTCGCTCCTAGGGGAGTTCGATGCCTTCGACGGCGCCGACGTCTCCTACGTCTTTGAGGGATTGGAGTACGACGAGTACCTGCAGATCACCGTGGACTCCTGCGAAGACGTGTGGGCTTTTTGGATTCGGCACGGCGACGTCACCCAAGGAAGCTGTGCGGTGGGCAACAGCTTCGGTGGCTACTTCGAGAACGGCGACGTGCGTTCCCAGAGCACCATCCGCTTCAACAACAGCGTGTCGGAGTACGACTTCGAGTTCGTCCTGGAGACGATCTACTCCGAGGTCGGAAACTTTCGGATCTACGTGGAGTGCTTCTGATGTCCGTCTTCCGTCGTGGGCTACGCGGGCTGGGCCTGGCCACCGTGCTGGTCTTCTCCTCTCTGGCGGCCGAGTGTGAGTCCGGTGGTGGTGGTGGCGGCAAGGATGCCGACACCGACACCGACACCGACGCCGACGCGGATGGCGACACCGACGTCGACACCGACACCGACACCGACACCGACACCGACCCTGAGCTGCTCGACTTCGGTGACGACTGCGACACCCCTTTCGCCACCGATCCGCTCATGGGGGAGTGTGTGACGAACACCATCTCGTGTGGCGAGACGGTGTTTGGCACCAACGAGGGTGGCAGCACACTCTTCAGTGCCGATGGCCAGTTCGAGCAGTGCTCCGGAAGCGCGCGGGACCCGGACCTCGATGGCCCCGAGCGGGTGTACAAGCTCAATGTGCCCTCCGGCATCAACTCGATCTCGGTGCGCTTGGAGTCCTGTGAGGATTCCTGGCTGTTCTGGTACCGCGAGACGTCGGAGTGCCCGTCGGAGAACGAGCTAGTGACCTGCGGATACCCCGTTCGTGGCGACTTCCGCGTCCAGTACGACGGGTTGCTCGCGGGGCCATCTGGCGTCGTGTGGTTCGTCGTCGAGGGCTACCAGAACGACGGCGGCAACTTCGCCATGCACATCGAGTGCTTCGAATGATCCGCACCCTGGGATAGGATGCTCGTCCTGGACGGATGACGTGAAGCTCGATCCCGGCAGAACCGTCGAACGCTATGTCGTGCTGGAGATCCTCGGAGCAGGCGGCACGGCGATGGTGTACCTCGTGCGGCACAACGCACTGGGGACACTCCACGCGCTCAAAGTGCTCACGCTGAACTCTGCGGCGATTCGCGACCGCATGCTCCGCGAGGGGAAGGTCCAGGCTGCCCTGAACCACCCCAACATCGTGGCGGTCACCGACGTGATCGACATCGAAGGCCAGCCGGGCCTGCTGATGGAACACATCGTGGGGCCGTCCCTCGAGCGGGCTCTCTCGAAATACAAGCTGACGATGGGGGACGCCGAGATCCTCTTCCAGGGGATCTTGGCTGGTGTGCGCGCGGCCCACGACACCGGACTCGTGCACCGGGATCTCAAGCCGGCCAACGTCTTGCTCCAGCGCACGCAGGCGGGCTTCGTTCCGAAGGTCACGGACTTCGGCTTGGCCAAGCTCCTCGCGGCCGACCCCGAGGTGGCACACACCCGCTCCGGCATCGCGATGGGCACCCCGTCGTACATGGCCCCCGAGCAGGTTCGCGATGCCCGCTCGGTAGACCAGCGAGCAGACATCTGGTCGCTCGGGTGCCTCCTGTACGAACTGATGACGCGGAGGCGGACCTTCCCGGGCGACGAAGCACTCGCGATCTACAACGCCGTGACGGACGGCTCGTTCACCCCCCCACGGCAGGTGGTGTCGGACCTCCCGGATCGGGTCGAGAAGGCAATCCACGGCTGCCTCACCGTCGACCGGGATGCTCGGATCCCGGACTGTGCCACCCTCGAGCGCGTCCTTCGGGGCGACCTCGACTGGGCGCTGCCCGACGACCTCGATGTGCCTGCACCCTCCGACACGCCCACCGCGGTGACCACACGCCCGATGCCTCCTGGGGCACCCATCCGCGCCCGCACCACGGCCACACGGCCACCAGCTGGGGAACAGGCGGCGGCTTCGTCGAGTCACGGTGGGCGGGGGGGGGGCGTCGCCCTCGGAGGGGCGCTCGCGACCGGCGGCGCCCTGGAGGAAATCACCGACCGTCCCCATCTGCCGCCTGCTCTCGACCCCAACGCCGATGAGGTCGAGACCGTGTTGGTGAGTCGGGCGTCCCTCGACGGCACCCTGCTGCCCGAGCACGCCCACATCGGGGGCTCCCTCGATGGCGAGGAGCATCGGTCGGAGGGATCGTCCTGGTGGGTGTACCTGCTCCTCGGTGCCGGCGCGTTGGGCCTGGCGATGCTGCTGTTGTTTGCGTTCGGGGCGGCAGTCATGTCCACGTTGCTCAACGAGCGGGTCACGGGTCTCGGAGGCGACACCACCGAGGCGCCCGCACCCGAACCCGCGGCCCCCAAGCCGACCAAGGTGGAGACGCCTGCGCCGGCGCCCGCCACCGATCCGAAACCGTCCCCCGCCCCGGTCAAGCCGACACCCAAGCCCGTGGCTGCCCCGGATCCCACGCCGGTGTCACCGAAGCCGAAGCCCGTGCCGGACGTGGCGCCCGAGCCCACGCCTGTCCCTGCGCCGGTGGCCGCTCCGGAGCCCGTTCCTGCGCCGGAGCCCGTCCCCGCACCGGTGGCGGAGCCCGAGCCTGCGCCGCCCACGGAGCCGGATCGGGCGGGCAGGGTTCGGGTCGTGTTTGGTTCGACCCCGCCTGGGGCCGACCTCTGGGTGGGCGGCTACAAGCGGTCCCGCACCCCTGCGTCGATCGACCTCGCGGCAGGGGCCTATGAGGTGATGATGCAGCAGCGCGGGGGTCAGGCTCAGACCTTCACGGTGCAGGTGGGGGCGGGCGAAGCGACGAACTGGTGCTATGACTTTGCATCCAGCGGCGTGACCGCCGGCACGTGCCCGATGTTCGGGCCGGGGTCCTTTACCCCATAGGCCCTGCCCATCGGGGCCTTCCACCACCTCTTCGCTCCAGGTGCAACCCACCGATGTTCGGCCTTCTTGCCAGCCTAGCCCTCGCCGCTCCTTGTGAAGAAGCCCCTCCGCTTCCGGAGCGCGTCCAGGGTGCGTTTCGTGAGTACAACGATGCCGAGGTGGAGGCGGCGAAGGACATCCTGGCCGAGGCGTACACCGAGCTCGTCTGTCATCAGCGGGTGATCACGTCTGCGGAGCTGCTCGACCTGTACCGGGCCGATGGCTTGGTCAGCATCTCGTTGTCCGACAACAAGGGGGCCGTGTACGCCACGCTGCGGGCGGTGGCGGTCGACCACGCCAGCGGCGCTCCGCCGGAGGCCTACGGTCCCTATTTGCGGGAGTTGTACGACACCTGGGCATCCCGTGCTGGCACGGAGCTCATCGAGGTGGCGGTGCACGGAGGTGGCACGGTCTACGTCGACGGCCGCCCACTGGTCCACGGTGTGCCGGTGGCGACCACTGCCGGAGAGCACCTGGTCCAGATCGAGGTGGGTGGTTTGTACCGGAACGAGGTCCTCGACCTCACCGACAACCACGTGGTGGTCACGGGGACGCCGCCGCCCCCTGGCGCGGTGTCTCCCACCCCTGCCCCAGAACCGGTGGAAGACCCGGTGGAGCCGGAACCGGTGCCCGTGGACGTGCCGCCCGAGACCACGCCCGAGGCTCCTCCGGAAGACCCGCGTGGCCGACGCCGCCCCGCGTGGGCATTCGCCGGGGCCGCGGTGGCGGCAGGAGGCGGGGCCTTTGCGCTCGGGAGCGCCATGGTCTCGGAGCAGAACTTGAAGGGGGATCCGTACGCCGGCTATGGCGACACCCGCGAAGAGGTCATCCGCAAGGATCAGCAGACCATCCGGGTGGCGTACGGCGTCGGCGTCGGCCTCTCGGCGGTCTCCGCAGGGCTGGTCACGGTCGGCGTCGTCGGCTTCAAGGTCTCGGCCCATCCGCGCGGTGTCCTGGTTGGCGGGCGATTCTGATGCGCAGGACCTGCATGCTCGGGGCGTTGAGTCTGGTGTGGTTCGTGTCGACGGGCTGCGTGGAGAGGGCCAACCTGCCGTACATCGATGAGGTCCCCATCGAGGGGCCCGACTTCGTGCCGTGTGCTGACGACCTCGAAGACCAGCGCATCGCCTGCATCATCGACGGGGACACGTTCGACATCCTGTCCTGCCGGAGCGGCGACGAGAACCGCATCCGCTTGCTCGGTGTCCAGGCGCCGGAGATCAGCACGGACCCGCCGGAGTGCTTCGGACCCGAAGCGACCGGCTGGATGGAGGCGAACCTCGGACAGGAAGAGGTGACCCTCACATTCGACGCCGACTGCGCTGGTGTCTTCGATCGCACCCTTGCGTATGTGTGGGCCCGTGGCGACCTGTACGAAGACCTCGTGCGCGATCGTCGGGTCGAGGACCTCACCGACCTCCGGTTTGGCGAGGACGACCCAGCCGTCATGGTCAACGAAGTGCTGCTGCGCCTCGGATGGGCCAGGCAGTACCCCGAGGAGATCGTGGGGGCCCTCTACTACCAGGGTCGGCTGGATGCGGCGGCGGCGGCGGCGGAAGCGGATCGCATCGGTCTGTACGCGGCCTGCGAGTAGCCCGGGCTCCCACGCTGGCGCTCGCTGCTGGTATGGTTGCGCCCGTCAGCGGCCCCACGGAGCCGCATGGAGAGGTGATGAGCACACAAAGCCCCGCGAAGACTGTCTCCGAGGCACTGGAAGCCGTCGAGACCTGGCGCTCCGAAGAGGATGCCCGCCGACTGGGCGAGCTCGGCGAGGTGGCGCAGGAGATCCAGAGCCTGGAAGCAGCGATGGAGAACCTCCGTCAGCAGCTCGAGGCGCTGCAGTCGTTTCAGACCGAGCTCGAGGCCAAGGGCGCCGAGCTGTCGACCCAGGCGGATCAGCGTACCTATCAAGGCGTCTTCGAGGTGCTGCAGGTGCAGGCGGCCGCTGTCGAGCAGCGGGAACGGGAGGTCAGTGAGGCCGCCCGCGCCAAGAAGGAGAACCTTCCCAAGCTCCTGGAGGAGCGCGGCCTCGCCAGCGTGCTCAAGGACTACGAGCAGTTCAAGGCGACGGTGGAGCCCACGCTCCAGCATCTTCCCGAGAGCTACAAAGCGGCGATGCTCGAGGTCCACCATGGCCAAGAGGCTCAGCTGCGCGCCGCCATCGGCGAGCTCGGCGGAGCACCGGAGGTCGCGGCGGAGCCCGTCGCGGTCGACTTGGTGTACGCCATCGACGCACCGGAGGGCACGCCGGAACTGCTCGTGGTGGTGGTCCCGGTGGCCGACGTCGTGCAGTCCGAGTGGAGCGACCGCGAGAGCGGTCTGCAAACCCTGCTTGCGGCGCGGGTGGCCGAGGCCATCTACCGTGCCTGCGCAGACGCTGGGTTCATGGCCGCACAGGCCCTGTCGGGCGGCCACCTCGGTCTGCTCGCGGTGGAGCTGGAGCTGGTGGGCGCCGACGCGGCCCTGGCCGACGCCCTTCGGTCGCGCCTCGCTGGGGTGCCCGAGTCGCTGGAGCTGAAGGCGGCGAAGGTCGCGCTCACGGTCCGCGAGATCAACATGGACCACCTGCTTCCGCCGGAAGACGAGGAGGCCGCCGATGGCGAATGAAGTCCTAGACGCCCTGACGCCCATCGGCCTCAACGAGGTGTCGCGACGCCTCGGGGTCGATCCCTTCGAGACGGTGCGTCTGCTGATCGCAACGCAGCAGGACCTCTCGGGTCCGCTGGTGTTCGCGGCCGAGCTGGTCGACACCCTGCGCGACCAAGGCGGCGTCGATGCCACCTGGTGGGCGGACGCCGAGCAAGCGGGTCCCCAAGAGCGGGTCCAAGCTGCGGTGAAGCAGATGCTCGATCGTGGCTTCGTGGGCGACACCACGACCCGTATGGACAACATGTGGCGTGGGCTCCCCCTCGACGACCAAGCGTTGCTCCAGCAGGCGCTGACCGTGTTGTCCGATGAGGAGATCGTGCGCTGCATCGGCACGCCGATCGGGCTGCAGGCGTCCATCGATGCTGGCAAGAAGGCGCTGGCCGAGAAGATCGCTTCGGGCAAGACCTCCACCCCAGGGCTCGACGCCCTGTACGAGGGCTGAGAACCATGGGGCGACGTCGCCGCGGGCTACTCAGCAGGGGCTCGGCCTCCAAGCCCACCAAAGCCAGTGGAACTGAGGAGGCCTCCACAGAGGCCGCCGAAACACCGGCGTCCTCAGAGGCCGTGCCAAGCGAGGCGGTCCCGGCCCCCGAGACGGAGCCGACGGAACCCATGGCTCCCTTGGCGGAAACCGCGGCGCCCGAGCCTGCGTCCGAGGATGGCGACACCTACGCGGACGACCCGACGGTCGACGAAACGGTGGAGTCTTCCTACGTCGAGACCGGCACCATGGGCGAGGACACCACCGACGATGGGTGGGGCTCGTCGGTGTGGAGCAAAGAAGGAGATGGGGACCCGCCTGCTCAGGAGGCTGCCGCGGACGCTGCGCCCGACGAAGGCGAGCGTGCCATCTCCTACTCCCAGAGCACGCCGGATCTCCCCGAAGCCCACGAGCAGACCTATCCATCGCCCACCGGTGCCCCGCCCATCTCGGACGACGGCGAGGGACGTCAGGCCTCGGACTACACGGCTCCGACCCTCCAGGACGCGCCCATCGCTCAGGGGCTGTACGGCGAGTACTCCGAGTTCGATGGGGGACCGCCCCCTACGGAAGAGGTGCCTTCCTCCGTGATGGAGGACGTAGGCTCTGCCTACAACGCGCCCATGAACGTGCCAGAGCCGCCGCCGATTCCGGGGATCCTGGACCGCTTCACCCCTCCTCCGGTCGCTCGCTCTGGCTACTCGCAGCCTGACGCCGCTGGCAGCAACAAGAACACCGGACTGCCCGACTACTTGTCGGGCGTCGACGACGGCAGCTCCAGTGACGAGGACGATCTACCGGTGCCTCCGGGTCGTCGGAAGAAAGAGCAGGAGCTCGCCGCGTCGCAGAAGGTGAAGCGTCGCGAGTACGACGACGACGACGATGAAGGGCGAGGCGGCCCCCCCTTGGTGGTGATCCTTGGAGGCCTTGCTGTCGTCGGAGTGGCCCTGGTGGGTCTCCTCGGCTTGGCGTGGGTCGTCCTCATCGGCATGTCCTCCAGCGAGACGGCCGAAGGGCCCACCAAGGCATCCCCGCTGGAGGTCCGCCAGGACATGCAGCGAGAGCCTGGGTTGATCGGCGTGGAGCCGAAGCCGGAACCGCAGCCCGAACCCGACCTGCCGGAGCCGGCCCCCGAACCTGTGCCGGATGCGCCGGAGCCTGCGCCGTCCGCGCAGCCGGCCACCGCGCCGCGTCCCGCCCCTGGTCCACGGCCGCAGCCGAAGCCGGTGCCCGTGGCGGCGCCGAAGCCCGCGGCCACGTTCGGCACCCTGAAGGTCGACGCGAACCGCCGGGTCATCATTCGGGTCAACGGCCAGCCCAAGGGCTTCACGCCGCAGCGGCTGGAGCTTCCCCCTGGCACCTACGAGGTGTCGGCAGCGATGCCCGGTCAGGCCGACACCGAGAAGAAGAAGACCGTCACGATCTCGGCGCCCGGCACCACGGTGGGTGTGGACTTCGCCTTCTGATGGCGCCTCGCGCGGTGGGGGGACTCACCGTGTGCGGGGCCCGAAGATGGCGGTGCCGACACGGATCCAGGTCGCACCATGGGCGATGGCGACCTCGTAGTCGTGGGTCATGCCCATGGACAGCTCGTTCAAGGCCAACCCCTGAGCGCGCCCTCGCTCCGCCAGCTCCGCCAGCTCCGCGAACCACGGGGCGGCATCGGCGGGGTCTTCGACCGGCGGTGGCAGGGTCATGAGCCCGCAGACCTCGATGCCGTCGACGGCGCCGAGGGAGCGCACGGCGTCCAGGGCGTCCCGTGCGGGCACCCCGCTCTTCGATGCCTCGCCGGCGACGTTGACGGCCACGAGGCACTTCAGAGGCCGTGTCGCGCGCTTGGCGAGGGCCTGGGCGTGGTCGAGCCGCTCGAGGGCGTGGACGCGGTAGGCCACCGGTGCGATGTACTTGGCCTTGTTGGTCTGCAGGCGACCGATGAAGTGCCAACGAAGGTGGGGTCGGGCCGCGGCCTTGTCCCGCAGCTCTTGGGCATAGGACTCGCCGAAGTCCAGCTGGCCCATGGCGGCGACCGTCTCGACCGCGGCGAGGGGGTGGGTCTTGGACACGGCCACCAAGTGCACGTCCGTCGTGGGGCGACCAGCCTTGACGCAGGCGTCGTCGATGCGCCTCCGGAGCTGTGCGAGCCGGGTCACGGCGTCGTGGCTCATGCCCCACGTCCCTTGGGGAGCACACCGACTCGGGCCAGGGCCTCCAGCGTGGACTCCAGCGGGAGGCCGACCACATTGGTGTAGTCGCCCTCGAGGGCCGCCACGAAGCTGCCAGCGCGCCCCTGGATGCCGTAGGCGCCGGCTTTGTCGTCGGCCTCTCCTGTGGCCACGTAGGCCAGAATCTCCTCGGAGGTGAGGGCGCGGAAGCGGACGACGGTGGTGCAGGAGAAGGTGTGGGCTTCGTCTCCTGCCCGGACGCAGACCCCGGTGGTGACGGCGTGCACGCCGCCCGACAGGGTCGTCAGCATGGCGACGGCGTCCGCGGGGTTCGCGGGCTTCTCGTAGATGGCGTCGCCCCGATGGACCACCGTGTCGGCGCCGAGCACCACGTGATTGGGGGCCGGAGAGGCGGCGCGGGCTTTGCGCTCCGCCAGCTCGCACGCGTGGGCGACCGGGTCGACGCCGGGCCTCCGGGTCTCGTCGGCGTGGGTGGGGTGCACGGTCAGCTCCACGCCGGCCCATCGCAACAGGTCGCGACGCCGTGGGGAGCCAGAGGCGAGCCACAGGGCTGTCATGCGCGGCCCGCCTCGACCTGCGTGCGCACCGACAGCCTGGCGTCCCGACGCAGCTGGGCCTCCCGCCAGCGCCGGCGCTCGAGGTCGGTGTGGGGCTCGAGCACCGGCACATGGGTGAGTTCATGTTGGTCGTCGAGGGCGACGAACGTGAGGTAGGCGGTCGACGTGTGCACCCGCACGCCGGTGGTCGGGCACTCCTCTTCGACCCGCACGCCGACCTCCATGGAGGTGTTCCACGCGCGGTTCACGGTCGCCTGGATGACCGCGACGTTGCCGCGCCGGATGGGCGCCTTGAAGGACAAGGAGTCCATGGCGGCCGTCACCACTGTGGTGCGCGTGAAGCGCTGACAGGCCACGGCGGCGCAGATGTCGACCCAGGACATGACCTTGCCGCCAAAGGCGGTGTCGAGGGCGTTGCAGTCCCCGGGAAGCACGATCTGGGTCATCTCGCAGCGGGCGTCGCTTGGACGGACCACGCGAGGGGAGGTGGAGGCAGGGGTGTCGCTCATGGCAGCTCCTCGAGCAGCTCGGCCCAGCGCCCGGTGGGGAGGGTGCGTTGCACCCACTCGGTGTTCTTGACCTTCTGCAGACCGATCCGCTCGGGATCGGTCCCGTCGACGAGGCCGACGATGCAGCGGATCAGGCCTCCGTGCACGAACAGCATCGTCTCGACGCCGTCGTCGTGGGTGGCGAGCCATCGCAGGACCCGCTCGGACAGCATGCGCTGGCTCTCGCCCTCGGGGGGCGCTCCGGCCCAGCTGTGCAGGGTGCGGATGCGGCCATCGCGTCGCATCTCGGCCAGGGACGCGCGCTCCCAGGCTCCCAGGTGGCGCTCCCGCAGGGCTTCGTGGACCTCCAGCGAAGGCGCTCGGCGTCCCCAAGCGAGCTCGGCGGTCCGTCGGGCCCGCACCAAGTCCGACGAGACCACCCGTCCGGGGGTCGCGTCGCGGAGGGGCCGGCGCAGGGCCTCTGCCTGGCGGATGCCCACGGCGGTGAGCGGCGCGTCCACGTGGCCCGCCACCCAGCCTTCGGCGTTGGCCGTCGACTGGCCGTGGCGCACGAAGTGCCAGGTGGTGGTGGCCACGAGCATCAGCCCTCGAGACGGGCGATGGCGGCGTCGATCCGCTCCTCGAGCACGATGAGGGTGGCCAGTTGGGGCACGTCCTCGGACTCGAAGAGTTCGTCGACCTGGACCCGCACATCGGCGAGCACGCCGTTGGCGAGGCAGGGCTCCAGCTCGTCGACGGTGCTGGGGTCGTCGGCGTTCCGCGGACATGCTCCGACGAGGCGCCGCAGCTGGTTGTGGAAGCGTCCGTAGAGGAGCCGCATGGCGATGGGGTCCCAACGCCCGGAGGCAGGACGGGTCGCGAGGCTGTCGAGCACGAACTGCAGGCGGCTGGCCCGGCCGATGGCCAGGTGGCGTACCGCGCCCTCGGCGAAGTCGATGCCCGAGTGCTTGGACTCGGCCCATACGGTCAGTGCCAGGTTCAGGTACTGGGCCTGCACGATGCGCTCGGCGGCATCCTTCGGGATGTCGTTGGCCTGAAGGGTTTCGAGGGTCGCCCGGTTCCGCTGCAGCACATCGGAGGACTGCAGCTCGTACACCTGCCGTGCCGCGTGCTTCATCTCGTCGAGGAGGTCGTCTGCCGGGATGGATCCGCGGGCGGACAGCCAGTACATCGCGACTTCCTGCGTGCCGCGGTCGGCGAGGATCCACGCCCGGTACAAGTGGTTGAGACTGACGGTCGTGCGGAGCTCCTCGAGGGTGCCGCGGATGCTCTTCGTTCCGGCGAGGTGCTGGGCCTTGAGGTAAGCCTCGGCGATTTCTGCCACGCTCGCCCCCGTGGACTCGATGGCCACGGGGAAGAAGCTGGCGCCTGCGTCGGCGATCATGTTGGTCGTGGCCACGGTGACCGCGATGTCGTCGGCGAGCATGTGGCCGTCGATGTCGGCGGGCCAGCTCTCCCGCACCCGCTTCGGGAAGTAGGTGTGGAGAAGCTTGGTGTAGCCGGGCAGGTTCTTCGGCCCGCCCGTCATCAGCTCCCGCTTGACGTAGATCTTCACCCAGGCCGACAGCACCGCGAGCTCGGGCCGGGTGAGGCCCTTGCCGTCGGACGCGCGCTGGACCATCTCCTCGTTGGTGGGCAGGTTGAGGGTGCTCCGGCTTCGTCCGAACGCACGCTCGACGAACGAGATGGCACGGGCGAATTGGAAGATGTTCTCCTGGCTCCGGATCTTGTCCCGGGACAGCTGACGGCCATGGGCGGCGTTGTCGGCCAGCACGAGGTCGGCGACCTCGTCGGTCATCTCCTCGAGGACCTTGTTCCGCTCGTCCTGGCCGAGCTCTCCTCGCTGCACGACGCCGTTGAGCAGGAGCTTGAGGTTGACCTCGTGGTCGGAGAGGTCGACACCGGCTGAGTTGTCGATGGCGTCGGTGTTGAGCCGCACGCCGAGGAGGTCGGCTTCGATGCGCGACTGCTGGGTGAAGCCGAGGTTGCCGCCTTCGCCCACGACCTTGGCCTTGAGCTCGGTGGCATCGATGCGGATGGCGTCGTTGCTGCGGTCGTCGGCGTCGGGGTGGGTCTCCCAGCTCGCCTTGACGTAGGTTCCGATGCCGCCGTTCCACAGGAGATCGACGTCCATGCGGAGGATGGCGTTGATGACGATCTCGGGGTTGGCCTCGGTCATGCCCGGCAAGCCGAGCATCTCTTGGGCCTGGGGAGACAGCGGAACCGACTTGCCGCGTCGGTCGAAGATGCCCCCCCCTTCGCTGATCAGCGAGGTGTCGTACTTGTCCCAGCCACCGCCGGTGTCGAAGAGGCGCTTGCGCTCGGTCCACGTGGCGGCGGGCTCGGGATCCGGGTCGAGGAAGATGTGCAGGTGGTTGAAGGCCGCCTTCAACTTCGTCTTCTTGGACTCGACGAGGCCGTTGCCGAAGACGTCGCCGCCCATGTCGCCGATGCCGGCGCAGGTGAAGGGCTCGTTGTAGGGGTCGCGACCCATCTCGGCGAAGTGGCGCTTCACCAGCACCCAGGCGCCTCGGGCCGTGATGCCTACACCCTTGTGGTCGTAGCCATTGGACCCGCCAGACGCGAAGGCGTCGCCGAGCCAGTAGCCGTAGTCTTCGCTGATGCCGTTGGCGGTGTCCGACAGGTGGGCCGTGCCCTTGTCGGCGGCGACGACGAGGTAGGGGTCGTCGCCGTCCATCGGCACGACGCGGGGGGGATGCACGGTCTCCCCACCGACGTTGTTGTCGGTGAGATCCAGCAGCCCGCGGATGAAGGTCTTGTACAGCTCGTCGGCCTGGGCGCGCCGGGCCTTGGGGTCCTTCTCGGGGTGCTTGAGGTGGAAGCCGCCCTTCGAGCCGGTGGGCACGATGATGACGTTCTTCACCTGCTGGGTCGTGGCGAGGCCGAGGACCTCGGTGCGGTAGTCGCCGCGGTCCGACCAACGCAGGCCGCCGCGGGCGACGGGCCCGAAGCGCAGGTGCACGCCGTGCACGTCCCGGGACTGCACGAAGATCTCGTACATGGGGCGTCCCTCGCCCAGCTCGCGGATCCTGCTGCAGTCGAACTTGAGCGACAGGTACCAGCCCTGGCGATCGGTCCGGTAGAAGTTGGTCCGGAGCGTGGCGCGGACGAGGCCCACGAGGCTCGAGAACGCGAGGTCCTCATCGTGGGCGATGATGTAGCGAAGTTCGTCGGTGACGCGCTCGTCGGCCTTTGCGATGGCCTTGGTTCGGTCGCCAGTGCGGTCGGGGTCGAATCGGGCGTGGAACAGCTCCACCATCGTGGACGTCATGATGGGGTTGTCGAGCAAGATGGCGGTCATCCGGAGAGGCGACAGCTTCATCTCCAGCTGCTGTGCGTAGCTGCAGTACGCCCGAATGATGTCGACTTCCTGCCAGCTCAGTCCGGCTCGCGCGACCAGGCCGTTCAGGCGAGAGTCGGTGACCGTGCCGTCGAAGGCGGCCTGCATGGCGTCGGTCAGCAGATCGGCACGGTCGAGGAGGACGCCTTCTTCGAAGTCGGACTCGTCGATGGTGAACGTGTCGATGTGCATGGTGCCGCCGCGGCTCTTCACGGTCGTGGCGAAGCTGTCGACGATGGTGAGGCCGAAGTGGTCGAGAACGGGCAGGATCCGCGACAGGACGAGGTCCTCTGCCTGATAGACCCGCAGGATGAGCTGGTCTTCGTCGTTGCGGAACATGGCGGCCGACGCGACGTTGTCATCGAGCTCTTCGAGGTGCTCGATGTCGACGACGGCGCGCTCGACGGTGGTGTTGCGGGTCCAGCTCTTCGGGAATGCTCGCCCGTAGGTGTCGGTGAGGCGGTCGGCGCGGGACTCGCCGAAGCGGGTGGACAGTGCCTCCCAGAGCCGCGCCACCCACGGTGTGGCCTGGCTGCGGATGCGCTGGGTGAGCTCTCCGATGGCCTGGTCGCCAGGGTTGTCGATGCCGGTGAGGAAGTAGTGGAGCAGGATCGTGTCGTAGCGACCCACGAACAGCCCGTGGTCGGTGTACGTGGCCTTGAGGGTGCGGCTGATCTCTCCCTCGACGGCGCGCCGAAGGTCGTCGCTGAACTGAGTCTTCGGCATGGCGGCGAGACAGAACGCGCTGTCGTCTCCGTTCATGAGGAACGTGACGCCGACTTCCTGCTGCTGCTCAGCCTCGAAGACAAGGTCCACCATCTCCGCGATGGCTTCGCGGGTCGCGGTGAACAGGAACTCGGTAGGAAGCGAGTCGAAGACGTTGGCGATGCCCTTGTAGCGGAAGCTGCCAGGACCGGACGCCTGGTTCTCCAGGATGGACGCGACGACCCGCCGAAGGATGGGCACGTTGCGGCTGGGCTGCGTGACGGCCCGGTAGGTGAACATGCCGCGCATGAACAGCCGAATGGCGTGGGGGTCGTCGTCGGCGCCGACGGAGACCAAGATCTCGTCGATTCGACCGGCGCGGTGGATGGGGGACTCCACCTGGCTCTTGCGGACCCGCACGGTGTTGGGTGCGTGGGGCTTGGCCCAGCTGCCCCCGGCGTCGGAGTGGTAGCGGGCGTTGTCGACCGTCTGGATCCCGAGGGCGGTCTGGCCGTCGTCGAGCCCCATGAACACGAAGTTCTCGTGGATGAGCCACTTCAGCAGGGCTGCGGTCTCCCGCATCGCATCCGACTGATCGGGCCGCGAGTCGGCGATGGAGAGGCAGCGCTCTTCGGCCCGCTGCACGGCGCGCACCATGCTCTTGAAGTCGCGCACCATGGCCCGGGCCAGGGTGAGGTGCTCCTCCAGGCGGGCCCGGTTGCCCTCCAGATCGACGGCCAGGTCGCCCGTGTCGGACTCGAGCATGACCAGTGACTCTTGGCCGGCGTCGTCGGTCCCGATCGAGGTGAGGTTGCCCTCGTCGTCCCGCAGGGCGCGGTACACGAGGTTGAAGCCGCCCCAGTAGTCGGCTCGGTGCTGCCGCAGGAACAGCCGCACCGTGTCGACGATGAAGGGCTGGTCCGGCATGCTGACCATGGTGGCCAAGCCCTTGGCCTTTCTGCGCCGCATGTCGACCTTGGTGTCGCCACGAGGGCGCGACTTCGCGAACGTGAAGGCCTCCTCGAGGTACGCCAGGATCTGATGCGGTGCGTGGTGGGCGAGGAACGGTCCCCGCAATCGGGAGAGCGTCTCCTCGACGAAGTCCCGGAACAGTGGCAGATCGCCGCTGTCGAGGGTCCCGTTCCAGCGGCTCAGGGAGTCGCGGATCTTGGTCTTGGTGGACGTCGAGGTCTCGAGGGCCGACATGCATGCCTCCAGGTCGGGTCGCGAGTGTACGCAACGGACCCATGGGGGATCTGCCGGCGGCGTTATCCCGGCGGCTGCGGTCAGGGCAGAGGCTTGGTCGGATCCGGCAGATCTACCGCCCCGGTCGGATAGATCGCCTTGGCATCCCCGGCGTCTGAACGCCACCCTCCGAGGTGCGCGCCGTAGTGGTCGGCGATGCCGATGTCGATCACCGCCAGCCGACCCTCGCACCGACTGGCCACCACGCCGTCTCGTCGGGTGGTGTGCCCGACCACCATCCGAGTGGCGCCTAGGGCGGCCAGGGCCTTCTCCAGCGCGGGGCAGGCCTGCGGTTCAGGGTCTTGCACGTAGCCGCGGAACCACAACGGGCCATCCGACCCCAGGGGGGCGTCAGATGAGCTGTCGATGGTGCTGCGCACCACGTCGTTGATGGCGGCGACACCGAGCACGGCGACGTCGGGGTGGACCCCGCCGTGCACGAAGACCGTGCGGTCGACCACCGCCACGGCATCGAGGGTGCGGAGGAAGCGGCCATCGTCGCCGGTCGGGCCGAGGGCCGCCTTGCGTGCCGCGGGTCCGCCGTAGGCCTCTACGTCGCCGGGATCGACGTACCGCAGGTCGCCCTGGAGGTTCATCACCTCGTGGTTTCCCAGGAGGGCCACCACCTCGCCTCCCGCGGCCTCGGCCTCGGGGATCAGACGCTGGAGGAGGTCGATCAAGGGGCCGGAGTCGGGCCCGCGGTCGGTCACGTCGCCGGTCTGGACAAAGGTTGCCTCGCCGGCGGCCCAGTGTCCGTCATCGTCGATCACCCCCAACATCTTCATGGTGGCGAGGGCGTTGTCGAGGTCGGCGTGCAGGTCGCCGATGGCCAACACCGTGTCAGGCCCCGGTGGGGGGCCGACCCGGTCGGGCGCGTCGGCAGCGGGCGCTGTGGACTTCGGTGGGGTGGTTGGGCTGGGAGCCTCCACGGTCGCCGGCGGGGGGGCCGCGTCGGCGGTGGGGCTGGGGGAGCAAGCGAGGGCGAGCAGCCAAGCGAGCATGTGGCACCTCCGCCCCCTTGTTAGCAGGCCGCACCACCGAAGGAGAGCCCGATGGAGCTACCTGTCCTCGAGGAGCAAGTCGACGCGGCGCGGCGCGCTGGAGCCAAGGGCTGCGAGATGCTGCTCGAGAGCACCAGCGGGGTCGAGCTCGTCCTCGATGCTGGAAAGCTCGTCGATCGCACCGCGGTGTCCAGCCACAAGCTGACGATCACCACCTGGCTGGAGGGAGGACGTCGGGGCCAAGCGAGCGGATCCCCCGCTGCCCTCACGGCGTTGGTGCAGAAGTCTCTCGAGGCGGCCGGCAAGGCGTCCGAGAGCGCGTTCGGGGGACCGGTGGATCGTCTCCGGCCCGTGGTGGGCGGACTGTCGGTGGAGGACCGCCGCTACAAGTACCTGGACGATGAAGGCCGCATGGATGTGATCCAGATGGCGGCCCGCTCGGTGACGTCGGAGTCGAAGGACGTGCGCCCCGGCCGCTTCACCTACCGTGACCGGGCGGTCGAGCGTCGCTTCGCCAACAGCCGTGGTGTGAGTCTGGAGGAGCGCTCCACGCGCTACGACGCCCGTGGTGAGGTCCTGATCGGGGAGCTGACGCTGTCGGAGGCCATCGCGTCCCGCAGCTTCGCGTCCATTGCGTCGCTGCCGTTCGGCACGGCGCTGGCCCGTCGCGCGGTGGCGCTGATGGTGGATGGGGAGACCCTCGATGGCGAGGTTCCCGTGATGATGCCGCCCCATGTGGTGGCCCATCTGGTGGCCTTCCTCGGGCCCTACTTCGTGCCTGAGCGGCTCACGGGCTCGAAGCCCTTCTTCCTGGCGCGCCAAGACGGCGAACCCGTGGTCGATCCGCGGCTCCACGTGCTCGACGACGGACGGATCCCGGGGGGTCTGCACACGCGGTCCTTCGACGATCGCGGCGTGGTGCCGGTGCCGCTGACGCTGCTCAAGGAAGGCGTGCCCGACGGGGCCTACCGGGGCCCCGAGGCTGCCCGCCGCGACGGCCACACCCCCACGGGTCACGAGCTGAAGGGCAAGCAAGTGCCCGGGAATCTCGCCCTGCGCAGCGGGACCAAGACGGTGAACCACACCTGGACGGACTTCGGCGACTGGTCCCTGCGTCTCGACAGCCTCGACCCGTCGAAGCTCAACCTGGCCACCGGCGTCCTGGAGACCCCGATCACCGGGCTGGTGATGCACAGCAACGAGCCCAAGGGTGCCGTTCGCAACCGCATGGCACGTCTCGACCTGCTTCAGATGTTGAATGCCGTCAGGGAGGTGTGCTCCGACACCGACCGGGTCGGTCACGTGGATGCGCCGGCCCTGTTCCTGGACGGGCTCGTCCTCCTGTAGGGACGTCCGACCGGGTTATTCGCCGGCATTCAGCGCCGGAGACCCCATGTCGGACGACCTTTCCCTCCTCGAAGCCATCATGGTCGAGGAGGACGATCTGGAGCTGTTTCCGCAGCCGGTCTTGGATGCGTGGCTCCAGCCGAGCCAACGGGAGCATGCCCGCAAGCTGCTGCGCCAAGCGATGGCCAAAGAGGCGAAGGGCGCTCGCAAGGCGAAGCAGCAGCTCTACGTCGACGACCTCCGCCTGTGGATGAGGCCCATCGCCAAGGCGCCGGGGCTCTTCACCTTCAATGGCTTCGGCACCCGCTTGTACGGGTCGTTCCAGCCCCGGTCCGACGGCACGGCCATCGGCACGCAGTGGATCACGGCGCTCTACCTGCCGGTCTTGCCCCTCGGGGCGTACCTGTTCGAGTCCCACAGCGACGGCAGCAGCTACAACTTCTTCGGGCAAACCCCGCTTCCTCCTCGGAGCTGGATCGCCCCATCGGTGTGGGGAGCGTTGGCCGTGGGGCTGGTCGGCTTCGGCGTAGTGAGTGGCGTGGAGTCGCGACGCTGGGTGGACGTGCACGTCTACAACGGGCTGGGACAGCCGGTGCTCGTGGAGGCGGCGGAGGCATCGGTGCTCGTGGGCCCACGCAGCCACCGCCTCCTCACCGTCTCGGTCGAGGCCGACGTGCTGGAGGCCCGGGACGTCGACGGTGGTGTGGTCGATGCCGTCGCCGTCGACCTGTCCGGAACGGGCAACCGCGAGGCGGTGTTCAACGTGGCAGGTCGCGCCGTGGTGGGCTCGGGCTGGGTCACGTACGGCACCGCGTCCGAGCGGCCCTACACCGTGCTGACCGAGCGCTTCGTCGTCCTCGACGACGACGTGTCGTACCCCTTCACGGAGCCCCCAGAGGAGATCAGCACCTCGGCCTCTGGGACGGCGCGCTCGCTTCTCGAGGCTCTCGATGACCCGGCGGATCCGGGCAGCGCGATGGCGGGGCTGTTGGGCCAGGATGCCCCTGACGCGGCATGGCGCCTAGGCGTCGCGGCCTTCTCTGAGTCTCCGGGCCATTCGTTCGACTACCAGGTGTTCTACGCGACCTTGTTGTCCAGCGACGACGTACGGCAGCGGTGCGACGAGACCACCGAGGCGCTCTGGCAGGACGTGCAGGTGCACCGGCTCTGCCAGGACATCGGACGCACCGAGGGATGGGACGGACTTCTCGCCCACTACGAGGGCCTGGCGGCCGACCATCCGGCCTCCGCGTCCCACCGCTACCTGCTGGGGCGGCTCGAAGAGGATCCCGCGAAGGCGATGGCGCACTTCACCACCGCCCAAGACCTCGACCCGACGAATCCTTGGCCGGTCATGGCCGAGGGCTACCACCACCAAGTGATCTCTGGGAACCAGGAGAAAGCCCTGGACGCCTACGGACGGCTGCGGGAGCTGGACGCAGACCTGTTTGCCGAGCGGGCAGGGGAGTGGGTTCGCGTGCAGCGGGTGCTCGGTCGCCCGGTGGATCTTGCGGTGCTGGACAGCGCCGATGCGTCGGTGTTCAGCACGGCGGACATGCTTCGCCTCGAGGCGGATCCGGGCTTGCTGGTGGACGAGGTCGCGAGGATTCGAAGCCTCCTGCAGGAGGAGGCTCCGGAGGACCGCGCCAACGTGGTGGCGAACGCTGCGCTGGTGGCGGGCGATCTTGGACGGCTGCATGTCGCGAACAAGTCCGGAGCGGGCTTGGACCTATGGGAGGCCCTGTCGGACGGCGGGGACCTCGAGGCCATTCGCACGCTGCCGGAGGGCCCCACAGCCCCCCGGGTGGCCGTGCTCCGCTGGACGGGCACCGCCCTCCTCGGAGAAGCGGACGACGCGCTTCTCGACGACGTGGCCCACACGGCGCCCGCGGTCGTCGAGCTCCTGAAGGGTCGGCGTTTCGAGGCCGCGGCCATCCAGGGCGCCCTGACCGACGTGGCCCCGCAGCTGCACGGGCCCGTGTGGTTCGCCGCCTACCGGCTCACCGGCGAGCGTGCCTTCGCCGCGAAGGCCAAGGCGTGGTCGCTGCCCCAGGAGCTTCCCCTCCTGGACCTCTGACCTACTGGAAGATGCCCTCCGCGGGGACGACCACGACGTCGGCGTCTTCGAGCCCGACGTCTCGCTTGGCCACCTCGGCGTCCACCGCGGCTTGCGTTTCGCTCGGCGTGACGTCGGCGTAGACGATGGCCGTCTCGTCTCCGCCGACGAGGATCTGGGACAGGCCCTCAGCATCGCCGCTGACGGCCACGATGGTGAGATCGTCCGGACGAAGGTGACGTCGGAGCGCGTCGTTGACCTGTTCGACCGTCAGCGAGTCCAACGCGGGAGGCAAGGTCTCCAGCATGTTGGGCACGCCCATGGCTTCGGCATCGAGGGCGAAGGCGAGGCGGCGCCCCGGGTCCCGCGCGAGCAGAGGAATCGTCCCTTGCAGGTACGACACGGTGCGCACGAACTCTTCTTGCGTCAGGCCGGCGTCCAGCAACAGGTCCAGCTCGTGCAAGGCGAGCTTGAGGGCGAAGGCGCCGTTCTCGGTGCTCGTGGGGCGAAGCCACAGGTAGAAGTGGTTGGTGGTGCGCAGCACGCCGTTCTCGGGGGTGGGCGACCAGCCCTGCTGCACGTAGGGCTCGACGTAGGCATAGTCGCCGTAGTTGAGGCCACGCTCGCTGCGTATGCTGCGGAACAGCCGACCGAAGCTCTGCCGATGGGCGCCGATGGTGGTCATGGCGAGGTGCAGGGCTGGCCAGTCCGCGTGGTTGCGGTCGAGCTCGATGAGGTGGCCGGCGTGGAAGCCGGTGACCGGGGTCCCGGTCGATACCACCGTCAGGCTACGGCCCTCTCGTGCCGGTGCCGCCATTCGGGCCGCGTCGGGGGTGGGCATGCCGGGGACGGCCTCCAGGCGCTGCTGGAGGGTGGCTTTGGCCTCTGGACTGAACGCCCCTGCGATGCCGACGACCATGTTGCGGCGCACGTAGAAGGCGTCGTGGAAGGCGCGGGTGTCGCTGGCATCCAGCGTCGGTAGCACACCGGCACGCCCGGCGATGGGGTGGGCGTACGGGTGGCCTTCGTACAGCACGCTGTGAAACACGGCTTCGCCGAGGGCCTCTTCGTCTCCGAGGATGCCTTCGCTCACCGCGAACTCGGCCTCCTCTCGGAGGCGAATCACGTCGGCCTCGTCGAAACGGGGCGCCGTGAGCACGTCGGCGAACAACTCGATGCACAGGTCGGTGTGGTCGACGTGGCAGCGAAGCCGGAGGCTGACCCACTCCTTGTCGACCACCACCTGCAAGCCGTTGCCGGTGGGGTAGAGCGCGTCCCGCACGTCGTTGGCGCTGCGGTCGCCAGCTCCGGCCTCGACGAGGGCCTGAGCCGTGAGGTGGCCGAGCCCTTCCTGCCCCGTGGCATCGTGGGCGCTGCCTGCACCGACGATGGCCTGCAGGTACAGGTTGGGGCTCTCCGGATCCGGCAGGGCCATGAGGCGCACGGGCTCTTTGACGACCTCAGCGGGGATGGCGCCGGGGTCGCGACGAGGGGCACAGGCGGTGGCCAGCACGGCGATGACGAGGGGCAAGCTTCGTGCGGGGCTCATTGGGACACCCCCTCGATGGTCTCGCTCTCGGGGGCAGGCTCCTCCTCTGGGGGAGAGAGGGTTCCCACGGTGAGGCGCTCGTCCACGAAGGTGGTGGCTGCGACCCGAGCGACGTCCTCGGGGGAGGCGGCCGCCAACACGTCGTAGAAGGAGACCAAGGCGTCGGGGTCGTCGTGCCGGCGGAGATGCCAACCCAACGCGTTGGCCACGGCCACGGGCTCGTCGAGAGAGGAGAGGAAGCCGTAGCGGCGATGGTTCGCGACCCGCTCCAGGGTTTCGGCATCGACCTCTGCGAGGCCCGACAAGGCCTCCCGCACGATGGCCTCCGCCTGGTCCCGCCCTGCGATGTCCCGCAGGGTCACGCTGACGGTGAACAGGCTCGGGTCGACCAGGTCGTATCGGCCACCGGACACTCCGTAGGCCAAGGCCTCCTCGCGAACGAGGCGGCGAGGAAGGACGCCGGTGTCGGCGAGCAGGAGGTCTTCGATGAGGGTGAGCACCGCCACCTCGGACTGCGTCGGGTCGTGGGCGGGGGCCTTCCAGGCCATGATCAAACGAGGAGCGGTGGGGGTGGCCCAGTCCACGTGCACAGAACGAAGCTCGGTCTGCTCGGGCTCCACAGGGATCTCCGGCCGGGGCTCCGGGCCAGGCTCCCAGGTTCCCCAGTCTCGCTCGACCCACCCGAGGACCTTCTCGGGGTCGACGTCGCCCACCACCAGAAGGTTGGCGTTCTCGGGCCGGTAGAAGCGGTCGAAGAAGGCCTCGGCGTACGGGTGGGCCGTGGGCATCGCCTGGATGTCGGCCTCGTAGCCGATGGTGTCGTGCCCGTAGGTGTGGGCGGTGAATGCCGTCGCCCACAGCTCGACGGCGAGGGCCTTGGAGGCGCTCGCTTGCCCCTTGCGGAACTCCCCGTACACCGCGCCGGATTCTTTCTCGACGTTGTCCGGGGTCAGCTTCAGGTTCTGGAAGTTGTCGGCCTCGATCTGCAGGTAGCGCTCGACGCGTTCTGCGCTGACGACCCCGTGGTAGACGGTCTCGTCGAACCACGTCCAGGCGTTCTCTTCGATCCCGAGACGCATGATTTCGTCTTCGCGGTCGTTGCCCCCGAGGGTGGGCGTGCCGAAGAACATGAGGTGCTCGAAGAAGTGGGCGAAGCCGGTGCGGCCCTCATCGATCTCGTCGCGACTGCCCACGCTCATCCACGTGTAGACCGTGGCGGCTCCTGGGCTCGGCATGGGCACGACGTACAGGTCCAAGCCGTTGTCGAGCTCGGTGTGGTGCACGGGGTAGGGAAAGGCGCCCTCGGCCGCAAAGGCCAGGGCTGCGGACAGCAGCAGCGTCATGGAGACTCCCGGTCGGTCGCTGCCGTCTACCACGTGGGCTATTCGGGAGAATGCCTTCAGTGTGCACGATCCCCGACATCCGGGACGAACGCCGATGATCCGGGAGCTTGCGGCCAATGTGTCCGGCTATCCGGGGTTGTTGCTGTTCTGCGCCGTGTCGGGCATTCTCTTGCCGTTGCCCGAGGACGTCAGCCTCATCTATGCAGGAGTGAAGGTCCAAACAGGGCACTTCCAGTGGGCGCCCACCCTGTTGGTCACCATCGTTGGGGTGGGTCTGCGAGACGTGTTTGCCTACCTGATCGGCCGCAGCTTGGGGAGCTGGCTGCTGGAGCGCGGGTGGGTGCGACGCTTGGCGGGAGGGCCACGCATCGATCGTGCCCAGGCCCTCATCGCGCGGCGCGGCCCGTCGGCGGTGCTCGTCGGCCGGTTCCTCATCGGATTCCGCGCCTCGGTGTTCATCGCCGCCGGTGCCATGGGCGTGCCCTTCCGCTCCTTCTTGTTGTGGGATGGCCTGGGTCTCCTCGTGGCGGTTCCTGCGACGGTGGGGCTCGGCTACTTGTTCGGGGCGCCCATCGCCGATCTGGTCTTCTGGGTGCTTCAACGAGCACAGCTCGCCGTCGGCGTCGGCGTCGTGTTGCTGGTGTGCTGGTTGCTTTGGCAGGCTTGGTCCGGCCGCGAACGACCCGTGGAAGGGGAGTAGGGCGAAGACGGGCGATCGCGCGGGACCATCAAAGAATGGACATGCAGCGTGAAAGTTTTTCAACAGAGGGAATTCGCGCTATACTTCGGTCGGGGGTGCTCTATGTACCGGTTCCTTCAGGACGAAAGCGGCGCAACATCTATCGAGTACGCGCTCATCGCCATGCTCGTCTCACTTGCCATCATCTCTGGGGGCAGTGCCCTCGGGGCTGCGTTGGCACCAGTGTTCAGCACGGCTGCCACGGCGATCACGCCCTGATTTTGGGTGTGGCGAGGGTGTAACCAAGCAGACACCGGTCGCGGTGGGAGGGTGGGATCTTGGGTCTGTGTGGCCCGGTGGACCCGCTCTAGGCGACGCCGGTTTCTCGCAGACGACGCTCTAGGTAGTCCCCGGCCGTGAAGTCCCTGGGGACGCCGCCGAAGCTGCGGTCGCCGACGACGGGCACCAGGGAGCAGTCGGGCACCGGGTGCATGAAGAACGGCAGCGAATAGCGGGACGAGACGAGGCCCGTCGGTGGGTTCACCACTCGATGGGTGGTGGCACGCATGAGGCCTCCGGTGAGGAGCTGCATCATGTCGCCCGTGTCGCACACCACCGCCCCCGCAGGGGGCTCCACTGGCATCCACCGGCCGTCGTGGGTCTGCAGCTCGAGCCCCGGCGCTGTGCTGACGGGGAGCACGGTGAGGAGGTTGATGTCCTCGTGGGCGGCGGCCCGCACCGCGCCCGGCTGGGGGTCGTCGACCGGGGGGTAGTGGATGATGCGCAGCACACTGTTCCCGTGGGCCACCCGTGCTGCGAAGAAGTCGGCAGGCAGCCCCAAGTGCTCGGCGATCACGGATGCCAGGCGGAGGGCGAAGTGCTCGGTCTGGGTGAAGAAAGCGAGCATGGTCGGCATGAAGTCGGGACGCTCCGCAGGGTCCTGGTTGGACGGCAGCGGGCTGTTCGGGTGAGGCACGGCGCGCCCCACGTGCCAGAACTCCTTGAGGTCGGCTTCAGCGTGGTCCTTCGCGTGCTCTACGCCGAAGGAGGTGTAGCCCCGTTGCCGGCCGTCTTCGGGCGTCTCGTAGCTCCGCTTGACGTCCGCGGGCATGGCGAAGAGCCCCTCGGCCTCCCGGTACGCACGTTCGAGCAGCTCGGGGTCGATGCCGTGGTGGGTGATGGCGACGAAGCCCCAGGTGGATAGTGCTTCGCCGATGGCACGCACGGCTGCTGCATGGTCGGGGCCACCCACGGCCCGAAAGTCGACGGTGGGGACCCCATCCATCATCAGGTCACCAGTCGAAGGTGCGGGACGGGCGAGCGCTCCTCGTCGTCGTCGGCCGGGGGTTCGGGGGCTGCGACGACCTCCGGGGGCACGGGAAACAACACGAAGCGCTTGATGGCCGCGTAGGGGAACGTGCACTCGTAGAGCTGGTCGAACGACAGCGTGAGGTGGATGCGGTCGTCGTGGTACCTGGGCTCGTTGTAGCTGTGGTAGGCGGCGTCGAGCTTGATCGGCAGCTCCTGGCCTTCGTACTGGGCCAGCACGTGGCCCGGCACGCCGGAGTCTTCCAGCTCGGACACGTCGGCCAAGAAGAAGAAGTCGCAGCCGAGTGCGAAGGCGGCCCGGAACATCTGCTCGGGGTGGTTGCCGAAGGGGTCGAGGCCCAGGGGCTCTTCGTCGTCGTCGTCGTCGCCTCCGGTCTCCTTCGGTGCCGCCGACAAGCCGTCGGCCACGACGTCTTCGCCGTGGAGAAGCTCGCCGCTGCCATCGGGTAGCCCCATGTCGGCCGGTGAGATCTCTAGCGCCTCCGAGAGCTTCATCAGCTCGTCGACGAGCATGGGCTCACTGCCTGCCAGGAGCTTGCGGACCCTGCCTCTCGGCAGTCCTGCACGCTCCGCCACGGCGGCCGTGTTGAGTCCACGCTCCTTGATTAGGTCTCTCAGCCAGGCGAGAAGTGCGTCGCTGGGCCGTGCCATGGTTGCCCCCAAGTCGCGCGATGTAACGTGACGCCATCCTGGAGGCCCCCTGTGTCGTGGGAAGCGCTGCTGGTCGTGTTGCTCGCCCTGGTTGGGAGCGGGGTCGTGCTCAAGGGATGGACGTGGTGGCTTCGCCAGCGGGTGCTCCGAACCATCGCCCCCGACGCCGTCGTACGGCAGGCGAGAGGGGTGTCGCTGCGGGTGCTGGTGCAAGGCCCCCACGTGCTCCCTGGGATGAACCCGTCGAAGGCCAATCGAAGCACCGGCGATCTGGTGCTCACTGCCGATCGCTTCGTGGTGACCTGCGGGCGCGGTGTGCTCTCCGATCTTCGGCCCGAGCGAGGCCGCCGGTTCACGTCCGTGCGCTCCACGGGTCCAAGCCGGCTCGTGATCGAAGGCGACCGCCCCGGACCGCGGGGGCAAGCCGGTGGCTTTCGCATCGAGGTGATGCTCGCCGACGCGTCCGAGTGGGTTGCCGCCCTCCAGCCCTTCGTGGTGGAGGGGGCGGCCCCGTTCGCGCCAGACGCCTTCCGCGCCTGAGGCGGCCTCAGTTGAGGTTGACGCCGGCGCTGCCCTTGATGTTGACCGTCAGGGACTTGATGTCGGTGGTCGTGGCGGCCTTGTACTCGGCGCTGGTGCCAGCCTCCATCGCGATGCTCGTGCCGGCCTTGTTCTTGAACTCCGTGCCCGCTTCCATCTCGATGGATTTCCCAGCCTTGATCTTTACGTTCTCACCGGCCTCCAAGAAGAGGTCCTTCTTGGTGCGGATGTGCAGATCGCCCTTCGTGTTGGCCAAGATGATGCGGTCGGTGGACGTGTCGAAGACCAGGGACAGTTTGTGGTCCTTGTCCCAGAGGTGCACGGACTCGGAGCCTTCGGTGTCGTCGAACACCATCAGTGCGCCGGATCGGGACTTCCAGAAGCGTCGATCGTTTTCGTCGAGGTTGGTGCTGCCCTGGGTGTGCTGGTCCGTCGACCAGGAGGCACCGGTGTCCTGATCCCCAGGGACAGGCATCCCGTCTTTGGCCTCCGGGGGAGGCTTGTCGACGCCGTTCCAGAACTGGCCGATGATCACACCGACGTTCTGGCTGCCCTGCAGGAAGAGGACGAGGACTTCGTCTTCCTTCTCCGGGAGCGCGTACAAGCCGCGTTCCTTGCCGGCGTTGGGCGACATCTGACGAAGCCAGAACGACACCGGCTCTTCGTGGAGCGTGGGGAACTTGACCTTGATGCGTCCAAGCTCGTCGGGGTCGACGTTGTCTTCCACGAGTGCGATGACGGTGAAGGGTACGAGGCCCGAGTGGGGCCTGCCTTGGTTGTCGGTCAGCTTCGCCATTGGGGACCTCCGGCCGGCGTAGAGTGCGAGGAGAAGCACTCTGTTCCGAGGGTAGTCGTCGTGGGGCCGGCCCGTCAACTGGGAATGGTCGATCCCACCGGGCTATGCTGCGCCATCGCCGATCTGGACGAGGAGGTGTGCGTGGTGGTTTCGGGGCCGGCGACAGTGGTGGCCAGTGGAGAGGCCACGACCTTCATGGGGCATCCACTGCTGGTCACGGTCGACCTCGCCGAGGGGCCGTTCGTGCTCGAGTGGGTGTTCGAGGAGGGAGACGCGCCCGCGGTGCATGGCGAGGAGATCCCTGGAGGACGTCGGTTGCGATGTGTCGCTCTCGACGATCGCCCGGGGCGGGGCACGGGCACCCCAGCCCCGGTGGGCCAGGCAGGCGCCGACGATCTGCTGCTGCACTTCCGGGTGTTCCGTTGGGGGAACACGGACGACTGGACCGTGCATTGGACCGTGTTCCGCGTCCCGCCTACCCCCTGAGGGGATGAAGGGGCGCCGCGGCGCCCACGGCGGTATTGGGGGCCCCCGGAGGACCCATGGCAGACACGTCCCATCCCGAGCTCGATGAACTGCTTGCAGCAGCGCCCGTGCCCACCCGCCGGCCGACGGTGGCGGCCCTCGAAGAGCAGCTCTTCCGTCTCCTTCCCGTCCTCGACCACGGCTTCGTGCGGGTCGTCGACTACATGGGCGACGACGATGCCATCGTGCAGGCCGCCCGTGTCTCGTACGGAAAAGGGACGAAGACGGCCCGCAACGACCGCGGACTCATCCGCTACCTGATCCGCCACCGCCACACCACGCCCTTCGAGATGTGCGAGCTGAAGCTCCACGTGAAGCTGCCGATCTTCGTGGCGCGGCAGTGGATTCGTCATCGCACGGCCAACGTGAACGAGTATTCGGCGCGCTACTCCATTCTCGATCGGGAGTTCTACATCCCGTCGGCCGAGCAGCTGGCGGTCCAGTCCACGTCCAACCGCCAGGGGCGTGGAGACGTGCTCTCGGCGGACGACGCGGCGAGGGTGATGGACTTGCTTCATCGCGACGCGACCCAGGCGTACGACACCTACGCCGGCCTGATCAACGACGATGGCGACGGCAACGCCAGCGACCCCGAATCGCCGCAGCTTGCCCGCGAGCTGGCCCGCATGAACCTGTCGTTGAACTACTACACCCAGTGGTATTGGAAGATCGACCTCCACAACCTGCTGCACTTCCTGTCGCTGCGCATGGACGCCCACGCACAGTACGAGATCCGGGTGTACGCCGACATCATTGGCCAGCTCACCAAGGCGTGGGTGCCTCTCGCATGGGAGGCCTTCGAGGACTACCGTCTGGGCGGCGCCTTCTTCAGCCGCCGAGAGCTCGACGTGCTGCGCGCCCTACTCAAGGGCGGCGACCCGGACAGCCTCCTGCCGTCCTCGGGTCTCTCTCTCCGCGAGCGTCGGGCGTTCAGAGACCGTCTCGAGATCGGCCCCCCCAAGGGGTGAGGGTCAGGTCCGCGTCACGCCATACAAGGCGCCGTGACGCCCCCACAGGTAGCTGAGCAGGTCTTCGACGTGGTCGCGGTCGCCGACGACCTTGCGCATCAGGTCGGGGCTGTCGTCGTGGTGCCCCTCCCGGTGCACGTTCTCCCGCAGCCAGCCGAGGATGCCTTCGAAGTGCCCTCGGCGGACGTCGTCCCAAAGGTCGGGCAAGGCTTGCTCGATGGTTTCCCCGAACGACGCGGCGTACAAGTTGCCAAGGGTGTAGGACGGGAAGTAGCCGAAGGCCGCGTGGGCCCAGTGCACGTCCTGCAGGACGCCCTGGGTGACGTCTGGCACCTCCACCCCGAGCAGGTCGCGGTACCGCTCGGCCCACGCATCGGGGAGGTCCGCCACGGCCAGTTCGCCGCGGAACAGCGCTTGCTCGAGCTCGTAGCGAACGATGATGTGCAGGTTGTAGGTGACCTCGTCGGCCTCCACCCGAATCAGATCGGGCTGGATGCGGTTGCTGGCCCGGGTCAGTCGCGTGGGGTCGAGGGCCGGGCCTCCACACGCCACGAGCCGCTCAGTCGCGAAGGCGAGGAACGGCGCGCTGCGGCCGATGAAGTTCTCCCAGAAGCGCGACTGGGACTCGTGCATTCCCATGGAGGCCGCGACGCCGACGCCGGTGCCTGGCAGGTCTGGTAGCCCCTGTTCATAGATGGCATGCCCACCCTCGTGCACGCTCCCGCCAAGCCCGGAGAGGACGTCGTCTTCCATCAGCCGAGTGGTGATGCGGACGTCTGAGGGGCCGAGGCGGATGGTGAACGGGTGGGCGGCGCGGGCCATCGCGCCGGCAGAGAAGTCGTAGCCGAGCGCTTCGAGGAGCTCGCGGTGCCAGGTGAGCTGCACCTCTTCGGTGACGACGTCGCGAACCGGCGCGGGCGTCGGGCGGTCGCTGACCGCCTCGACCAGCTCGTGGAGGCCGTCGCGGAGTCGGGCAAACATCGGGGTGAGGTCGGCGCAGGTGGTGCCGGGGTCGAAGTCTTCCAGGATCACGTCGTACGGGTCGCGATCGGCGTCGATGGCCTGCGCGCGCTCCTTGCTCGCGTCGAGGAGCTCTTGGAGGATGGGTGCGAAGCGACCGAAGTCTCGCTCCTGCCGGGCGGTCATCCATGCGGTGAAGCCGTCGGACTCCAGCCGTGCGCGGCGCTGCACCAGCTCCTTGGGCACCCGCGTGGCCTTGCGGATGGTTCGCCCGAGGTTCCGGACCCCGGCCTGGCGGGTGCGGTTGTCGCCGGCCTCGACGGCTGACAGCCAGTCCTGGACCCGCGGGTCGACCTGCATCTCGTGCACCAAGCCGGCGAGAAGGGCCGACTGTTCACCCCGCGCCTTGCCTGCCGCGTGAGGCATGCCGGTCTGCTGGTCCCAGTGCAGCAGCGCGCTGATGTTGGAGAGCGTCTCGACGCGCTGCATGTGGTCGACCAGCTCGATCCAAGCGTCGGCCATGGTGGCCTCCTACGATGGGGTGGTGTCGGGGGTAGCGCACCGGGGGGGGCATGGCGACCGATACCCGAGGTCCTCATGGGTTAGCGTGGGCGTCATGCTTGTTCTGCTCACGGTCCTGTTCGCGTGTGCCCCCGAGGCGCAAGTCTCTGAGGCACCCATCCCTGATGCCCCAGCCGTCGCCCCTGGCGCGGTGCCAGCTCCTCCGGTGGTTCCTGCCGCCGAGTTGGTCGACACCAGCCAGGCGGTCACGCGCTCCACGGCGGCGTGCAAGATCGCCTCGTCGTGCGCCACCGACTGCGATGTGGGGGACCCTCTGGCCTGCAGCCAGCTCGGCCTGTGGCACCAGTACGGCTTGGCGGGCGTGGAGCAGGATGCGCAGCGAGCGGCGGAGCTCCAGAAGCGGTCCTGTGACCTCGGTGCCGGGGCAGGGTGTTTCAACCTCGCTGTGCAACGCACGTATGGAATCGGCGTCCTTCGGGATGCCGCGTTGGCGGAGGCGCTGCTCGGCCGAGCGGCGGCGCTCCACGAGGCCTCCTGCGAGGCCGGTGCCATCGGCTGGTGCATCAACCACGCGGGCATGTTGCTGCGAGGACAGGGCGTCGAACAAGACAAGCACCGTGCCATCGCCATTCTCCGCGAGCACTGCGCCAACAGCATCGGAGATGCCTGCGTCAGCCTCGCCATGGCCCTCCGCAAGGGCGACATCGGTGCGGCACAGAAGCTGCTGCAGAAGTCGTGTGGCAACGGCGAGATGGTCTCGTGCGGCCACCTCGGCGAGACCTACCTCGACATCCAGCCTCCCGATCCGGTGGCTGCGAATGTGTGGTTCCGATCAGGGTGCGAGTCGAACGAGCCCCAGGCCTGTCGGAACCTCGGATACCAGCTCATCACGGGGCAAGGGGCCGCTGCGGACCCTCCCCGGGGCTTGGAGCTGCTCGAGGCGGCCTGCGAGGCCTCGAAGGCACCGGACGGCGGGGCCTGCCACCTGGCGGCCGTCACGCTCCTCACGGGTGCGAACGGCATCATGCCGGACCCCTCGCGCGCCTCGCTGCGGCTCGGTCAGGCCTGCATGATGGGGCAGGGCATCGCTTGCATGCAGGCAGCGCAGCTCATCGCCTCGGGCAAGGTGCCCGCAGACAGGTACAGCGCCGAGCAACTGACCGAGATGGCCTGCTACATGGGCAACGCCGACGCCTGCCGCATCATCGAGGGCACGCCGTAGGCTGCGGCCGACGCAAGCTAGCAGGCGGCCCACCTCTCCGTGCCCACGACCCGGTGCACGGAGCGAGCTCCGCCATGGTCGTGGTCACCCGCACGGATGGACGCACCAACACGTACGCGCGCAGCGGCGAGGCCGGTGCGCGCGGAAGCAGCCGAGTGGTTCGAGCCACCGCCTCGGGAGGCGGAAGCTCGGACTACCAGGACGCCTTGTGAATGCCGGGGAGCTGGCCGAGAAGGGCAAGCTCGCGGAAGGCGATGCGGCTAAGCATGAACTTCCGGTACACGGCCTTGGGACGGCCCGTGATCTGGCAGCGGGTGTTGAGCCGCACGGGGCTCGAGTTGCGGGGCAGCTTGGACAGTGAGGCGCGAGCCTCCTGACGCTGCTCCGGCGTGAGGGACATGTCACTCGCGCGGCGCTTGAACTCTGCGCGCTTTGCTGCGTACTTGCGCACCAGCTTTTCACGCTTCAGCTGCCGGTTGACTGCGCTCTTCTTCGCCATGATTCAGACCTCGAAGGTTCGTTCGACCCGCTCACGTAATGCGTAGGTCAGGGGCGCAGCAACCCCGCCGTGGTTAACCGAGTGACCTTTGGCCCCAGATGGAGACCACATGGGTGAGCACGGCGAGCACGGGAACCACGAAACGACGGACCTTTCGGCGTCGCGGACCAGTCCTAGACGGAGCCTGCGGCGCGGGGCGCTCGGCGTCGGTGCGGCTGCGATCCTGTTGATGGCCGGCTCCTTCGGTGGCTGCGACAACGAGACGGTTGGCTACGGCGTGACCAACGATGAGGTGTGGCAGCCGAAGTCCGACCGCTCCCTCCAGTGCCTCAACCTCGTGGGGGAAGAGCGCGGTCGGGTAGAGGCTTGCTTGCCCCAGCTTCGCGGCTCGGGTCTGACCAGCGCCGCCAAGGAGGTCCTGGGGAAGCTTGCCGACTCAGGCAAGATCCTCTCAGTGGGCGAACTCGATGGCGCGGGCTTGGCCCACATCCGTCTCAAGGATCATCCGGAGATCCTCGAGGCCCTGCTCGGCACCGACGAAGCGGTGGCTGCAGAGGCCATGCGTGAGGCCGGCGTGCGGGCCTTCGTGATCGACCGCGACGTGAAGTTCAGCCTCGACCGCACGAACAAGGTGCTGCCGCGGCTCACTTACCGGGACCACTACGAGTGGTTCCAGCTGCGCTACGCCACCGAGGACCGGCTCGTGTACTCAGTGAGGTCGTCGCCGGCGCGCATCCCCATCGCGACGGGGGCGTCGCTGCTTCGGGGTCTCCGCGCGCGGCTGGAGGGGCGGGCCCCTCAGAAGCAGTCGTGGGACGCCGATGCGGTGCGCCTCATCGGCACGCTCCGCCTGCAGGGCGAGGCCTTGGCCATGCGGCACGTGGTCGTTGGCAGCCCCAAGGGCAAAGTCGTCGATCGGGCGCTCGACGAGCTGGCTGCCAAGCTCCGGCGCGAGTGGGAGCGCAAGGTGGTGCCCAAGGGGGTGGGCGACCTCGACGTCCTGATCGAGGACGACATCCGGCTCGAAATCCAGGTGGTCATGGAGCGCGCGCCCGTCGAGCCGCGGTCCAAGTTCGCCATCTTCGAGCTCTGGGAGATGGGCGTCGACGGGATGATGTTCGCCCAGCGCCCTGCGGCGGCGGGCGAGAAGCTCGAAGAGAAGTTCACCTACATGCCGGGCAGCGAGCTCACCACGCACTCCTTCAAGTCGGCGGACCAGTTCCTTCGCTACGCGGTGTCCAAGTTCGATTGGCGGGACTCTCGACCCTGGGAGAAGGACACCCGTACCCAGCTCGACATCATCCGGACCCAGCACTTCATGGAGTCGGAGCGGGGCGGCGGCAAGGCGGTTCGTCTGGTGCGCGGGGTGCCCGAGGTGTCCATGGACAGCCTGTCCGACCAGCGCATCCAGGACATGCTCGTCGCAGGCGGTGAATGGTGGCTGTACAACGAGCGCGAAGACAAGTCCTTCGAGTACAAGTACTGGCCCACTCAGAACCGCAAGTCCGACGACTACAACGAGGTGCGGCACATCCTCGCTGCCCGCGACCTCGCCGACGTGTGGCGCTACCGCAAGGACGACCGCTACCTGGATGGTAGCTTCCACGCGATGGATTGGCTTCGCCAGTTCGAGGTGTACGCGACCGACGAGCCTCAGGGCCCGCTGCCTCACCCCCCCGCCGGAACCATGCTGTTCCGCTACCCGTCGTACGCGCTGGCCCCCAAGATCAAGAAGCCCGCGAACCAGAAGCTCGGCACCGTCGCGGTGGGGCTCCTCGGCTGGCTGGCGTGGGCGATGTCTACCGACGACCACTCGGAAGACGAACGCATCCGCTTGATGGCCGAGTACACCGCATCGCAGCAGGAGGCGGACGGCCGCTTCAAGCCCTATCTGGTGCACAAGGGCCACGCCTACGAGCACGAGCGCAACGACATCGTCCCCGGTGAAGCCATGCTCGCCCTCGGCATCGTCGCCGAGTACTTCGGCGAGAAGAAGTGGGTCGAAGAGGCCTATCCGAAGTTCGTGAAGTACTACCAGCCGTGGTTCCGCGAGCGGGCCAAGCGGGTGCGCCCCGACGGTCGCTGGCCCCACGACACCTATGAAAACCAGGACCGCCTCGATCTGGTGCAGTTTGGCCCGTGGTCCGTCATGGCCGCCAAGCAGTACGTGATCATGACGGGCGACAAGCAGGCAGCCGAGTTCGGTCTGGAAGTCGCGGACTGGATGATCGACAAGTACCAGTGGCGCGGCGAGAACAGCCCGTGGCCCGACTTCGTCGGCGGCTACTACAAGATGCCCAACGAGACCCCGGCGATGCAGTCGTTCTGCTACTCCGAGGGGACCGCGGCGGCGTACCACATCGCGGCCATCGCCATTCCCGAGCGCAAGGACAAGTACGACCTCGCGACCCGCGAGACCATCCGCTTCCTCGATGTGATGCAGTTCGATCCGATCGACAGCTACTTCGTGGCCAAGCCCCAGATGGTGATGGGCGGCATCAAGTACACGATGAACGAGAACAAGATCCGCATCGACTACGTCGGTCACGGCCTGTCGACGCTCTCACAGTACCTCGACGCACGCGCCGCCGACCCGGCCGTCACGATGGAGCTCGCCGATCCGGCCGATCTGGACCGCCTCGCCGGCTTCCCCGGCTCTGTTCCGGGCCAGAACTGGAACGCTCCGGAAGAGGCGGCCAGCGACGACCGTGGGGCCGCACCCGAGACGGGTGACTGAGGCGCCTGCGAGCGTGCACGCCTTCCTCGACCACGCCTGCCTTCGCTACCAGGGGCACGATGCTCCGGAGCGGAGGTCGCAGGCGGGGGCGTGGCTGGCGGCCAGCCCATGGCTGGGGCGCTCGACCCTATGGGGCGCGGCCGCCACGGCCGACGTCGTGGCGGTGCAGAAGCACCTCGACGCCGATGTGGACCCGAATGGGCCGGGCCCCGACGGGTGGGCTCCCCTGCTGCATCTGTGCTTCGGGCGGGTGCTCTGCCGCGACGCCGACGCGGTCGGGGTGCTCGTGGCACTCCTCGATGCCGGCGCCGACCCGAGGGCCCACTTCGTCGCGTGGGGGAGCCCGTTCACCGGACTCACTGGGGCCATTGGCGAGGGGGAGCGCGGCGTCGATGCCCTCCCCCCTCACCCGGAGGCTGATGCCTTGGTGGATGTGCTCCTGGCCGGCGGCGCGGACCCCAACGACAGCCAGGCGCTCTACAACACCATGCTCAGGCCGACGACCCACTGGCTGCGTCGGCTGTTGGCCGCTGGCCTCGACGCGCAGCAGCCCTTGCGCTGGCCCATGCCGGGTGGCCCGTCGACCCTCGACTTCTTGCTCGCCCACGCGGCAGGCACCGGAGACCTGGAGCGGCTGGAGCTCCTGCTCGAGCACGGGGCCGACGCGGCCTGCATCGACCCCTACAGCGGTCGAACCGCTCTGACCTTGGCGCGGCTGGAGGGGCGAGGGGATGTGGTCCGCCGGCTGCGAGCGGCTGGTGCCCAGGACGAGGTCCTGGCGAGCGCCGACACGCTACGGGCCGCGCTGGCCAAGGGCGACTGGGAGGTCGCCCTCGAGGCCGAGATCGACACAGCGGACTTGGGGGGCCTCGTTCGATGGGCCGCGGGGAGCCATCGGGTCGAGGCACTGCGCTGGCTGCTGGCACGGGGCGCGCCGGTGGATGCGGCAGGCGATGACGGCGTGCGGGCGCTCCACCTTGCCGTGAGCCACGACGACCCCGTGGTGCTCGAACTCCTCGTGGAGCAGGGGGCGTGCTTGGATGCCGTGGAGCATCGGTTTGGCGCAACCCCGCTGGGGTGGGCCCGGCACCAGCGTCGTGGACGTGCGGTCGCCTTCCTCGAGGCCCGCGAGAAACGCTAGATCCAATACATCGACGGGCGGTGCGTTGTCGGGGGTGTTCTCGACTGGAGGTACCGATGACTCGATGGATGAAGCGCGCGGCCGTGGCCGTGCTCGTGACCCTGCCCGTAGCGGCGTTCGCCTTTGGCCCTGGCGCCGGGCACGAACCCAACCCCGAGGAGATGGCGCTGCACCTCGCGGAGAAGCTCGACCTGGACGAGGCCGGTGCTGAGGTGCTCGTCGACATCCTGCTGGCATCCCGCGACGAGGGCGAGGCCTTGAAAGGACGGGCGATGGTCGAGAAGGAGGCCCTGAAGGCTTCGCTGTCGGCCGGCGACGAGAAGGGCATGAAGTCTGCGATGAAAGAGCTCGAGCGCATCCACAAGGAGGCGCAGTCCCTCAAGGCCGACACCGGCGCCGACATCAAGTCGGTGCTCACCGTGGAGCAGCAGGCCCTGATGACGCTGATGCACATGGAGAAGCAGCAACGGAAGGGCGAGATGATGGAGCGCATGCATGAGATGCGTGAGCGTCGGGCGCAAGAGTTCGGTGGCGACCTGTAGCGCCCAGCCGCTCGCTCACATGCTGATCGAGCCCTTGCGGAAGTCGGAGCGACCGATGCGGGCGTTGATCAGCACGGGCTTGCCTGCCCGAGACACCTCGATGGCCTCGGCGAGGACCGAGTCGATCTTCTTGGGGTCGTCGAGTCGGATGCCGTGGGCGCCACAGCCCTCTGCGATGGTGTGGTACGCGGTGTCGGCGAGCACACAGGCCACGTCGTCGTCGAGAATGGTGGCTTGGTCGCGGAGGATCTGGGTCCAGCCGGCGTCGTTGCCGATGAGGCCGATGACCGGGATGCCGTGACGCACGAAGGTGTCGTACTCGAGCATCGAGAAGCCCGCGGCGCCGTCGCCGTACAGCAGCCACACGTCGGCTTCGGGGCGGACGAGTTTGGCCCCGAGGGCGAATCCGGCCCCCACGCCGAGGGTGCCGAACACGCCTGGGTCGAGCCAGGTGAGGGGGCCTCGCGGGGAGACGGTGTAGGCCACCGTCGCGATGAAGTCGCCGCCATCGCCCACCAACATGCTCTGGTCGGCGAGGTGGGCGTCGAGGCGTTGGCACAGGTCGATGGGGTGCATCGGTTCTGCGGGCTCCTCCTTCATCGCGTCGATCTCGTCGTTGCGGGCGACGTCGCGCGCATTCAGCTCGTCGAACCATGCCTGCCGCGACTGCGCTGGGGGGGCCATGCGGCCCAGCTGGCACAGCGTGGTGTGGGGGTCGGCGAGCAAGCCGATGTCGGGCTTTCGGTTCTTGCGGAGGTCGTCCTTCGACAGGTTGATGCCGATCACTTGGGCGCGAGCCACGTGGGCTCCGTAGTCGAGCCGGAAGTCGGCGGGGACCCCGGCGAGGACCACGACGTCGGCGGCCTTGAGTGCCTTGCGGCGCTTGTGCCGCATCTGCAGCGGGTGGTTGGCACCGAGCAACCCTCGGGCCATGCCCGACAAGTAGACGGGTATGCCCAACCGCTCCACGGCGGTCACCAGCTCGTGGACGCGATCGGGGCGGAGCAGGGCTTGGGAGCCCAGCACCATCATTGGGCGCTCGGCCTGGGCGAGCATGTCGCTGGCCTTGCGCACCTCTCGATCCGCAGCCAGCGGCATCTGTGCGGCCTCGGGGGCATGGAAGTTGGGGGCGCGTCCGCGGCCGAACGTGTAGGCGAGGTGGCCCTTGATGTACAGGCTCGTGGCCCGCTGCATCGGGGTAGGGTCGGGGTGTTCGGCGCTGGCGGCGTACCACTCCCTCACGATCGACTCGTCGTAGAGCAGGTCGACGGCGAGCTCCACGAACACGGGGCCCGGCACGCCGCTGACGGCCTCGTGGAAGGCGCGTTCGAGGGCCGGCACCACCTCGGAGAGCCGGTTGGGCCGCGCCGCGAACTTCACGTGGGGCTCGATGAGGGCCATCTGGTCGATGTCCTGCAGGGAGCCGCGGCCGCGGAGCATCGTGGCTGTGGCACCGCCGAGCAACACCAGCGGCGACTGGGCCAGCTGAGCGTTCTTGATGGCGGTGATGGCGTTGGTGACGCCGGGACCGGCGGTGACCGCGGCCACGCCGGGGATGCCGGTGAGGCGACCGACGGCGTCGGCGGCGAAGACTGCGTTGACCTCGTGGCGCACGTCGACCACTCGGATGCCCTTCCGCTTGGCGGAGACCAGGATGGGCGAGATGTGCCCTCCCACCAGCGTGAACAGGAAAGGCACACCGTGGCGGACCAGGACCTCGGCGACGCGGGAACCACCGTCCATGCTTGCCTCCTTGCGGCCGAGCCGCTGCGGCCGGAACGTACCTCGCGGAGGATGGGACGTCAGGGCTGGCGGCTGGCCGTGGCCGATAGGGTCGACGTAGTGGTGCTGGTGATGGTGCCCTCCAGCAGCATCCGTGTGCGCAAGGAGAGCCCGAGCTCCACCGTGGCCGGGTGCAAGTGAGCGGGATCGAGGATCGCCCGGCCCTGTGCGGCGCCGGTGTGGCTCTTCAGGGTGTGGGGCCCGACCGCCTGGGGGACCTCCGCTCGCTGCAGGGTCGTGAGGTCGAACGCCCAGCCGTCGCCCTTCCGCTCGGCCACCGTCCAGGTCTCGATGTCGGTGACCGAGTAGCCCAGCTCATCGGTGCCGATTCGGGTGACGGTCCAGCGTGCCCCCACCCCCAGTGGCTCCGGGGGGCGCCGGATCTGGAGCAGCTCGATGGCGCGCTCCAGCTCGGCGACCAGGTTCGGATCCACGGCGCCGTCGGCCGCGGTGCTCCACTGGGTCGTGACCGGCGCGCCGAAGGGGTCGATGGTCACCATCCCCTGGAGCTGCATCATGGGCGCGACGGCCTCCTGGGTGGCGGCCCGTAGTTCGTCGGTGCTCTCGCCGGAGCTTCCCACCACGACCCGTGGCACCGTGATGGCGGCTCGGAACCCTCGGCTGTCGGCCTCGACCACCTCGGAGCGAACGGTGAGGTGGAGGGTCGGCATGGTGTGGGTGGGCAGCGCGATGCCCTCGTTGACGACGTCGGCGGTGAACGACATGTCGATGCCCACGGTCTCCACCGTGCCGGGGGCAGGGGCGACCGCCAGGGCGGTGCGCGGTTCCTGACCCGCTTCGAGAACCTCGATGGAGACGGTGTCGGGAGACTCAGCGAAGGCCACGGCGGTGCACAGAACGGCGGCGATGAGCATCACGGGTCCTGGGGTGTCGAGGTGAGAGGAAGGATGGCCTCGGGTTGGGCCAGGGCCATGTAGTCCGTCATCGCCAGCACGGCGGACGCCGTGGGCACGCCCAGGGTGAACGCGATGCGGTCCTGGGCGGCCAAGGTGGCGTCGACGTACAGCGGCAAATCGAACAGGGGTCGACCGAACGGCGGCACGCTCCCTGGGGTGAGTCCCGTCAGCTCGAGGAGTTCGGGCCTGGTCGCGAAGCGGTATCGCTGCACGTGGAGGCCACGGCGCAGCGCCTTGCCATCTATCCTCCCATCCCCAGGAACGGCGAGTACTGCGAACGACGACTTCAGCTTCATCACGAGGGCTTTGCCCCCCACACGCGCCGGCGTGCCCCGGACCTCTGAGGCATGGGCAGCGGACGTGATGGCGCTGTGCTCCAGCCGTTCGTGGGGGACGCTGGCCAGGATCTGAAGGAGTCTCTCGTGGACCGTCATGGACCCGCTGGTAGCATGGCGGCGTGGGGTTGGACGCTGGCCAGCGCATAGGAACGTACGAACTGCGACGCCGACTCGGGCGGGGCGGCATGGGAGAGGTTTGGTCGGCGGTACTCCTCGGCGCCCATGGCTTTCGCCGCGTGGTCGCCCTCAAGATCCTCAAGAAGGGCGTGAACGAGAAGCATCGGGAAGCGTTGCTTCGAGAAGCGAGGCTCGGGGGGCTGGTGCAGCACCCGAACGTCGTGCCGGCGCTGGAGGTGGGCGAGGCCGACGGCCACTGGTACGCGGCGATGGAGCTCGTGCGCGGAGTGACCGCCAATGAGCTCAAGGGCCGAATCGGTCCGGCCGCGTTGATCGATCTGGCGGTGCAGGCGTGCGCCGGCCTCGAGCATCTCCACGGGCTGACCGGCGTCGACGGCGACCCCTTGGGGCTGGTGCATCGCGACGTGAAGCCGGCCAATGTGATGGTCGATGGGGCCGGCATCGTACGGCTCCTCGACTTTGGCATCGCCCGCCTCGGCGGCCCGCCCGGCGAGCCCGCAGGGACCGTGGGGTACATGGCTCCGGAACAGCTGGACGGTGAAGGCTGCCCTGCCACCGACGTGTTCTCCCTCGGCCTGGTGGTGGTGCGACTGGCCACGGGTCTTCGGCCCTTGGGTGGCAGCTCCACGAAGCTGGCGACGGTCGGACGCCACATGGGCGACCCCACCCTGCGGGACGCTCTGGACGATGCGCTGCCGGGGCTCGCTCGGGTCGTGTCCCACGCCGTGCAGCAACGGCCCGAAGACCGCTACCCCTCAGCTCGGGCGTTCGCCGCGGCGCTGCAGAAGCTCCGCGTGCCCCCCGGGGCCCCGCTCGCCCAGGCGGTCGCGTCCCATCTGCCCGACGACCCTACGGTGGATCTGGCGTCTTCGGAGGCTCCTCGGGCTCTCCTCGTGGGCCGACAGCGGGCCCGTGCGGCCGTGCTCGAGCGGGTGAAGCCAGGGGCGGTGGTGGTGGTGTCAGGGCCCGCCGGCGCGGGGAAGTCCACGCTGGTGGATGCGGTGGCGGACGGCTTGAAGCCGCCAGCGCTGCGGTGCGAGCTGCGCACCGCCAGAGATCACGACGACGTGCTCGCGGCGGTCGCCGGGAGCCTGGAGCTGAGGGGCCTGCTGGACGTGCCTCGGCTCGCGAGAGCGCTGCGCGGCCGCGGGAAGGTCGTGCTGGTGCTCGACGGTCTGGAGCGGGTGGTCGACGAGGTGGTGGAACTGCTCGACGCGCTCCTACCCCTGGCTCCCGAGGCCGGGGTGCTGTGCGCGTCGCGGGTGTCGCTACCGGTGCGCGGTGGGGTCGAGGCGAGGCTGGGCCCTCTCGCGACCCCTGCGGCCCGATTGCTGCTGCGTGGACGCTGCGCTGTGACCCTGAGGGACCAGGAGGTGGCGGCCGTGTTGGAGCATGTCGGCCGGTTGCCCCTGGCGGTGGAGCTCGCGGCCGCGGCGATTGGTGCTGAGGGGGTCGCCCCCTTCCTGGCGTCGCTGCGGAAGGGGGGGATCGAGCACCTCGACGCCTTGGAGGCGTCGATTCGGGTGTCTTGGGATCTCCTGGACGGGGAAACCCAGGATGACCTGACGCGGCTGGCGGCATTCGCCGGGCCCTTCGGCCTCGAGTCCGCCGCTGCGGTGTTGCCTCTGGGGACGTCCCCATTGGTGAGACTGGAGAGGCTGGTGCGCTGCTCCATGGTGCAGGTGCGGGGGCGTCGGTTTCGGCTGTTGCCGAGCATTCGTACCTTCGTGGGGCGGCACGGATCCGCGGGGGCGAAGGCGGCGGGGGTGCGAGGCCACGGCCGCTGGTTTGCCCTCTTGGGCTCCGAGGAGCTGGTGACCCGCAAGGGGATCACCATCGAACATGCCCTCCGACTGCGAGAGAGCCTCGACGAGCTGTTGGTGGCCTACGAGCGGGCCTTCGCGTTGGCGAATGCGAACGTAGCGGTGGCATGTGCCATCGCCGCAGCTCAGCCGTTGATGGCTCAGGGGCGACGTCAGAAGGTCGTCGACATGATGGATGCTGCCTGGGTCCTGGGGGTGAGGCGGCCCGAACTGCACATGCGACGCGCGCTGGCTCTTTGTTTCCTGGGACGTGCCGCGGAGGCGGAGGAGAGCCTTCGGGATGCCCACGTGCGCTGCAAGGACCCCATCATCGCTGGGCGCTATGCCCGCTTTCGGTCGGTGGCGTTGCGCCTCCTCAGTCGACCGCGCGATGCCGTGGAGGTGTTGGAGCGCTCGTGGCCGGCACAGGAGCTCGCTGGCGATCCTCGCTATGCGGAGTCCGTCGGAGAGCTCGGTCGCTGCTTGCTGGCCGCCGGTCGCCCCTGGGAGGCGGACGCGTACTTGGCATTGGCCCTCGAAGGGAGTGGTCGAGACATCGGCCGGTGCCTCTACGGCTCGTCCCGGTCCCTCGTGCACATGTTCATGGGGAGCTTCGACGACGCGGTCGAGGGCTTCCTCGCTGCCCTTGCCGACCAAGAGGTCCTCGGCCTGGTGACGACCTCCCTGGGCTCCCGAGCTGCGCTGGCGGTGTCGTACTGGCTCAGCGGTCGTCCGGCAGAAGCCCACGCCACCGTCGAGCGTCTGATCGCCGACGCCGATCGGGTCGGCTTCACGGAAGATGCGATGGCGGGCCGTGTGCTGCTGGCCCACGTGATGGTGGAGCTGGGGGATGCGTCGGGGGCGGAAGGGCCGGCGATCGCGGCCTTCGAGGCCCTTCCCGGCCCCGACCACCGACGGGCGTGCGAGGTGTGGATGGCCAGGGCCGCGGTGTGTTGGGCCCAGGGGCGTCACGACGATGCCCGAGCCTTCGCACTGGGGGCTCCAGAGGTGCCGGAGACCTTGGGTTGGGAGTGGACCCTCGCGGACCAAGCGCTGGAGCTGGCACGGTACGGCCTGCACGAGGCCTGCGAGGCCAAGCTCGAGCGCCTCGAGGAGTCGCACAATCCGTGGCGCTACTCCGTCGCGGCTGCACACTTGGCCAGGGCCGAGGTGGCACACGCCCGCGGCGACGACCCCGCCCGGTGGCTGGGGCCATGCGACGAGGGGCTGCGCGGGATGCAGTGGGGGTCCCAAGAGGCGCCGCTGCTTCGGGTGCGCCGGACCCTCGCGTAGGCGTCAGTCGCGCCGGTGGGCTTGTTCGTTCTGTCGGTGGGTGCCGAAGAGGTGCATCATTCCCCAGGTGATCGCCATGAACACGCTCATCCAGATGACGACGTAGAACCCCACAGGCATGGGGCTGACGTCGGGCGGAACCTCGGTGGTGGCGACTTCTTCCACTAGTTGGTCCCGGGCTCGGCGTGGCCATCGTCGTGGACGTGAAGGGTCATGGGGACCGGGGAGCGCACGGTGTCGCCCCGCAGCTCAGCCGAGGCCTCGTCGGGCAGGGGGAACCACCTGAGGTGCTCGAAGTCGGCCGTCAGATCGGGGCGGCTCGTCTCCCGGGGGTCGGCCTCGGCCAAGATCCGACGTGCCTCCTCCAGGTGGCTCCGGAGGGCGCTCGTCGGCTCGGTGGCGTGGCGGCTACGGAAGCCCATGCGCCCCTCGGTGTAGTCCACGTCGTCGAGGCACATGACCGGCTCGGGGCGCCCTGCGCGGTGGCGCCACTGGCCCGTCTTGGGGCAGAACCGGTACTGGGGCAGCAAGCGCCACCCTTCCCTGGCGACGAGATCGATGGCCTCGAGGAGGAACTCGAAGGTGGTCTCGCTGATGAAGTAGTTGAAGTTCACCCGCACCCAGCCGGGCTTGATGCCCTCGCAGCCACGGTGGATCTCCCGCGCGAACTCCTCGCTGGTGGTCAGGTCGATGCCCAGCAGCCGGTGACCGTAGGGGCCCGCACACGAACACCCGCCGCGGGCCTGGATGCCGAGGAGGTCGTTGAGCACGGCCACCACGAAGTTGTGGTGAAGGTAGCGGTCGCCGTGGCGCACCATGAACGAGACGATGGACAGGCGCCAAGCGTCGTGGTTGCCCAGGACCTGGATGTGGGGGTTGGTGCCCCAGCGGTCGATGGCCCGTCGAATGAAGGAGTGCTCGCGTTCGCGGATGGCCTCCGCGCCGACGGCCTCCTTGAGTTGAAACACCAAGCCGGCTCGCACGGACTCGACGATGGCGGGCGTGCCCCCCTCTTCGCGGTGCTCGGGGTCGTCGATGTAGGTGTGGCTCTCCGCGGACACGTAGGACACGGTGCCGCCGCCCGGCGTGCTCGGCACGCTGTTGCGAAGCAGCGCACGCTTCACCACCAGGATCCCGGGCGTTCCGGGGCCCCCGATGAACTTGTGGGGCGACAGGAAGATGGCGTCCTTGTAGACGAGGTGCCCATCGGGCGCCTCGTCGGCCATGTTCATCTCGATCTCGACATACGGGCCCGCGGCGGCGAAGTCCCAGAACATGAGCCCGCCGCAGCGGTGCATGAGGCTGGCCACTTCGCGGGTGTTGGTGCCGATGCCAGTGACGTTGGAGGCGGCGGAGAAGCTACCGATCTTCATGGGCCGGTGGGCGTGGGCCACCAGCTGCTGCTCGAGCATCTCGACGTCGATCCTGCCGTCGGCGTCTTCCGCGATGACCACGACATCGGCGATGGACTCCCGCCATGGCAGCTCGTTGCTGTGGTGCTCGTACGGGCCGATGAACACGACGGGGCGCTCGCTCTCGGGGATGTGCTGCGAGAGGCCGTAGCGGCGATCCAGGTCGTGGGGGATGCGCAGGTTGAGGATGTCGATGAGCTTGTTGATGGCCCCGGTGGCCCCCGAGCCGGTGAAGATGACGACGTCCCGCTCGTCGCCTCCGACGGCCTCCTTGATGATGCGACGCGCGTCTTCTCGGAAGCGGGTGGTCTGCAGGCCCGTCCCCGACGTCTCGGTGTGGGTGTTGGCGTACAGCGGCAGGACGTGGTCCCGGATGAAGTCCTCGATGAAGGACAGGGAGCGGCCGGACGCCGTGTAGTCCGCGTAGGTCACCCTGCGGGAGCCGAACGGGCCGGCGATCGCCTGGTCATCGCCGATGGTGGCGTTGCGGATCGTCTCGATGAGGCGCTCGGTGTCGGCACTCTGCATGGGGCCCTCCACAGCGCTCACTAGCCCGGGATGGCCACTGAGGGGCGCTTCAGCGGGCGCTGCGCGTGGGCGCGCGCCGGACGTCGGCTCATGCGGGCAGGCTGGCGAGGAACTCCAGCAACAGCTCGTTGACCCTCTTGGGGCAATCGTGCTGCACGAAGTGACCTGCGTCGTCGATGACCTGCAGGTCGCCCTGGGTGAGGTAGGCCGCGCTGGGTTCCACCATCGGGAAGCCGAGGGCCTTGTCTTGCTTGCCCCAGATCATCCGAGAGGGCAGGTCGACGGTGCGGTGTGGAGGTCGGGACGCGCCGTGACGTGCGATCGCGCGGTACCAGCTCACCATGCCGCGGATGGCGCCCGGCTGGGTCCAAGCTTCCCGGTAGCGGACGAGGTCGTCGTCGGTGAAGGGCCGGTTCACGGTGTTGGTGAACAAGGCCCCGACGAGCTTCTGGCAGTCGTTGGCGGACAGGAGCCGCTCGGCGACGCCGGGGATCTGGAACGCGAAGATGTACCAGCTCTTCTTGAGCTGACGCCAGGTTCGAAGCTCCCGATTCATCACCCCTAGGTGGGGCATGTTCATCGGCACGAAGGCTCGAAAGCGCTCCGGGTGCGTCAGAATGGTCTGCCATCCGACCGCGCCGCCCCAGTCGTGGCAGACGAGGGCGGGGCGGTCGAGCTGGAGGGCATCGAGCAGCCCCATGACGTCGCCCACGAGCGAGTCGAGGCGGTAGTCCTTGGTGCGTGCCGGCTTGTCGCTGGTGTTGTAGCCCCGCTGGTCGGGCACGATGACCCGGTAGCCAGCCTCCACGAGGGGGCCGAGCTGGTGGCTCCACCCCCACCAGAACTCTGGAAAGCCGTGGAGGAGGAGCACAGGCACGCCGTCGGCGGGGCCGGCGGTCACCACGTGGAGCCGCACCTCACCGACGTCGACGTCGTGGTGTTCCAGGGGGGGGAGGGTTGGCATCAGGGCTGGCAGCCGCCCAGAACCCACTGCTCCATCAGGGTCATTTGAGCGGGCGTCAGGACGCCGTTGGTGGGCATCTGGGCGCCGCCGCCGCCGCCGACCGACGCCTGGTCGCCGATGATCTTCAGGTAGCCGTAGCTCTGGCTGAGGTCGCCGGGGGTGCAGTAGGCGAGGCCGGTGGAGCTGGTGGCCAACCAGCCTGCGTGAGTGTTGGCGTTGGAGAAGCCGCCGCTGGCGCCGCTGGTGTGGCAGGTGGCGCACTCGAGGCTGGTCATTGGCCCGATGTCTGCCGCGAAGCCGACGAGGGGCAGCATGGTGCCTGAGTCGCCGGTGTCGGTGTCGGTGTCGGTGTCTGCGTCGGCATCTGCATCTGCATCGGCGTCGGCGTCGGCGTCGGCGTCGGCGTCGGCGTCGGCGTCGGCATCGGCGTCGGCATCGGCATCGGCATCGGTGTCGGTGTCGGTGTCGGTGTCGGTGTCCGAGATGCCGGTGTCGGTCTTGTCGTCGCCGTCGTCGCCGGAGCAGGCGGCGGCCAGCAGGAGCAGGGGCAGGGCCAAGCGGGTCATGAAATCCTCCAGTGGGGGCGTCGTACGCTGATGCCCGTGCCATGTCCAGTCCCGGACCGAGCGTCCGGGATAGAGCCTAGGGATGTCGACCCCGTTCCTGATTGGCTTCACGCAGTCCCTCTTGGCCCGCCTTCTCGCCGACGGGCTCGTGGCCATTGCCCCCTCCGACCACGAGCGGGTGCAGGTCTACGTCTCCAACTACTTGGGTACGGTGGCTCGCGGTGGGTCCCTGCTGTCGTCGCTGGACGCCGCGCTGCTCTCCTGCCCTGAGGTGGAGGAGGTGTACTGCGACCTCGACCGCCTCAAGGAAGTTGTCGAGGACCTCCAGGGTTGACACGGTGCGCCCAGCGGGCGCGTCCTTCACCTGCTACGATCCGCCCATGACGCACCTTGAGCCGCCATCCCCCCACGCCATCCGCGCGCTGCCACTCCTCTCGTGGGCCTCTCGGTTCCGGGACGGCCGGGTCGACTTCTCCGGACGGCTGGTGGATCCGGTCACGGTCGAGGTGGAGGGGGTCGCCGTGACCATCGCCCCCGGTCCGGTCTGTGGCCGCGTGGACTTCGAGGGGGGGGGGCCTCCGTCGCTGCTGGCCGCGGCGCTCGATGCGACCCAGCTCACGGTGGGCACCGTGCAGGGGCGGACGCTCGCTGCCGCTGGAGATGTGGTCGGGCTCGACGACACCTCCCTGCCGGCGCTGCGCATGGACCTTCTGCTGGAGGCGCTCCTCGACCATCTCCACGACCTGTCGGTGGAGGTGGCTGCGTGGCCCGGGCAGGACCTGCTGGTCAAGCTCTCCGGAGGCGTGGAAGCCACGGTGGGGGCGACGGATGTGGTCACGCTGAAGGGGACCACCCGCGGAGCCCCGGGTCAGCCGCTCCTCGATGCACCGCTGGTGTGCACGGTGGGGGGCAGCGGGCTGCGGGTCAGCCACCAGAAGCTCCGCTGGCTCTCGACGCTGGCCAAAGTGCGGATCCAGGAGGCGTCGTTGCATCCCTGTGGCCGCGTCGACCTACAGGCTGACACCCGGGTCGGCCTGCACCGCATGGGCCGTGGTCTCGACCGCGTCAGTCAGCGGTTGTCCGAGGTGGTGCGGCGCTCGCCTCGCTTTGCCCGCGTGCGAACCTTCCTGCAGACGCTCGACTGAGCGACAACGCCGCAGCCCGGAGGCTGCGGCGTACATGCACTCGAAGGGCGAAGCCGCCCCCGCAGGCGTGAGGCCTACTCCTCGAGAACGAGCTTGAAGACTTCGTGGGTCTGCTCGTTGGTGAACCACAGGGTGCCGTTCGCGTCGATGCCCATGCCCTGCACCGCGCCGTCGCCGACGCCGAGGTCGAGGGAGTCGAGCAGGTCGCCGCTCTCGAGGTCGAAGGCGTAGACGTAGCCTTGTGCGTGGTCGGTCACGTAGATGATGCCGTCGTGGAGCTCCATGCCGGCCGGTTCTTCCATGCCTGCAGCTTCGGTGTCGATCATCGTCCAGAACTCGACGTCGTCCATGTAGTTGAACTTGTCGCGGCCGAGGCCGTCGTAGGCGGGGGAGAGCGGGTTGCCGAGGGTGCCGGTGTTGGTGTCGACCCCGAGGATGCGGTTGTTGCCGGTGTCGACCACGTACAGGAGGCCCTCGTCGTAGACGAGGTGCGACACGGTACCGAAGACGAAGGAGACTTCGCCTTCCATGCAGCGGTGGATGGTGGCATCGCTGTGGTCGGCGCCGCCGAGGCCGTGGTCGGAGGCGAAGTCGTAGTAGGTGATGGAGTTGTTCCAGCCGTCGAACACGTAGTAGGTGTTCATGTTGGAGGCGTCGCTCTTCCACGCGATGCCGGCACCGTTCGGGCTGTTGTGCAGCATGTCGAGGTGGGTGCTGTGCCCTCCGTCGAGGATGTCGGTGTCGCCCGTCCAGAGGGTCGGGCCCATGAAGTCCTTGGGCGTGCCGCCGAAGCCCTGGGTGAACTTGTCTTCCATGTGGATGCTGGCCCAGTCGCCGTTGTCGGCGAAGGCAAGGCCGCTGGGCTTGGCCAGGAAGTGGTTGGCGCCCGTGACGTCGTCTTCCCCGCCGCGACGGTCTGCTTCAGGGTCGCTCGCGTCGGGGCTGTGAAGGATGACCAAGGAGTCGTCTTGCCGGTTCACGATCATGGCCTTGCCCGTGGTGGGCTGGAACTCGATGTCGCTCGGCTTCTTGAGGCCATCGGCTTCGGTGGCGACCACCACGGGCACGAAGCCGTCGAACAACCCGACGTCGGGTGTGGTGTCGTCGGGTCCGTCGGTGTCTTCCGATCCATCGTTGGCGTTGCCGCCGGAGCAGGCAACGAGAGCAAAGGCGAGAAGCAGCGAACGGGACATGGACATCTCCTGGCAAGTTTGGCAACGTATCCGGCTGAACGGGGATCGGCTGGGGAAGGTGCGCTCAGGCCCTCGGCGGTGCAGGGGGCGGCGTGGCGTCGTCGGCGTCGGCTCCCGGCCACAGGTCTCGGGCGACGAAGACCCCCCGGAAGATGCCCAGCGCGCACAGCAGCGCGCCGATGCGCTCGGCGTTGGGGGTCTGGATCAGGGTGAAGCCGATGCCGAGGAACAGCAGCGTGGTGATGGCGCCGATCATGGTGCGTAGGCGAGCGGAAATCACGTGTCGGACGCTCCGGGGGCCGTCCCCATATCGAGCACCGCCCACCACTGCTGCGCGTCGTCGGCCCAGCTGCCGTATTCAGGCCGTGCGTCGGGCTCGAGTCCGGCCACGCTGGCGAGGTCTCCTGCCAGTCGGTAGCGACGGAGCCGGTCGAGGGACAGCCGCGGGCCCACGTCGACGTCGAGGCGCTGGATGAGCCACTGGCAGCGCGAGGCGAGCAGGCCCAGGAAGCAGGTCTGGATCTCGGCGGGCAGACCGTCGAGGCGGGTCACGAGCTCCCCGGTGGCCCACTGGACCTTGGTGGCCTCGACCGCGAGGGCGTCGACGTCGTGGAGGTCGTCCGGCAGGGCGAGCAGGTCCCGGAACGGCACCACGTGGTGCAGCCAGGTGGGCGCGGGGTCGGCGGTGAGCTGGCCCATCGAGCTCGACGGATCGGTGCGGAGCCGCTGCATTCGCGCGACCGTCTCGACGTCGGGCTCCTCGTCGTCGGGCTCGTCCTGCTCCGGCGTGGGGTCGCTCTCGGGGATGTCGGTGAGGTCGTCCAGGTCGCCCGGATCGAACAACGTGCCGGGCTGCGCGGGATCTCCGTCGTCGTACCAGCCGTCGTCGTCGTCGTCTCCCTCGGGGTCGTCGGCCGTGTACAGATCCTGGGTCGCGAGGGGGCCCGGATCGGGGGGCAGCAGGGTGTGGCTCGCGTGGACGCGGGCAAACTGGGCCATGGCCTTTCCGAGGTCGCGGTGGAGCCGCTCGATGGTCTCGTCGAGATCGATGCTGGGGCCTATGCGGGTGGCCAGCTCCTGGGCCTGGCCCAGCTCCTGGAGCAGCTCCTGGATGCGTGGGTTCTTCAGTGCGTCGGCCATGGGTCAGTCTCCCCCTTCGAGTTCGTCGGATGCGTCGCCGAGCGGGGCGTCGGCCCTCGCCATGGCTTGTTCCACCAGCAGCACGCGCTGGATGGCGATCACGGCGGGGCCGTGATGGATGGCGCCGGAGACCAGGAGCTCCTTGAGGGCATCGATGTCGTGGCGACGGATCGTGATGCGCTCGAAGGGGTCGTTCAGCGGCGGTGCGATGGGCATCACGTCGTGGGCGGCGAAGAGCCACAGGGTGTTGGAGAACAAGGCGGCGTCGGGATGGACGCAGCCCAGAGGTTCCCATGTGCCCCCGCCGTAGCCGGTCTCTTCCAGGAGCTCTCGCTTGGCGGCTTCGAGCTCGTTCTCCCCAGGGTCGACTCGCCCGCCCGGGGGTTCGAGGGAAGGTGCGTCGATGCCAAAGCGGTGCTGCTCGACGAGGATCACTTCCCCCATCTCGGTGATCGGGACGACGATGACCCAGTCGGGCACGCGGAGTCGGACGCGCTCCTCAGAGCGGCCAGCGGCCGTGACCTGGGAGGTCTCGACGGTCAGGACGGGGGACTCGAAGACGACAGGCATGGCCGGAGCGTAGCAGGGTGTGGGAGGGCGGCATAGCGGGCGCGATGGCACGTCGACGCATCCCCCCATTCGAGACCGAGATCACCCACCTGGGCCCAAAAGGTCTGGGCGTCGGACAGGCCCCAGATGGGGCGGAGGTCCGAGTCCGTGGCTCGGTGCCAGGCGCCCGCGTGCACCTGGTGCCGGCTGGAAAGCGCAAGGGCATTTGGACAGGCCGCAAGACGGTCACCATTCGGCCCCCAGCCGACGGGGCGACCCCACGCTGTGCCGTGTTCGGGATGTGCGGGGGGTGCCTTCTTCAGGAGGCGTCTCTGGCAGCCCAGCGTCGGGACAAGCACGCGATGGCGCTGGCCGACGTCGCGGCCCACGTGCCACTCGACGGCGTGCAGGTCCATCCAATCCGCGGCGCGGACGATGCGTACGGCTACCGCAACCGCATCGAGATGAGCTTCGGGCCTCGGCGGTGGCTCCAAGAAGGGGATCAACAGGCCGGGGTGTCGCAGCACGGCCGCTTCGTCGGGATGCACCCCCCAGGCCGCTTCGACCGCGTGGTCGACAGCCCCCGCTGCGAGCTGGTCAGCGAGCCAATGAACGAGCTCCTGGGCCTCGTCCGCGGCGTGGCACTCCACCCCGACGCCCCGCCCCCGAACGATGTGCGCACCCACGAAGGCTTCTGGCGCCACGTGCGTCTGCGGGAGGGGCACCACACCGGCGAGCGCCTGGTGGTGTTGTTCACCCGAAGCCCGGACCCGGAGACCCCTTGGGGAGCGGGCGCCGAGGCTTGGGTCGAGAAGGTGGCCGAAGCCGTCGCAGGCCGGGCGGTCGGGGTCGTGTGGTGCGTCGAGGATGGGGTGGCCGACGTGGCCCGCGGAGAGGTGCGTCGTGTGTGGGGCGAGGCGACCCTCGCTGAGGAGCTTCGCCCCGAGGGCCTTCGTTCGGCCCGGTTCCAGCTGTCCCACACGAGCTTCTTCCAGACCAACACCCTCGGCGCAGAGGTGCTGTACAGCGCCATCGGCGAGGCCCTCGAGGCCCCAAAAAAGGGGCGCTTGCTCGATCTGTACTGCGGCACGGGAAGCATCGGCATCACCATGGCGGACCGGTTCGACGAGGTGTTCGGCATCGAGGAGGTCGAGTCCGCCGTGCACGATGCCGAGGTCAACGCGAAGGCGAACGGCGTCGTCGCTCGCTACCGCTGCGCCAAGGTGGAGGCAGCGCTCGACGACCTGGGTCCAGGCGCCCACGTGGTGGTCGACCCCCCCCGAGCTGGTCTGCACCCGAAGGTCGCCAAGCACCTGGCGCAGACGAAGGCGAAGTCTCTGGTCTACGTGGCCTGCAAGCCCGGCTCCCTCGGTCGCGACGCGGCGATGCTGGCGGAGGGCGGGTGGCGCTTGGAGGCGCTGTGGACCGTGGACCTGTTCCCCCATACCGGGCACATCGAGATGGTGGCGCGCTTCGGGCGCGATGAGGAGAAGGCATGAGCGGTGCGACGAAGACGGTGTTGGTGACGGGCTTCGGGCCCTTCCCGGGCATGACCCACAACCCCACCCTCGACCTGGTGCGGGCCCTCCATGGCCGCGAGGTGAACGGCGTGCGCTTCGTCGCCACCGAGCTGCCCGTCTCCTACCGCCGGGGACCCGAGGTGGCGCTGGCCAGCATTCAGGCCCATCGGGCCGATGCAGTGCTCGGCTTTGGGGTCTCCAAGGGCCTCACTCGGCCCCAGGTAGAGACCTGCGGGCGCTGGGTCCCGGAGGGCCGGGTCGACATCGAGGGCCAGACCGCGACCCTGCTCGACGGCGACCTCGCCGACGCCGAGCTCTGTGTGCCCGCCACGTGGCCGGCGGGTCCGCTGGCGGCCGCCCTGGGGGTGTCGACGAGCGACGACGCGGGCACCTACGTGTGCAATGCCTGGCTGTACCAGGTGGCGTCGAAGGCCAAGGTGCCGGCGGGCTTCGTGCACGTGCCCGAGAGCGGCGCCGACCCCGATGCGGTGGCAGAGGCGGTGGCCAAGGCGCTGCCTTCGACGCTGCTGGCCTAGGGTGGACGCCGCGTCCATCGAGGCGTGGCTGCTGGGGCTGCCGGTGCTGGCCGTGCTGCTGATCCTCGGGGCCGCAGCCTTCGTGGAGTACGTGTTTCCCCCGTTCCCTGGCGACACCGTGGTCGTGGCCGGGGCGGTGTGGGCGGTGCGGGCCGACCAGGGCTTCGCCGGCGTGCTCGTGGCGGTGACGCTGGGGGCGCTGTTGGGCACCGTCGTCGACTGGCACGTCGGGCAAAAGGCGGCGAGCCAGCTGGACCGGCTGTCGGAGCGGCGACGAGGGCAGGTGGATCGGCTGGTGACCGGTTTCCGGCGCTACGGGCCGGTGTTGCTGGTGGCCAATCGATTCGTGCCGGGGGTGCGGGCGCTGTTCTTCGTGGCGGCGGGGGTGGCCCAGCTGCGCCTGTCGGTGGTGGTGCTGTGGGCGACGGTGTCGGCGGCCCTGTGGAACGGGGTGCTGCTGGGGCTCGGGGCGTGGGTCGGGTGGAACCTGGAGGCGCTGCTCGGGGCGGTGCGGCAGGTGGGGCTGGGTGTGGCGGGGGCCCTCGTCTCGGTGGGGTTGGTGGCCTGGGCCACGTGGGCGTACCGGCGGCGGTGACCTACCAGGTGCGGTACGCGCTCGACGGGTTCACGTCCGGTCAGTCCGGCCGAGTACCCCTGGAGGTCCCGGGGGAGCGCAGCGTTCGGGTCCTCGCAGAGGATGTGGGCCACTTCGTCGAGCCGTTCGAAGGTCGCGACCCACGGTGCTCCCTCGGTCGTTTCGTCCAGAACCTGGGTGAGGGCGCACCCGTGGGCTTGGAGCACGTGGGGGGGGACCAGTGCGCCGCGGCCGAGATCCTGCAGCCAAATCCGACGACGGTGAGGCCGAGATTCGCTCGATAAGCTTGCTTATCGCTGGCGAATCGAAGGGCGAGCCTAGGGGGATTCTCAACGAGCGGCCTTTAGGTCGCGCAACAAGTAGGATTCCAAGGGGTCTTTCGAGCGGAGCGAGACGGGCCGGTTGGAATCCCGCGACGGTGAGCCCGAGATTCGCTTGAGAAGCTTGCTTCTCAGCGGCGAATCGGAGGGCGAGCGGAGCGGGATTCTCGACGGGCGGCCTTTGGGTCGCGCAACAAGTAAGATTCCAAGGGGGCTTTCGAGCGCAGCGAGACGGTCCGGTTGGAATCCCACGACGGTGAGCCCGAGATTCGCTTGAGAAGCTTGCTTCTCAGAGGCGAATCGGAGGGCGAGCGGAGCGGGATTCTCGACGAGGGCAAGCTTGCTTGCCCGCAATTCGTAGGTTCCATGGTGCTTCTCGAGCGGAGCCGAGAGGGGCGCCATGGAATCGGCCCGTCGAGCGGCCAGCTCCTCGGTGCGAGGTTGGCCGTGGATGGAGGCAGAGATCTGGACCTCCCGCACCGCGTGGGTGAGGGTCTGCAGTGCTTGGGTCCTCGGGTGCCGCGCCACTAGGCAGTGGCGAGCCTTGGGATCCGTCCACCTTGGCCAGCAGATCGTTCCAGGTCCGCGCCCAGTCGGGTCGCGCGCACCCGAAGGAGGTGTAGCTGTCGCCCTCGCGGACGAAGCCAGCCCGCGCTGCGGTGTGAACGATGTCGCCGTAGTAGGGCGTCGTGGGTGGGTCACGAAGCACACGAAACACGTCGGCGACCACGAGGACTTCCTGCCGAGGAGGCCACGATGGGGTCGAGTCCGGCGCGGAGCTTGCGACACGGGTCCCACGTGTCGGAGGCGAGGGCGAGCAGAGGCATCATGGGGCGTATTCGACCACATGAGAGGGTCGGTCCGACGAGCCGTGGTCAGTCGACCCGGAGGGTCCGGACCCGATTGACGGCGGCGGCCACCTCGAAGCGCCGTGGCCGGATGAGGTCCCCGGCGGGCTCGTCGAAGGGGGAGAGCACCTCCACGCCCTCGTCGTCGAGGATGGCGTCGAGGGCTGAGAGCACCTGGGGCAGGGTGCGGCCGTTGCCGGCGAGCTCCTCCCCGATGAAGCGCACGGCCTGGCCGAGGGTCCAGGCGTGGCTGGCGTCGAGGACCTGCTCCACGGCGGACAGCTCGATCTCGCCATCGCCGTAGCGGACGGCACGGGTGTCTCGTGCCCGGATCTTGCCGGCCCGTAGGCCCCCCACGACGACCCGGGGGAGCGGCTCGGGGAAGGGACCCGGCGCGTCGGGGACGGGGCCGGCCAGCTCCTTGGCGCGGGGCGTGACGTCGGTGGGCACGTAGCGGTCCATGGCGATCACGACGTCGGCCACGGCGAGGTAGTCGCCCACGCCCCCCACCACCATGATGGTGCTGACGCCACGGTCGACGAGCTGCCGCACCCGCTCGACGAAGGGGGTGATGGGCTCCCGCTCTCGGGGCACGAGCTCCCGCATCCGAGCGTCGCGCACGAGCAGGTTGGTGGCGGAGGTGTCCTCGTCGAGCAGCAGGGCCTTCGCGCCGGCTTCGAGGGCCTCGGCGAGGGCCGCCGCCTGGGAGGTGCTGCCGCTGGCGTCGTCGGTGTCGAAGGGGCGGGTGCCGCGGCCGTGGGGCAGCTCCGACAGCCACGGGCTGATGTCGACGCCCCGCACGCTGCGGCCATCCTCCGCACGCACCTTCACGGCGTCGGGCACGGCGACCACCCGCTCGCGGCCGTCGCCGGGGACGTGGTCGAGGTGGCCCTGTTGGATGGCCTGGAGCAGGGTCGACTTGCCGTGGTACCCGCCGCCGACGATCAAGGTGACGCCGCGGCGGATGCCCAGGCCGCGGATGGGGCCGTCGTCGGTCGCTAGCGTGACCGAGAGGGCCTCCGGCGCCTCGAGGGGCACCGCGTCGGGGAGAGGGGAGGGGTCGATTCCCGAACGGCGTGGGAGCACGCTGCCATCGGCAAGGAAGGCGACGAGGCCGTGGGTGTCGAGCTGATCCCGGAGCTGCTGCTGGATGGTCACGCTGTGGACGTGGCCGACGACGTCGTCGGGGGAGCAATCGACGGCGCGGGCCGCCTGAGGAAGGTCCTCGGTGAACAGGGGCCAGGCCTCCCGCCCGAGGACGCGGCGGCCCCGGGCAGGCAGGCCGACGGCCATGCGGACCTCGGCGACGCCGTCGGGGTGCAGGCGCAGGGCGCTTCGCTCGGTGATCTCGGGCCCGGGCCGGTAGACCTGCAGGGCGCCGGACTTCCCCGAGCCCCGCTTGCTGCCACGGAGGGTGCGGCCGAACCGACGCAGCAGCACGTCTTCGAGGGCGAGGCGGGTCGTCCGGTCGTGGGGCCCGGCATGCTCGGTGGGCACGAAGAGGCGGACGCGGGTGGGGGAGGCGAAGGGGTCTCCCTGGACGTGGTCGATGCACAGCTCGAGCCCGTCGCCGAGGGCCCACGAGCCCTGCAGGTCACGGTAGGCAGGGTAGGGGCGGCCGTCGATGCGGTCGAGGGCGTGGCGGAGGTCATCGGCGGTGCGCATGGCGCCCGCTAACCTCCGCCCGGGTCAGCGCTTGTCCTTGCGGTTCGCGGCCAGGATGTCGTCGCCGAAGCGCTCGTAGTTGGCGAGCCAGGAGGCCGCGTTCTTCACGTAGCGAGCGGTGCCGGCGGTGTCCCAGTTGATGTACAGGCGGGTGAAGCCGCCATCGAGCACGGCGCGCTTGCCGTCGTGGTCGTACACCGCGGTGACGAGGTTCCCGGCCGAGCCGACCACCAAGGGGGACAGCATCTCGTTGGGGCGGATGGTGGCGATGGTGATGCCTTCGTAGAGGTGCTCGAGGCCCGTGGTGATGTCGTGGCCCACGGTGAGCCCCGGCTGGTCGAGGGCGCCGTTGCGGAGGGTCACCGTCACGGTGCCGGGCAGGTTGCCGTCCATGCCGCCATCGAAGAGCCGCTCGGCGACGGCGTTCGCGTCGGCGTAGTAGGGCTGGTTGTCGCCCCAGATGTAGACCCCGTGGCCCGACTCGAAGTAGGCCTCGATGACGTCGAGGTGGGCGTCGGTGAGGTGGGTGCCCGAGTCGCTGATGATCCACAGCTGGTTGGCCTTGGCGAGGCCCTCCTTCAGCTTCTCGGGGGACGGTGGCTTGTTGACCCAGCGCACGGTGTTGAAGCCCTTCTCGGCCAGGGCCGCCTTGGGCAGCGAGAAGTCGAAGTTCTCCATCGTGTAGAAGTGCAGCACGGCGACGGTCTGCCCGTCGAAGGCCCCGTCGACGACGAGGTCGTACTGGTTTCCGGCCGCGTTGCCGTAGCTGTCGGCCGGGGCGGCCTTCTGGACGGTGCGGGTGACCACGCTGCCGTCGTCGGCTTGGTACTCCTCCTCCACGTCCATGGTGGGGGCGTTCTGTCCCCGCGCGGCGCCGTACGGGCTCGCCAAGGCGACAGACGACAGGGCGAAGGAGAGGCTGGCGAGAAGGACGGCGATGCGCATGGTGGGCTCCAGGTTCGCGGGCCCAACGGCCGTCCCGTGGGACGGCTTACACAAGAATCACGTGGTGCGTTCAGCCCTCCGACGGCTCCATGTCGCCCTCGGGCTGCGCGTCTTCCTCTTCTGCCAGGTAGACCTGCACTCGGCGGTTCCGCTGGCGTCCGAACTCGGTGGTGTTGGGCGCGAGGGGGCGGTCCGAGCCCCGTGGAATGATCTCGAAGTACACCCCCGGCAGCTCCTTGCCCAACACCTCTCGTACGGTCTCTGCCCGCTTGCGAGACAGGACGACCGAGTCGGGCTCCCGGTTGTCGGTGTAGCCCTCGAGCACGATGTGACGGTACTCGCCGGCTCGCTCCTTCAGCTCCTGCACGAGCAGCTGGAGGCGGGCCGAGGACCGCTGGTTCGGCACCGCGGCGCCGGGGTCGTAGTGGATGGTCTCCCGGAGGGGACGGGGCTCGTCGGCTTGCTCGGGGCGCAGGAAGAGCGGCACGTAGCGCTGCTCGTCGAGCACCTCCTGGCCAGCCGGACTCTGGACCCACTCGATGAAGTCGCTGGGGTGGCTGACGGCGGGGCCGGGCGTGTACAGGTAGACGTCGCGGTACAGCGGGTAGGCGCCGCGGATGACCTGCTGCTGGCTCGGCCGAATCGGAGGCTGCGCCACGTCGGGACGAAGGCCCAAGACCTTGCCCGACTCCTCGTTGAGCGACAGGAACGCCACGGCGTTGGGGTCCTCTTCGAGGGCCGTCTGCATCGCGAGGGGGTTCAAGATCTCCAGGTTGGAGGACAATCCCCGCCCACCGCAGAAGAACTCCTCGAACACCATGCGGGCGCCGTCGTCGAGCTTGCGACCGAGGGCGCGCACCGGCTTGTCTTCCATGCCGAGGAACGACCAGTTGTCGATGCGCTGCGGGCCTTCGCAGAAGATGCCGATGACCTGGTCGTACGTGAGGCTGTCGGTGGGGTTGGAGGCGTGCACGGCCACGGCGATGACGTCGACGCCGATGATGTGCCGCGCGCCCTCGGCGTGGAGGTCGAAGCCTCGCTCCTTGGCTTGCTCTTGGTCGCGGGGAAGGTGGTCGGTCGACGTGGCGGCGATGTCGATGCCGCCGTCGAGCAGGGACTGGATGCCGTTGCCCTCGGTGCGTCGCACCTGGAAGCGGAGGGTCGAGCGAGCCTTGGTGTGAGTCTCGGCGAGCGCCGGGAGCAGCCGCTCGGTGAGCGTCTCGTCTCCACCGAGGCGCACCACGGGGCGCGGGTCCTCGACCGTCTCGGTGGAGGGGCTGGAGCAGGCGGCAAGGAGGGCCGCAGGAAGGGCCAGCAAGGCGGGGTGGACACGGTGGGAACGCATGGGTGGGTCTCCGTGGCGGGAGGATACCGGAAGTGGACGTTCCGCGCAGGCTCCAGCGCGCCGCGATAGCGGGGCCGCGGAGGTCGGGGTGGGGCAGAGCTGGGCGGAGCGGATCGACCGGGCCGAGGTGCCCCTGCTGTGGCTCGCTGGGGTCGCCGTCGCGCTCTACCTCCTCGACCTTGCCGGCGTGTGGTCGGCCTATGGGCTCAGCTCCGCCTACAACCTGGCCGCGCTCCTCATCGACCTGGTGTTCGTGGCGGACCTGACCGTCAAGCTGGTGACCCTGCGGCGCAGCTACGTGACGACCCCGTGGTTCCTCGTCGACTTGTTGTGCGCGTTGCCTGTGCTGTCCACGGCATGGCAAGCGCTGCAGGCCCTCCAAGGGCTTCGCTTCGTGCGCATGTTCCGCATGCTCCGTGCCCTTCGTCTGCTGCGCGTGCTCCAGGCCATTCGCATCTTGCGGGTGGTCCGGGTGGCGGGACAGACCCCGGAGCAGAGGCGGTACCAGCGGGTGTTGGGGCTCTCGGTGGTGGCCTACGCGGCCGTGTTCGTGGCGTTGGTGGGCCTCGGCGGGGGCGACAGCGAGCGCGAGCTCTGGTTGGTGGTGGGCTCGTTGCTCGGCATGGGGCTGATGCTGGTGGTGACCCGCTTCCAGATCCCGGCGCTGTGGTCCCAGCAGATGCGGCAGATCCTCAACGTGGCGTTGCCTGAGCCGGTCGCAGCACACCTGATGCGGCACCCCGAGTCCTACGACGTGTCGGTGCGCATGCCCGCGACGGTCATCTTCTGCGACATCAAGGGCTTCACCAGTGCGGTGGAGCGCATGCCCCTAGAGGAGCTGAAGACCCACCTGGAGGGGGCGCTGGACGCGGTCGTCGAGGCCCACATCGGTCAAGGGCTGCTCATCGACAAGTTCATCGGCGACGCGGTCATGTCGTTCCGCGGCGGCAACCTCGTGGAGGGGACCCCAGAGGAGCACGCCTACCGGGTCGTGCGCGGCGCCCTCGACGGGGCCATCGCGCTGGCGGCACTGAACGACCCTTGGTTCTCGGCCATCAAGGTGGGGGGGGCCAGTGCACCGGACATCCTGATCGGCACCTTCGGAACCTCCAAGCGGCTGTCCTATACGGTCCTCGGCGACCGGGTGAACCTGGCGGCGCGGCTCGAGGCGTCCTGCAACGGCCTCGGGGTGGACACCCTGTTCTGCGACCACACCCGGGCGCTCGTCGGGGATGCTGCCGACATCGTCTGGCGTCGCATTGGGGCGGTGCGGGTGCAGGGCAAGACGGAGGCGGTGGAGGTGTACGAGGCCTTCGATGCTGCCCACGCCCCGGCCTGGCTCGACGCATTCCACGAGGCCCTGGACCAGTGGCAGCGGGCAGAGGTCGCCGAGGCCGGAAAGGGCTTCCAAGCGATGCACGAGGCCCACGGCGACGCCCTGTCGGCCCACTACGTGCTGGCCTGCGATGCCCTGTCTGACGGGCTGCCCGACGGGTGGGAGCCCGTGTTGGTCACCCGCAAGTAAGGCCCGTCAGAACTGCAGTCCAGCGAAGACCCCTGGCCACACGACGGCCACGCTGGGGCGGCCGCGCTCGACGTAGTCGTCGGGGGCGAACAGGGGCACGGGCTCCTGCCGTGTGGTGGCGTCGACGATGCCGACGTTGACACTTGCGCCGACGAACGGCGCCAGCTGACCGAACACCTGGACGCCGACGGTCGCTCGGCCTCTCGCCACGATGGTCGGCTCGTCCGAGAAGAGGGGAGATCCCTCGATGATCGGTGCGTACCCATGGGCCGCGACGTCGTAGTCGGTCCACAGACGGTCGGTGATGGGGGCGTGCACGCCGAACCCGGCGCCGCCGTAGAGGTGGCGCCCGGGGAACGTGCCGGCCGCCAGCAGCGTGTACAGGTAGTCGCCGCCGAGGCGAAGCTCGCCGTTCACCACGTCGGTCTCGGAGGCGTAGACGAGCAGGTCGTGGCGGCCCTCTTTCTCGAAGGACAGCAGGCCCAGCGGGGTGCCACGCACGTCGCGGGCGACGTTGACCAGGCCGAGCTGGAGCCCGCCGACGTCGCGGGCGACGTTGACCAAGCCGACCTGGGTACCGGTGACGTCGCCGCCGACGTTGATGAGGCCCAGCTGCAACCCACTGAAGCCCTCCGCGAGGTTGACCCCGCCGACCTGACCCCCTCGGAGGCCACCGCGGCTGATGTTGACCGAGCCGAACTGGCCGCCATCGGCGTTGCCGCGCAGCCAGTTGACGCCCATGGTGGTCTGCAGGCCCACGAACGTGGACGTGTCGGCCAGGTTGGCGCCCAGGCTCGCCTGGACGCCGCGGGACGCGCCCCCGGTCGAGTTGCCCAAGAGGGCCCACTGGCTTCCCCGCAGCTCCCCGGCGCGCTGGGCCCCAAAGGTCACGCTGTGGCCGTGTTGGGGGCCGTCGACGTCGAGCCATGCCCCGGTGATGGCGATGCCGGTCAGACCGTGGGTGTTGGCGGCCACCACGCCGTACAGAGTGCGGTCGACCTTGCCCTCGGGGGTGGGGGGCATGCCGGGAACGAGCTGCACCCGCACGAGGTCGTCGCCGGATGGAGTGGGGGGCTGGAACGCCGCGACAGCGTCTCCGCGGGCGATGGTGTCCTCGCCGTCGAACCACGACAGGTCGGCGAGGGCGACCGGTACGCTGGAGCTGGTGATGACCTCCACCTCGGCCACGCCATACCGGCCATCCTCGCTGACGGTGACGCGGTAGTCGCCGGAGGCCAGCGCGAGCTGAGTGGGGCGCCCCTGGGCCTTGTGGAGCTCGGCGACCAGGTGGCCGGTCTCGTCGCGGACGGTGGCCCTGCCGGAGATGTCGGCCTCGAGGATCAGGGTGGCGTCGGTGCTTCCGAGGTCGGTGAGGACGAGGTCGCCGGAGCCCGACAGATCGAACTCGTGGTTGGCGTGCTGAGGCCCGAAGCGGGTGAGCTCGGTCTTTCGCAGGGTCTCGTCCCGGGCAAAGCTGTACGCCTCGGTGAGGGTGACGCGGCCGTCGCCGGAGCGGTCGGCGGCGCCCCGAAGCCCGGTGGTCAAGTAGTGGGTGAAGTACGAACCGCCGATGCGGTCGGCCTCCTGACTGACCTCGTCCCGGGAGCTCGAGGTGATGAAGGCGAGCCCATCGACCGAGGTGCCTTCGTCGATCAGGAAGGGAGCGACTCGCTGTCCGCCCTTGCTGCGGATGAGCGCCCCCGAAGCGCACGAGTCCAGCACAGCCATGCGGACCTTGGCGTCCAGGCCGTCGAGGAAGGCGCGCAGCTCAGCCCAGGACAGGCGCTCTTCGCCCACCAGCAGGCCTTCTTCGTCGGAATGGCCCGAGTAGTAGAACAGCACTTCCTTGCGACCCTCGGTGGATGCGAGGTCGGCGGCGAGGTCGTCCATCGCGTTCCGCAGCGCGGCCAGGTCGGGATCGAGCAGCAGGGTCTCGTCGGTGGCGCCGACCCCTCCAAGCTCGCTGAGGACATGCTGGACGCTGCGGGCGTCGTCGTGGGCGAAGCGGAGCTGCACGCGCTCGGCGCCGCCATCGTTGGCCCCGACCAGGAGGGTGAAGCGGCGCGTGGTGTCGGCGCCCCGGGCGGGCGAGGCGATGGCTGCCAGGCACAGGGCCACGAGCCCGCCGGCGATGTGGCGGGCGAGTCGTGACGGGAAGATGGCGCTCATGGCGTCGCCTTGCGAACCAGGAACGAAGTTTGGCCAAGGCCTTCGCTCAGCGCTAGCGGAGTGGAGGACGACGTGCCGTCTGGGAGCGCATCCGCGGCGGCGAGCACGGCCCGGACGTCGATGGTGGTGTCGGCCGTGACGAGGAAGAAGCGCTCGTAGCGTGGCGCGTCGTCGAGGGCGTAGCCGTGGGGGAGTTCGACGAAGCCATCCGCAGACAGCGCGGTGGTGTCGGTGACCGAGGCGGGGTGATGCAGAGAGACGTTGCCCTTGCCGTCGACGGAGACCACGACGCCGTGGGGGGCGCCTCCGCTGCGGTAGGAGAGCTGCAGCACGTCGCCGGCGGCAGCGATGGCGCCAGAGGTGAGGGGCTCGGGAGCATCTCCGGCGACCTTGCGGTGGATCGCCAAGGTCGGGGTGTCGAGGCCCTTCGAGCGGTTCTCCATGGGATTGTCGGGCTCCCCCAGGATCAGCTCGGGGGAGATCATCAGCACGGCGGCGGCCGCGGCGAGGGGCATGAACAGGCCAACGGCTCCGAGGGTCCGGTTGCGGCGTCGCACGGCGTCGCGGGTCTCGGCGACGTGGAGCTTGCGCTGAATGGCTTGGAGTTGCTCGTCGGCGGGGAACGCGGCGCGGAACAAGGCGCTCTGCTCGTCGAGCTCCTGCACCCGCTTGAACAGGCCCGGATTCTGGCGGAGCTCCGCCTCCTCGTCGGGGCTGGCCTCGCCGAGGTGAACCCGTTCGACCAGGTAGTCGTTGCGGCTCATGATGCCTCCAGCTCGGCCACGTGGGCCTTCAGCGTGCGGAGTCGCTTGCGGACGCCGCTCACCGACAGGTCGAACTCCTCGGCGACCTCTTCGAGGGTCCAGCCATCGATCAGATGCAGGGTCGCCATCACCCGCGTGCTGGGCTGCTCCCTGGAGAAGATCCGGTCGAGCAGGGCTGCGGCGAGGGTGCGGTCCTCGGTGTCCGGGGCCACAGCGATGCGCTCGATGATCTCCAGCGCGGGCTCACTCGGCTTGCGCTTGCGGGTCCGGATGCGGTTCAAGCACACGTTGGTGGCGGCACGGTAGAGGAATGAGGACGCGGCCTGCACGTCCAGCGTGTCTCCTCTCCGTACGACTTCGACAAAAACGTCCTGCATGGCCTCGGCTGCCTCCTCATCGTCCCGCAGGAGTGCGCGGCAGCGCCGATGGACCATCGGCGAGTAGCGCGCATACCAGGCTTCGATGTCGACACCCATCCGTCATCACCTTCCGGGTGGCATCTACTGAGACACCGCCGGGTCGATCCCCTGTCACCCTTCCCTGAAGATCCTGCCAGGGATGACCGATGATCAGGATGCAGACAGCATTCTGAAGAGCTCGCGTCTCGCCGCCGTCTCAGCCTTGCAGATTCCAATTGAAATCGGTTATCATTTTCACGAGCACTGCAGGAGTCCCCCATGATCGTGTGTCTGTGCGAAGCCATTTCCGAGCGAAACCTCCGCACCGCCGTGCGCCAGGGCGCATGCAGCCGGTTCGAGCTCTCCCGCGCCACGGGCGCAGGCACCCACTGCGGAAGCTGCCGCTGCGACCTCAAGCAGATCGTGGACGAAGAGCTGGAGCACATGGAGTGCGACGCGGACTCCGACGCGCTTCCCATGGCCGCGAAGTAGGGCCTCCCCGTCCTCCACGGATGGAAGCCAGTGGCCGGTAGGTGCCCGTTCCGGCGGTGCACAGATGAAAACGAGTTTCACTCCGTCACCTCGGTGTGTGGTGGTTACGACGCCCCCCAACAGACGGGAGGGACCCATGGCCTTGAAGGGTGGAAAGGAGATTGTCGCGGCGTTGAACGAGGTGCTCGAAGGGGAGCTCGCTGCGGTCAATCAGTACTTCTTGCACGCCAAGATGCTGCAGAACTGGGGCTACGCTCGCCTGTACAGCAAGGTGTACGCGGAGTCCATCGACGAGATGAAGCACGCTGACGCTTTGATCGAGCGCATCCTCTACCTGGACGGGCTCCCGAACGTTCAGAAGATCGGTCGCGTGCGCATCGGCGAGACCGTTCCCGAGATGTTCGCGAGCGACGTCGCCCTCGAAGAGGCCGCCATTCCGCGCCTGCAGGCCTTCGTGAAGTTGTGCCGGGAGCAGGAGGACGAAGGCACCCGTGCCTTGCTCTCGGCGATCTTGGTCTCCGAAGAGGAGCACCTCGACTGGCTCGAGGCCCAGCAGACCCTCATCAAGCAGGTGGGGCTCCAGAACTACCTGTCCGAGCAGATCCGCGAATAGCGCAGCGGCGGCTCGTCGCTCAGTCGTCGCCCACGAGGCGACGGCCTGGCCCCTGTGACGGGTCTCGGCCGTCGATCTCGTCGACCCAACCGCCGCTGGCGAAGGGGAATGCGTCGGCGTAGGGCACGTAGGGCTTCAGGTCGAGGATCGGCGTCTCGTCGAGCAGATCGAGCCCTCGCACGTGCACGCAGTGGCCCTCGACGCGAACCACCTGGCAGGCCGACAATCCGATCGGGTTCGGTCGGTGGGGGGCACGGGTGGCCAGGACGCCACGGGCCTCCCGGGGACCGCGGGGTGGCTTGACCTGGGGGCGCCAGTGGTGGTTGAGGTGCAACCAGGCGATCACCCAGACGTAGTCGAAGCCTTCGAGGTCCTTGAGGGCCTTGGCGGGCACCACGGCGGGGTCGAGCTCGAGGATGCCTTCCTGGATGGCATCTTCGCTGCCGGGGTCGCCGACGGTGGCCTGACGCGGGGTGCCGAAGCGCTCCCGGTACGGGGAACGCACGTAGCCAATGGTGACGAGCTCCACCTGCTTGGGGACCGGGACGGCGTCGATGTAGTCCTTGGGGTCGATCGTCTTCATGGGGGCGCGACTAACGCGCGCGGGATGGTGGCTCAGCTCAGGCCGGTCAGGAAGGCCATGGTGCTGTAGCCGCCGTCGGGCAGCCAGCAGTCTCCGGCGCTGGAGGCCACCTCACCGGGGAACAGCCCACCGTCGGACGCCGGTTCTTCTTGAACCTGCTCCGTGCGAGGTGCGATGAGCTGGGCCCAGTCGCGGTTGCCCATGAAGGGCTGCATGATCTGCTCGGTGACGAGCTGCTCGGACTGAGCGTCGTGGGCGCTCTGGGTGGTGTGCTGGGCCTTGCGGTTCTGGGTGTTGGTGTCGAGCATGATGACCTCCTGCTCGAGGACAAAGCAGGGTTCGTGCCAGTCGATACCGCAGGTTGTTCCGAGCTAGCCGGGTGGTCGGCCAAGGTCGTGGTGACGAAGGCGACGGACGTCCGTCGGGGGGCCGACGGGGCCCACGTGCGCGCGTTATGGGGCCCGCCATGCAGACTCCCGCGCTTCAAGACCTGTTCATCGGCATCGCTGGCCTCATCGGCGCCGGCAAGACGACCCTCGCCGACGCCCTCGGAGAGCACCTGGGGCTGCCGGTCTACTACGAGCCGGTGGCCGACCAAGCCTACCTGGAGGACTTCTACCGAGACACCGCTCGCTACGCGTTCTCCACGCAGATCTACCTGCTGAACCGTCGCTTCCAGCAGCATCAGGAGATCATCTGGCGTGGCACGGGCGGCGTTCAGGACCGGACCATCTATGAAGACGCCGTCTTCGCCAAGACGCTGGTGCAGCAGGGCCTGATGGAGGAGCGGGACTACAAGACCTACTTGCAGCTCTTCCGCCACATGTCCAACTTCATGTGCCGCCCCAGCCTCATCGTGTACCTCGACCTGTCGCCGGAGACGTCCCTGGAGCGGGTGCGCTCTCGGGCCCGCGACGTGGAGACGGGCATCAGCCTGGAGTACCTCACCGCGCTTCGTGACAACTACGAGGCATTCATCCAGGACATCTCTCGATTGGTTCCCGTGGTTCGGGTGAACTGGGAGGAGTTCCGGGACGCGGAGACCATGGCTTCGATGATCGAGAAGGAGTACCTCGGCACCTCGTTCGTTCGCGACGTGAACTGGCCTCCGAACACGCCCTGACGTGGGCGGCGACGGGCTGACGATCGACCTCGAGGCGACGCGGCGGCCGGCGAGTGTTCACGGACGCCGGACAGCGATGGCCGGGATCCCCAGATAGGAAACGCCTCTGTCCGAGGTGCCCTTTGCGCTGGTCTGCTCTGTTCCTCGCTGCGCTCGCCTGCAGCAACTCGACGAAGACGGATGTGCTCCCCAGCACCGACGTGACCCCTGCTGGAGATGCCGACACGGACACCGATGGGGACACCGACGTCGACACGGATGCCGACACCGACGTGGACACCGACTCGGACACGGACACCGACACGGACACCGACCCGGGCGACAACGACACGGCCCTTCCCGGCTTCGTGGTCGTGATCAACGAGGTCTTGGCGGACCCGGGAAGCTTCGACGCCAACTGCGATGGCATCGTGGACACGGGGGACGACGAGTTCATCGAGATCGTCAACGCCGGCACCGAGCCGGTGAACCTCGATGGCGCGGTGCTGGCCGACGGGGTGTCAGACCGCCACACCTTCGTGGGCCTCGTGCTGCAGCCAGGGGATGGGGTGGTGGTGTTCGGCGGAGGGACGCCCACCTTCGATGGCACATCACCCACCCCGAGCGCGTGGTGCCAGGCCCTCCCCAGCAGCGTCACAGTGCTCACGTCCGACGCGGGCGACCTCGGCCTGAACAACAGTGGCGACACCGTCGTGCTCACCGGGATCCAGGGCTACGCCCTCGATACCTTCGACTTCGGGTCCATCGGCGGCGACGATCAGTCCGTCAACCGCTCGCCGGAGCTGCGGTCCAGCACCGTCGTGAAGCACACGGACGTCGCGGGCGCGACGGAGCCCATGAGCCCGGGAACCCAGGCCACCGGTGCCTCGTTCTCAGACCCGGTCCTCGGGGGCACCGGAGACACCGGCGGCGAGACCGGCGGGGACACCGGTGTGATCGACACGGGTGTCCTCGGCGGGGTCGTCCGGATCAACGAGATCCTCGCGGATCCCGACGCGTTGATCGGCGACGCCAACTGCGACGGCGTGCTGTCCACCACCGACGACGAGTTCGTCGAGCTTCACAACCTCGGCCCGGGGTCCGCGGACCTGTCGGGTGCCACCCTGTCCGACAGCAACGGGGTCCAGCACACCTTCGCCGGGGGCACGGTCCTCGACCCCGGCGGCACCCTCGTCGTGTTCGCCGGGGGCACACCCACCCCGGGCTCGGGGCTGCAGGACTGGTGCGCGGCGCTGCCGGCCAGCGTCGACGTGGTGGTGTCCTCTACGGGCAGCTTGTCCCTGAACAACGGCGGGGACACCGTCACCCTGGCCACCGCCGGCGGGAGCACGGTCGACGCGTACGCCTATGGAGGGGAGGGGGGCAACGACCAGTCCCTGGTGCGCAGCCCGGAGCTGTCGCTGCAGGGCATGGTGCTCCACGGCACGGTGTCCACCTGGATCATGTCCCCGGGTCTGTCGGTCGACGGCGCGGAGCTGGCCGGGTCCGGCGTGGTCGATACCGCCGACACCTCCGACACCGGCGTCGACACCTCCGACACCGGCGGCGGCGGCATCGACACCGGCGCCCCGGGCTTCGCCCTGGTGATCAACGAGGTCCTGGCCGACCCCGATCCCACGCTCGGCGACACCAACTGCGATGGCACGGTCGACACCGGCGACGACGAATTCGTCGAGATCGTGAACACGGGCTCTGTGCCCATCGACCTCACCGGCGCCACCCTGTCCGACGGGGTGGGCGTGAAGCACACCTTCGGCGCCACCTTCCTGCGCCCAGGCGACGCCGTGGTCGTGTGGGGGGGCGGCGTGCCGACCTTCGACGGCTCCGGCGCGGGCAGCTGGTGCGGCCCTCGGCCCGCTGGTGTGGCCCTGCAGACGGCCTCCTCCGGGAGCCTGGGGCTCACCAACACCGGAGACGACGTGACCATCACGGGGCCCCTCGGCACCGAGCTGGGGCGGGTCTCGTACGGCGGCGAGGGTGGCCAGGACGAGTCGTTGAACCGTGACCCGGAGCTCCAGGAGTCCGCCTTCGTGCTGCACAGCACGGTGCCCGGCGCCACCGAGCCTTGGTCGCCTGGCACCCTCGTCGACGGCGCCTCCTTCGCGGGGGGCGTGGTGCCCGATGCCACCCTCGTGCTGAACGAGTTCTTGGCCGACCCGGGTGCGGTCAACGACAGCAACTGCGACGGCGTCTTCGATGCCACCGACGACGAGTTCGTGGAGCTGGTGAACCTGGGGCCGGACCCCATCGACCTGTCCGGTGCCACGGTCGCGGACAGCTCGACCGTGCGCTTCACGGTGCCCGCTGGCACGGTGGTCCCGCCGTTCGACGCGCTGGTGATCTACGGCGGGGGTACGCCCACCTGTCCGAACGTCGACGGCCTCGCGGTGACCGCAGGTTCCTTGTCGCTCAACAACGGCGGAGACACCATCGTGGTGGCGCTGGCCGACGGCACCGAGCTCCTCCGCCACACCTACGGCGCTGAGGCGAACAACGACGCCTCCCAGGTGCTCTCTCCCGAGCTGGTGGCGGGGGCGTACGTGAGCCACGACGTCGCAGCGGGCGCTGCGGGGACCACTCAGTCCGCGGGCACCCTCGCGAACGGCCAGCCCTTCGAGAGCGGAGCGCCGGTCGATACGGGCGTGGACACTGGGATCGACACCGGGGTGGACACCGGCATCGACACCGGTGTGGACACGGGGGGCGCGACCGGGGACACCGGCATCGACACCTCGGACACCGGCACGCCGGTGCTCGGCAACGCCGAGGTCGTGCTCAACGAGTTCCTCGCGGACCCGGGTGCGGTCAACGACAGCAACTGCGATGGGCTGTTCGACGGCACCGACGACGAGTTCGTGGAGCTGGTGAACCTCGGCCCAGACCCGGTCGACCTGTCGGGCACGACCATCGCCGACGGCGGCGCGGTTCGGTTCACGGTGCCCGGAGGCACGGTGGTGCAGCCTCTCGACGGGCTCGTCGTCTACAGCGGCGGCACGGCGTCGTGCCCGAACGTGGATGGCCTCGCGGTCGTCGGGGGCTCGCTGTCCCTGAACAACGGCGGCGACACCATTGTGGTGACCCACGCCGACGGCACCGTGATGGTGGACCATACCTACGGGGGCGAGGCCAACAACGATGCCTCCCAGGTGCTGGCGCCAGAGCTGGTGACCGGGACGTATGTGAGCCACGCTGCCGCCGCAGGGGCTGGCGGTGCGACGCAGTCGGCGGGCACGTTGGCGAACGGGCAGCCGTTCGAGGGGGGCGCACCCGTGGACACGGGGGACACAGGCGCTACCGCGGACACCGGCGCGGTCGATACCTCAGGCACAGGCACGGACACGGGCGTGGGAACTGGCACGACCGGGGACACCGGCACGCCGGTGGTCGGGAACGCGACGCTCGTGATCAACGAGATCTTGGCCGACCCGGGCACCTTCGATGGCAACTGCGACGGCACGGTCGACACGGCAGACGACGAGTTCGTGGAGGTGGTGAACCTGGGCCCGGATGACGCGAACCTGTCCGGCGTGACGGTCTCCGACGCCGGCGGGGTTCGGTTCACCTTCCCTCTGGGTACGACGTTGCCGGTGCTGGACAGCGCGGTGGTGTACGCCGGCGGGGTGAGCAGCTGCCCGCTGGATGGCCAAGGCTTCGTGGCAGGGAACACGCTGTCGCTGAACAACGGCGGGGACACCGTGACCGTGGCCGACGCGTCCGGCGTGGAGCTCGACAGCGTGACGTACGGCGCCGAGGCCAACGCCGATGCGTCGGTCGTCCGCGACCCCGAGCTCTCCCAGAGCGTGTTGGTGGCCCACGACGCGGCGTGGGCGACCTTGGCATCCCCGGGCACGCGAGGCGGCGGCGACGCATTCGAGGTGATCCCGTCGGTGAACGCGACGCTGGTGCTCAACGAGTTCCTGGCGGACCCGGGTGCGGTCAACGACAGCAACTGCGACACGGTCTTCGACAGCGGCGACGACGAGTTTGTGGAGCTGGTGAACCTAGGGCCAGACGCCCTGGATCTGTCCGGTGCCACCATCAGCGACGCCACGACGGTTCGGTTCACGGTGCCTCCGGGCACGGTGCTGGCCGCAGACGACGCGCTGGTGGTCTACGGGGGCGGCACGGCCTCCTGCCCGAACGTGGACGGGACGGCCCTGGTGGGCTCCACCCTGTCGCTGAACAACGGCGGGGACACCATCACGGTGGTCGACGCGGGCGGCACGGTGCTGCTGACCCACACTTATGGCGGGGAGGCCAACAACGACGCCTCCCAGGTGCTGGCGCCGGAGCTGGTGGCCGGGACCTACGTGAGCCACGGCGGCGCGGCCGGCGCGGCAGGTGCGACGCAGTCGGCGGGCACCCTGGCCAATGGCCTGCCCTTCGAGAGCGGCGCCCCCGTCGACACGGGCGACACCGGCGTCGGAGACACGAGCACGACCGGCGACACCGGCATCGTCGATTCGTCGGGTACGGGGTCGACCGGAGACACCGGGGTCGTGAGCGCCCTGGTGCTGAACGAGCTGCTGGCGGACCCAACCGTCGCGGACGCAAACTGCGACGGCGTCATCGACACGTTCGACGACGAGTTCGTGGAGCTGGTGAACACCGGGGCCACCCCGCTCGACCTGACGGGGGCCATCCTCGCCGACGCGCTGTCCGACCGCTTCACATTCCCGGCCTTGGTGCTCGCACCGGGCGACGCCGTGGTGGTGTTCGGCGGAGGCACGCCCACCTTCGACGGCAGCGGGGCCGCGGCCTGGTGCAGTGCCCTCCCAGCGGGGGTCACGGCGCTGGCGTCGCCGGCCAGTCTGGCCCTCAACAACACGGCCGACACCGTCACCGTGCGCGACGCGGGCGGCGCGCCACTCCTCTCGGTGGCCTACGGTGCGGAGGCCAACAACGACGTGTCCTTGGTGCTCGCACCGGAGCTCACTGGCGCAGCCTACGTGCAGCACGACACCGTGGCTGCTGAGGTCTGCAGCCCCGGCACCCGGGCCGACGGGTCGGCCTTCTGAGGTGGATGCGCCGAGGCTGGGTCGTCGTGCTGGGGGGGCTGAGCGCCTGCAGCAACGGTCCAGCGTCGCCGAGCGACCGTGCGGATGCCACGGACACGCCGACCCCGCCGGAGGAGACCGCCGACACCGCCGAGGAGCGGCTGCTGCAGGTCATCGACGGGCCCACCTACGGCGTTCCTGCCGACAGCAAGGCGCTGCTCGTCGGCGAGGTGCGCTTCACGACGTCGGTTCCATCGGTGCCCACACTCCACATCGACGGACCCTGCGGGCGGGACTCGGTGCGCTTTCCCGAGGCCACCGAGCATGTGCTGCCGGTGCTCGGGCTCCACATGGGGGCTGAGCATCAGCTCTCTCTCGGGCTCGAGGGTGCCGGGGAGCAGCTCGACGTGGCCGTGGGACCGGTCACGACGGCGGTCCTTGCGAATCTGCCGCCCGTCGAGGTCCATGCCCATGACCCCGCGCAGATGGAGCCGGGCCTGCTGGTGTTCACGCCGTACCATTCCGACGAAGCCGGCTGGGTGCTGGCGGTCGACGACGCCCTGCACTTGGTGTACGCGCTGCCCCAGAAGGTCGAAGACATCACCTTGGAGCCCGGCGGAACGTGGCTCGCCAACCACGAGGAGCGGGTGGTGCGCTGGGATGCATTCGGCCGAGAGCTGGCGGCGTGGACCGATGGCGAGCACCGCGTGCACCACGAGGCCTTCTCCCTCCCCGACGGAGGCGTGCTCACCATCAGCGGCGAGGAGGTGGTGGAGCCGGACTTCCCCACCGACGAGACCCTGACGGCCACCGAGGAGCACACCCTGCTCGCCCAGCAAATCCTGCGGTTCGCCTCCGACGGCACCGTGGTGGAGCGCCTGCGGCTGGGTGAACTGCTCGACACCCGGCGGGTCGGCTACCTGTCCTTGGAGGGCGCCGACCCCAAGGATTGGGCCCACGCGAACTCGGTCGTGCCCTGGGATGACGACAGCTACGTGGTGAGCGTTCGCCACCTCGACGTGGTGGCCGCGGTGAACCGGGACGGCACCCTTCGCTGGCTGCTCGGAGACCCCACGGGCTGGGAGGCGCCTTGGTCGGAGGCCTTCCTCACGCCGGCCGATCCGTCCTTCACGTGGTTCCGTCACCCCCACGCCCTGGAAGTGCAGCCGGATGGACTCGTGGTGCTGTTCGACAACGGCAACTACGGGGGGAGCCCCTACGCGCCGGCCCCCGATGGGCTGGACGTGGTCTCCCGGGGGCTGGCCCTGCGGGTCGACGAGGAGGCCGGAACCTTCGAGCAGGTGTGGTCGCTGCCCCACGAGGGCCTGTTCTCCCCAGGGCAGGGGGACGCCGACGTGCTGCCCCACACCGGCAACGCATTGCTCGTCTTCACCATGACCGGCGCGCTGCCCTCCCGCAGCCGCATCGTGCAGCTCCACCCGGAGCGGCCGGACGAGCCTGCACTGGACGTCACCATCGGGGGCGACGTGCGGCGCTTCGTGTACCGGGCCGAGGTGGTGCCGTCGCTGTACCCGGACGGATGGTCGCTCCCTCCGAGCGAGTGACCCGTACGTCGCGTAGGATGCCCGGAGATTCCAGGAGCGCATCCATGTCCCCTCGTACGTGTCTGGCCGCTGTGACCTTGCTCGCTGCGTCCGCCTGCAGCGTGTTCTCGCCCGTCAACGAAGACAACTTCCTCGAGAAGTACACCCGGGCCCTGTGCGACTTCGACGAGCACTGCAACAAGAGTGCCTTCCTCGAGCAGTTCGACGATGTCGACGAGTGCTTCGACGACACGATGGAACTGTACGAAGACCTCGACATCGATGGCTGCGACTTCGACAAGGACAAGGCCAAGAGCTGCCTCGCCAACGCCAAGGACGCTCGCCAGGACTGCGACGTCGAAGACGTCGTCGACGACGACTGCGGCGAAGTGTTCGACTGCGACGGGGGAGGCTTCGTGGGGGGCCCCGTGACGATCGAGAACTTCAGCAAGTACTACCTGGAGGCCTACTGTGGGGCGGGCTGCACGGCCGACGTCTCGGCGGTCTGCGACCAGGACCTCGATACGACGGGGGGCACCGGGTACGGCTGCGACTTCGACACGAAGGCGGCGACGGAATGCGTCGACGTGCGCAACTGGACATGCGAGGCCCTCATCGAGGGCTCCGACGACTCCTACCCGACGGCTCCCCGGGAGTGCGCGGACGTGTGCGGTTGAAACCCGGCGGAGCGGCCTGCGTCGTGAGGGCTGGTTAGCCGTCGCTCCCCCTCGGAGGTCGCCTTGTTCCTGCTCAGCCTGCTCGCCTGCTTCGGTACCGTCAACGAGAAGAACTTCCTCGAGAAGTACTCCGAGGCCCTCTGCACCTTCGAAGACGAGTGCAACCGCAGCGTCTTCCTCGAGGAGTGGGACGACGTCGACGACTGTGTCGACGACCAGCTCGACATCATCGATGATGCCGATCTCGATCTCGAAGATTGCGACTTCGACAAGGACAACGCAAAGGACTGCCTCGCCACCATCAAGGACGCGACGGAGGATTGCGAAGCGGAAGACATCGCCGACGCCGACGAGTGCGGCGAGGTCTTCGACTGCGACGGCGGAGGCACCATCGGGGTGGGCCCTGGGGGCGTGACACCCGACAACTTCGCCGACAAGTACTTTGATGCCTACTGCGGCGCCGGCTGCACCGCCGACATCAGCGCGGTCTGCGACGCCGTCTTCAGCACCGACACCACGGGCGGGACCAGCGCATGCGACTTCGACAAGCAGGCTGCGGCTGCCTGCGTCGATGTGACCAAGTGGACCTGTGAGCCCCTGATCAGTGGCTCGGACGACACCTACCCCGCGGCGCCGGCCGACTGCGCGAACGTCTGCGGCTGACGCCGCCGGCCGCTACGCCCCGGGGGGCACGACCACCACGGGGCAGGGCGCCTTGCGCAGCACCCCCTCAGCCACCGAACCCAGCAGGGCCCGGCGCATGCCGGTGCGTCCCGCGGTTCCCATGACCAGGTAGTCGGGGTCGATCTCGTGGGCCCTGGCGAGGATGGCGTCCACGGGGCCGCCGTGGGCCACTTGGACGCGAACGTCGTGGGCCGCGGCCTCCAGCTCGGCGAGGGGGCCCGCGAGGGCAGCACGCGTGGACGCGGTGAGTTGGTCGAGGGTCTTCGCGACGGCGTCGTCGCTCGGGGTGAGGGTGGTGTGGGGGTCGACCGCATCCAGGGCGGGAACGACGGTGAGCACTTCGATGTCGGCACCCAAGCCGCGGGCGAGCTCGCAGACGGTGGCGACGAGCTTCGGGGCGATGTCGGTCGGGGTGGTGGGAACGAGCAGGGTCGGGCGGCGCATGGCAGCTCCTGGGGTCTTCGAAGGATTGGGAGACGCCGACACGGGGTCGGCGAGGATCGACGAGAATCAGCCCGCCAGCTGGATGTGGCCGGCGCGGACGCACGCGGGGTGTTGGGTGGTGGGCCGCAAGGTCTCGAGGCCGGCGACCGAGACGCCCTCGAGGTCGTGGTCGGCGCGGTGCAGGCCTTCCATGGCGGTGTGGTCCACCAGGGCCGAGTTCGGCTCGAACAGGATGCGTACGGTGTGACCGTTGGCTCGCTCTTGGGTCACGCGCTCGAAGAGCCGGTAGGCGTTGAAGCTGACCACCGGGTGGGTCACGTGGAGTACGTGCTCGTCTCCGAGGTCCTCGACCTCGTCCACGGGGTCTGCGAACAGCTCGCGGAGGACGCCGAGGGTGGAGAGGTCTTGATGCTGCTCCCGGGCGACCCCGAAGCGGAACCAGGCCACGATGGCCAGCTTCACCGCGGTGCCGACGAGCACGCCGATGAGCAGGTCGGTGAGCAAGGTGGCCGCGATGGTGACGCCGTAGACCAGCACCTGCTCTCGGCCGACGGTCGCCAGGCCTCGCACGATGCTCGGATGCATCATCTTCCAGCCGGTGTACACGAGGATGGCCCCCAGCGCGGCCTTCGGCAGCAGGGCGACCAGCCCTGGGGCCAGGAAGAGGAAGGCCAGCAAGAACAGAGCATTGACGAAGTTGGCCCACAGGGTGCGTCCGCCCGCCTCGATGCAGGTCTTGCTCTTCACGCCGCCCGGGATGACCGTGAGGCCCCCCATCAGGCTCGAGACCATGTTCGACAGCCCCATCGCCAGCAGCACGCGGTCGGGGTTGGACTGGCGCTTGAAGGGGTCGATGCGGTCGATGGCTTGGGCGGTGGCCAGTGACTCCACGCCGTCGATGAGCATCAGGGTCATGACCCCCACGAAGGCGGCCCACCACAAGTCGGGCTGAGTCGCCAGGCCGCGGAAGTCGGGGAGCGACAGGCCGGACAGGGGGTCGGCGGGCACCGTGATGAGGTAGTCCCCACTGAGTCCCAAGGCGATGGCCGTCGGTACGGCGAAGGCCACCCCGAACAGATGAGGCGGGACCTTGGCGAAGAGCGACCAGCGTCGGGCGGCGCGGGTGTTGACCGCCAGCATGACGATCAGCGTCACCACGCCGATGAACACCGCGGGCTCGTGCCTGCCCTCCCACCAGTGGGGGATGTTGGCGAGGTACTCGAGGAACCCATGAGCGTGGGTCTCGCCGGTGAAGCCGATGAACAGCGGCAGGGCCTTCACCAGGATGAGGATGCCGATGGCGCCGAGCATGCCTTCCACCGCGCTGGCTGGAAACACCGAGGCGTACCGGGCGAGGTTGAGGTTGGCCATCAGGACCTGCAGCGCCCCCGCGATGAGGATGACGACCAGGAGCATGTGGTAGCCGGCGCCGACATGGTCGGCGTCGCCCGCGCCTCCGAGGGCGACCATGGTGGCCATCAGGGCAGGGGCAAGGCCTGCCGCGGGGCCCGAGATCGTGACGAACGAGCCGCCGATGAACGGGAAGATGAGGCCCGCGATGATGGAGGAGATGATGCCGTAGATGGGTGGAGCGCCCGACGCGATGGCGATGCCCGAGGACAAGGGCAGCGACACCAGGGAGACCACGAAGCCTCCGAGGAGGTCGTGGCGCCAGTGCTTCAGGCCGGGGATTCCGTTCTGGGGAGGGGGGACGCGCACGTCGGCGCCGGCGGCCTCGTGGGCTGCGGATTCGGGGTTCATGTGGAGCTGTCCATGGGAAACGAGGGGATGGCAGCACCGCGGCCCATCGCCTCGCCGCGACGTGGCGAACCACGGCGTCGACGGGTCGGTCGCGCAGGTGCTGGCGCCGTCCGCGCGGATGCGCGTCGGTGCGGTCGATGAGCGTCGGGGAGGGACGCTCAGCCTCGGTCAACCGACGGGAGGGCCCCGTGGCGCTCGGATGTGGACGTCCACGGTCGCCGGCGGGCGGCGAGCGGGGGGCGGGGCTTGGGTGCCCCGGGCCAGGGGACGGAGGGGCCCGTAGGCGGTGTGAGCCGCTCTCGGTGCCACCGCAGCTAGGGTCTCAGCCGACTCAGCGTCGCCGTCGCCGTCGCCGTCGCCGCCCTCGCCAGGGCTTGGCTCGGTCGGCGCCTCGCACTCGACCTCGGCGAGCTCGACGTCGACTTCCTCTGCTTCCAGGCGTGCGACCGGCAGCATGCCGTCGCTCACGAGCGCGAGCAGCAGCGCCGACATCAACGTCAGCAGCTTCAGCGTCGCAGTCCAGGCTTTGGGAAGCGAGGTCAGCACCAGGGAGGACTCCAAGGTCTGGAACCCCATCGGACCCCAGCCTGTGCAATTCAACAGGTCCGTCGAGCATCGACAACGATGACCTGCGTCCGGTCACACGATGCCGGCAATCTGTGTCTACAGAAGAGGGTGTGGGCCCGGAGGGGTTGGACGCCCCCGAAGGGAAGGAACGAGGCGAGAGACCGCACGGCGCGGCGGTGGGGGGGCGGCGGTGGGGTGAGGTCCAGAGCCATGGGTGGGGAAAATTTTTCCACCTTCCCAGAACAACGTATATGGGTGAGTTTTAAGGCTGCGTAAGGGTTGGTGTAGTGAAGTTGCTTGCCCAAGATTTTTCTGCAGGTAACAATGCGGGTACACAGGGAACAACGACTGGGCCGGAAACGGACTGGAAGGGGGGCAAATGTACTCGTCATTCATTCATGAATCTTTGGTTTTATGGGCGATGCGCAGGCGGTCGCTACGGTCACGGGGCTTCGATGCCGGACCGCTCGAGCTGCACGCGCTCTGACCATCATGGGGGGGCCTGGGGAGGGCCATCACGACTCGGGCGCTCAGGGGGAACCGGCCGGGGGGGAACGGCCCTCTGGGTGGCCCAAGTCGTGTTCTCTGTAGTCTTTGAGTCGAGAATTTGTAGTTTAAAAGGGGTTGATCATGGTTTCATACGCGGTTGTTCTCGCGGCGCTGACGTCGTCTGCGAGTGGGGCGGACTTCCTGCTGACCGTCGACTTGCCGGGGGGCTTCGACTTGCGCGGTCTCGCGGTGGGCGTGGTCGGAGACACCGACGGGGATGGCTACGGGGACGTGGCCATCGCGAGTGCTTTCCGCGTCGATCTGTACCGCGGGGGACCGGATGGCCCGAGCACCGAGCCAGCCGTCACGATTCCAGTGGCTGACGACAGTGTGGTGTACGGCATCATCAAGGGCCAGGGGGACGTCAACGCCGATGGCTTCGCCGATCTCGCCACCCATGTGTATGGGTGGTTTGGTGGTGAGTTTCACCAGATCGAGGTTCGGTATGGATCTGCCTCCGGGGTCTCTGAGGAGGCCGACCTGGTCTTCGAGAGAGCTCATGGGGCCGTGTTCGCGGATGTCGACGGCGACGGGATCGATGACCTCGTGCTCGGCGACCCGTCCAAGAATGCGGGTGCAGGACAGATCGCCGTTCACCAGGGCTCCCCAGCGGGCCTCGGCGTCTTGCCGTCGATGGTGGTGGATGGCACCACGGCCGACGGCCAGCTTGGCGAGAACGTCTCAGCCGGGGATGTGAACGGGGACGGGTTTGCGGACGTGATCGGTCGCCCCAGCGGCTTCGCCATCGGTGGTCCCAACGACACCCTGGTGTTCCTGGGATCGCCCTCGGGCCTCGGGACGCCGCCTCAGGTCCTACGAGACGCGGTCCACCCGTGGTTCGTGTGGCTGTGGGAGGACTCCCCGAGTGTTGCCGAGGCGGTCGATCTGGATGGGGATGGCTTCGATGAGGTGGTGCTCAGCACTGGAGCTGTGTTCAAGGGGGGGCCCTTGGGGGCCTCGCTGGTGCCGCACGCCCAAATCCAAGACGGTCTGCCCCCGGCCGTCCTGCTCAACTACGCCGTGCATGCCCTCGGTGACGTGGATGGCACCGGCATGGAGGCGGTCGCGTTCAGCACGGGCGATGGGGTAGCCATCGCCCAGGGCGGCACCCCGCCCAGGGCAACCGGCTTCACCGGGGGGGAGCGCGGCAACTTCTGCGATGGCGGGGATGTCGATGGCGACGGTCTTGCCGACATGCTCTGCGGCAACGACTGGAGTGGTGAGGTGGTGCTCATGGCCGGCGGTCCCCAAGGGCCAGCGTTTGCGACGCCCACGGTGTGGCCCTTCGAACCCGCTCCACACATGGGCCAAGATCTGGTGGCCCTCGGAGACGTCAACGGCGACGGGTTCGAGGATGTCGCGGTGTTGGATGGCGAGGCGTTGGGTGAGCCGGTCACGAGGGTCTATCTGGGCTCGTCGACGGGGCTCGAGGCGGACCCTGTCGTCACCTGGGAGGGGGGGGAGTACGGCTATGGTGGCGTGGGCGACGTGAATGGCGACGGCATCCCAGACCTCGCGCTCGTGGTCGACGACCACTACGACGACCGTGTGCAGATCCACCTTGGTGACCCAATGGGGCCCACCGCGAGCCCAATGCACCAGCTCGGCCCACCCGACGTGGGCGGGGACGGGCCCAAGGTACTGCTCGGCGACGCCAACGGGGATGGCTTCGACGATCTCGCCACCACCGTCGACACCTCCGGAATGGACCGTCTCGGGGTGTTCTACGGAAGCGCGGCGGGATTGTCGCCCACACCCGATCTCGTCGGCCCGAAGCTCGACGTCTTCCCGCGGATCTGGGCGGATGTCGACGGCGATGGCTTCGACGACCTCGTGTTGACCCGCGACCTGGCCCAGCCCGCTGGCACCACGGTGGTGGTGCTGGTCGCCTCCGGTGGGGCGGGGGGGCTGGGCGTGCCGGTGGAGCTGCTGCGCTTTCCCGCGTCGCTGCCTTGGTTCGCCGGGTCGCTCCAGACCGGCGACTGGAACGGCGACGGCTACGACGACGTCTCCTTCAACACCCAGGACCCGTTCGTCCTCTTCGGCTCCGCTGCCGGACTCGATGCGGGGGCACCCCAGTCGGTCCCGGGCCTGCTGCGCGCCGTCACCTCCGACGTGACGGGCGATGGCATCGATGACCTTCTCGTGCTCGGAGACGTCGAGGAAGTGTGGATGTACCCAGGCATGGCGGCAGGCTTCGGAGCTGCACCTCCCGACGTGCTGGACACGCCCAAGTGCGCCGACGGGAGGGAAGACCTGGCCGTCGCGGACGTGAACGGCGATGGCGTCGGCGAGCTGGTGTTGGTGTGCGACGACCCGGACCAGCTCTACTCGGATGGTGTCCTTCGGGTCTACACGTTCTGACGGCCCCGCCGCTGCGTCAGCAGGTACCCAGGCCCGGCGACAACGTCGGGTCGCTGTCGTCGCAGTCGCCGCCTTCCTCGGTGTAGCCGTCGCGGTCGTCGTCGGCGCGGGCCGTGCCTTCGTCGATGCGGCCGTCGCAGTCGTTGTCGGTCCAGTCCGCCGTCTCGACGGCGCCAGGCCACGTCCGGTCGTCGGTGTCGTCGCAGTCCCCGGGGCTGCTGCCGTCGCTGCATTGGGGGCCCTCGCACCAGCCGTCGCCGTCGTCGTCGCCCGCAATGGTGCCCTCGTCGACGGTGCCGTCGCAGTCGTTGTCGACCCCGTCCACCAGCTCGGGTGCCCCGGGGAACACCGTGGGGTCGAGGTCGTCGCAGTCGCCGCCAGACAACGCCACCCCGTCGGCGTCGTCGTCGGCCACCCCGAAGTCTACCCGGCCGTCGCAGTCGTCGTCGAGGCCGTTGTCGAGCAGCTCGTCGGCGCCCGGGCTCATGTCCGGGTCCTGGTCGGCGCAGTCGCCGGGCAAGGAGCCATCGGTGCAGGCCAGCGGGTCGTCGCAGTAGCCGTCGCCGTCGTCGTCGACGCCCGTGGTGCCCTCGTCGATGAGGCCGTCGCAGTCCTGATCGATGCCGTCGGCCACCTCTTGGGCGCCAGGGTGCACGGTGGGGTCGCCGTCGTCGCAGTCGGTGGCGCAGGCGCTGAAGCCGTCGCGGTCGGTGTCCCATGCCTCGACCAGCCCCGCGACGCAGTCGTTGCCCCACAGGGCGATGCGGGCGCCGACGGCGTCTCCGGCCCCCAAGACGAGCTCCCCGGAGGCCGGTGCGTCCGACGTGGGCCGGAAGGCCACCGGCACCACCAGGCTACGACCCGCGGGCACGCCGACGGGCAGGTCGAGCACGGCCTCGAAGCGCTCGTTGGAGGTGTAGGCGTCGTCGAGGCGCAGCTCGGTGGCCCCTCGGTTCGTGACCGTGACCTCCAACAGGCCCTCTTCGCCGACGACGACGGGTCCGAAGTCGAGCCCCATGGGGCGGGCCTCGAGCTCCATGCCCAAGGCGTGGCCGCGGATGTCGACGACGAGCTGGTCGGTGAGGCCGCCGTGGGTGATCTCGAGCCGGGTCCAGTGGAAGCCCTCGGTCTGAGGCAGGTAGCGGACGGGCAGCGACAGGCTGCTGTCGGCGAACAGGGTGGTGCTCGGGGGCCCTGTGTACTCGAAGGCATTCCCCACGGGGTCCGTGAGGGCGATGTCGTAGATCTCGATGTCGCTGCCTTCGAGATGGGTGAGCGTCACCCGCCGGGTGGTGGCCTGTCCGACCGGCACGTCGCCGAGGTCGAGGAGGGTGCTCGGCGTGACGGCGAGGCGGGACTGGATGGCGGTGAAGCCCGTCTCCGTGGTGCAGCCGGCCAGGGTGGCGGCCCCGACGGCCACAGCGACGACGCGACGCCGTCGCAGGCCCAAGGCCAGGGCGAGCATCGCGCTCCCAAGCAGGCCCGTGCTGCCTCCCGCCGTGTGGCAGCCGCGGTTCTCTCCCCGAGGCTCGGCGCTCCCGACCTGCGCCGAACCGGAGCCGTCGTCGCACACGCCGTCCTCGTCGGCGCGGCCGTCGCAGTCGTTGTCGAGGCCGTCGCACATCTCGGTCACCCCGGGGTTCACCCAACCCTCCAGGTCGTTGCAGTCGCCGTTGGCGAAGCTGAACCCGTCGCCGTCGAGGTCGGTGAAGTCCTCGTCGACCGCGCCGTCGCAGTCGTCGTCGATCCCGTTGTCGGACTCGGTGGCCCCCGGGTAGACCCGTTCGTCGCCGTCGTCGCAGTCGCCGGCCGCCTCGGCGAAGCCATCCCCGTCGTCGTCGGTGCTGCGGCTGCCATCGTCGACGATGCCGTTGCAGTCGTTGTCGATGCCGTCCTCGGGTTCGCTGGCTCCCGGGGCGATGGTGGCGTCGCCGTCGTGGCAGTCCCCCTCGAGCTCGGTCCAGCCGTCGCCGTCGTCGTCGCCGCGCACGGTGCCCTCGTCGACCACGCCGTCGCAGTCGTTGTCGATCCCATCGGGCAGCTCGGGGAAGCCGGGGGCCGTGGTGGGGTCGTCGTCGTCGCAGTCCCCACCGTCGAGGGAGATGCCGTCGCCGTCGAGGTCGCTCACCGCGTCGTCCACGTCGCCGTCGCAGTCGTCGTCGATGCCGTTGCCCTGGACCTCGTCGGCGCCCGGGTACGCCAGAGGGTCGCCGTCGTTGCAGTCGCCGGGCAGGCTGCCGTCGGTGCAGCTCGGGCCTTCGCAGGTGCCGTCGCCGTCATCGTCGTAGCACTCGGTGCCTTCGTCGGCGGTGCCGTCGCAGTCCTGGTCGCTGCCGTCGCAGACCTCGGCGGCGGCCGGGCTCGTGTCCGGGTTGCCGTCGTCGCAGTCGCCGCCGAGCTCGGTGAAGCCATCGCCGTCGTCGTCGTAGCGGGCGGTGCCTTCGTCGACCTGGCCGCTGCAGTCGTCGTCGATGCCGTTGGGGAGCTCCCCCGCCCCGGGGAAGGTGTTGGGGTCGTCGTCGGCGCAGTCGCCGTCGCAGCTGGTCCAGCCGTCCCGGTCGGCGTCGCTGGCGTCGAGGAAGGGGTCGGTGTCGTCGCAGTCCTGGCACGACCAGGTGCCGTCGCCGTCGGTGTCGGTCTGGAACGCGGTGGTCGGGCAGGGGTCGCAGGCGTCGCCGAGGCCGTCGCTGTCGTTGTCGAGCTGGCCCGGGTCGGCTTTCGTGGGACACACGTCGCAGGCGTCGGGGAAGCCGTCGAAGTCGGTGTCGGCGTGGTCGTCGAAGTTGTCGCACACGTCGCATTCGTCCGGCACGCCGTCGCCGTCCGCGTCGTCCGCGTCGTCCCCACCGTCGCACTGGTCGCACGCGTCGGGCACGCCGTCGTTGTCGGCGTCCGCGGTGTCGTCGACGCCGTCGCAGAGGTCGCAGGCGTCAGGGATGCTGTCATTGTCAGCGTCCTCGAGGTCGTTGCCGAGGGCGCACACGTCGCAGGCGTCGGGGACCGTGTCCATGTCGGCGTCGAGGGCGTCGTTGCCGAAGCATTGGTCGCAGCCGTCGGGGACGCCGTCGTTGTCGTCGTCCTCGTCGTCTGGGGAGCCCTCGCAGGCGTCGCAGGCGTCGGCGACCCCGTCCAGGTCGCTGTCCGAGGTGTCGTCCCCGGCGGGGCAGACGTCGCACGCGTCGGGCACGGAGTCGTTGTCGGCGTCTTCGTCGTCGGGGCCGAGCAGGCAGACGTCGCAGGCATCGGGCACACCGTCGGCGTCGCCGTCGAGGCCGTCGTTGCCCAGGCAGTCGTCGCAGTCGTCGGGCACGCCGTCGTTGTCGGCGTCGTTGCCATCGGGGAAGCCTTCGCAGGCGTCGCAGGCGTCTGGGACGAGGTCGAGGTCGGCGTCGGAGGTGTCGTCGCCCGCCGGACAGATGTCGCAGCCGTCGGGGACCGAGTCGTTGTCCGCGTCGAGGAGGTCGTTCTCGTTGGCGCACACGTCGCAGGCGTCGGGGACCGAGTCGTTGTCGGCGTCGAGGCTGTCGAGGTAGCCCTCGCACCGGTCGCAGGCATCGGGCACGCCGTCGCCGTCGGTGTCGGGACCGCCGCTGCCCGTGTCGTCGGGGCACAGGTCGCAAGCGTCGCCGATGCCGTCGCTGTCGGTGTCTTCTTGGAGCGGATCGACGTCGGCGGGACACAGGTCGTCGTCGTCCCGCACCCCGTCGCCGTCCGAGTCGACCCGGACGAGCACGTCGGTGGTGGCCGCCGCGCCGCTGTCGTCGCCGGTCCAGGACGCGGTGAAGGGAAAGGTCGTGAGGTCGGGGACCACGCCCGGGGTCGGATCGACCACCGCATCGAAGGAGACGGTCACCGTGGAGCCGGCGGGCACCGACACGTCGTCGAGGGCCAGCAGGGCGGGGCCGCTGACGTCGATGCCGTTGCCGTCGTCGGTGAGGATCCAGCTGCCGATCGCTCCGGGGATGGGGGCCGACACGTTCACCAGGGCCTCTGTGGTGCCGGCGTTGGACAGATCCAGGGCCACGCCGAGCACATCCCCTGGGGAGACGTCGCCGGAGCCGTCCGCGTCGAGATCGAGGGTCCAGCTCATGGCCGAGCCGGTCAGATCTGGGGAGAAGGTGTCGATGGCGAGCACGACGGCGACGGGCCAGAACTTGTCGAGGCCAGCGCCGAAGGTGACGTCGACCCGGTCGTCGCCCGCCACCATGCTGCCGCTGAGGTCGTAGCGGTCGAGGTCGATGCCGACGGTGTCCGTGACGGCGCCGATCGTTCGGTTCATCGGGTCGCCCGCGGGGTTGCTGGCGTCGGCGAGCACGCTGCTGGTGCCGGACGGGGAGGCGTCGATGGCGACGAACTCGCCGGGTCCCGCGGTCGGGTCGCCCTCGAGGGCCAGGTAGGCGAGCTCGCCCGTGGCGGGTCCGTCCACGACGAGGCTCGGCACCGTGAGGGTGGACGTGCCTCCGGACAGCGTCTCGAGGCCGTCGGCGACCACGATGGTGCGGGGCGGGAAGCTGGGGTGCTCGGCCACCAGGAGCAAGCCCGCAGCTGCGTGATCGGTGTCGCCTCCGCCGATCAGCCCGGTGTACCCGTCGACGGACCAGGTGCCCACGAGGCCGGTGGCGCTCAGCTCGGCGGCGAGGTCCGCGCTGCACGTCCACACGTCGTACGCGGCGGCTCCGCCTTCAGCACAGTCGCAGCGGTCGGCGGTCACGGGGACCACCGTGCCGTCGGGGGCCTCGAGGGTGACGGTGTCGTCGGGGGTGCCGGTGCACGGGGCGCCGGGGTCGACTTGGGTGCCTCCCCAGTACAGGGTGGCCGCGGCCAGGATGCTGCCTGCAGGGAGCTGTGCGGCGGTGGTGCCGAAGGAGGCCGGCAACGCCAGGGTGTCGGCGCGGCCGTCGGCATCTGAGTCGATGGCGAGGGGGGTGCCGACGAAGGCGAAGTCGACGGTGCCTTCGTGGCGGGCCCGTTCGGCCAGCGGCTCGTCGGCCAGGGCGGGCAGGCACAGAGCGAGTAGCAGGCTCGTCACAGGGCTCACGGGGCCTCCGGGGCACTTTGCCGCGGATAGCCCCGCCAGGGCCGGATCGCATCCCCACGTGACCTCTCGGACACGCCGTGGATGCCGTGCGCCTCAGTCGACGGGCTGGGAGCCGTCTGGGCCAAAGGCTAGGCGGTAGGCGTACAGCTGCCAGGCGCAGATCAACGGCCAGATGACGATGAAGCCCACGAGGGTGAACTCCAGGACGAGGATGGCCACGAACAGCAGGGCGAACACGGCGATGTGCCACCCTGCGTGGTTCTTCGCGTGGTTCCAGGCCCGCGTCCATGCCTCGACGGGGCCAACGTCTTCGAACACGGCGATGGGGAGCGCGAAGCTGCCGATGGCCGCGGCCATGATCCCAGGCACGTAGAAGAAGAAGATGCCGACGAAGGTGAGCGCCTGCGTGAGCGCGTAGGTGCCGATCACCGGGCCGGCCCGATGCGTCATGTCGCTGAAGCTGCTGGCGAAGCCGATGGTGCCCAACCCCTGACGCTGCCGGTCGAGGGTCCGCAGCATGCTGGCGGTCCACAACGGGACGGCGAGGAAGACGAGGGCGAAGATCCCCAGCGTGTAGACGCCCATGCCGGCCACCAGGCCCACGATGAGCATGGTCTCGTCTTCGGTGACGATCCCCGGGGCCATCGCGATGCCGATCAACGCGAGCAGCGCGGTGGTGACCACCATGGCGCCCATCATGTAGCCGAAGTTGGCCAGCAGGTAGGGGACCGGGTTGGCGGTGAGGTCGGCCCACACGGCGCGTGGCACGTCCATGGGGTCGTCGGACGCGCCCTCCGGCCCTTCGGTGGGCGAGGCGTCGGCCGACGGTGCGGCTTCGGTTTCGGGGCTCTTCCAGACGTCGTCGGTGCTGCTCATGGGCCGAGAATAGCTCGGTCCCACGAGGCACGCCTGAAGCCTAGAGGCGCTCGAGGAGCGACGGGGCCAGGCTGCAGGACAGCCCGAAGCCGTCGGGCTCTACTTGGAGCTCGGTGACCTTGCCGTCTTCGACGACCATGGCGTAGCGCTTGCTGCGGGTGCCCCCGAGCGCGGCGGCGTCGACGTCGAGGCCGAGGGCCTTGGTGAACGCCGCCAACGGGTCGGCCAGCATGCGGACCTTGCCTGCAGTGCCTTGATCCTTGCCCCAGGCCTCCATCACGAACGCATCGTTGACGGCGACGCAGGCGATGCTCTGGATGCCCTTGGCCTTGAGGCGACCGGCCGCCTCGACGTAGCCGGGGAGGTGGGTCTTGCTGCAGCCGGGGGTGAAGGCGCCAGGCACGGCGAAGATGACGTGCTTGCCGGTGCCGAAGGCCTCGGTGACGTCGACGGCGTTGCCGGGGTTGCCTTCGTGGAGCTGGGCGGACGGGAGGACGGAGCCGACTTCGATGGACATGGGAGCCTCTCAAGCAGAAGGTCGTGGAGTCGACGGGGGTTTACCGTCTACGGACCCTGTTCGGCCACGGCGATCGGCAAAGACGCACGATAGGTCCGGCGCCGGAGGGCTCATGCCGGATCGCACCTACGAAGTCGTCGTGTTCGGGGCCACGGGCTTTGCCGGCCGGCTCACGGCGCTCTACCTGCAGGACACCTACGGCGGCGACGTTCGCTGGGCGGTGGCCGGCCGCAACCAAGGCAAGCTGGACGCTCTGGTGCAGGAGCTCGCCGACCGGCGCCCGGATGCGCCGCCGGTGCCCTCCATCCTGGCGGACAGCGCCGACCTCGACAGCCTGAAGGCGCTGGCCGAGCAGACCGACGTGGTGTGCACGACCGTGGGTCCGTACGCCAAGTACGGACTGCCGATGGTGCAGGCGTGCGCGGAGTCGGGCACCCACTACGCCGACTTGACCGGCGAGCCCCCCTTCATTCGGGACTCCATCGACCAGTTCGACGCCGTCGCGAAGGCGTCGGGGGCCCGCATCGCGCACTCCTGCGGGTTCGACAGCGAGCCCAGCGACTTGGGCGTGTTTCTGCTGCAGCAGGCTGCCATCGAGGCCTTCGGCGAGCCGTGCGACGAGATCGAGTTCATCGTGTGGTGGATGAAGGGCGGCTTCTCCGGCGGCACCCTGGCGTCGGGTCTGAACATGATGGATGCCGCGGCCGACAAGACGATCCGGCGGGTGCTGGCCGATCCCTACGGCTTGTGCGACGAGCGCGGCCCCGACCGCCGGGAGCAGATGGGGCCCCGGTACAGCGAGGCTGCCGCGTCGTGGACGGGGCCCTTCGTGATGGCGGGGGTCAACGAGAAGGTGGTCCGGCGCAGCAACGAGCTCCTCGGGCACCGCTACGGCAAGGACTTTCGCTACGGGGAGTCCATGCGGATGGGCAAGGGCACTGGCGCGCGGTTGAAAGCCATCGGGCTCTCGGCGGCCATGGGCGTGGGGGTCGCCGCTTTGGCGGTGGGGCCCGTGCGTCGGCTCGTCGGCCGGAAGGCCATGCAGCCCGGGGAGGGCCCGAGCGAGGAGGACATCGAGAAGGGCGGCTTCGAGGCGCGGCTCTTCGGCCTTCGGGGCGGCGCGGTCGCGGTGGAGGTGCGCGTGAAGGGGGACCGGGATCCTGGCTACGGCGCCACCGCCTGCATGCTGGCGGAGACCGGCCTGGGGCTTGCTCGGCACGATGCGCTCGGGCCGGCGGGCGTCACGACGCCGGCGGCTGCTCTGGGGCAGGCGTTGATCGAACGGCTGAATCCGAGGCAGGTGCACTTCGAGGTGGTGAAGGTGGGGTAGGGGCTGCATCACCCTGGACCCTGGACCCTGGACCCTGGACCCTGGACCCTGGACCTTGGACCCTGGACCCTGGACCCGGACCTGGACCCTGGACCCTGGACCCTGGACCCGGACCCTGACCCTGGACCGTGGACCCGGACGTCGGATCCACGTTCCCGTTCTGGAAGGCTCCGCCCAAAGGCATGTCGGAGCCCTTGAACGGGCCGAGGCGCCCTTGGCGCCAGGCCCGGTCCAGGGCTGACGTGCCGCCTCCCCAAGGGCATGTCGGAGCCCTTGAACGGGCCGAGGCGCCCTTGGCGCCAGGCCCGGTCCAGGGCGGACATGCCCGGGGGCATTCTCAGGACGGGTCTAGGCTGCGACGAACTCCAGGTCCGCACCTGCCCGAAGCGGCGTGGCGTGCGCCAACGCTCCCGCCGTCGAGCTGGACCCGTCCGGCCGTCGAGCAGGGCCTTGGAGCTGGACCCCTCCGGCCGTCGAGTAGGACCCTGTCGAGTAGGGCCCTGTCGAGTAGGACCCTGGACCCGGACCCGGACCCGGACCCTGGACCCTGGACCCTGGACCCGGACCCGGACCCTGGACCCGGACGTCGGATCCACGTTCCCGTTCTGGAAGGCTCCGCCCAAAGGCATGTCGGAGCCCTTGAACGGGCCGAGGCGCCCTTGGCGCCAGGCCCGGTCCAGGGCTGACATGCCGCCTCCCCAAGGGCATGTCGGAGCCCTTGAACGGGCCGAGGCGCCCTTGGCGCCAGGCCCGGTCCAGGGCGGACATGCCCGGGGGCATTCTCAGGACGGGTCTAGGCTGCGACGAACTCCAGG